>Ga0105162_1001260_pt1 | contig 14869 bp, 11 predicted proteins | sample JNZ201metaG_FD_81532 | JGI IMG/M metagenome (GOLD analysis project Ga0105162, IMG submission 81532) | Hot spring microbial communities from Jinze hot spring, China to study Microbial Dark Matter (Phase II) - JNZ 20120812A | ecosystem: Environmental > Aquatic > Thermal springs > Hot (42-90C) >...
TCTGCAATGTTGTATGGATTGCAGTTGAAATAACAGCCTTCAACAACCTCGATCTCAGGCAAAACCTGCGAAAAAGCCCTGACCATCGTCGACTTTCCCGTGCCCTTATCGCCGCTGAGCAAAACTCCGCCAATCGTCGGATCGATCGCGTTGCAAATTAAGGCAAGCTTAGCCTTATCTTGCCCAACTATTGCTGAAAATGGGAAAAAGATCATTTTATCACCTCCTCAAGAATTCCATCCAGCTCCATAAACTTCTCAACCAGTTTACTTTTAACTTCATCACTCGCTTTCCAGTAACCTCTCCTTTCCGCCTCGAGAAGCTTTTCAACGATCTCCTTGGTTGCGTAAACATTCAATTCCTTTAGCCTGTTAAACATATTCTCGTCGAGCACGAATCTTTCAGCAACTTTATCCCAGATCCAGTTAGCAACACCAGTCGTTGCAGAAAGACCAAGCAGATTTTCAACCCTATCTGCGATCTTCTGCACTCCCAAAAACCTGTGTTTGAGCATTTCCTCAATCCACAACGGATTTAGAGTTCTCGTTACGCTTCCTTTTTCTATAGCATCACCTATACTTTCAACTTTCAAAATCTCAGTCGTGGAATCTGCAATAAGCATTTCAGGCTTTTGACCTTTTAGAATTTCTACGCTCTTCGCAATTCCACCAAAGAACTCGTAGTAGTGGTCCAGATCTGTTATTTCGTAATCGTTACTACTTCTAACTTGTGAGACGAGCTCAACCGTTTTAAGCAATTCCTTGAATTCTTCCCTTGCTTCAATACTATGGAAATTTCTGCCATATGCAAAGCACATCGAGCTTAAATAAGCTTCCACAAGCTGATCTTCCGAATTCCAAGCGCTATCTTCGACAAGCTGAAGCATTCTTGTTCCATATTCAGTCGCTCTCGGCCCAAAGATTCTGTAATTTCCGATTTTCTTGCTATGCTTTTTAACAAAGTTCATCTCCTCGCTTTCTTCAAGCTCGGAAACAATTTTGAAGGCTTTGTCGAGCAAATCTATAACGTTTGGAAACATCTCTCTGAAGAATCCACAAATTGTAACCACAACGTCGATTCTTGGTCTTTTAAGCTCTTCAAGACTTCTTATCCTCAATTCCTTTTCCCAGGGTGTTTTATGAATTACTTCGACTCCCAAGTATTCAAAGATCTGTGCAACAGTCTCGCCGTAAGTTTTTGCGGTCTCAAAGCCCCATAAAACAACCGCAACAGTCTCAGGGTATTTTCCGTTGCTTTCGTAAAACCTCTTCAGCGTCTCCTCAGCGATCTTCTTACCTCTATCAACTGCTCCCTCAGTTGGCACTTTAAGCGGATCGAACGCGTAGATGTTTCTTCCAGTCGGCAAAGCTTCGGGATTTCTTATAACATCTCCACCCACTGAAGGCTCAACGTATTTTCCATCAAGAGCTTCAAAAAGGTTCTCGATTTCCAGAGAATTGTCTACAAACTTCTTTGCCGTCTCAAAGCTCTCTTTTAGGACTTCCTCGACATCTTTATTGATTTTCTCCCCAGACAGGAATCTCTCAACGATTCTCTCAGCTTCTTCTTCAAGCAATTTTCTTTTGCTCAGATTTTCAAGACTCCATCCTTTTTTATCAGCGAGAATTTTGGTTATCTTTCTCAAAGAGAGTGCTAGCATGAAATCTTTCAGCTCTTTCTCACCGTATCTTTCGCCAATGACGTGCAGACCCTTCGGAATTATGGACTTCTTGAATTCATAGAGTTTCAGTTCAAGCTTATCGATGTCTTCTCCCAAATTGAGCTTTTTAGCCAAATCAATTATCTTTGTTTTAATTATTTCAGCTCCTCCATGAGCTTTTTCTTGTCTGTATTCCTCAATTAGGTCTTCAAGCTTCAAGTAGTCTTCATAAAGCCCAGAAAAAGTGTAGGGTGGAGAGTTGTAACTTATCAGCGTTGAGTAAAGCCTTCTCTTTGCTATCGTAGCTTCGGAAGTGTTGACAACGTGATAAACGTATATGCTTGGAATTGAATCAATGAGTATATCTGGATAGCATTTCGAACTCAAGCCCACTTCTTTACCCTTCATGAGCTCCGCTGTGCCGTGGGTTCCAAGGTGGATCACTGCGTCTGCTTTAAAGATCTTTTGAATCCAGAAGTAGGTTGCAAGATACTGGTGGTGAGGTGGTTTTGTTTTATCATGGATTGCAGAGTAAACATCTTCTTCGCTGAACAGCTTTTTCCTTGCAGGCTGAACAACGATTGAAATATTCCCCAAAATTACTGCAGGTATTAAAATTCCGCTTTCATCGACCATTATGTCGCCAGGCGGTTCTCCAAAGGTCTCTATGATTTCTCTTTTCACGTCTTCTTCAAGAGTGCTAAAGAAGGAGATGTAATCCTCGATTGCCAACCTCGGGCAATCTATCATCTTCTCAGGAAGAGCATTTGGGTTGAAGAGATTCCTTGCAAGAAGTAGCTTCTCTATATCCGCCTCCTGAACGCTATAGCCTCTTTTTCTGAGTTCCTTCAAGATCACCTCCAGGCTTTTGAAAGTGTCCAGATATGCTGCCTTTCCAAGATTTTCCTCTCCGGGAGGGTAGTTGTAGATCACTATCGCAACTCTCTTTTCTGAGTTCTGCTTTCTGCTCAGCAAGACCCAATTCCTTACCCTCTCTGCAAATCTCTCAACTCGATCTTCTATTGGAACCACTTCATCATTTCGCACACCGCAAACCGGAATAGGCTCGACAGCACCATCCATCTCGGGCAAAGTAACACTTGCGAGCAAATTCACTGGATTTAGACCCCTCTCATGCTCTTGCCAGTCATCTATCTTCTGATTGAACATGAGGGCAGGAGTGAATAGCTTTGATTTTTCTTTTTTCAGCATTTCAATCGTCTTAGCCGGATCTCCACCAATCGGTCCACCATTGAGCCTAAACCAGAGCAAGCTTATTATTGCATCGACTTTGCCAACTTCGTAGAGCTTTTCAAGGGCTTTTAGATTCAGAATTCCCTCGCTGAACACTGGAATTACGTTAAGATCTTTGAATTTTTCCGTGAGCATCTCAAGAGTTTTTATACAGCTCTCAAAGTGCATCCCTCCATAGAAAAGTATCCCGACTGTTGGTTTTTCGGGATTTATTTTTGGAGTGTAGCTGAATCTACAATCTGGATGGTAAAAGCCATATTCAGGAAACTCTTCAGGCTCTTTAACCTCGACTTGCATTCCCTTAACTTTGCAAAGATGCAGAAACATATTCCTGTAATTTTCAAAGCCAGCGTTCGACCAGTATCGCAAAGTTTTTATATAATCTCTTGCATCTTTTAGAGCTCCGAAGGGTAAAATTTTACCGAGCATTTCAATGCTTTTCTGCATCATCTCAATTCTCTTCTTTATGCTTTCGGGATTCGTAATCTCTGAAGCTACCTTTGCAGGTATTCTGAACTTTCCAAGCTTTGCTTTTGACATTAAAGTGCTACCGCCTACTAAAACAATCACATCCTTGTCTTTGAAGTCAATCTCCTTCAAAATCGCAGGATCACCGCGAACGTCGAGCAAAATCAGATCGGATTTATTCACTAAATTCTGAAGCTCCTCTTTAGCATATTTCCAGAGATCATATGAATAGATCAGCTCAACACCGCATAGATCTTTTACCGAACTTATTGCAGTCTTCAAGCTTCTGTTAACGACCGTTGAAATGAGTAATATTCTCATAACTCCACACCGTAGATCTCTTTAAGCAAAATCTTCTCCTCTTTTTCAAGATCTACATCTCCGGTTATCCAGCTCCTGTATTGCTGGACAGTCAGCAAGAAGTAAGGCTCAAGGAATTGCATTGGCAAAAATGATTCCTTGAAGACAGCTTTTTTCTTCACAGCCTCAACATCGCTAAAAGCCGGATCTCCCAGAATTGCAGACTCGTTATATCTTGCGTAATAGTTTATGATCCAGATCTCTGGATTTGCTTCGATTATCCATTCCTTGCTCACCTGGATCCAAGTCGAATTGCAGTGCTCTGGATAAACTACTTCTCCACCAACAGCCTCTATAAACACCGCATAGTTGTTCCTACAGGCTATGTAGGTTGGAGACGTAAAAGAGTAGAGAACTTTAACCTTCTTTTCTGGCTTTTTTGAAATGATCTCACTCCATTTTTTATCTATTATGTTGCAAAGCTCTTCAGCTCTCTTTTCGACTTCAAAAATCTTTCCAAGAAGTTTAGCCTGCTTACAAACGTCTTCTGGATATTTATCGATGTAACCTATTCTAAAGATCGGTATTCCAAGTCTCTCGAGCTTTTTTGCATTTTCCTTATAGCTTGGCGGTTCATCCCAGACAACTATTATGTCAGGCTTCAGAGATAAAATCGCCTCCTCGTTAACTCTGTTCATGTCACCAACTGAAGGTATCTTGGAAACCTCTGGATCGAGCTTAAGCAATATGGGATTCATTTTTGCGTTATCAGAGACTGCTACAACTTTTTCTTTTATTCCGAGTGCATAGATCCAAGATTCGCCTGAAAGAAAAATCGCCCTCTCAGGAGCTTTTTTAAGCTCTAATTCCTTACCAGACATGTCAAGAATCTTTAAATTTTCGCTTGATTCAACCAATTTTTCTGAACAACCGCATAAAAAGCATGCAAGGATCAAAAAGATCAGGAGTGTAATTTTCATTTTATCACCTCAAAAGCCTTTTCCAATTCCTTCAAATTCTGCTTCCAGTCTTCAACGTCTTCAGAATTCAAGAATCTAATTTCTCCACCCTGAACGTCACCAACGAGATCTTCTTCAAGAATTCCCTCGATCTCAGCATAAATTTCTCTGATCCTTCTTAACCTTTCTTCGCTCGCTTTCCAGAGTCCCCTTTCTTTCGCCTCCACAAGCCTTCTTGCGATCTCTTCTAAAGCATAGACGTTGTTTTCAACGAAGAATTTTTTCATCTCCTCGTTCAGCACATAATTTTCAGCGATCTCATCAAAAACCCAGTCTTCGACAAGCTTTGTCGTCGCAGACCATCCATAGAGGTGAAGAATTTTCTTAGAAAACTCGTTAGCCCCCCTGTAGCCATGCTTTTTCATCTCCTCAATCCAGCGATCGTTTAGAAGTTTTGCCCTAACGATCCTTTCGATCTCATCCTTCATCTCTCTGATCTCAGCATTAGTCATCTCTCTGGTGTCAACTACAACGATCTCGGGTTCTTTTCCTTTAATTTCTTTTACTGCATTGTAGAAACCGCCCTGATAGGAGAAATGGCAACAGCAGTTCAATAAATCATGCTCATCGCTTATCTGATTCCTTGTAATAACTTCAACGTTTTTTAAATTCAAGATCAAAGCTTCAGGAGAGAATTCACCCCTGAATTTATCGCCGTAAGCATAGGCACTCCAGTGAATCCAAACTTTTGCAAGATCTTCATCGCTTTTCCATGCAGAAGCTTCAACCGCATAATTAACTCCCGCTCCGTAAGCTCCGGGCTTGCACCCCCAAACTCTGCATTTTGCAAATTCCTCGCTTATTCCAAGCTTTGAAAGCTTCTCCAATTGCTCAAAATAGTGTTTTCTTACGAAGTTCATCTCCAATGGCTCATCTAAGGCGATGATCTTCGCAACCGCTTTTTGAATAAGATCAGCGTAATTTGGCAGAGTATCTCTGACGATTCCAGTGATTCTGACGCAAACGTCAATTCTCGGCCTTTTAAGTTCTTCAAGCGGAATTACTTCAATTTCCTTTACAGCGTTGTTGATCCAGACTGGTCGAACGCCGAGAAGGTAAAGAATTTGTGCCAGTTGTTCTCCATCAGCCTTATAGCCATCGATGCTCATAAGCCAGTGTCCAACGCTATCAGGCCATTTTCCATGCTTTTCTAAGTAATGTGCAAGCAATTTTTCCGCAGTCTTTACGCCTATTTCCCATGCTGCTCTTGTTGGCAACGCAGTTGGGTCAACGCCATAGAAGTTTCTTCCGGTAGGCAAAATCTCAATCTTTCCTCTCGTTAAAGAACCTGATGCACCGGGTTCCACGTAGTTTCCAGAAAGAGCTAAAAAGAAGTTTTCGTATTCCTTTAAAGCCTTCATCCTTTTTGCTATCTCCAAAGCCCGTCTAAAAGCCCCTAAGACCTTATCATCGATTTTAAGCTTAAAACAACTTTTCAATTCTAGCAAGTTTTAACACCTCCTCATTGAGAATTTTTTCAACCAAGTCTGGCTCAACTTCTTCAACGTTCATTTCCAGCAATCTTCTGAGCGTGTTAACCGCAAGCCTATGCAAAAGGCTGAGGGTTTGAGAATTCGTGATTCCCAAAGAGTTAAGCTTGCTCGGATTTTGTTTAAGCTCCTCGTAATTAAAGCCGAGAGCTTCCGCAAGAACTCTCCTGATCGAAGCACACTCGTGGGTGTCGAATACCATCGTTGTTGCAATGTAATCTGCAAGCTTTTCCTCTCTTAAATTGCCGAAGATATGCAGTCCGGATTCAATTTGCGTCTCTTTAACTGTGCTCAGGTAGTGATGGATATCTTCTACTGCCCGATCTTTGCGAAATCTTATTTTTGCCTTTTCAGCTTTTTCAATTATTTCTTCATAGATTTTCTCAGCTCTCGAAACTTCTCCTAAATTTTCTGCATTCTTGTATTGTGCAATGAGGTTTTCGAGTTCTTCAAAGACCTCAGCAAGCTCCATTGGTGGGTAAAGGTGATCTATTATTGTAGCATAGCTCCTCCGCTTTGCAATCATCCCTTCCATTGGATTTGAGACCGCATAAACGTAGAGATGAGGGACATCGTCAACGCTTATCTCAGGCCAGCATGCTGGCGATAAACCAACTCCTTTGCCCGGACGGAATTCCAGATAGCCATGGGTTCCGAAGTGGATTAGCAGATCCGCTCTGAAAACCCTTGTTAGCCATCTGTAGACTGCAAGCCATTGATGCGGCGGAGCTATTGTTGGCTCATGCAGAATTCTGCAAACGCTTCCATCGCAAGCACTTCCCGCACAACCAAACTTTGGCTGGGTCAAAACGACGACGTTTCCAAATCTAAGCCCCGGAATCACGAATTTACCTTCATAAACCATTCCTACGAACTCCTTCTTCACTTTCTTCTCAAGAACATCCTTTGGATCTCCCCAGTCCTTCAGAAGTTTAGCCTTGGCTTCCTTAGGCAGTTCATTTAGCCAGGCAGAGTAGGTTTCGTAATCAACGAAATCAATTGCTCCGCCTTTTGCTACAATTTCCTCAACGCTTGTCCATCTGAACTCGCTTATCGCTTTTCTTTCCAAGAAAATCTTTATGAGCTCTTTTCCATTCTCAGGAACATTTTCAACTGTGTAGCCATTCTCTTTTAGCTTTTTGAGCAATCTAACAACGCTTTCTGGCACGTCTAAGCCAAGACCAACCCCTATGTTTGCCTCAACGCTATGGCATGGTGGATTTATAAGAACGATCGCAATCCTTCTCTCTTCAGGCTTTTTATTTCTAACTTCGACCCATTTCTTAACTCTTTTAGCTATGAATTCTGCATGGGGATCAAAAGCAACGTATTTCCTCGATCCATCCTCTTCAAGTTTCGAGAAAACGTAGGCGATTGGCTCAATCAATCCATCGATCTCTGGCAAAATGACGCTGTAGACTTGGCTGAGGTAATCTATTGAGTTTGAGTTTTCCCATTCATCAACGCTCTGATAGTAAGAAATTATAGGATTTATTATCGAAACGTTCAAATTCTTTAGGAACTCTATGTCTTTGGTGAACGAGAACGGTGTTAGATTCACGATCGCTTCAACTAAGAACTTTTCTTTTTCGAAAAAGAACTTCTTTATGCTTTCCTCGATGCTCGGAATTTCTAACTGCTCATCCTGATATTTTCTTGTAAAAACCGCTATTACTCCAAGTCCCTGAGCCTCAATCGCTTTTATGAGCTTATCAACGTATTCTGTTGCTTTGTAGAGCACATCGTCTCTGTAGAAAAGAATTCCAACCAGTGGCGATTTTGTATAAACTTTAAGGTAATCTTCAACGCTTTCAAAGAATCCAAGTTTTGGATGGTAAATTCCGTGCCATGGAATTCTCTTAACCTCTGGAACTTCCACATTGAGCCCAAGGCATCTTAGAATTAGATGGATTAGCCCTCTGAAATTTTCTCTGCCACCTGTTATCCAGAATTCTCGGGCTTTAAGCAGAGTATTTGCTGGGCATTTAGATGGGATTTCATGATAAACTGAAAAGACGAGTTTGTTTTGCAGAACTTTTTCAAACTCTTCAGGAATTTCTCTGGAGTAGACAAAGATTGCATTCGCTTTTTTGATCTCTTCGAGATTCTTAAGGTAATTGGCTGGAGCTGTAACGATAAATTCGAAGCTGTGTTCCAGCGATTCTTCTTCAAGAACTTCTCTAAGCGTTGGAATAGCTTTAGAACCGAAACCAATTATAAAAGCTATCCTCATCTTACCACCTTCGGAACGACAAATCTGAAGCCGTTAGTGCTCAGCAATTCAACTTCAACCCCATAAACCCTCCTTATCAGCTCCTCCGTTATGACCTCTTCAGGAAAACCTATGCACTCGATCTTTCGATTGTGAACTAACGCAATCCTGTCTCCGTATCTCTGGGCTAAGTTTGGATCATGAAGCGTTATTATTGTGGACAAATTTCTTTCTTTCACAAGCCTTCTGATCGTTTCAAGGACTCTATGCGTGTTCTTGAAGTCCAAATGAGCTGTTGGCTCATCGAGAAGCAAAATCTTAGCCTCACTTGCTAAAGCTCTTGCAATTAAAACAAGTTGCCTTTCTCCACCGCTAAGCTCTGTGTAGGCCCGATCTGCAAAGCTTTCAATTCCAACAATTCTAAGCGATTCCATTGCAATCTCGTAGTCTCTTTTGCTTGGTGTTGAAAACAAGCCAATATGAGGCGTTCTGCCAAGCAAGACAAAATCTATAACCTTGTATGGAAAAGGCGGTTTATGATCCTGCGGAACGTAGCCAAAGAGCTTTGAAACTTCCTTTTCCTCCATCTTTAGAATTTCCTTCCCATCCAAAAGCACAACTCCACCGAAGGGCTTAAGGATCTTGTTTATGCACTTCAAAAGCGTTGATTTTCCGCAACCGTTTGGTCCGAGAAGGATAAGAATCTCTCGTGCATTTAAATTCAAATTCACTCCATCGAGCACGAGATCTTTCCTGTATGCAAATCTTAATTCCCTAACTTCTAAGACCATACCCTTCTCGCCCTCCGCCTTACGAGGAGCATGAAGACTGGAGCCCCGAGGATTGTTGTAAGAACGCTTATTGGTAACTCGAACGAGAATGCACTTCTTGCGATGTTGTCCGCTAAAACCATAAAAATCGCCCCCAATGAAGCTGAGATCGGAATCACTACGCGATTATCTGAGCCAAAGGCTAAGCGAACGACATGCGGAATTAGCAAACCAACCCAGCCTATTATTCCACTAACCGATACTGCACATGCGGTCATTAGAGTTGCGATGGAAAGAATTAGGAATCTCTCTCTGCTTACTTTAACTCCAAGCGCTTTTGCTTCTTCATCGCTCAGCGATAGCACATTTAAACGCCAGCTAAGGGCTATAAGCAAGATCAAGCATGCGATAATTGGAGCTGTGACTGTTGTAAGGCTGTTCCAGTCTGCGGGAGAGAAGCTTCCCATGATCCAGTAAACTATGCCAGCAAGCTTGTGAGGGTCTACAAAGAATTTTATCAGCGAAGTCAAAGCAGTGAATAGAGCTGAAACTATGATTCCCGCAAGAACCAAGTTGATCACTGGAACCTCCCCACCGCTTTTTGCCATTCCATAGGCTAAGAAAACGGAAATCATCCCGAATATGAATGCAAGGATTTGAACAGAACCGCTTAAAAGACCTAAACCCAAGGCCAAAGCGGCACCAAATGCAGCTCCAGAAGAGATCCCGAGAATGTAGGGTTCGACAAGTGGATTTCTGAACATAGCCTGTAAAACCGCTCCACAAACAGACAAAGAACAGCCTACAAGTGAAGCTAGCAAGATTCTCGGAAGCCTTATGTTGAAAATCACAGTTTCGTAAACCTTTTGCTTCTCGTCGAGCTCTAAATTAACTATTTTTGCAATAAGTATATTGATGATCTCTGCCGGTGATATGCTGAGATATCCTATGCCCATGGAAATTATTATGACTAAAATTGGTGATAAAAGAACAAGTGTAGCCATGAATCCCTTAAACACTGTTGTTTTAATGAATTTAAATCCCAGCTCACGTAACGCGCTCAGCTCCATAAGCACTCAATTCCATAGAAATACTTGCATATCTCTTTAGCTTTCAAATCAAAATCTGGAATTCCATAGTAAATCTTTCCATGCCAGAGAAGATATAGATGTGCTCTCACAGGATGCCAGTTGCTTCCGAGATCCGGCTCTTTAAATACTTTGCCGTTCTTAATGGCATTGACATCCTTGAATCTTTGATCCTTCAAAACGTCGGAACTGTTATACTTTGCAGCCTTCCAGATTATCCAGATTTCAGGATTTCTTTCAACTATGAACTCAGGATTTACTGTAGCATATGGCTCGGGAACGTCTTTTCCAATGTTCTCCCCTCTTGCAATTTCGATCAAAACATTCATTATTGTAGAATTTCCAGCGATTCTGTTCATCTCATTCCAGCTGTAGACTACTCTAACTTTTCTTTCAACCCTGCTAACATTCTTTTGGAATTCGTCGAATATACTTCTGAGCTTCATTTCAATCTTCTTGGCCCTCTCTTCCTTCTTAAGCAATTTTCCAAGTTTTTCAATCATTTCATAGTATTGTCCCCAATCAGCTGGCTTTACAACAGCTATGCAGATTCCGAAAACCGGAATTCCGGCACTTTCAAGTTTTTCAACGATCTCTTTTGGTGTTTCGTAACCATATTGTGTTCCACCGCAGTAATAAGTTATCACGAGATCAGGATTTAGCGAGATTATCGCTTCAACGTTTGGCCTTGAAGCTGTTCCAACGTCAAAAACTCCAGAGAAGTTGAAAACTTTTGAAAGAATAGGATCCTGTTTTGACCAACTACCGACTCCAACAACTTTTCCAGATTCTCCAAGTAGGTAAAGCATTTCCAAACTTTCAGAGTTCAAAGCAACAATCCTTTCCAGTTTTTCTATGCTAATCTCTCTTCCAGCCATGTCCGTAATTTTAGTTTTCTTTTCCTGAACTTGTTGAACGCAGTAAGACAGGAAAACAAACGCGAGTACCGATAAGATTAAGACTTTCTTCATTTTTTATCACCTCTTCTTATCTTAATAACAATAACGACAGCGATGAGTGAAGCGATTGCAAGCGTAAACTCGAAACTAGGTGTTCTTTCAGGCTTTTCCATTTTTTCAGCTTTTATTTCTGGATAAACCCAAATTCCGCTATATTCCAAACCAAGGCTCTCAACGTATTTCTTGTGCAATTCTTCTGGATTCAAATCCTTAAGTGCTTCGGGATGCAAAATCTTAGCTACGTAAGCGACTTCAGCTATAAGCCCAAATGTTGAATGAAGCATGTCGGAACAAATTACATAGATTCTTCCGTTTTTTCCAGCATCAATCTGCTTTATCTCTGGCCTTGAAATGAAATCTTTGTAAAATTCCTCAAGCTTAGTTGCATTTTTAGCTTTGTATGGCTGGAAAATTGAAGAGGAAACGCTTTTAATCACAACTTCGGGATTCTTTGCAATAATTCTTTCAGCGTCAACCTGTGGATAACTTGAAGGCTCATTCAAAAAAACGTTCTCCCCCTTAGCAATCTCAAGAATTTCCTGCCAGCCAGTTCCATTTCCCGCTGCTTTGTATGCTGTATAGCTCTCCCAGTAAACTTTAACAGGTTTTGCATCTTTAACTCTGTTTTTTATTAGCTCGAGCTGTTTTTTCCAGTAATTTGCAATTTCTCCAGCCTCTTTTTCTTTTCCAAGAATTTTGCCAAGAGTTATGAATTCATCGAACATCGTGTTTAGCTTGTAGAAATCAAGCCTTACTACTTTTATATTGGTCCCTTTCAGCTTTTCTTCGAGTTTTTGCCTTTCGGGATAATTTACGTAGGTTATAACGATGTCTGGGTTTAGCGAGATTATGGCTTCAACATTTGGCTCACTCCACTTGCCAACATCGGTAACATTCGGAGCGTAAGGCTTTTGCAACGCATAGCTACCAAGCCCTACAATTTTTTCCTTTGCTCCAAGCATTATTATAGCTTCGAGGCAATCGCTGTTCAGGCAAATGATCCTATCAGCCTTTTGGATTTCAATTGTATTGCCTGCCGAATCCGTGATAACAAAAGCTTGAGCCTCAGTTATTAAAAAAATTAATAATAAAATTAAAGTAAATCGCATAATCTCACCTGAAAACTAGCTTCATGGGCATCTGTGTTATGTTCCCATAGGTTGCAAGCTGAACAAAGTCGTAACTCTCGGGCTCGCAGGAATCGAAGACGTATTCAATGAAAGTGTATGACTTTTTGTCACCAGTTGAAGTCGTTGTCTTGTAGAAGATTACTTGCATGCAGTATTCGCAATCTTTTAAAACACTCGGCACGATCTTTGTTGAGCTTGCGGAAGAAGATGCACTTGTCACGTAAATGTGGGAACTTGTCAGCTTTCCATCGTTAAAGCAGGCTCCATTGGAGTATAGTTTTACCATCTTTTCCCAGCCTATCGGAAATTCTAATGAGAAAGACGTTGAATTCAGGAATATTGTGCCATTGTAGTAATAAGCCTCAGGAGAAACCACTCGAATGTAATAAATCGGTTCCATATACCTTGAACTATTGATGAAAACTGTTGATCCACTTGCATAGAATGTTACGTCCAGTTTCACTGCCTTTTCAATCGTCTCTAAATCTCCGAAAAAGCTTATTTTAGTTTCCTGCTGCGCTGCTACCGCTGCTACAATTGTAGCGGCTATGAATAATAAAATCACACTTCCTGCTAATTTTACTTTCATAAATCCAACTAAGTGTTACGATATTTAAATTTTTTCCTACTACTCCCGCTATAGTTATAGTATTTTCAATTCAACGAAAAAACATACTATTATCAAGCAGATCTCTTTTCAAACATAAGTCCTCTGTTTGGATGCAACTTCCTCAATACAACTCTGTTAAGCAGTGGCAATGAGTTAAACGTTACTAATAGTTGTAATTGAATAAATAAATTTAATTCATTTGTCTTTTAAACTGCGAAACGAAAACCCGACATACTTTTTAACACCAAAACGCAAAAATTCCCAAAAACGTGTCAAAAGCTATTCCATGCACTTATCTTTATTTAGCTTCTCTTAACAGGGTGAGTGTGGATGAATGGATTTGGATATTTGATTTTTATAAAAGCGATGACCCAAGCTTATTGAAACTTTTAGAGTTGAGTGTGAAAGAGTGAGTTTACAATTTAATAAGAAAAAAACAACTTTTTAATTTAATGAGAAATAAAAAGGACTTGCTATACTCCGACCAATTCTACCCATGCGGCTACAAAAATTCTTGAATGAAAAATCTAATTTTGTGTCTCCGATGAACGCTAAATATTTTTCTTGCAATCTTTCTTGCCACCTCGAATTTTTTAGATCTTTATTTACAACCCGAATGCCTCGCCCCTTTAGGGCGGGGAGGAGGTCAGGCTAAGGCTGTTGCCCGCCTGCTTCAATTTCATCTTGAGTTAGAACTCACGTAAAAGATTTATTGTAACAAGTGTAAGAACATTGGAGCTTTGTCCCCGAAAAATTTATTTCGTGCATGGAATTTATAAACCTATGTACGGTCGGCGCATTTTGCAAATCTTTTCAGAGGGTAACTTCCAATGATTGAGGAAAGGCTACAATTGTAAATTTGCTAGATCCCAAAGATTGGAGAAGACCAAGAAATTTGGTTCTGTTAGCTCCAGTGGGTAAGGTATATTTTTGGCCAAGGAACGTCAGCGCGTTGCTATGTTCTCGTAGACTTGCTTGACTCACTTTAAATAGATGTCAAACTGGGTTACGTTCTTTTGAACATCTTAGACGAATCCCAGCTGTACACGCTCTGGGGTTTTATTTTGATCACAACTCTTGGAATTTGGAGCAACTGCTGGAATTCTGGGTCCTGGGGGCTGAGATACTTTAGAAGAATTCTCTTAGCTAACTCTTCGTTTTCAACGATTTCAGCATTTCCCCTTATTATCACTCCCTTGTTTCCAGTCTTTTCCGAGACGTCGATGACGATTGCAACCTTCGGGTTTCGCTTCACGTTTCTAGCTTTAGCTGAAAATTTCGCAGTGGAGACGTATACGAATTCCCCATCGTAAAGAAACCACACTGGATGAACATTTGGCATCAAATCTTTACCCACTGTGGCAATTCTTGCTATAAGGGGCTTTGAAAGAAATTCTCGCACTTCTTCTTCACTCATCCCAATTTCTTTCATACATTAATTTCGAGTAGTTCTTTAAAAATTTTTCGATTAAAAATTAGGTCTCAAAGGTTATGTTTTCGAGATCTTCGAGTTCATTCAAAAGTTTTTCAAGCTCTTGGAATTCCTTTTCAAGGTTTTCAACTTCTTCGCTTATGTTTTCAATCACAACGACTTGCTCAGGTGTCGAAGCTGGTGTTTGCATTGGCGTGGGGGTTGTCGTTTGCGTTATGCCACTTTGCTGAACACAGCCAAAGAGTAATAGTGTTAAGCCTAGAAATGAAAATAAAAAAATTAAAGACCTCATTCGAATCCCTCAGCATCCAAAAGTTATTGTCACGCTATCTGTGAAATTCCCAGTTGTGAATTTCTCGTTCACACAGCGTTTATAGGCATAGCTTCCAATTCCGCTCATGGAAAGTGTTCCGTTACCGTGGGCTACGATCACGAAGTTTCCTTCTCCATTCGCCGTTACGTTTCCTCGGAGAACCA
>Ga0105162_1001261_pt1 | contig 14866 bp, 12 predicted proteins | sample JNZ201metaG_FD_81532 | JGI IMG/M metagenome (GOLD analysis project Ga0105162, IMG submission 81532) | Hot spring microbial communities from Jinze hot spring, China to study Microbial Dark Matter (Phase II) - JNZ 20120812A | ecosystem: Environmental > Aquatic > Thermal springs > Hot (42-90C) >...
AGGATTTAACAAAGCTTTGATAGGGGTTGTGATAGATTTACCTTCTTTTGATCCTTTTGATATTTATTTAAGAATTAAAACTTTAAAGGAATTTCAAGAAAAAGAAGAATTTATAAATTTAATAATAGGGTTTAAAAGAGCTTTCCAAATTCTAAAAGGGCTGGATTTTTCTACCTTGCCTTTATTAAATCCTGAAATCTTTAATCAAGAAGAAGAAAAAAATCTCTATCTCTGTTTACTAAAAAGCTAAGCCAGAATTAGAGATATATTTAAGTAAAAAAAATTATAATAAATATCTTGAAACACTTTTAAAATTCAAAGAAAATATAGATGGATTTTTTGAAAAAGTTTTCGTGATGGTAGAACAAAAAGAAATAAGAGAAAACAGGCTTAAATTATTATCTGAAGTTGTATCTTTATTTAATTCTTTTGGTAATTTCAGTTCTCTTGTATAAAGTTTTTTAAAATGCATAGAATTATTATAGGAACTGCAGGACATATAGATCATGGGAAGACAGCTTTAGTAAAGGCATTAACCGGAATTGATACTGATCGCCTTAAAGAAGAAAAAGAAAGAGGAATCACTATAGATATTGGATTTGCTAATCTTATTCTACCTTCAGGAACTCTTGCCGGAATTGTAGATGTTCCAGGTCATGAAAGGTTTATTAGAAATATGGTAGCTGGAGCTACAGGGATAGACCTAGTAATTTTAGTAATAGCCGCAGATGAAGGCATAATGCCACAAACAAAAGAACATCTTGAGATTTGTGAACTTTTAAAAATAAAAGATGGAGTAGTGGTAATTACTAAGATAGATTTGGTAGATAAAGATTGGCTTGAATTAGTAGTGGAGGAGGTAAAAAAATTTTTAAAAGGTAGTTTTTTAGAAAAAGCACCAATTCTATTTTTTTCATCTGTCACACAGCAAGGAAAAGATGAACTTTTAAGAATTCTTGATGAGAAAGCTTTGCAAATAATGATGAAACCTGAAGATGAACCTTTTAGATTACCAATAGATGGAGTTTTTACTATTAAAGGATTTGGAACAGTAGTAAGAGGTACCACTATTTCAGGAAAAATAAGTATTAACCAAATAGTTGAAATTTATCCTAAAGGAATACAAACAAAGGTAAGAAATATTCAAGTTCATGGAAAAAATGTAGAAACCGCTTTTGCAGGGATGAGAACTGCTTTAAATTTACAAGGAGTCGAAAAGGAAAATATAGAAAGAGGAGATGTAGTAGCAATACCTGGGGTCTTAAAACCTTCTCAATGGTTAGATATAAAAGTAAATGTTCTTAAAGATATAAAATATCCCTTAAAAAATTTTGAAAATTTTCTTTTTTATATAGGTACTTCAGAGACACTTGGTAAATTAATACTTTTTGGAAAAGAACATTTAGAACCTGGAGAAAGGGATATAGCTCAAATATTTCTTCAAAAACCTGTAGCTGTATGGAGAGGAGATAAATTTATATTAAGAAGACCTTCTAATAATACTACTGTAGCGGGAGGAGAAATAATTAACCCTTTTTCTTTTAGAAGAAAAAGAACTAAACCTTGGGAAAGAAAGGAATTAGAATTTATTGCTCAAGCTACCTCTGAAGAACTCTTAAAGTACTATTTAGAACAAAAGAATTTTTTAGGAATTGAAGAAAAAGATCTTAAAATTCAAATTTCTCTCTTCGAAGAAAAATTTGAAAAATTAATCCAAAAACTTTCTTCACAAATAATCAGATTGAAAGAAGGAGAAAAAATATTTTATTTTTCAATAAAAGCCAAGCAAGCTTTAGAAAATGAAATAATTGAGATTCTTAGAAAATATCACGAAAATAATCCCTTTAGTTCAGGACTAACTAAGGAATTTTTAAAAAGCAGGATTTCTTCTTTTATCCCGAATATCTTTTTTGAATACGTGATAGAAGATCTTTTAAAGAAGAAAATACTTTCACAGGATAAAGAAATTTTAGCCCTAGCAGAATTTCAAAAATTAGAATTTAAACAAAAAGAAGAGCTTAAAAAACAAATTGAAGAAAAATTCTTAAAAGAAGGATGGATGCCTAGAGATTTTGAAGATATTTTGATAGAATTTAAAGATAAATACAAAGCTGCAAAGGAAGTTTTTCAAGTATTATTGAGAGAGGGGATTTTAATTAAAATTTCCGAAAAAACAGTTTATCATAAAAATTTATTAGAAGACCTTGAAAAGAAGGTAATAGAATATCTAATTCAAAATAAAGAAATGACACTTTCCAATCTAAGAGAACTTATTGGGTTTAATATAAGTAGAAAATATTTGATTCCTTTAGCAGAATATTTAGATAAAAGAAAAATTACTTTAAGAATCGGAGATAAGAGAATTTTAAGGAAGAAATTTTAAGTTTTTTTAAGTTTTTTCTGAGTAGTTTTCTTTTTTCTTTTTTCCTTGCTTAGTTCATAAAGATGTTTTAATCCTTTAATTACTTCTTTATGAAATTTTTCAGGTTTATATCCTGTAAGGATTTCTATAATATCATCTATATTTTCTACGGTATACAAATGAAAATTGCCTTTTTTAATATCCTCCAATACTTCATCATCTAACAAAATATTATCAAAATTTTGAACCGGAACTATAACTCCTTGGGTACCTGTAATTTTCATAATTTTACATACTTTATAAAATCCTTCTATTTTTTCTTTAATTCCTCCAACTGGCTGAATATTGCCGAATTGATCAATAGAACCTGTTATAGCAATATCTTGCCTTATAGGAATTTTAGCTACTGAAGAAAGAATTGCCATTAATTCCGCTGCTGAAGCACTATCACCTTCTACAAGTTCATAGGATTGTTCAAAAGTGAGGGTACAAGAGAGTTGGAGAGGAAAGTCAGTGCTATATTTATTATAAAGATAGGATGATAAAATAAGGACCCCTTTAGAATGAATTGGGCCGCTCATTTCAATTTCTCTTTCTATGTTTATAACTCCCTTAGTTCCAGGGAAAACATTCGCTGTAATTCTTGATGGTTTTCCAAAGCTGTAATCACCTAAAGGAAATACACTTAATCCATTTATTTGCCCAACTTTTTTCCCTTCTATATCTATTATAATTTTCCCCTCTTTTATAAGTTCTCTTATTTTTTCCTCTATTAAATTTACTCTCAAAATTTTTTCTTTAAGTGCTTGTTTTATCTCTTTTCCTGTGATTATTTCTTGTGAAGATAAAATGTTAGCTTCTCTTAAAAGGTCTTTAATTTCCTCTAAAATAATATTAATTTTTTTTCTATCTCCTGCTTGATACACAGCATATTTAAATACTTCAGAAAGTCCGGAAGTATCAAGTTCTTTTAATTTTTCTTCTATTATTATTTTTTTTATAATTTTAGGAAAGTTCTGTAAAACATTTTCATCAATTTTTATTATAGGATTAAACTCGGCTTTTATTTTAAATAATTCACTAAATTCTCTATCATAAATAGTTAGAAGATAATAAAGAAAAGGGTCTCCTATTAAGAATACTTTAGCTGAAAAAGATACGGGTTCTGGAAGAATACCTATATGAGGAACTGGTATTTCTTCTACCATTCCTCCCATTAAATAAAGTTTCTGATGAAGGAGAGTTCTTTTAAGCAAAATCCAAACATAAGGATTTTTAAGAACTTCCCACAAATCTAATACTAAATATCCTCCATTAACCTTATGAAGAACACCGGGAGCAAGACTTAAATGATCTGCATAAAGAATTCCCATCTCTGCTCGATAATTAATTTGTCCAAAGAGTCCTTTTAAAGTAGGAACTTTTTCATAAAGGACTGGTGCACCTTGAGTTTCGCTATTATCTACCAATACGTTTATTCTAAAAATATTTAAAGCCCTATTAATATTATTTTGAATCAAAATATTTCCTTTTGCTTTCTCCCATTCAATAAAAAGATGGGTATTCTTAATAAGTTCTTTTTTCAATTCCGAAATAAATTCTTTCACATCTTCAATATCTTTAAATTCCTCCTCTAATTTTCTAAAAGCTCTTTCTACAAGATTGTTCGCAATTTTTTCCCTTAATTTTATAAGATTTTCTCCGAAATAACTATCTAATTCTCTTAATTTTCTCATATATTGTCTAAAGGTGGGTTCGAAAGCATTAAGGTTTTTTTGATATTCTTCTCTGATTCTGGGATTATTTAATAATTCTTCTTGAGAAACAGGGGTTTCAATTTTAAACATAGGAAGAAGTCTTACTCCTTCTGGACCAAAAAGAACCATTAAATTATACTTTTTTGCTTCTTCAATTAATTCATTTATTATTTTTTCTTTTTGAGTATCTATATCTTTACTTAATGAACTAAGTTCTTCCTCATACTCTTTTCCTTCAAAAGCTTTATAGGTTTCTCTTTTTAAAAAATCTAAAATTTCTTCTATATACTGAGCCAACTTTTTTCCATATCCAGCAGGTAAAGTTATGGCTTTGGGACGATAAGAATCTTGAAAATTGTTTACATAACATATATCTGGAGGTTTTTCTTTATTAAGAGCTATTTCTTGAAGTCTTCTTAAAGTATATCTACTTCTTCCAACACCATTAGGTCCGCATACAAATACATTGTATCCATCTTTATCAAGCTTTAAAGCTAAATCAAAAGCTTTCTCTAATCTCTCTTGTTGAAGAAAAATTTCTTCATCAGGATAGTTAGATGTTCCAGATGAAAAATTAAATTCGATTTTTAATTTATCGAAAGATAATTTTTCCCAAGCCATTTTTTAAAATTTTAAGAAAATATTTATAAAATACAAGACACTTTACTTGCATTTTTGTATAAAAAAAGTAAAATTGTTTGGTTATGAAAGCTTCGATGACTCTTGCAGAAAAAATTTTGGCCAATAAATTAGGTAAATCTTATATAGAACCTGGAGAATTAATAGAGGTTCCTGTAGATCTGACCTTAGCTAATGACATTACAGCTCCATTAGCTATAAAAATTTTTGAATCCACAGGAATTACAAAAATTTTTGATCCTCAAAAAGTTGTTTTAGTAATGGATCACTTTACGCCTAATAAAGATATAAAAGCTGCTGAACAGGTTAAAATATGTAGAGAATTTGCTAAAAAGCATAAAATTTTTCATTATTACGAAGGAGGAAATTGCGGAATAGAACATGTTCTGATACCAGAACTCGGTCTTGTAGGCCCTGGAGATATAGTAATAGGAGCTGATAGTCATACCTGTACTTACGGAGCTTTAGGAGCTTTTGCTACAGGAGTAGGATCTACTGATCTTGCTGCCTGTTGGATTACAGGAAAAATTTGGTTTAAGGTTCCAGAAACTATCAAATTTATTTATTATGGTAACCTTAAACCTTGGGTTACTGGGAAAGATATAATTCTTTATACTATAGGAGATATAGGAGTGGATGGAGCACTTTATAAAGCTATGGAATTTACCGGAGAAGTAATCAAAAAACTTTCAATGGCAGAAAGATTTACTATTTCTAACATGGCTATAGAAGCTGGAGGAAAAGTGGGATTAATAGAACCAGACAAAAAAACCTTAAATTATTTAAAAAACCGATTTAAGAGAAATTTAACCTCCCTAAAAGCAGATAAAAAAGCTAAATATGCAGATATAAAAGAATATAATGTATCAAAAATTGACTTAGTAGTAGCTTTCCCTCACCTTCCTTCTAATGTAGTAGCAGTTAGAGAACTTTCTCAAAAAATTTATATAGATCAAGTAGTTATTGGATCTTGTACTAATGGAAGATTAGAAGATCTTGCAATAGCTGCCAAAATTTTAAAAGGTAAAAAGGTTAATTCAAATGTGAGATGCATTATTATTCCTGCAACTCCTAACATTTATTATCAAGCTTTAAAAAAAGGATATATAAGAACTTTTATAGAAGCTGGAGCTATCATTTCTCCTCCTACTTGTGGTCCTTGTTTAGGAGGACATATGGGAATTTTGGCAAAAGGTGAAAAAGCTTTATCTACTACTAATAGAAATTTTATAGGAAGAATGGGGCATCCAGAGAGTGAAGTTTATTTAACTGGTCCTGCAGTAGCTGCTGCAAGTGCGGTTCTTGGTTATATTGGAATACCTGAAGAAATCGGAGTAAAACCGGAGGAACAAAATTGGAGAAAATAAAAGGAAAAACTTGGAAATTTGGAGATAATATAGATACTGACGTTATTATACCTGCTAGATATTTAAATACTACTGATCCTGAAGAATTAGCCAAACATTGTATGGAAGATGTAGATCCAGAGTTTTCAAAAAAAGTTAAAAAAGGGGATATTTTAGTAGCCGGTAAAAATTTTGGTTGTGGATCTTCTCGCGAACATGCTCCTATTGCTATAAAGGCATGTGGAATAGCTTGTATAATTGCAGAAAGTTTTGCACGAATTTTTTATAGAAATGCTTTCAATACAGGACTTTTAATCCTTGAATGCCCCGAAGCATCTAAAGAAATAGATACAGGAGATGAATTAGAAATTATACCTGAGGAAGGAAAAATAATAAATTTAACCAAAAATAAAACTTATTTTATTAAGCCATTACCAAGTTTTATGAAAGAAATTTTAGAAGATGGTGGCTTAATTCCTCATATAATAAAAAAATATAAAAAATGATAAAAATAGAAAAAGAAAAAACAAATTTTTTCACTCTTTGGGAAATTGTTAAAATATTAAGAAGTGAAAAGGGATGTCCCTGGGATAAAAAACAAACTCCTTACACTCTTAAAAAATATCTTTTAGAAGAAGTGTATGAAGTACTTGAAGCAATTGAAAAAGGAAAATCAGAAGAAATAAGGGAGGAGTTAGGAGATCTTCTATTTTTAATTATATTTATTATTTATCTCTATGAAGAAATGAACCTTTTTACTTTAAAAGATCTATTTTATTATACCTCTCTAAAAATGATCAAAAGACATCCCCATGTCTTTGAAGAGGAAAAGATTGAAAATGCTGATGAAATTATTTTAAAATGGCAAAAAATCAAAAAGAAAGAAGGAAAAGAATACTCAATTCTTGGAAATTTACCAAAAAGCTTACCAGCCTTACAAAGAGCTTTTAGAATAGGAGAAAGAGCAGGAAGGGTAAACTTTGACTGGGAAAAAGCTGAGGATGTTCTTAAAAAGATCGAAGAAGAAATAGAAGAAATAAAAAATTCTTTAAAAAATTCTTCTAAAGAAAAATTAAAAGAAGAAATTGGGGATTTATTATTTAGTATAGCTAATTTTTCAAGGAAATTAAATATTAATCCCGAAGAGGCTTTAAAATTAGCCTTAGAAAAATTTGAAAAACGTTTTAAACTCCTTGAACAAGAAATAGAAAAAAAGGGTCTTTCTTGGGAAAAATTAACTATTAATGAACTTGATCAAATTTGGGATAAAATAAAAAGTTCTTATGAGCCAACCAATTATTGAAGTTAGAAATCTTTATTTTTCATATTATAATCAATTAATTCTCGAAAATATTTCCTTCCAGATAGAAAAAGGAGACTTTTTAGCTCTTATAGGACCCAATGGAGGAGGTAAGACTACTCTTATAAAGTGTATTTTAAATTTTTTAAAGCCTAATAAAGGTAAAATTTTCATATGGGGAGAAGAAAATAAAAATTTTAAGAAATGGTATAAAATAGGATATGTTCCTCAAAGAGCCGGGGATTTAATAGATCATCTTATTCCATTAAGTGTTAAGGATTTTATTCTTTCACCTTTTAAATGGTATAAAGATTTAAATTCTATTAATTTTAAATTATTAAATGAATTGACAGAAAAATTTGGGATAAAAAGTCTATTAAATAAAAAATTAGGAGAACTTTCTTATGGTCAGCTTCAAAGGACATATCTTATAAGGGCACTTATTTTAAATCCGGAATTACTAATCCTTGATGAACCATCTGTAGGTTTAGATTTTTTTAGCCAAGAAGTATTTTATAACACTTTAGCTGAATTTCATCAAAAAGGACTCACTATTATTTTAGTAACCCATGAAACTTGGCTATTAACAAAGTGGATCAACAAAGTAGCTTGTATCAATCAGAAACTTTATTTTCATGGGGATCATGAAAGTTTTTGCGTACAAGCTAAATATTTGGAAATGTTTCAAGAAAGGCATAGAATAGAACATATTCATTGGTAAAATGAATATAATTTTAGATTCTCTCTTATTAATTAAATGGGGATTATTTTCAGGTATTTTCCTTGCTATATCTATTTCTTTTACTTCACCTTTTCTTATTTTAAAAAGAGATGCTTTATTCCCTCATGCTTTAACTCATATTTATTTTTTGGCTATTATTTTAGCCTCTTTAATTTCTAAATTCCTTCCTCCTTTTTTAGACTTTCCTGTTGTTGTAATTTTTACTTTGATAATAACTTCACTTATCTGGGTATTAAGAAAGTATTCAAAATTTTATGAAGATACTACTACTTCCATAATATCTTGTTTTGCTATGGGATTAGCATTAATAATAGCTTCCAAAACTTCTCAATACGATTCCAGACTATTTTCCTATCTTTTTGGCAGTTTGGTAGGAATCACCAAAAAAGATTTTTATGAAAGTTTGATAGTTTTTGTTTTTTCTATATTTTTATTTTACAAGTTTTATCCTTTATGGATTCTTCAAACCACAGATAAAGAGATTCCTGGAATTGATTTTAAAACTTCCAATTTAATTTTTTTAATCTTGATAACCCTTCAAATTGTTATAGGTGTTAAATTAATGGGAATCCTTTTAATTTCAGCTTTATTTATATTTTCAAGTAGTTTAGCTTTATGTATAGGTAGAACCTTGAAATCTTTAATTCCGATTATCAGCTTATTAAACATATTAGGAATTTTAGGAGGTACAATATTTTCTATTATTTGGGATATACCTTTTTCAAGTGCGGTAGTTATATTTATGAGCTTATACCCTAGCTTGCAACTTATTTGGAGGATTTTAAGTTGAGATTTATTGACACCCATACTCATTTAAATTTTCCGGATTTTCAAAAAGATTTAAATGAAGTTATAGAAAGAGCTAAAAAAAATCATGTTATTCATGTAATAGTAGTAGGAATAAATGTTTCTACTGGAAAGAAAGCTTTAGAACTTAAAAAATCTTATTCTGATTTTATTTCGGTAAGCTTGGGATTTCATCCACACGAAACTAAAAAAATAAATGATGAAGATTATACCTTTTTGGAAGAAAATATGGATGAAATATCTGCTATAGGAGAAATAGGGTTAGACTGGATAAAGGAATATTCTCCTAAATCTTTACAAATAGAGCACTTTACAAGACAACTTGAACTTGCAAAAAAATATCATAAACCTGTAATACTTCATTTAAGAGGAGAGGAAGGCTTTTGGAAGGAAGCCTTGAGAATTTTAAAATTTTATTCTCACCTTAAATTACTTTTCCATTGTTATACCTCCAATAAATTTATTGCTTTTAAAATTCTTGATTTAGGAGGATTTATTTCTATCCCAGGAATAATAACCTTTGAAAAAGCTGAAAATTTAAAAGAAGCTGTTAAAATTATCCCCATAGAAAAATTGGTTTTAGAAACAGATTCCCCCTTTTTAGCTCCTAATCCAATGAGAGGGAGAAGAAATGAACCTGCCTTTTTGATTTATACTGCCAAAAAAATAGCAGAAATTAAAAATATGAGATTAGAAGAATTAGGAGAAATAACTACTAAAAATGCTATAAATTTTTTTGGATTAAAAATAAGACAGGAGTAAAAAGTAAATGAAACTAAAAAGAACTCATTATATAGGAGAATTAAATAATAATTTTATTGGAAAAGAAGTAATAGTGTCAGGTTGGGTTTTAAGACGAAGGGACCATGGAGGAGTAATTTTTGTAGATTTAAGAGATAGAAGCGGTCTTTTACAAATAGTGTTTGAAGAGGAACTAGATAAAGATGTTCATACTTTAGCTGATTCTATAAAAATAGAATATGTAATAAGTGTAAAGGGTAAAATTCGAAGAAGACCTCCGGGAATGGAAAATCCTAAAATTCCCACTGGTGAAATTGAGCTTGTAGCAGAAAATATAGAAATCTTGAATACCTCCAAAACACCTCCATTTTTAATGGATGAGGATCTATCTGAAGTTTCAGAAACAATACGACTTAAATATCGTTATTTAGAAATGAGAGCTTTAGATGGACTTAAACCGTTTATCTTTGGACATCAAGTTAAAAAAACTATAAGAGAATTTTTAGATAATAGGGGATTTATTGAAATTGAAACACCCTTTCTTACTAAAAGCACCCCTGAAGGAGCAAGAGATTATTTAGTGCCTAGTAGACTATATCCAGGAAAATTTTATGCGTTGCCTCAGTCTCCTCAGCTTTTTAAACAAATTTTAATGGTTGCAGGAGTAGACAAATATTATCAAATAGTAAAATGTTTTAGAGATGAAGATTTAAGAGCAGATCGTCAACCAGAGTTTACTCAATTAGATATAGAAATGTCTTTTGTGGATGAAACTGATATCATGAATGTAATAGAAGAACTCTTAGCTCATCTTTTTGAAAAAACTTTAGGAATTATTGTAGAAACTCCCTTTTTAAAACTTTCCTATGAAGATGCTTTGAAAAATTATGGAACAGATAGACCTGATATTAGATTTAATATGAAACTAAAAAATTTATCTTATTTATTTAAGGATTCCACTTTTAAAGTTTTTAGAAATGTTTTAGAAACAGGAGGTATCATAAAAGGTATTAAAGTTCCTGCTAATTTTTCAAGGAAAGAACTTGACGAACTTACTAAATATGCCCAACAATTAGGAGCTAAAGGACTTGCGTGGATAAGATATAATAAAAATGGACATTCTTTTGAAGAAAAATGGAACTCTCCTATAACAAAATTTTTTGAAAAATCTATTTTAGAAAAATTGGAAGAAATTTTTAATTCCACCGAAGAAATTGCCACTTTCTTTTTTGTGGCTGATAAAGAAGACATAGTAAATTCAGTTTTGGCAGAGCTTAGAATCTATTTAGCTAAAAAACTTGGAATAATTCAAGAAAATAAATTTTCTTTTGTATGGATAACAGATTTTCCTCTATTCGAATGGGATGAACAAGAGAATCGATTAGTTTCAGTACATCATCCCTTTACTCATCCTAAAGAAGAAGATATACCTCTCTTGGATACAGAACCTCTTAAAGTAAAATCAAGAGCTTATGATATTGTATTGAATGGTATTGAAATAGGAGGAGGAAGTATCCGTATTCATAAAAAGGAACTTCAAGAAAAAATTTTTAATCTTTTAAATATATCTAAAGAGGAAGCTCAGGAAAAATTTGGATTTTTACTTACTGCCTTAGAATACGGAGCTCCTCCTCATGGCGGTATTGCTTTAGGTCTTGATAGACTAATCATGATTATGCTTGGGAAAAAAAGTATCAGAGAAGTAATACCTTTTCCTAAAACTCAAAAAGCTCAGTGTTTACTTACTGGAGCTCCTTCAGAAGTAAAAATTGAACAGATTTTGGAACTTCATTTACTTCCAAGCCGGAATAAAAAAAGCGAAAAAAGATAAAATGGAATTTTTTGTAGAAGGCTCTCTTAAAGGTTTAAATAAATGGCTTAGATTTCTTGGATATAAAACCCGATTATGTGAAAAGAAAATAACTTCTGAAATTGTTTTTGAAAACAAAGATAAAATTTTTTTAATTACGAGTCCTGAAACCGCAAAAATTTGTGAAAAAATAGGAGTAATCTATTTAGTATTACCTAGAGAAGACTTAAATGCTCAAATTCAAGTGTTAATTAATAAACTAAACTTAAAATTACAACTTAAGCTTGACATTTGTAGTATATGTGGAACAGAACTAATTCCTATTAAAAAAGAGGACTTTAAAGACCTTATTCCTCCCAAAGTATATAAATTTTATAATGAATTTAATTATTGTCCTAATTGTAAAAAAATTTATTGGGAAGGTGACCACATAAAAAGATTAAAGAAAAAATTCAAAGATATTATTTCAAAGCTTTAAGTTTTTCTATTAACAAATCTAAAAATGTTGGAGCATCTGTTATGAAAGCTACATTAGCCATTTTTACTAAAGGAGCTTCTTTATCTGTATTTACAGCAATTATAAATTCAGAGTTTTCCATTCCTACCATGTGTTGTAAGGCTCCTGAAATTCCAAAACCTAGGTAAACTTTTGGTCTCACTGTTATTCCACTTATTCCTATCATTCTATCTTCTTCTGTCCATCCTTCATAACATACTGGCCGGGTAGCTCCTACTTCAGCATTTAAAAGTTTAGCAAGTTCAAAAAGTTTTTGAAAATTTTCTTTATTTTTAAGACCTCTTCCGCCTGCAACTATGATTTTGGCTGTAGAAAGTTTAGTAACTTTCTTTTTAAAAGGTAGAATTTTTCTCACCTTTAATTTACTTTTCCAACAAAAATTTTGTGGAAAAATTATTTTTTTTATCAAAGGTTGTTGATCTTTATAATTTATAGGAAAGGTTCCCACTGAAATAGTAGCCATTATTGGAATACTTTTTGAAATAAGTCTAGCTATAATATTCTCTCCATAAGTGGGTCTTGCCATAATAATTTGATTATTTTTTAATTCTAAACTATTTACATGAGCACAAAGTCCCAAACCTAAAGTTCCTGCTACTCTTGGTGCTAATGACATGCCTATTATGGTAGCAGGAAAGAAAAATCCATATGGCTCAGAATTTTTAATAATTTCTACTAATACTTGAGCCCACAAATCATCTTTAAAATTCTTTAATTCAGGATTTAAAATAAACCATATTTCATCAGCTATACATTTTTTAAGATCTTCCAAATTTTCAATCTCTTCTAAAAGATTTGTCAAACACACTAAAATTAATTTTTTGTTTAAGGATTGAGAAATTTCTTTCAAGGGTGTGAGGATTTCAAAACTAGAGGGGTGAATCTTCTTTTGATAGCATTCTCCAAAAGCTAAAATGTTTCCTTTATCAAGATTTTCTAATTTTATTTCTTCAAATATCATCTTTTAAATTACATCTTTAGTTTTAAGAATTTCAATTAACTTATTTATTAATTCTTGCGGATTACCTTCTATTATTGTACCTTTAGTTTCAATTTTTTTTTCAAATACTTCTATTACTTGTGTGAGGGATCCATTTAATCCTACTTGTTGAGGATCTAAATCTAAATCACTGATTGTAAAAACTGTAGGTTCCTTTTTTTCTACTTCTAAAAGTCTTTTTAATGAGGGTGGTTTTAAGTAATCAAAAACATGAGGATTAATTGAAGCTACAAAAGGTTCTGAAACCTCTAATTCTTCTTCACCATATTCATTTTCTCTAATTGCAATCCAATAATCATTTTCTTTTAAAAGTTTTTTTACATTAGTAAGGGATGGAATTCCCAATAATGCTCCTATTTCTGGAGGAACTTGAGCTGTTTCCCCATCAATTGATTTTAAACCAGTTAAAATCACAGAATAAGGAGACAATTTTTGTATAGTTTTTGCTAAAATCAAACTAGTAGCTAAGGTATCTGAGCCAGCAAAAGCTTTATCTGAAAGTAATATCATTTCATCACAACCTAAAGCATAGGCATATTTTAAAAGAGGAATTACATTGGGAGGTCCCATAGAAATAACTACTACCTTAAAATTATATGTTTCTTTTAATCTAATAGCCATTTCAAGAGCTGATTTATCATTTGGATTGAGAATAAGTTCTAAACTTTCCCTCTTTAAAGTATGAGTTTCTGGATCTACCTTTGTTGCTCCTGGTACAGGAACTCCCTTTATACAAACTATTACTTTACTCATTTTTTATAATTTATAATATTTAATTAATTCTCGTGCAATAATATTTTTCTGAATCTCATTAGTTCCTTCATAAATTTGAAGACATTTAGCGTCTCTAAAATATTTTTGCACTGGATAATCTCTCATATATCCAAATCCTCCCATCATTTGAATAGCCCTTTCTGTAATCCACATAGCTATTTCAGTAGCAAAATATTTTGCAATAGAGGAGACTCCTGAAATATCTTTAGCCCCACTATCAATATATTTAGCTACGTTATATGTTAAAGCACGGGCTGCTTCTATTTTTGTAGCCATTTCAGCAAAGGTATGACTTACTGCTTGAAAATTATAGATAGGTTGTCCAAATTGAATTCGAGAAAGAGCATGTTTCAATGAAACTTCCATTGCAGCTTGTGCTATACCAATAGCTTGAGCTCCTACCCCACATCTACCAAAATCCAATGTTTTAAGAGCAATTATAAATCCCATGCCTTCTCTTCCTATTAATCTATCTTTAGGAATTTTACAATCATTGAAAAATAGCTCTGTAGTTACTGAAGCTCTCAAACCTAATTTTTTTTCTTTTTTTCCTACAGAAAATCCGGGATCATTTTTTTCAATTATAAAAGCACTTGCACCTCTTGCTCCTTTAGTAGGATCAGTTAAGGCAATTACAATATATATATCAGCAATGCCTCCATTTGTAATGAAATGTTTTATCCCGTTAATAATATAAAAATCCCCTTCTTTTCTTGCTAAAGTTTTTATTGCAAAAGCATCACTTCCTGCTTGTGGCTCTGTTAGAGCAAAAGCACATATTTTATGGCCTTTAGCAATTTCAGGAAGATATTTTTCTTTTTGTTCTCTATTTCCAAAAAGAATAATAGGATAACTTCCAAGAAATGTAGCAGCATATGTTGTAGAAACTCCAGCACAGTAATAAGAAAGTTTTTCTATAGCAAGACACATTTCAAAACATCCCCATCCCAAACCTCCGTATTCAGAGGGAATAATTATTCCAAATAAATCAGCATCTGCCAAAGCTCTTAAAGGTTTTTCTTCAAAAATTTCTTCTTCATCCCATTTTAATGCATAAGGTTTTATATATTC
>Ga0105162_1001262_pt1 | contig 14852 bp, 14 predicted proteins | sample JNZ201metaG_FD_81532 | JGI IMG/M metagenome (GOLD analysis project Ga0105162, IMG submission 81532) | Hot spring microbial communities from Jinze hot spring, China to study Microbial Dark Matter (Phase II) - JNZ 20120812A | ecosystem: Environmental > Aquatic > Thermal springs > Hot (42-90C) >...
ACACAGACCTTCAGCAGGGAGACTTTCCAGACAGTATGGCATTTATTGTGCTCAAGGGAGCGCAAGTTACTGACCTGGGAATATCCCAAGCCTCCAAAGATTTACCTGGGGGGCAGCATCTTCTCAAACCCTGACTTTGTTTCCAAGTTCATTTGTTCAAGGGACTTATTGATGGATGTGGCTGATGGGAATTTTGAGTTTATCATACCTCCTGATATTGAGAATGTTGAGATTTGGCAAGAACTGGTGGCAAAATACCCTTACACAGAGGCATGCCAAAGGTTGGTCAAGCAGGACTTGGAGATACTCAACCAGTGCTATGGAGGGTTGTTCCTTTTGGAGCAGCCTTCAATGGGCTCAGCAATTGAGTTGTTCTCTCTTGCCTTGCAGGGAAAGCCAACAGTGGTTCTGACAGATTTGAACAAATTCTACCATCCCTTCCTTAGGGTTTTTGCCACTGAAGTTGTATATGGTGGTCTTGAGGTAGCAGTCAGGGCTTTGTGCAAGTATTTCCTGCTGCCTGGGGACATTATACCCCCACCACAGGGGGAATAACTCAATTGGAGGTGTTATGTGATGGAGAAAAGAGTGCAGTATGAATGGCTCAATGACTTACAGGCTGTCCATGTATTCTTGGTTGGAGACAACAGGGATGTAGTGGTTTCCATGTCCTTTATTAACATGGATGAAGATTTGAATTTACCTGAGAGGTTGCACGGTGTTGTGTCTGACATGTTCAAGGGAGTGTGTGAGAAGGTGTATGCATATGTCAGGATGATTGAAGGGAGGGTCAGGGAAGTGTCCCTCAGGGGGCACATAAGTGGAAATTACTTTCAATATAACCAGAGTGTTGACCTACCCCTTGAGGATGTTGTGAAGGTATTGGAGAAAGCAAGGGTTACTCTTGTGAATAAGTTCAAAGTTCAGGTAAACCCCCCCAGCCAGGGGGTTACAAGTCAGAGCCAGCCTCAATCCCAGCCATCTCAACCCAGCCCTGCTGCTCAGAGGCTCTTCAGGTATTTGCAGGGCATTGGGCTGACAAGTGATGAAGCCTGTGTGATGATAGACATGGCTGCCAGCAGGATTTTGAAATCAAAGATGCCCATTACAGATGAAGATTACAACAAGGTGTATGAGCACCTTAGGTTCAACACACCATCCAGAGCCCACTTGGCAACACTTGTTTACAAATATGCTGCCCTTAAGGGGCTCAATCCTCCTCAGAGTGAAAGTGAGATGTTCAACATCCTGAAAGCCCTGAGGAATGAGTTCTTTAACACCTACAGGGAGAAAATCAAGGATGCTGAAGTGTTCAAACAACTATCAACAGATTGGAGCATGGTTTGGTATTACTTCATACTGCACAAGATAGAGTGTCAAGAGTTTCCACCTCGCAGGGGTTGACCTCTTTACACTGCTGCCTGCTTGTGACATAATCTCCTTTGGAGACAATTTAGTGAAAGGAGGCTCAGCAGTATGCCAAAGAAAAAGCAGCAGGCAGTAACAACTACCTCACCTATAGAGGTGGTAGATGTGGTTGACAGAATTCCCACAGGTTGGGTTTCCTTAGATGTAGCATTGAAGGGGGGAATTCCATGTGGCATGTTGACAGTGATAGGTGGCAAGGCTGATGTAGGTAAGACAAACCTCTGCACACACATAGTTGCCCAATACCTCAAGAACTTTCAGGAGAAGGCGGTTTACATTGACACTGAGGGCAGGATAGTGGGAAACCCTGAGAGGTTCTACCTTAGGGGCATCTCTGAGAGTGAGTTTAAGGAGAGGGTTTTGTTATTTGCAGGTCTCCACACTGTAGAAGGTGTTGGGGGCTTGCTGAGGGGGATAATCAACACTGAGAGCCCTCCACCAAGATTGATAATCCTGGACAGTCTCCCTTCCTTGACTACCAGACATGCCTTTGAAGCAAAACTTAAAGAGGATGGGAAGGTTGGGCTGGGGGATTTGGCAAGGGCACTTCAAGAGGAGTTCAAGGATTTGACCTATTACATTGTTCAGCACAAGATTGCCTTTGTTGTGGTTACTCAGAGGAGAGTGACCATATCCCCAATTCCCAGGGACAGGCTTTACCTCACATCTTTTCTTGAGCACAATGCTGCTGTGATAATTTTCCTGTGGGACAAGGAGATGAAGGAAGATGATGTTGGAGAGGGGGAAAGTGCTTTCAAGACCCCTCCCCAGTCCATTCCACTCTCAATTACCCCCTTCAAAAAGATATTCTTCAGGATGATGAAAAACCATGTTGGTTATCCTACTGCTGAAGGTGCTGGCAGATATTTCCTTATAGACTTGCCTCAGGTTGGCATCAGGAGGGGGGATTTTGATGTCATCTATGAAATCATTGCCTTTGGCAGAATGAGGGGACTGGGTTTCCTAAAGAGGGAGGGGGACACCTACATAACCCCATCTGGGTTAAGGTTTACAAGGAGGACAATTTACACCAACCAGGAGTTGCACAAGCAGGTTCTTGATGAATGTGTTCCCTTACTGAAGAAGACCCTACATACTTTCTATGATGGCTCTTGGTTGCTGGTAGAAAATGGAGAGGATGAGGAGGTGTAGTAGACATGTTAGGCATCATGTCTCCTCTTGGAGAGGCAGTGCATACAGCACTTGTGGAGAAAGGCAAGTTTGCAGGCAAGGTGCAGGGAAATGAGTTCAACTACTTTTGCCCCTTCCATGAGGACACAAGGAAGCCAAACATGTGGGTTAATTATGAGAAAGGAAGTTTCTATTGTTTTGCCTGCATGGTTGGAGGTAGCCTTGAGCAGTTATATGCTTACCTTTATGATTTGCCTTCCCTGCCCATCAATCCCTTTTCAACCCTGTCAAAGTATGCTTATTGGAGGGATATATGGCAGAGGAAAACCTTGAAGGCTGAGGAGGGGGAAATGAAGAGGTTGAGTAACCTTAGGAAAATTTCCATTGACCTTCTTGAGGCTGCTGATGTCAGGAAACTCAATGGGGGCTTGAATGAAGATGAGCCAGCAGCCCAGTTCAAAGATTGCTTTTTATTCCCTTCATATGACACACACAGGAAGATTTTGCTTTCATTTGTTGGTTACAATGCCAATGCCAAGAAGAAATACATTAACCCCACTGGTGTAAAAGTTTCCCCATTTGGTTTCCACCTATTCCTACCCAATGGAGATAACATCTTTGTCACTGAAGGGGTTTTTGATGCCCTTACCTTCAGGGAGGTGGGGGCAAATGCAGTAGCCTTGCTTGGGACTAATCAGGGGGAGAATATTTCCTACATTCCCACAGGCAAGAAGTTGGTTTTGCTGCCAGATTTTGATACTGCAGGAATGGTAGCCAGGAGGAAGTGGGCATTTGAAGCCTTACTTGCTGGGTTTTATGATGCAGAAGTGTGGTTACCTACTGATGGGGTTTATGAGTTGGGGAAGGATGCCAATGACATTTGGAGGAAGAGCAAGGAAGCAATGTATGACCTTGTTGAGGGGAAGTTAACAGAGAGCATAAATGTATGTGATTACTTGATAGAGGATTGCATCAAGGAAGGAAACCCAGTTTACCCAATTCTTGATGCCATTGCCATTTGTGCCCCCTTCCCTGTGTATGCAAATGCCCTTGCCAGGCTTGGTGGGGCAGATGGCTCTTATGATGTTGATGAGGTGATGGACAGGCTCAGCAAACTGTTTACTTCCAGCCTCCCTTACAAGAAGGTTTTCACACTTTGTAGGAGAGAGATTGCTTATTTTCTCATAGCCCTGAGGAGTGTGAGGGGCAGGCAGATAATCCTTGATTACTTTTTGCCACATGAGATAGCCCCCTTCAACAGGTTGAAGGAGATAAATGGCAATGAACTGCCAGGGCTCATCAATGAGAGTGACCTTAGGAAAGCGGTGAAAAGGTTGGCGAAAGTAGTTAGGGGTTGGAGTGGGAGCAGCCTTGAGGAACTTGCCAGCATCTTTGCAACTCAGTGCCTTATAGATGACTTGAAGGGAGGTGAATTTACCTTTGAAGGTTCATTGGAAGAACTTGTATTTACCCTTCAAGACCTTGAAGAAGAGAAACCCCTGGGCAATTCTTAGGAAGTGGGCACTGCAGGGGATTGTTGATGACAATGGGATGGTGGATTTGAGTGTGCTGGTGAGCAAGGCAAATGGGGTATCCCTGCAAGACATTGCTGATGGTAGGTTGAAGTTAATCAAGGCTGTGGAGTATGCAAGGAAGTATGGCATTCCCTACTCAACAGTGATGTATAAGTTTGCAAAGGGAGTGCTCAGGGGGGTAAAGTGCAAGAACTTGGTGTTCCTTGTTGATGAGCCCCCACCTGAGAGTGGGGTTTATTTCAGGGCTATTGACATGGACAGGCTGATTGCCTACATGGAGAACATGGTGATGAGGGCAACCCTGGGTAGGACTGTTGCTCTTGTCAGGCTGAATGTTATGAAGATGTCATCTTCATCAGATTGGATGAGGAGGCAAGTGCCTTTTGGGCATTGGAGGAAACAGGGCAGGCTCTTCAGATACAGGAGGCACTACTACATTTTGGTCAACATGGCATCTTATTCCCTTGATGAGATTAGGAGGAACTTTCAGCCTGCTGACATTATGATACCAAAACCTACTGAGGAGGTAAGTTGGGATGATGTTGTTCAGGTCAAGTGACCAGCAGCAGAAGGACAAATACCAATTGCTTTTGAAAACTTTGGAGAGGATGTTCAATGTGGATGATGCTGGGGTAGCCATTGCCACCTGCTTGCAGCAATTCATTGACCCCATGCCTCAGAAGGAAGGGGAGTATCCCTTGCCCCCTATTGGGGATTACAGGTGGAGGTTGAAGTTCTGTAAGGTCACTGAGGATGGCAGGGGGTATTACATAATGCACTCCCCTGCATATCTCAGGATTGGGCATCGCTCCTTGCTTAGGAGTTGGGTAAAGATGCTGCCAGAGGCAGTTAGGAAGGAAGCAGAGGGGAAGGTGAAGGAACTCCTTGAGCCCTTGAAGACCCTTCTTTTGTTTCACATTGCCTACAACATTGCAATCAGGGATGGATTACTTTCTGCCAGTCAATCTTCACTACTTTCGCAATAGGGAGTGCTTCTTTAAGCCCCTTGAACCTTTTGAAGGAATGTGTCCTGGGGATACCCCCAGCATCAAGGAAGTCAACAATTCTCACCATCCTTTTGCCTTTGGGATGCAGCCCCCTGCCAACCCTTTGGATGAGGGCAACTTTGCTTTTCTGACCTGCTGCAAGGATTACAGTTTCAAGCCTTTTCAGTGACACACCTTCCTTACCTATGTCTGACATGATTAGGACATCAAGTTTCCCTTGTTCAAAGGCTTCAATTACAGCCCACCTTTCTTCAGAGGTGTGTTCACCATGAATGAACTCCACTTTGACATCCTTTCCCATTTCCCTACCAACCCTGATAATTGTATCCTTAATTATTTCCCCATGAGGTATCCTTGTCACAAGGATTAGGGCTGGGGAGTTTTTGATTGCATCAATGGCAATAATCCTGTTCCTGATTTTATTGTTCACAACAGCAACATCATACTGCATGGCATACAGTTGGGCTGGGGGGAGACCCTCCCTTTCAGGGACTTTCACTGACCCTTGCATATCATACAGGATAAGGTGGATGGGGATAGGTTTCACTTTGATGTCTATGATTTTGTGGCTTAACCCCCCAATCAGGAAGTAGTTCTCTTTGGTGATTTCCCTGTAAGGTGTTGCAGAGAGACCAAATCTCAAGTAAGCATTTGTGAAGTGCTGAGTGACTTCAAGGAAAGTTTCAGCAGGCTCATGGTGAACTTCATCAATCACAAGCAAATCAACTTTCCTTACCCAGTCCATCAAGGCTGGATGTTTTTCCTTGAGCCCCCTGTGCAGGCTTTGGAACATTGCAACAGTTATTCTTTCCCTTGTGTTGATGACCCCTTCTTTGATGTAGCCTATGGGCTCTTTGAAGAAGTTCTCAAGCCTTTCCCCACTTTGCTCAAGCAGTGTTTTCATGTGTGTGAGCCATGCAATCCTGAGGTTGGATGGGGCACAGAGCAGCAACCCTATTGCTGTGAATGTTTTCCCTGCACCAGGTATTCCCCTTATGATGGCTCTTGGTGTCCTTTTTGCCTTCTCTATTGCATCAATGTGCTCAGGTAGCAACCTGAGTTCAGCCCCAGTTTGGGGGACTATCTCATCAGCCCAATCAGGGATTTTTGAGTTCATTATCTCATTGAGCCTTAGGAATAGGGAGTGCAAGTGTGGCTGCAGTGGGTAACCTTTTTCCAGCATGAATGGCACAAGCCCCAATGGGATGATTAATGAGACAGTGTTCCTATCAACCTGTTTGACAACAAAAGGTCTCACTCTTGTCCTTTCCCTCAAGGTAGCCCAGCAGGCATAGCAGGTCAGGTCTATTTTCCCCCTGTGCCTGGGGCAACCAACTTCAACTTCCTCTTCCACCTTTCCCATTGATTTCCTAAATGTCATAGTCCACTCCATCCTTGCAATCAAAGGCTCAAAGGTATCCCTTTCATCCAAGTTGAACTGGAAGTTGACCCAGGAAGCATTGTAGAAGGCTTTCATGTTTCCCTTCCCCCTTTGATTTTGATTTTGGCTTTAGCCATTGCCCCACCTACAGCAGCAGTTACTTGTGCAGCCTGCTGAGGTGGCAGTGATTGTAGAGCCTGGGTAAGTGCCTGTAGTGCCTGTGTTTGCCCTGCTCCTGACAGGAATTCCTGCAACCTTTGTGCCAGTTCTCTTGAGGCTTCATTGACATCTCTACCCCTGAGAGTGGGGATTATCCTGCTGAGGGCATTTTGCAGCAGTGCAGCAAGAGCCCCCTTTGCTGGGGAAGATGTCAGCAGTGCAGAGAGTTGTGGGATTGCCCTGCCAATGTTTCCAAGAATTCCCTGCACCAGTGAAGTGATGCCCTGCTGGGAGAGCAAGTTAACTCCAGCCCTGATGAGTGATGGTAAGATGAAGGAAATTATTGTAGGTAGAGCCCTGATAAGCAGTGGTAGCAGAAACCTGGCAGCAACAGCCACCAGGGCAGCAGGCAAAGCCTTTTCCAACTTGGAGAATTGTTTCCCAGTAGCCCTCAGGACTATATACTCCTCAATAGGCATCTCAATTGGGAACTCCCCACCAAAGTCCACTTCCACCAAGATTTTTTGCATTTTTTGTTCCCCCCTTAAGTTCCAATGTTGTAGACAATGAAGTGCAGCAGTGCTTGCCACCTGCCTGCTGGGTCACCAGGCTGGGCTGCTACCCTTAACTTTACTGGGATTACACTGTTGGGGGCAAGTTCCTGCCCTGGGACAGAGACAGTTCTGAACCTTGTGTAGCATTCAACCCATTCCCCATTCCCAGAACTATCAAAAGGTGTCCATGCCTGGAAGCCATCCAGGACAGATGGGGGAGGGTTGTTTGAACTTACTGGTTCTACTTTCACCTTCAAGTCCAGCCCTTTCTCATTGTTGGGACTTTCCAGCAGGACATAAAGGGTAAGCCCCTCCTCATCTGGGGCATAATTCTCCCCACTTAGGGGGATAACTGCCACTGAAAAGTAGGCTGGGTTGGTAAAATTCCCATCATAGGATACTTCATCTGTAGGGACATTGTTCTCAAGTCTTTTGTAAACCCTGATGTTGATTGCCATGCTTGGTCACCATAAGGAATTTTAGCCCCAGCCACATTAGCATGTTCACTCTGAGTGTGTTAAAATTGATAGTGACAGAAACCTTAGAGACTGGGGGGATTGAAGTGAAAGTCTTAGTGATTTCTAAGAGAGTGAAGTGGTGGACATCAGGAGTTGCCTTGCTGAAGCCTTGTGGGCTAACTGTTAAGATTTACAACCCTGCAGGGCTGGATGAACAATCTTTGTTTGCCAGCCTGAGGAAGGAACTGTCTCCTATGTCCAAAGTCTTGGTAATTTGTGAAGTCCTTCCCCTTTACAAGGAGATGCCCCAGGCAGTCACCTTGCCTTGCACAGTTTCCACTGCACAAGCCTTTGTCAGCCTGACCCTTGATATTTACAAGTCCTTGAAGGAAGGTAAGGAATTCCCCAGCCTTTGCCTGCTTCTTCCCCAGGAGTTACAGGCGGAACTGGAGAGTGAGGTGGTAAGGTGGGGGTTCAGGGTAGTTCCCCTGGAAGGCTCAGGGAAGGACACCTACTACCTTGTGGGCATTAGGGGGGTAACCTCTGTCCCAGAGAACAGGAGCATCCTCATCCCCAACCAGGGGGCTGCCACTGCCTTTGCAACCTACATCACAGAACTCCTTTACTCTTATGCCCCCTTTGATGTTGTTGAAGAGAAGAGGCAAGAAGAAGCAGAACTGGGAAGAAAAGAACTTCTCCAAAGGCTTGAAAAAAGAAGGGGAAGGAGGGGAAGATAAGTGGGGGTTGAGACTAAACAATGGAAGTTCCCTCTTTAAAATCTCTATTCTAATCCCTGAAGTGGTTGTTGGCATATTTATAGCCCAAATTGTTGTTTGTCAAGGGGTTTCATAGGGAGTAGGTATGGTCATCAGTGTCACTTTCATCATAGGTTGTTATCAAGGAGACCCTACCATCAACAGCAAAGGCAACATTCAGACCAGTTGGGATTGTGAGTTTAGCCTTCTCTTCCCCACAGGTCTGGCAGTAAATTGTCCCTTCATAGTATTTCCTTGATGTATCAGACCTTGCTTTCCCAAGCAACTCTGTTAAAGTCATTTCCTCTCCCTCACAGGACACAAGTTCACCAATGGTTTTGCAATCCCAGCACATCCACTTGTAAATTGCTTTCACTTCAAATCACCTCCCAGGATTTGTTCCCACTCCCCTGCGGGGGGGTTAGACCCTAATTTCCCCAGCCCAGACCTCTCAACAATGTGGTGGACAAACTCATGCAGGGGGATAACTTCAAAGTTATGTTCTTTTGCAAGCCTTTCAGCAACTTCATCATTTTTCACTTGGCAGTAACCAAACCTGGGCTCTTCTGTGGTTGTGAAGAAGGGTTCTACCTTCCCACTGTCATCCCACAGCAGCAGAAAGTTTTGGAACTTGCAAGCAATTCTCATGATTTCTTCCTCCTTGCCCTTTCCTTGAAAATCCTCATGAGTTCCTTCCACTCATCATCAATGCTGAAGGTTGACCTTTCCAGAGACCTCTTGTCATACACAACCTTGTTAGTTCCTGTCACAATTCTGCCCTCTGGGGCTTGTGTGACCTGAACTTTATCCATGTTGGGGACAAGAAATGCCCCCTCTTCTTCCAAGCCACCAAGCCCAGTGGCATGGAAGTCTGGAACACCTTTGTATGGTGTCCCATACTCAACAAAATGGTAGCCCCAGATGTCAGAAATACCTTGTTTAAGCAGAGCCTTAAACTTGTCCTTGAACACCTTCTTGTTAAACATTTTAACACCTCCTTTCTTATGGTGTTACCTCAAAAGCCCACGCCTCCTGGCTGGGATGGGAAGCATTGAAGTTAACTGTCCACTGGACAGCCCTATCTGGGGCAATGTTAGTGTTACTCCTTGTGAACTTCACATTGAACAGGGAAATCTTCATCTCATAGTTGCTTGGCAGCCCACTTGAAGGTGCAGATGAGCCTGCAAATGGGTAGTAGATGATGTCCATCCTGCCAACTTTTGTCAGTTTGTTGATGTTCAGTTGGGTAGTGATGTCTTTGGGAATGTAAACAGTCATGTTCCCTTCAACAATCTGGATTGCATCCATCACTGCCCTCCAGAGCCTAACAGCCTTCAGGTAGGTTTCATCAGAGAAGTTGCCCCCCAGGAAGGTGTGGATTGGGTTAACAGTGTTCCTGATGTCAAGTGAAAGGGAAGATACATAGAAGGGGACATCCTGGAGAATGGGGTTGTTCCCACTTTCATCTGCAAAGAACTTCAGGACACCTTCATAGACATTCAAGATGCCCTTGTTGATGTTGTAGGCAACTGAGACATCAGTTGTGGAGGGGACTTCTGCATAGATGTAGCCACCTCCAAGAGACAACCTGATGGTTGCTGCCCCACCTTCAGGCTGGTTGAAGGTGAGTTGCCTGGGGACACAAGACCAGATGTCAATCAAGGCATTTCTAAAGTCCCCACCTTCCTTGTAGTAAACTCCTTTGACCCCCATTCTCAATGCAACAAAGGGGTAGTGGTTGTAGGTGGATGATGTCCTCTTAAACATGTTGAAGATTTTCTCAAGGGCTGGGATGGGCTGGGCAAGCATTTCCACAGTGATATCCTGGAAGGCTATGGCAACCTCTTCAAGGGCAGCAATGTTCTGCAACCCAATTGCCTGAACTGGCTGCACTGCTCCTTCCACAGTGATGGCAACACTTTGTAGGTAAGGAAAATCATAGAAAGTTCCACCATCCAGCAGGGTTGTGGGGATGGCAGCATGTTTGCCAAGCAAGTAGTTTTGCCCTGCCCCAGCATTAATTAAATCCAATGTTTTGAAGATACCAAATTTAGCACCAACATGTGCTCCACTCAGGACAAAGGTTGGCATCTCCTATCACCTCAGTTATTTCTTAGCCTTGATACTGCCAGAATACACTACCTCCCAAAGAAGTATTTAGTTCAAACAGAACCCCAGCAGTGGGGTTAACATCCCACCTGAGGGCTGAGAACCTGCCTGTGAAGTTGAACACTCCCAACTGATTTACAAACTCATCATCAAGCAAGGTTAATTGGACACTCCTTATGGGGGTATCTGCCTGTTGAAGGGACTGTTTGGTTTCAGGGGGGAAGACAACCCTCATGGAGAGTTCACCAGTTTGGTATCCCATAGAGAACATTTTGAGAGCCCTCTTTGCTGGGGATGTGGTTTGAACTCTGTTTATTGTGTAGTGACCCTGAAGGTTGTTGGTGACAGTAAGGTTCAGGGAAGACACCTTCAGTCCCCAGTAGTCCACACCATTCATGTCCAGTATGGATGAGTAGATTTTGGGGATTATGGCTTGTGGTGGGTCAGGCTGGGGAATGTTCACAAAAGTCCCAGGTGGCAGGAACAGGATGAAGTTGGTTAGGAAGGTTATGTTGATTGTTGGCAAGTTTGTTGCTTCAGAGAACTGGATGTTCATGCTTCTTGGCAAGCAGTTTTGCAGGTGAACCCCCCCACCTGTCAGGGGGAAGACCATAAGGGCTTCCCAGACATATGGGGGGTAATCTGCAGGCTGAAAAGAGTAAATTAGGTTATCCACCAGGTTGGATTTGTGGAGCACAAGGCTCATTCCCCATTCCCCCAGAGCAGCCTCAAATTCCCCCACCAGGGCAGGTTGAGGCAACCCTGGGAATGTGACTGGCTCTACCCCAGCCCCAATGCCTTGCACACCAGTTTGCTGCAGGTAGTAAACTTCTGAGAAGGTTGGTAGGTAGATAGTGGGATTGAAGTCTGCAGAAATCCAGTTTTCTGTTGATTGGACTGAGGAGACCCAATCTTCAAAGGTGAGCCTTTTCAGGAAAACCCTGACTTGTGCTCCACTCAGGACAAAGGTCATGGGAATTCACCTTGAAGTTTTTAGCCCAGTCCAAACAGCCCTGCCAAGAACTTGTGTGGTGGGACAAGGTTAACTTGCATTCTTGTTGCTGGGGCATCTGCACTCCACTCATATGTAATGTCCCTTACTACCCAGAAGGTAATGCCTCCTGTTGGGTCAGACACTACCCAGTCTTCCATGCCAAACATCCTGAGTGCTGGGGAGATACCAACAAGGTGCTTAGGGGCAAGGATTGGCATTCCAAACAAGTTCAGTGTTGCACTGATAGGTGGGAAGTAGCCCAGCCTGAGCCTTTCCCTCCAGGCAGCAAGCCATGCCTGTATGGGGTCAACAATGTTTTGGTTTCTCCCAATGAAGGAACTAATCCTGAACCCTTTGAACAGGGGGTTATTCTTTGCAAACAAGTCATGGTAGTAGTCATAGAAGGAGAAGACAAAAGGTTGTCCCTGTAGCCTTTCCCCTTCACCAGCAACATAGGTTGGAAGTGCCCATGCTGCCTGCTGCCACTGCAGTGAGAACATCCCATAGATATATGGCTGGTTGGGCAGGGCAATTGGCACAGAGAGTATGTTGGGGGTTACTGGGACTTCATCAATGCTTGGTGTTGTAATCATTTGAGCCTGGAAAACCCAGGTGGGTCTTGTTGCATAAGCCCCAATTGGCAGGACTTGTGCCTTAGGTGTTTGCCTGCCAATTGTTGGGGAGATGTAAGGCAACTTGGCATTCCTTATTGCAGCCTTTACCCTGCCACCAAACTTCTCATATGTGAATGATTTCATCAGGAAGTCAAGGAAGGTTAATGTTTGGTCTGTTGGGATGGGGAAGGGAGTGTAGATGAGTTCTGTCCCAGTTAACCTCAAAGCCTGCTTTATGACTTCAAGTCTCCTTGAGCCTGGCTGGACTTGGTATCTTGGGGCATCTGCAAGGGTTATCAAGCCAAAGTCAATTGAAAATGGGAAGTCAGAGTAGAGCAGGTAAGCATCATTGCCCCCAACAAACAGGTTATCTCCCACAAAGTAGGCAGGGGCAGCCCCCAGGGGAAACCATAAGTTGGAGATTAACCTGTCAGGGAAGATGCCTGAACACAGGAGTTGGTGTTCAATGACTTCAGGCAAGAACCTGCCATCCATTGGGGGGTCATCTTCAACAGTTGCCTGTGCTGCCCTGTAGAATATGTCATTTGCATTTATTGTCACTCTCAAAGCCCTGCCCCCAAGTTCCCTTTCAGTTATGCTTGCTGTTACCCCTGTTATCACACCTTCAAATATGATTGGGCTGAGTGTTGGCAGGACTGTCCTCTCATCAGCAAGGACATAGCCCAACCTAATCCTGATAAGGTTATAAGGTCTCAGCAGTTCCTTGAGCAGTGGGGGGAGGTTGATGATGATGTTATCTTCAGGGGACATTGCTGGCTCTACATTGTAGGGGAGTTCAAGGTTGATGGTTGCTGTGGAAGAGCCTGCTTCAGGCTGCAGGTTAATTGAGATGCTTTTGATGACACCAGAGGTTTCACCAAGTTCTGCAGGGATGGCAGCCAGGTCAACAGCAGTTTCCCAGTTAACATCCCCAATTTGGAAGACACCACACCTGACTATATCAACAGCCTTCAGGACTGGGGGAGCAGGGAAATATCTCATGCTGAACATTTTTCCTTCATAGAGGACTTTTGGTTCTGTCCCCCAGAAGTTCCTGTAGGCATTGAGCCACTCTTCATAACTTACAAAGTAGTTTGGGGAGAAGCCCAAGTCTGTTGCTGGGATGACACCTCCAATGTGAACTCCCTCTTCAGTGGTGAGGGCAACCCTTGTGTTCATCTGTTTGATGTCTATTAAGAGGGAAGATGGGCAGGTAATTCTTGCAGAGATTGCAGAGACAGGTGCAGTGGAGATGGTAGCCCCACCTAAGGTCTCTTCCTGTATCTCAGCAATTGGGCAGGGGAGTGGAACTAATTTTGGGTATCCTCCTGATGCTGGGTGGACATAGACAATTGGGTAGTAAAGGAACTGGTATGGGGGATGCAAGGTTGTGGCAGGTGGGGTAGGTGTCAGTGGCTTGAGAGGTGGTGGTATGGTCTGCATGTAGTTGGGTTTGAACTCAGGGGGGTAGGTAGTTAACTTGGGGATGTTTCCAGTGCCCACAAGGGAGAAGGGGATGTAAACAGTGTTCCCCTGGGCTATGGAGACTGCTGTTTCAGTGTCAGGTGCTACTGTGATTGGCTTGGTTGCTATTGAGTAACCCCTCCAAGCAACATCACAGAAGCCAAGATATGCTGAGCAGTTTGCAAAGAAAGCACCAACACTGGTAAAAGGTGGGATGATGTGTTGCCTGAACTTCTGCAGCAGCACTTGCCCCAGGGGGGTAGAACCAAAGTTCCTGTGGACATACTCAAGGGGGTTGAAGGCAATCAGGGGTTTCAGAGGTGTCCCTTCAGCAACACTCCTCTGGATGTCTGAATACCTGAAGATGCAGATATGTGATGCAAGGGGGAGGACAAGGAAGGCTTCAGCACTTGCCCCAGGGGTTACCTTGCTGAAACTCCACACATCAGTATCAGAGATTTCCTGGACAAAGACATAGGGGAAGGTCTTTTCAATATCGCTGTCAGCAATTGGTTTTGGCAGGAAGGCATCCATCAGGAAGATTTCCTGAGAGCCCCAAATGGTGGCACTTGTCCCCATAGTTGCAGCCTGGGGATGGACAGGTGTTTCAGAGTTACCCCAAACTCCCTGTGGGATGTAGTAACCTTTGGGCAAAAAGTAGAACCTTGTCTTCCCAACCCCACCAGCACTTGGCAAGAACTCAAGGATGTAGTGTCCACCAAAGTAAATCCTTGCCACTGAGGACATTGAGAACAGGTGGTATCTCTGGTCAAGTGGGGTATTGAGTTGCAGCACAAACATGAACCCATAGTCCCCAAAGGGCAAGGGGGGGCTCTCCAGAAGGACACTCCTGAGTGTGGGCTGGGGTAAACTGATGTAAGGTGTAACACTTTCACTCAGCAATTGCCCAGACCCCATATCATATGTCCTTTGCCTAACTTCTTTCACAAAGAACTGGTCAGGCTGGAAACCTTCCTGGGAGAGGGCAACATTCCTTGCCCCCATTGCAAACAGAGTTCTCCTATCAATATCCCCAGCATAGGGGTAATCCTCACCAATTGCTGTCACAAGGAAGAACTTCCCATTGAGACCAAGTAAAGTCATTTCAACTTCCTGCAGGACTGGGAAAAGAACTGGATACAACCTGACTTCCTCAGTTTCCAGGACTATCCCACCTTGCTCCCTGGCACTGACCTCAACTTTCTCTTCAAAGGTAACTGACATATACAAGGTTGCCCAGCCAGTCACAGGGTTAATCCTAAG
>Ga0105162_1001268_pt1 | contig 14797 bp, 11 predicted proteins | sample JNZ201metaG_FD_81532 | JGI IMG/M metagenome (GOLD analysis project Ga0105162, IMG submission 81532) | Hot spring microbial communities from Jinze hot spring, China to study Microbial Dark Matter (Phase II) - JNZ 20120812A | ecosystem: Environmental > Aquatic > Thermal springs > Hot (42-90C) >...
CCCCAGCTCGAGCGAGACCTGGTTCGGCGGGCCGGTGATCAGGCGACCGAGCGGCCTCTTCAGGAGCTGCCGGTGCTCGTCTTTGAGCCTGAGGACCTCCGCACCGGGCGGGAAGACCTCACTCGACCTTGACCGCATACCTCCCCGGCTTGGTGATGTTCAGCAGCTTCGCGATCTCCGACTCCTCGGGGACCAGGACGACGATCAATCCGGAGAAGCTGTTGGAAAGGTTGGTGGAGCCGCAGTTCCAGCACCTGTCACCGGTGGTGATGGCCCTGCACTCCCTGCAGGCCCTCTCCCTCAGGGCCGCTCACCTCTTCGCCTGAGGCTTCGGGGCCAGCTGCTGCTCGATCCACTCGAGCTTGCCGAGGTACGGCTGCCGGGTGGTGAGCCCTACCTTACCTCCGGCGATCGAGACCGCAACTATCCTCGCCCTCACCCTGTCGCCGACGCCGAGCCGGAGGCCCGACTTGGTGGCGATGAGCTCCATGTTCCTCTTGTCGAACGAGACGTAGTCGTCGATGATCTGGGAGAGGTGGAGCAGCGCATCGACGGTTCCTATCCTGACGAAGGCACCGAACTCGGTGACGTCCACGACCTCGCCCTCGACGACCTCCTGGACCTGCGGGATGAACGCGAGCAGGGTGCAGACTACCCTGTGGTAGGATGCGGGGTCCTTCGGCAGCAGTACTCCTATCGGGTCGACCTCTGCGTCGATGACCGCGACGACGTAGCCCAGCTCCTCGTCGACGAGCCCCTCGTAGGCGCTTGAGAGCTTCTCCATCACCACCTGCTTGAGCGGCCTCCCGAACTCGCGCGGCTCTATGCCCACGACGTCCTCCACCCTGACCAGAAAGAACATGATCCCGACTTGGCGTGATTTCCGCACCGCCTTATTAAAAAGGTAGCTCGGAAGACGGCACAGGGTCCAGCTCTGGCCAAACTGGCGCCCGAGATCCATTCCCTGATAATCTGCGACGGTCATACCGTGCAGTCTTTATCACGGGCCGAGGGGTACACAGAGTGGGTCGTGAGGGAAACCCGCATAAGGCCCCAATCGGTGGTGACGTCTTCGGATGTACGACGTTGAGCAGTACCCGGTGAAGAGGATCGTAAAGCGCGACGGAAGGGTCGTCGACTTCGATCCCGAGAGGATCAGGAACGCGATAAGGAAGGCGATGGTCGCCACGGGGAAGCTCGACGAGCAGCTGCTGGACAAGGTGACGCAGCACGTCCTCCAGCTGATAGCCGAGAAGTTCGGGACAGAGAGGATCCCCCACGTCGAGGACGTCCAGGACCTGGTGGAGCTGACGCTGGTGAAGTTCGACCTGTACGAGGTCGCCAAGGCCTACATCCTCTACCGGAAGGAGAGGGAGAGGATCAGGAAGGAGAAGATGCGGATACTGGAGAAGGACTACCTGGACGAGGTGGACAAGCGCTTCTCGGTCAACGCGCTCAGGCTGATGGCCTCGAGGTACCTGCTCAGGAACGAGGAGGGGAAGCTCATCGAGGGACCGAAGCAGATGTTCCAGAGGATCGCGGCGCTCGTGGTGATCCCGGACCTCCTCTACGACCCGAGGGTCTTCGACGTCGACAGGGGCCAGCCGGTCCACCCGAACGAGGAGTTCGACCCGGTCCTCTGGGAGGGGAAGCTCGGGCTGAGGGACAGCGAGGGCAACCTCCTCTTCACCTGGAACCGATGGCACCTGGACCGGATGAAGGCGCTCTACGACCGGCTGAACTCCGAGGGAGCGATGAGGGTTCCCTTCTCGAGGTTCCTGGAGATGCTGAGGTCCGGAGAGCTCGACGACCACGCCGCCGACTACCTCAGGTACTACGACCTCATGGCGGAGAAGAAATTCATGCCCAACAGCCCGACCCTCTTCAACGCCGGGACGAGGCTCGGACAGCTGTCGGCGTGCTTCGTCCTCCCGATAGACGACAACATGGAATCGATCATGAAGGCGGCCACAGATGCGGCGATGATCTTCAAGAGCGGTGGAGGGATTGGGATCAACTACTCGAAGCTGAGGCCCGAGGGAGACATAGTGGCATCGACATCCGGCGTGGCCTCGGGGCCTGTGACGTTCATGCGGATCATCGACACGGTGACCGACGTCGTCAAGCAGGGAGGGAAGCGCAGGGGAGCGAACATGGGGATCCTCGAGGTCTGGCACCCTGACATCGAGAAGTTCGTCAGGGCGAAGGAGCAGCCGGGCGTCCTGGAGAACTTCAACATCAGCGTCCTGATAGAGCCCTCGTTCTGGGAGCACCTCGAGAGGAACGAGCCCTACCCGCTGATCAACCCGAGGAACGGGAAGGTCTGGGGGAGGGTCAACCCGAGGCACCTCTTCAGGCTCATCGCGCAGATGGCCTGGAAGACCGCGGACCCAGGCGTCCTCTTCCTGGACAACATCAACAGACGGAACGTCCTGAGGAAGGCGCTCGGCGAGATACGGGCTACCAACCCCTGCGTTACCGGAGACACGTGGGTGATGACCGCAGAGGGGCCGAGGCAGGTCAAGGAGCTGGTCGGACGACCGGTGGACCTGGTGATAAACGGAAGGGTCTACAGGTCCGAGAGCGGCTTCTTCAGCACCGGCGTCAAACCCGTCCTGAGGCTCGTCACTCGGGAAGGATACGAGCTCCGGCTCACGGGCGACCATCCGGTGGCTAAGGTGACCTCGGTGAGGAGGAAATGGATCGGAGGCGGGTGGAGCTACGAGGTCAGTTGGGAGTGGTGCAGGGCTTCTGATCTGAGACCGGGGGACAAGGTCCTACTGAACGACCACAGGGCCCTCGCCGGATGGCCTGGGGAGCTGGGTTACGAAGAGGGGCTGCTGGTCGGAGCTCTGGCTGGCGACGGTTGGATCACCAACGGAGGAAGAGGGAGGACTCGCGCAGTCATAGCGGTATGGGCAGCGGACGGAGGGGCTGCCGAGACGATGCTCGAGCTGGAGGAGGCCGCATCACACCTCCCCCACAGGAGCGACTGGGGCGGATGGATCGGCCCGCACGGCGGGCGCTACGTCATGAGGCTCTCGGCGATCACGGAACTCGCCGCGAGGCTCGGCCTCAGGTCCGGAAGGGGAGGGGCACGGGTCGTTACTCCGGAGCTGGAGCGCCAATCGTCCGAGTTCTATAGGGGCTACCTTAGGGCGCTCTTCGACAGCGACGGCTCGGTTCAGGGCAGTCACAGGAAGGGCGTCTCGCTGCGTCTCGCGCAGAGCGATCTGGCATTCCTGAAATCCGTCCAGCGGATGCTGCTCAGGCTCGGGATCTTCAGCAGGATCTACAAGCGCAGGGACCGCGCGGTGAAACCCCTGCCGGACGGGCGCGGAGGTTACAGGGAGTACGAGACGGCACCGCAGTACGAGCTGGTGATCTCGAACGAGAGCCTCGTCAGATTCGCCGAGCTGATAGGCCTCTCCCATACCGAAAAGCGGAGGAAGCTGCTGGAGCACCTGGCGAGCTACCGGAGGAGGCCGAACGGAGAGCTCTTCGTCGCCACCGTGGAGTCGGTCTACCCTGACGGCGTCGAGGAGGTCTACGACGTCTCCGTGCCGGGGATAAACGCGTTCGACGCCAACGGGCTCCTCGTCCACAACTGCGGTGAGGAGCCTCTGTACGAGTACGAGGTCTGCAACCTCGGGTCCGTCAACCTCCACGCCTTCGTCAAGAGGGTCAACGGAAAGGCGGAGGTCGACTGGGAGGCCCTCGCGGAGACCGTCAGGATCGCCTACAGGTTCCTGGACAACGTGATCGACGTCAACAACTACCCGCTTAAGGAGATCGACGAGATGGCCCACAGGACGAGAAGGGTGGGCCTCGGGATAATGGGGCTCGCCGACATGCTGTACGCCCTGAGGATCCCCTACAACAGCGAGGAGGGGTTCGAGGCGATGCAGAGGGTAATGGAGTTCGTGGCTTGGCACGCCTACATGGAGAGCGCCAAAAGGGCGAAGGAGAGGGGGCCGTTCCCGCTCTACTGGCAGAGCAGCTATCCCGAGGGCCATCTGCCGCTGGAGGGCTTCTACCACAGGGAGCTCTGGACGATGGACTGGGACAGGGTCGTGGAGGAGATAAAGAGGAACGGGATCAGGAACAGCTTCGTCCTCTCCATCGCTCCGACGGGGAGCATATCGATGCTCGTCGACACGAGCTCGGGCCTCGAACCGGTCTTCGCGCTCGTCTACGAGAAGAGGGTGACCGTCGGTACCTTCTACTACATCGACCCCGAGTTCGAGAGGTACCTGGAGGAGAGGGGCATGAAGACCGACGAGGTCCTGAAGAGGGTCGCGGAGAACGGCGGCTCGATCCAGGGCTTGGACGACCTCTTCGACGAGGAGGCGATGAGGGTCTTCGTGGTGGCCTACGACATACCCTGGTGGGACCACGTGAGGGCGCAGTACCACGTCGGCCTCTGGGTGGACGCGGCCGTTAGCAAGACGATCAACATGCCCTCGTGGGTGACCGTGGAGGACGTCGAGGCGGCCTACCTCTTCGCCTACAGGCTCGGTCTCAAGGGGATCACGATCTACAGGGACCAGTCGAAGCCCGGGCAGGTCCTTGTGACGCCATCCCAGCGGACCGAGAGGTACGTGCTCAGGGTCAGGAACAACACGATCGAGATGATGAGGTCGCTCGGGATCGACGTGACGCCTTTCCTGCGCCACCTGGAGGAGAAGTCGCCGGAGGAGGCGAAGGTCTTCCTGAAGGTGGGCCCAGCGGCCGAGGAGGTGGAAGGATCAACGGGTGGAGGCCGCGGCGAAGTCGGCGCTCAAGAGGCCTGTCCGGTCTGCGGCAGCAGGACGCTCATCCACCAGAGCGGGTGCGTCACGTGCGCCGATTGCGGATGGTCCGTCTGCGTCTCCGGCTGACCCAAAACCTCCTCCGCAAATCCTCACCCTCACTCTCACAGCTTTTCTCCAACGGTTAAATTCGGTCTGAGCACACCGCATTCGAGGAAGGGATGAGGGCGGTAATCCTCGCAGGCGGTGAGGGGAAGCGCCTCAGGCCCCTGACGTACTACTTTCAGAAGTGCATGGTCCCGGTCGGGAAGAGGCAGCTGCCGCTGCTCCACTACGTCTTAGCGAACATCGCGAGGCACGGGATCACGGACTTCGTGGTGCTCGTGGGGTACAGGGGCGAGCAGGTCAGGAACTACTTCGGGTCCGGAGAGCGCTTCGGCTGGAGCATCACGTACGTTGAGGACACAGAGGAGTACTCGGGGACCGGAGGATCTCTCCTCAACGCGATCAGGATCGGAGCCCTCTCGCCGGAGGAGGACGTGCTGGTCCACTACGGCGACATACTGACGAACCTGAACGTCTCGAGGATGGTCGACCTTCACCGGGAGAGGTCGGCCGACTCGGTCCTTGCCCTCTCGAGCGGATACGAGCTCCCCGTCGGCGTTGCGAAGGTGGAGGGGGAGAGGGTCGTCGAGCTGGTGGAGAAGCCGAGGCTGCCGCTGATGGTGACGATCGGCGTCCTGACGCTCTCCGGGAGGGGGCTGGCCCTGCTCGAGGGTTTGGGGCCGAGGTCCGACCTGATGAGGGACCTGATACCGGAGATGATCAGGAGGGGGTTCGTCGTGGTGCCGTACACCGTGACGGAGTTCTGGCTCGACGTCGGCTCGATCGAGAGGTACGAGAAGATGGACGCCGACGAGATCGACAGGGCTATGTCGGGCGTGGTGGATTGAGGCTTCTCCCCCAGCTTTCGAGGTAGCAGAGCTATTAGGGACGTGAAGGGGTAGCACTGGGTTGAGCAGGCTGGTGCTGTACAAGACTCCGGAGATGAGGAACCCGATCACCGTGATGGGCTTCGGAGGCTGGGCAGACGCCGGGAACGTCTCCACCCTCTCCCTTGCGTACCTGAGGGAGGCTGAGGGAGCGATTGAGCTGGGAAGGATCGAGACCTCCGACCTGATCGACCACACCCAGCACAGGCCCGTGGTGACCATCGAGGGGGGATTCATCAAGGAGATCAGGATGCCCGGGTGGGAGATACACTACGCCATGAGGAAGGACGCGGACCTGATCCTGCTCTCGGGGTACGAGCTCTCCCACGGCTGGGACCAGTTCGTCAAGGCCCTCTTCGAGCTGATGGACGCGTTCGGCTCGAGGACGCTCGTCACGATCGGCGGCCTCATCGACCGGACCCCGCACACCAGGCCGGTGAAGCTCTCCTTCCTCACCACGAGCAGGAGGCTTTACGCCAAGTGCATGGCCCTCGGCATGAACCCGTCGAACTACAGGGGCCCCGCGAGCATGCACAGCTACATCATCTACAACTCCGCGCTGAAGGGTCTGGAGGCGCTCTCGCTCTGGGGTCACGTTCCCACGTACCTGAACATCCCGAACCCGAGGGTGGTACTGGCGGTGCTCGAGAAGCTCAGCTCCGTCCTCGAGATCAACCTCAGCCTCGAGAGGCTCTACGTCGACGCCGCGGTCTTCGACAGCAAGGTCAACTCGCTCGTCGAGGGCGACGAGGACCTGAAGGAGCTGGTGAGGGGGCTGGAGCAGGAGTACGACGAGCAGGAGAGGGACAGGGTCTCCTACATCGAGTGAGCGGGCCACGCGGCCTTGCGCCTCCTCGTCGTCGGCTGCGGCCAGATGGGAGGGTGGTTCGCGCGGCACCTCAGCTCCCTCGGACATTCCCTTGAGCTCTACGACGTCGACCGGAACGCCGCAGAGAGGCTTGCGTCCGAGGTGGGAGGGAGGCCGATAGGGGATCTCCGGGAGTCCGGCGGAGGCGATGGGGTGATCGTCGCGGTACCGTCGAGGGCAGCGAGGGGAGCGCTGAGGGAGCTCGGTTCCCTTCCGAAGAGGTACGGGTTCGTCGTCGAGATCTCGGCGCTGAAGGGGCCTGTCGCGGGGGAGGTGAGGCGCCTCCGGCGGAAAGGGATGACCGTGGTGATGCTCCACCCCCTCTTCGGTCCGAGGACGAAGGACCTGGAGGGTACGGTGGCGGTCCACGTAGAGCCCGGTGACGAGGAAGCGGAGAGGAGCGTGATCGATCGGATCCTCCCCGGCACGAGGGTCATCACGATGGGGCTGAGGGAGCACGACGCCTCCGTCCGCTACTCGGTCGGTCTCACGCACTTCATCGGCCTCGCCGCGGCCCTCGCCCTGTCCAGGTCGGCCGCTGAGCCCCTCCCCACCAACAGCATGGGAGCGCTGATGAGGCTCGTCGAGATCGCGCTCTCCGAATCCGACTCCTTCTACCTGGACGAGCCGATGCGTTCCGCGGCGTCCATGAGGGTGATGAGGGCCTTCCTGAGGGAGTGCGAACGGACGCTGGACCTCCTGGAGCGCGGCGCCCTGCCCTCTCACCTCCGCAGGGCGAGGAACAGGTTCAAGTCGATCCGGGAACAGTGTGTGCGAGGTAATGGGGTTTGAGCTGGCCTTTCGCGTCGCCAAGGTACGTGGGCAGACCCGTTCCGAGGGTTGAGGACAGGCGGTTCGTGACAGGCACAGGGACGTTCCTCGACGACCTGAGGGTTCCCGGCATGCTGTACGCGGCCTTCGTCAGGAGCAGGGTTGCCCACGCGAGGATCAGGTCGATCGACGTCAGCAGGGCCGAGAGGATGAGGGGAGTGGTGGCCGTCCTCACGGCGGAGGAGATGGCGAGGTATGCGGGGCCCGTCAGCACGGACGCGGGCAGCGACGTCCCGAGGGCTATGCCGCTGGCTTCGAAGAAGGTCAGGTACTACGGGGAGCCGGTGGCGATGGTGATAGCGGAGGACAGGTACGTCGCCTACGACGCCGCTGAGCTGGTCGAGGTCGAGTACGAGAGGCTGCCTCCGGTCACGGACGTGGAGCGGGCGCTGAGCGAGGGGGCTCCGCTGGTCCACGAGGAGCTTGGCACCAACGTGGCCTTCACCCACAGGAGGACCGGTGGTGACCCGGAAGGGGCCTTCGATGCGGCGGAGGTCGTCAAGCGGTACAGGTTCAGGATCCAGCGCCTCGCGGCGGTGCCCATGGAGACGAGGGGAGTGTTGGCGGTTCCGGAGCCGGGAACCGGGAGGATGGTGGTCCACGCGACGCACCAATTTCCTCACGATCTGAGGAGGTGGACTGCAGAGGCCCTCGGCATCCCGATCAGCGACCTGAGAGTCGTGGTCCACGACGTCGGAGGGGCCTTCGGGTCGAAGATCGCCCACTACCCGGAGGACGTGGCGGTGCCAGCGGCCGCGAGGCTCCTCGGGAGGCCCATCAAGTGGGTCGAGACGAGGTCGGAGTCGCTCACCGCGTCGACTCAGGGCAGGGGCGTGGTCGCTGAGATCGAGGTGGCCGCGAGGAGGGACGGCCTGCTCACCGGCATCAGAGCGAGGATCCTCGGCGACGTCGGCGCCTACCTCTACAACCTCACCAAGGCCCCGTTCCTGAGCGTCCTCAGCATGCTCCCGGGAGCCTACAGGCTGAAGGGCATAGAGGGCGAGGTGGTGGGCGTCTACACCAACAAGGTCCCCGCGGGGCCCTACAGGGGGGCTGGAAGGCCGGAGGCATCCTACCTCATCGAGCGGACCGTCGAACGCCTCGCGAGGGAGCTCGGCATCGACCCGGCTGAGCTGAGGCTCCGCAACTTCATCGGACGTGACGAGTTCCCCTACAGGACCGTTACGGGGCACACCTACGACTCGGGCGACTACGCCGCGGCGCTGAGAAGGGCCCTCGACCTCCTCGGGTACCGGCAGATGAGGGGCCTGAAGGAGAGGGCCAGGGCCGAGGGGAAGCTCGTGGGGATAGGGCTCTCCGCCTACGTGGAGGTCTGCAACTTCGCTTCCCAGTCGGCCCGCGTGAAGGTGGAGAGCGACGGCAGGGTGACCGTCTACACCAGCACCATGCCCCACGGCCAGGGAGAGCAGACGGCCTTCGCCCAGCTGGTGGCCGACTTCTTCGGGATCGAGCTCGACGACGTCAGGGTTCTGTACGGCGACACGGAGACCGCGCCCGAGGGAGGGGGAACGGCGGGGAGCTGGACGCTGACGTCGGGAGGGGCCGCGATCATCGCCGCGTGCGAGAGGGTCAAAGAGAAGATGGTGAGGGTGGCCGCGCACCTCCTGGAGGTGAGGCCCGAGGACGTCGTCTTCGAGCGGGGGAGGTTCCACGTGAGGGGCCACGAGGACAGATCCGTCGGTTTCAGGGAGGTCGCCGCTGCGGCACACGACGAGGATTCCCTGCCCGAGGAGATCGAGCCCGGACTCGAGGCCTCAGCGCACCACTCGCCGAGGCTGACGTACCCGTTCGGTGCCCACGCGGTCGTCGTCGAGGTCGATCCCGAGACGTACCAGGTCAGGGTGCTGAAGGCGGTGATGGTGGACGACTGCGGCAACGTGGTGAACCCGATGCTGGTCGAGGGTCAGCTGATAGGAGGTGCTGTGCAGGCGCTGGGCCAGGCCCTTCACGAGGAGGTGGTCTACGACGGGGAGGGGCAGCCACTGACCGCAACGCTGACCGATTACTTGGTTCCGACCGCGGCGGAGGTCCCGAGGTTCGAGCTGGACAGGACGGTTACGCCGGCACCCAACGTCCTCGGGACGAAGGGCGTGGGGGAGGCAGCCACGATAGGGTTCGCGCAGGCGGTGATGAACGCGATCGAGGACGCGCTCTGGCCCCTGAGGATCGACGGCTCGCCCGCAAAGCCAAACTACCTCTGGGAGCTCGTGAGGGAATCCGGTTGAGGGGAGAACGGAGACGGGCATTCGGCGGTTCGCGGGCGCTTCACGCCCACCTTCCCAGTTGCCGCCGGTGAGCGTCAGCCGCCCGTACCCCTTCCGGCTGCGGCACCCTTTCGGGCCCTGGTACCGGTCGGGGCACCCGAGCCCGAGGCTTCCCCCGGACCCCGGCGACCACCTCTGCCGGCCCGCCTTCAGCATCTTTTGTAATCTATCCAATAGTTATGAGTTCCCAGGGTTGAGGACGAACGTATTTTGGTTGTAATACGCGGTTGAACGGTTGTGCTGCAGAGCGGCCGCGATCGCGGCCCGGATGCACGGGTCCAGGGACTCCGTCGGTCCTCGGACGACGGTTTATTGGGGCCGCGTGAGGGTGGCAGGGAGGGTTGGGTGCAGAGGGCAGGCAGGTGATCGGAAGGGGAACCTGGATCGACATGGTGGCACACCGGCTGATCCGGCGCGAGAGGGAGCTGGGCAGGTCGCTCGACCTGATCAGGACCGAGAGCGGTTTCGGCGCGAGCGGGATACCCCACATCGGCTCCATGGCGGACGCGGTCAGGGCCTACGCGGTCACCCTCGCCCTCAGGGACATGGGGTACAACTCCGAGATGGTGCTCTTCTGCGACGACCTGGACGGGCTCCGGAAGGTGCCTGCGGGGATGCCTGAGAGGCTGAGGGAGGAGCTCCTGAGGCCGGTCAGCCACATCGAGGACCCCTTCGGCAGCTACAGGTCCTTCGCGGAGCGGATGGAGGAGATGCTGAAGTCCGCGCTGGACGAGGCCGGCATCGAGTACGTCTTCTGGTCCGGGAGGGAGGCCTACAGGAGAGGCTTAATGGCGGAGCAGGCCCGCAGGATCCTGAGCCAGGCCTCGCGGATCGGCGAGCGGATCAAGGAGATGACCGGTCAGGAGAAGTTCACCCGGGTTCTGCCCTACTTCCCCATATGCAAGGGATGCGGCCGCATCTACACCGCGGAGGCCTACGACTTCGACCCGGTCCGCGGCAAGGTCAGGTACAGGTGCGTGGGAGTCCAGCTCAAGTCGGGTTGGTATCCCGGGTGCGGATACGAGGGTGAGGCCGACGTCTCGACCGACGAGGGCAAGCTCGCCTGGAAGGTGGAGTTCGCGGCGAGGTGGGCGGCCCTGGACATCAGGTTCGAGGCGTACGGGAAGGACATCGCCGACTCGGTGAGGGTGAACGATTGGGTCTCGGACGAAATCCTCGGCCACCCGCATCCATACCACGTGAGGTACGAGATGTTCCTCGACGCGGTGGGGAGGAAGATCTCCAAGTCGACGGGGAACGTCTTCACACCACAGATGTGGTACCGCTACGCATCGCCACAGAGCCTGATGCTGTTCCTTCTGAAGAGGGGCACGAGGACCAGGAAGGTCACGCCGTCAGCGATACCCAGGATGATGGAGGAGCTCGACAGGCTCGAGGAGTTCTACTTCCGCAACCGACAATCGAACGACCTCAAGACGGCGAAGCTGCGAGGCCTCTACGAGTACGCTCACCTGCTGAGGGTCCCCGATGGGCCGAAGCGGAGGGTTCCCTACAGACTCCTCCTCCAGCTGGCCCAGATAGCCCCCCAGGACAGGATCGAGGAGTTCGTCCTCCAGAGGCTCCAGCGTTACGGGTACGCCGTCGACGAGGACGCCAGGAGGAGGCTCTACTACGCCGTGAACTACCTGAGGGACCTGGGCCAGAGGGAGGCTGCGGCTCCGAGGGTGGAGGTGGACCCGAAGGTGGCCGAGGTGATGGCGAGGGTCCTCGAGGTCATCAAGTCCGGTGCTGGCCCCGAGGAGATCCAGTCGGCGGTCTTCGACGTCTCGAGGAGCATGGGCGTCGACCCCGTGGTGACCTTCAGGACCTTCTACAGGGTCCTGCTGAACCGGGAGAGCGGCCCCCGCCTCGGCCCTTACCTCCACGACCTGGGGGCCGAGTACCTGGAGCGGGTTCTCCAGCCCTACCTGAGCGTCCGACCGGCCGGCTGAGGCGCGTTCGGAACCCTCCGACCCGTCCGATCAAAATTTATCATTGGCCTTTCATTTTGAATGCTGCAGGGAGTTGACGGACACGGTGCTGCTCCAGGTGAGGGTGAGCGCGGCGCTGCTCAGAAGGGTCGATGAGCTCTGCGCGGAGGGCCTCTTCAAGAACAGGAGCGACGCGGTGAACGACGCCCTGAGGTACCTCGTCCTCCGGTACTCGCGCACGAGCCCCGAGGGTAGAGCGACGGCCCTCTATCTGGGCGGGAGGCTTCCCAGGTCGGGATCGCCGACAGAGCTGGTCTTCAAAGCATCGAGGAGGAGGGAGGAGGTGTTGGAGCGGTGGACGCGATCGGACACGACGTCCTGACGATCCACCACCTGGCGCTCGAGGACGACCCGAGGTACGCCGACAACGAGGAGTATATCTCGATGACGAGGGGCCTGCCGAAGGCCGTGACAATCTTCGACCTCCTGAACTTGGTCGCCGTGGTCTCGGAGGCGGTCGGTGAGAGGGCCGGCAGGGAGATCTATCTGGCATACCTCAGGAGCGAGGAGCACGTGGTGCTCTTCCCGCCACCTCCTGGCTCCTGGGAGGAGCACGTCGAGGAGGTCTTTCCTGACCTCGTCAGGGGCGTCGACTACCTCGGGGTCCTGATCGAGCGGGCTCTGGAGACGAACCACGACGTGACGAGGTACGTGACCTGGCGCAGGGAGTACAGGGGAAGGTTCAGGACCAAGGTGGTATCACCGTCGGAAGCTCTTGGTAAGACGTGAACAATACGGGACGGCAATACGCTTAACTCCTCAGTGAGGGTCTCGATTCCGTGATCGCGCTTCAGGAGCTCCTCTCTCACCTCAGGGTCCTCGACCCGAAGGAGGTCAGCAGGAAGTGCGAGGTCGCGTACCTGCCGCCGAAGGAGGGGAAGGGCCCGAGGTACCTGATCAACGTGCTCGACCTCACGTACTGCTTCCACCTGAACGACGGCACCGCCGAGGAGGTGGTCAGGAACGAGGCTGCCGAGAGGGAGCTTTCGGTCGTGATGGCGAAGTACCTGATCAACCAGGTCCACGTCGAGTTCGAAAAGGGATGGGTGGGGATAGAGCGGTTCGCAAACGTCCAGCCCTACCACGGCGAGTACGTCCGGCGGGTCCTCCGGCCGCTATCGGAGGCATTCGGGTCTCGCTCGGAGCTCTTCGTCCAGTCGGCCTTCGCTACCGGAGGTAGAAGGGAGAGGTTGGGCGGCATATCCTTCAGCTTCAAGTTCTTTCCCAAGCTGCTCGCGCTGGTCCAGCTCTGGCCCTCCGACGAATCGGGCCTCAGGAGGGCTGAGGTGAGCGTCAAGCTCTCTCCCCACGCGGTCCGATACCTGGACGGGAAGGACGCGGTGACGGTCTCCGAGTTCCTGGTAAGGCGGCTGCTCCACAACAGGACCTCCCGGCGGAGGAGCGTTCCCCCCTAACCCTGATCGGTCCTTCCACCTTCACCCCACCTACCCAGCCACCGGTCCTCCGACGACCCCTCCCTCGCGTTCACCGCCCGTGCCATCTGGAAGAGCAGGGTCGAGAGCCTGTTCAGGTACCGTATGATCTCCGGGTTCAGGCCCTCCTGATCCGAGAGGAAGACCACAGACCTCTCGGCCCTCCTCGCGACGGCCCTCGCCAGGTGGAGCATTGAGCCGGCGAGCGTGCCGGACGGGTAAACGAAGTGCCTCAGCTCCTCCACCTCGGACCCGAGCCTCTCGAGGGCCCTCTCGAGCGACGCGACGTCATCGGCGTCTATCCTCCTGATGCCGAGCTTCGCAGGCTCCTCGGAGGCCAGCTCCGCGCCCATCCGGAAGAGCGCCTCCTGAACCCTCCTCAGCTCCTCGTCCAGGTCTGGATGTCTCTCCCTAAGGATGGACCTGCAGACGCCCAGGACCGAGTTGAGCTCGTCCACCTCCCCGCAGGCCACCACCCTCGGGTGGTACTTCCTCACCCTCTTGCCCTCCAGGAGCCAGGTGCTTCCGTCGTCACCGGTGCCGTACCTCACGCGGATGCCTAAGTGCTGCCCGGATAAGGGCGTGCTCGGAGGTAAGAGAGCTGTGGCGCGCCTTGTGGCTTAATTCGCAGACTTCTCCCGGTTCCTGAGCCCATTCTCTGAGCTTCGCATCGGTACCTCTGGACTTTGAAGGTGGCTCTTTATGAAGAGTAAGGCCTATGGCCTGCTGTTACTTACCTCATCTCAATGGCTTCCAACTATTGGAAGGGAGTTGACGAAAGGCTTATCAAGAGGGGAAAGGTCATACTTGACCTGAATTTCGTTAAGCGTTATGCAGATGAGCTTTAGGAGAGAGAAGGTGGACGATCGAAATGGTATTATTTGCATTCAAGACGATTTGATGAGAAGAAGTGCTATCCAAGAAGCCTAGATGGATGAAGGTAGAGATGGTACAGAAGGTGTTCATATACATCCTGTTTGCTGGACACAAAATGAACCTGAGACGAAGGACCACCAGCTGGAGAAGGGGGTAGAGCTAGAGGAATTAAGCCACAAGGCATAGCTCAAGAAAGGAAGAAAAGGGGAGGGGTTTGGATCGCTTCCACCGTCAGCTCAGGGTGTCCTCGGCCGTTTGGGGCCCGGGCCGGTGCTTAAACCCATAAAGTACGCCTCGCCGCCTCACGGCGGGGGCGACTTTTTACCCGGCTAGCGCCCGTGCCCGGGTCTCCCCCGCTGAAGCGCCCGCCCCTAGGCCCATCATCTTCCTCTTCCATTTATAGATCACCTCTACTGTTATCCTCTGTTCCTCCACCAACTCTTTCTTTTCCTCAGCGGTCAGGTATTTCGGATTAACCCCGAGCCTCTTCGCGGTCAACTGAACCAGTGAGTGCTTGGCCGCTCCGTCATATATCAGACCTTCTTGATCCTTCTTAGGGATGAGTCCGAATTTCCTGTAAACCTCGGTCAAGCTCTTGGTCTCATCAATCTCCATGAACACGTCGCAGACGAGTGCCTGTGTTACGACATCTCCGCCATCGATGCGCAGATCCTTGAACATTTCGCAGATCTTAGGATAGCAACTCTTGATGATCTGAATGAAGTTCGTCGCCTCCATCATCAGATAGTCCTCGGCCATCTCTACTCTCC
>Ga0105162_1001269_pt1 | contig 14776 bp, 5 predicted proteins | sample JNZ201metaG_FD_81532 | JGI IMG/M metagenome (GOLD analysis project Ga0105162, IMG submission 81532) | Hot spring microbial communities from Jinze hot spring, China to study Microbial Dark Matter (Phase II) - JNZ 20120812A | ecosystem: Environmental > Aquatic > Thermal springs > Hot (42-90C) >...
CCCCTATCCCCTCCCCATCCCACTTCGCGGTGTGGGGAGAGTAAACAAATAAAGTTCAGGTAGTGGGACAGCCAGCTTCGCTGGCCACCCCACTACCCGAAAGCCTTTATACCAATTCAGTGATAGAAACCCGCGCCGATATTTGAGAATATTGTTTTTATGGCGGTAGCTTCGCTGCCATAAATACAATTGCAGTGACCGAAACAAACACAATCGGTATTCGTTTACAACAGAGCATGCTGGGACAAACAAAGAGCGACACGCGTTACGATTCGCCGAAGAGAAACTCCAGCAATTCGTCGGGGGCTACGGTCGGCGGCTTGGGGATGGTGAAATAGAAGGTGCTTCCCTTCCCCAGCTCGCTTTCCGCCCAGACCCGGCCGCCATGGGCCTCCACAATCCGCTTGACGATCGCCAGGCCCAGCCCCATCCCCCCGAACCGCCGCTTGGTGGATCCATCCACCTGATAAAACCGCTCGAAGATACGCTCCAGTTTATCCGGCGGGATCCCGATGCCCGTATCCTGAACGGACACCTGGACACAGTCCTCCAGGTCCTGAACGCGAACGGTAATTCGACCTCCGTTCGGGCTGAACTTCACCGCGTTGTGCAACAGGTTATCCAGAACCTGGGAGAGCCGCTCGCGATCCCCCCAGACGATCACAGGAGCTCCCGGATCCTCCATGGAGAACTCCAGGCCAGCCTGGGAGGCGGTGAGCTGAAAGCTCTGTATGGAGATGCGGGCCAGGGCCACGATATCCACCGCCTCAAAGTTGAGCGTCCCCCGCTCGATCCGCTGAAGGGTGACGATATCGCCAACCAGCCGGCTCAGCAGGTTGGTTTTCTCCGCGATGATCTCCATCGCCTCTCGCTGCGCTTCTGTCAACGGCCCCATCGAGCCATCCAGGAGGAGATCCACATATCCCTTGATGAAGGTCAGGGGGGTTCGCAATTCATGGGAGACGTTCTGCACGATTTCATCTTTCAGGCGATCGGCCTCCTGTAGCTCCTCGTAAGCCCGGCGCAGCTCCTCCGCATGCGCTTTCAACTCGTAGAACAGGCGGGCGTTCTCAATGGCGGCAGCCGCCTGCGCGGCCACAATGGTCAGCAGACGCTCATGCTCCGGCTGAAAGGCATTGGGGATCTCATGGTCCACCGAAAGGGCACCGATCACCCGATCGCCGACCATCAGCGGAACGCACATCAGAGAGCGGACCGAAGGGTCAAACACCACGAAGCGGGGATCCTTCGTGGTATCCGGGACATAAATCGGGCGCTTCTGCTGGACAACCTGGCCGGCGATCCCCTCGCCGATCCGGAGGCGAGCCTCCTGTCGCCAGCGGTCCTTGACCCCGGCGGCGGCCCGGATCTCCAGCAATTCCGTGCGAGGATTCAGCAACATAATGTTCGCCGCCCGACAATGCAGGACCTCCCGCAGGGTCACCACCACCGAATCCAGCAGGACCCCCAGATCCAGGGTGGTGCTCATGCGACGGGCGAATTCATAAAGGGTGGTGACCTCCCGCAGGCGCTGGGTCGTCTCACGGTAGAGGCGGGCGTTCTCCAGGATCACCGCCAGATGGCCCGCCAGGGTGGTCATCAGGCGCAGGTCCTCTTCCGTGAATGCGTCCAGGCGCGGGCTTTCCGCGTTGAGCACGCCGATGACTCGATCCCCGATCTTCATCGAGACAGCCAGCTCGGAGCGGGTGCCCGGTTCTGCCTCCAGATAATCCGGATCCTGGGTGACATCGGGGACCAGGGCGAGGATCCCCGTTCGGGCCACCCGGCCGGTGATCCCCTGGTGGATCGTGAGGGGGATCAGGATCGCCTGTTCGGAGAACCCATAATGTCCGTAGCTCCGGAGGCGACCGGTTTCCTCCTCCAGCAGCAAGCATTCCACCGCTTCGAAGCCCAGCGTTCGCTGGATAGCGAGGAGGGCCTGGCGGATCACACGCTCGGGATCCAGCGTGGCTGTCGCTGCCGCGATCACCTCATAAAGGATGCTCAGCTCATTGAGCCGACGGCGCACCTGATGGAAAAGCCGCGCGTTCTCCAGGGCGATCGCCAGCTGCCCGGCCAGGGCGCTGAGCATGCGAACGTGATCTTCTCGAAAAGCCCCCGGTTCCGGGCTCTGGACGTCCAGGACGCCGATCAGGCGATCACTTAGCAAAAGCGGAACGGCCAGCTCCGCCCGGGTCTGCGGGATCCTTGGCAGATATCCTTCATCGGCCTGAAAATCCGGCACCAGCACGGGGGATCGGGTCGCAGCGGCGCGCCCCACCACCCCCTCCCCTAACCGAAGGCGATCGGCACGCAGGGCCTCCTCCTCTCGCTTGCCGGCTCGATACCGCACCAGCACATCGGGATCCACAGGATCTACCAGGAAGAGGGCTACATATTGAAAGGCCGGCTCCCCCTGAAGCAGCCGGATGATCTGCTCAACCAGGGCGTCGAAATCCGTGAAGCGGACGGCGATCTCGGAAGCCCGATGGAGGGTTTCCAGCTCCCTCAGGCGGCTCAGGGCTTCTTCGTAAAGACGGGCGTTGGCGATCGCCACCGCCACCTGATCGACAATGGTGCTGAGCCAGCGGAGCTCATCCGCGCTGAACAGACGGGGGGATTCAAACACCACATGCAGGGCGCCCATGATCTGGCCTGCATGACGAAGTGGGAAGGCCGCGATGGCCCCGATGCCCCAGGCCCGTGTTTCGGGATCCTGGAACAGCGGATGCGTTGAGGTGTCCGGAATAACCAATGGGTGGCCGGTTCGAACCACTGTCTCCGTGACCCCCTCCAGGCGAGGACGGGGCGCTTCGAAGAGAATCTTCCCCTCCCGCGTGAGGGTCATCCCGGAACGCCAGTGCTCCGTGTTCTCGCTGAACAGATGGATATACGCTCGATCCCCTCCAGTAAGTCCCAGGAGGTGCCGGCCCACTGTCTCGAGCACCCGATGAAGATCCAGAGTGGATGTGACCTGGGCGGCCATCTCCTGAAGGGCGCTGAGCTCGGCGATCCGCTTCTGCGATTCCTCGTAAAGCCGGGCATTGTGGAGCGCCAGGCTGATGTGATCCGCCAGCGATCGAAAGATCGGTTCATCCTCGGGGAAGAACGCATGGGGGTGGATCGAGAAAAGCACCAGGACGCCGACGATAAAATCTTCCATGCGAAGCGGGACGATGATCGCGGAGCGAATTGAATCCGCTCCAGGTGCAGGAGAAAATCCCTCCCCATCCTGGATAGCATCCATAATCCGCACAATCGTATCCTGATCGATGGCCCGGGCGAGGGCTCCCGTCCGCGGTTGGGCGTTGCCTTTCTCGAGATACTCAGACAGCCATCCTGCCGAGGCCGCAACCTCCAGCTGGGTCGGATTCGGACTGATCAGGAAGATCACCGCTCCATCGCCCATCATCTCCTCAACGGCCAATCGGACAGCTGTCTCAAACACTTCCTCAGAGCGCAAAGTGGCAGTTAAGGCTCGGGAGATCCGACTTAACGCTTCCTGCAGGCGGGCGCGCCGTTGCTCGGCCTCATAAAGCATGGTATTGGCCAGGGCAACCCCGACCTGATCCGCCAGGGCCCGGGCGAGTTGGATCTCCTCTTCGGTGAAATGGCGCAGCCGGGTATCACTGATCTTGATCAGACCGATCGCGCGACTCCGCACCCACAGCGGAAGCATCAGGCATGTCTGATAGCCGAAACCCTGCATCCAGGCCTTTTCATGCGGATCGGCCTCTGGATCGTCCATTCGAATCGCAAGGAAATCCCCTTCCTGCAGCAGACGAACGGTCGCCGGATATTCTGCCAGAGGGTAATGACGGCCGATCTCCGGTGAAGAAGGATCTTCCGCCTGTCGCTCCGGAGGTGTGTAATCCGCGTAAACCACAAGGGCATCGCCCTGAGGGTTCAGGAGCGAGATCGTGCAGTTGGTGCTCTGGAGCACGCCGGCCAGATGACGCGACGCCTGCCAGAGGACTTCCTCCGTGCTGAGGGTGGAAGCCGCCAGGGCGGCCCCCACCACCAGCGCCCCCAGATCCCGTATCCGCCGCTGGGTTTCCTGATACAGGTCAGCGTTCTGAAAGGCGATAGCCGCGTGGAAAGCCAGAAGCTGCATAGCCTCCAGCTCTTCCGCTTGAAAATCCCTTGAGGCACCTACCGGGAGCGCCAGAAAACCCAGAGTCCGCTCGCCATGCTGGAGCGGCACCATCCATACCTGATCCTCCGGACACCCGCTCAGCCACCCCTGATCTCCTCCCTCCCGAAGGAGACGCGGTCCGGCGAGGAGCCCTCCATGGAGAGCAGATACCTTCTCGCGGGGCAAGCGCTGTCCGGGAGGGCACCGCTGGGGATCCGTCGTTGCCTGCAAGACCAGATCCTCACTGGAAGGATCCCAGATCCAGATCTGAGCCTCCTCCGCATCGAAGAGCTCGCAAGCTATCCGGACCGTCCGGTCCAGGATCTTTTCCGGATCCATCTCAGCCGCCAGCTCCATCATCGCCCGACTCAACCGTGCCATGAGCCGACTCCGGCGGTGCTCCCGCCGGGTCATCCGGACCATTTCCAGGATCCCACTTAACTGATCGGTGATCGCCGCGATGAACGCCTGCTCAGAGGGGGTCAGTCGTTCCAGATGGGAAGAGGCCAGACCCAGCAGGCCAATCGTTCGATCCTGCACCCGAAGCGGAGCCAGGACAACAGCGCGGATACCCCCAGGCCATCCCGCTTCAGGCGACCGGCAAACCTGGACCTGATCTCCCTGAAGCGCCCTGGCCAGCGTCTCGGGGGGTAGCTGTGCGATCAATGTCTGGACCGTCTCCGGATCGCGGCCCCTCACATACCACCCTTTCCCTTCGCCTTCTGAGAGAAGCAACCATCCATCCTCGAAGCCCAGGCTCTCCAGGAGCCGCCCCAGGGCCTCCTCAGCCAGCCGAGGGACTTCCGGGATCAAACCAGGTAGGCCAATCATCGTGTGGAAAGCGGTCAACTCACGAGCCATCCGCTGGGAATGTTCCAGCAACCGGAAAATATACAGGGTGGAGGCGAGCAGCCCGCTTAAGGCCTCAATTAGACGCGCTTCCACCTCTGTCCTTTCGGAGATCGGCCGGCTTCGTCCAAGAATCGCCAGGCCCAGCGGGCGGCCAGCGAAGCGCAGAGGGATCACATCGGCGGAGGCAAACACGGAGGAAGGCAGCAGATCCTTTAAGGGACCTGGAAGACGCTCCCATGGGATCCCCTGAACGCCTTCCATCCCCATCAAAACCTGAAGGCTTCGCTGATCAGCAGGTGGAGTCCACTCTTCAGGCTTTAAACCAACCACCAGAGGCATCGAGAGGGAGGAACGAGCCTCTTCCGGGAGGAGAAGGACTCCAACCTCCGCGCGGGCCAGTTTCAGGAGGATGCGCAACGCCAGACCTAACCACTCCTCCACATCGGTGATTTGGGCCGCCTCACGGCCGGCCTCCCCAATCTGAGCGATCGCCTGTTGATGTCGGTTCAGCTCCGCAAGGGCCGATCGTAAGCGCTCGGCGGTCACCAGGGCCAGGGCGATTTGATTACCGATCAGGGTCAGCAGATCGCGCTCCATGGAGAAGGCCGGACGAGGCCATCGGTAACCGAAGGCCAGAAGGCCGACCGGGGTTCCATGATGGATCAGCGGGAGCATCACCAGCGTGCGAATGCCAGCCCATTCCACGATCTCCCGGGTGATGGGCGCCAGGATGGCTGTCCGGGTGTCCTCGATATACCAGGCATACCGATGGGCCTGGAAGGCTCTGTATGTCGGCTCATCGAGCTCCAGATGGCTGAACCGGGCCAGGAACCCCTCGTCCAGGCCAAAACTGATCAGCAGATCCATGCGCTGGCCCTGGACCTGATAGGCCACCCCCATATCCGCTTTCCATACTTCTATCAAGAGATGAAGAGCGCTGGATATCAGAGCTCGCGGATCGTGGAGGTGATGGCCGAGTTCGGCCAGCATCCCCAGGGTCTGGGAGAGCTCTCGCTGAAGCCGCTCCTCCGCGCTGGAAGCGATCTGACGGATCACGCCCCAGGAGGGACCGGGGGTGGCCAGCCAGCGGGCCTGGCCGCGCTCCCCCTGAGGTCCGAGGACGATCTCCCAGGCCGCCGGAAGGCCTTCATGGAAGAGCCGGCGCCACGCCTCTTCCATCACCCCTCGCTGAGCCATGCTGATCCATTCCCAGAGCGGGCGTTCCAGGAAGCCTGCACGAGGAGTCTGCCAGAAAGAGGAGGCCGCAGCGTTCAGCCAGAGAACCCTTCCCTCCGGGTCCAGCACATAAAGAGGCTCCACCATGGCCTCCCATTGAGCCAGGCGCTCCATCGGAATCAGAGGATCCAGATAGAGTTGAAGGATATGCGAGGATCGCCCCGGCGCAGCGATAAAACGGCAGGGGAGAGCCTGAGGGGTCAACCAGAGATATCCGGTGGAATGTTCCCCCTTCTGGATCGCCTCTTTCAGGGCGGGCCAGGAAGGAGAGATTCTCGTGATGCATTCGGTAGCCCGGAGACGACCCCGACGCTCCAGCCATGACTCCAGGATAGCGGCGAGCCGCTCATCCGGGAGAAAGCGATCGCTCCGCAGATCCAGACGAGCCCTGAATGCATATGAAATCTTCTTTTGCCGACCCATCCCGATCTCCTCATCAAATCCTAAAGCTGGATCACATGTTCCAGTGGGAGAGTGAGGCATGGTTTGCCCCACCCCCTGAAAGCCCCAGGGGCGCAATGGGGCACTTTCGATTTCTCAACGGCGACGGCGTTCGGCCGTCGATGAGGAGGCAGGGATCGTTCCGGGCAGAGGAGGCGCCCCTGGCCGGCCATGGCAATGCTTATACTTCTTGCCGCTGCCGCATGGACATGGATCGTTCCGCCCGATGGAGCGAGACGCGGCCTCCGGCTGAACCCGCGCTCGGGATCCCGGGGCGCCCCGGCGTTCCCGGGCCAGGGCCTGGCCGGTGGGCACGATCAGGAAAAGACGCCGCACCGTTTCCGCCCGGATGTTGTTCAACAGATCCTGGAACATCTCAAAGGCCCGCCGTTTGTATTCGACCAGCGGATCCCGCTGGCCGAAGGCCTCCAGCCCGATCCCCTGCCGCAGGTTCTCAATGGCCGTGAGATAATCAACCCATAGTTGACCGATCAGGCTGAGCAACAGGTTGCGGGCAGCGGTGGAGAAGGCCCGACGCCCGAAGAACCGGATGGCTTCCTCCTGAAGCTCCGGCTCCCAGCGCCCGAAGGGGATTTCCGCCACCGCCGCCCAGCGCTCCGCCCCCAGCCAGTTCATCAGGCTGAGGCGGGTCGCTTCCTCCAGATCAATGGGCCGCTGCTCTGTCATCGAGGTCCACACGGTGCGGCCGAGCTCTTCTTCGCGGGCCTCCAGCACCCCCCGAAGGTGTTCCAGGATCCGCACGCCGCGCTCGGATGCAGGGACCTCCTCCAGCAGCTGTCCCGCCAGATAAGAGAGCGGGAATACCACCTGCGCATAGGTCACCCGTTGATGGGTCCGTGCATCAAACGCGGTCTGCCGGGTAAACTGGGCTTCCCAGAGCACCTGCGCCAGCGTGGCCGGATCCCGCTGTCCGTTCAGGCGATCCGCCAGGATCCCCTCCACCTCCCGGAGATGGGCTTCCAGGCGGTTCTGGCTCTCCTGCAGGATCCCCTCACGGATGATTTCCGCCAGCTCTTCCCAGGGGACCTCCAGCAGGTCCGTCTCACGGAGGGTGAGCCCGACGCCAGCTCGCCGGGCCGCAGCGGTCAGGGCCTGCAGGCGCAGCGTGCGGTGCCCGGCCTCCCGCACCGCCTCCATCAGGCGTTCCCGCACCTCCTCCGGCGAGGTGGTCCGCAGGCCCTCCAGCCGGAGCTCCAGGCCGGTCAGCTCGCGCACCCGCTCCACGAGGCTGCGCAGGTTCAATCCCGGATGGCCCTCCGTGCCTTCCTGAAGCCAATCCTCGAAAGCCCGTTCCGCTGTATCCACCCAATCCGAGAGGGCCTCCCGGCTGCGCTCGGCCACCGCCTGGACGGCGCGGGCTGCCGCTTCCGCCCAGTGGGCGGCCGCTGCCTGGGCTGCCTCGTGAAGCAACGCCGCCACCCCCTGGAGGGAAGGCTCGCCGGACTCCAGACGCTCCAGGAACAGGGCCAGGCTGAAGGAAGGGAGGAACCGACCGTCGCTCAGCACCATGGGGGGCTGGACGCTGTCCAGCCATTCGATGACCTTCCATCCCTCGCCGGGCTTCATCTGCCGCAGCCGGCGTTCGACCTCCGCCTCCACCATCGCCCAGAGATCGTCATGGAGGTCATCCCGCAGAAGCAACCGGAGGCGCTGGCTGTAGATCAGCTCCCGCTGGCGATTGAGGACGTCGTCGTATTCCAGCAGGTGCTTGCGGATATCGAAGTTGTAACCCTCAACTCGCCGCTGGGCTTCCTCAATGGTTTTGTTCAACCATGGATGTTCCAGCGGCTCGTCATCATCTCCCCATACCCGCTCCATCCAGCCCCGCAGGCGATCCCCGGCGAACCGCCGGAGCAGATCATCCTCCAGGGAGAGATAGAAGCGGGAGGAGCCCGGATCCCCCTGGCGCCCGGAACGACCGCGCAACTGGTTGTCGATCCTTCGCGCCTCGTGGCGCTCGGTGCCAATCACATGGAGGCCTCCCAGGGCCTTCACCGTGCGCTCGCCCTCGATGTGCTCCAGGAAGCGCTGCACGGCCTCCCGATACAACCCATACTGGGAAGGATCCAGCCGGCGCAGCGCCCCGGCCCGTTCCTCAAACGTCATCTCATAGGGATCGAACCCGGCCCGACGCAGAACCCGGTTCACATCGCCCAGGACCTCCTCCGGCAACTCGCCGCCCAGTTTGATGTCCACGCCGCGTCCGGCCATATTGGTGGCAATGGTCACCGCCCCCACCCGGCCGGCCTGAGCGATAATGCGTGCCTCCCGGTCGTGGTGGCGCGCGTTCAGCACCTCATGGGGAATCCCGTGCTCCAGGACCCGCCGGAGTCGATCCGGATGCTCCACCTCCCACAAGGCCATCAGACGCTCCAGATTCGCCGGGGCGAGCGGATCGGGTTCCACCCCCAGGGCCCGAGCCCATGAGCGGAGCTTCCCCAGAGGGAGCTTCTCTGGAGGCTGGCCGAGCAGGCCGCGCTCCTCCTCCGACAGGGGAATATCCTCCCCCTCCGCCTCTCGACGCCGCAGTGCATCCTTCACCAGGTCCACCAGCGCCAGCCAGCGCAGGCCCTCCGCCTGCAGGCGTTTGCTCAGGTAATCCGAAGCTTCTACAGAGGTCGTCCCCACCAGCACCGGCCGTCCCGTCGTATGCATCCGGACGATCTCCCGCACGATGGCCCGGTGCTTGGCCTCTTTGGTCCGATAAATCACATCCGGATGATCGATGCGGATCATCGGACGGTGGGTCGGGATGACCACCACGTCCAGCCCATAGATCTTCTGGAACTCCTCGGCCTCCGTCGCCGCCGTGCCGGTCATCCCGGCCAGCTTTTCATACATGCGGAAGTAGTTCTGGATCGTGATGGTGGCGTAGGTAACGTTCTCCGGGCGGATGGGCACCCCCTCCTTGGCCTCGATCGCCTGATGAAGGCCATCGGACCAGCGACGGTCGGGCATCAGACGGCCGGTGAATTCATCGATGATCACCACCTGACGGCCCTGCACGATGTAGTCTCGATTGCGGTGATAGAGGAACTGAGCTTTGAGGGCCTGCTCCAGGTGATGGATCATCTTCATCTGCTCTGGGGTGAGCTCCTCGGGGCGCTCCGGATCGAAGAGCGGCTTGCCGATGAGCTGCTCGATCCGGTCGTAGCCGGAATCGGTGAGGTGGACCGTGCGGTGCTTCTCGTCGATCTCGTAATCCCCGGGCCGCAACTGCTTCACGATCTGGGCCCAGCGGATGTATTCCTCGGTCGCTTCCTCCGCCGGGCCGCTGATGATCAGCGGCGTCCGCGCCTCATCGATCAGGATGTTATCCACCTCGTCGACAATGGCGTAGCGATGCGGGCGCTCCAGCCGCTGGACCCGGGCCTCGAGGGTAAAGGCCATATTATCCCGGAGGTAATCGAAGCCGAACTCGTTGTTTGTCCCATAGGTGATATCCGCCAGGTAGGCTTCCTTACGCGAGACCGGGCGCAGCTGGGCGAAGTCCTCCTTCCCCCCATCGTAATCCGGGTCATAGATGTAAGCGTTGCCTTCCCCGGCCTGTAGCAATCCCACCCGGAGGCCCAGCATGTGGTAAATCGGGCCCATCCAGCGGGTATCCCGCCGGGCCAGGTAATCGTTGACGGTCACCAGATGGGCTCCCAGCCCCAGCAAAGCGTTCAGATACAGTGGAAGGGTGGCGACCAGGGTTTTCCCCTCGCCGGTCTTCATCTCGGCGACCTTGCCGAAGTGAAGCGCGATGCCACCCAGCAGCTGCACGTCGTAATGGCGCAGCCCCAGGGTTCGCTTCGAAGCCTCCCGCACCGCAGCGAAGGCCTGGGGGAGGATTTCCTCCAGGACTGCTTCCTCCGCCTGGCGCAGCTCGGACAGGCGCTGCTTCATCTCGTATTCCAGCTGAGTGCGCCGGTCCGGATCGCGCTCCACCAGCCAGGTCAGATAAGCCCGGCGATAAGCCTCCCGATGGCCGGCGATCGCCTCCGCGATCTGCGCCCGGAACCGGTCGGTCATCGCCCGCAATTCGGCGTCCGTCAATGCCTCAAACTCCGGCTCCAGACGGTTAATGGCCTCTACCAGGGGAGCCCAGCGGCGCAACCAGCGATCCGATGGATCCCCCAGGATCTTTCCCAGGATCTGTTTCAGCATTGCCTCCCTCTCACCATAGGTGATGTCACGTATGGGTGGGCCGGCCGCCCCACACACAGAAAGGGCCTCCGGGCAGAGCGGGTCGCTTGCGGCAACCTCACGGCCCACCAATCCAATGAAGCGAGTTCGCGCGCTTCAACCTAAGTTTAACTCAGAATACCCGACGTCGAGGAAAAGGGCCCCTGTCCCGCCGGATCGGGGCGGGGGACTTTCCCCACCTTCCATTCGGGCACGCCGCCTCCCATGTCACTCCCTCTCGCAACGCTTCGCAGGGCGAGAGGAAGAAACGCAAGGAAAACCCACCGTGAGGCAGGCCACTTCGCCCCCTGCCTCGCCACCTCAAACTTTATAGGACAGTTAAGGTCCGTCCAGGAGGAGTTTGGGGGCATTCCCCCTTTATCCTCCTCCCCGCGGCCTTTCGACCGCGGGGAGGAGGATAAAATTTTTGGGCTGGGACGGGCGTTGAGGGTGCCCGTCCCAGCCCAAAACCCCGTAGAGGAGATCAACTGCATAACTCCTATTAAGCCGATGAGGCCGCCAAAGGCAACCACCGGCTGGCTCCATATGATACCAGGCCTCAAACCTCCTTTGCCCTTCTCCGATCTTTTACATATCCCCCACAACCTGAAAGGCCGGCAAGAACGAGCTTCGGTAGCGAATTGATCTGCACCACACTTATAATGAATGAAAAGACGCACTCGACCTTTTTCCCATTTCGGGCGCCTTCGTCGCCCGAACTGGTCCAGGAACCGACGGAGGAGATCCCTCGCTCCATTTCACAAAGGCTAAGCGGGTAAGTCCCGCCTTGCGAATCCGTCTTCCGGGAAGCAGCGTGCTCGCACCGCATCGATCTCCCTATTTCCGGTTGGGGAGGAGCCTATGATCTTCGATTTGGTGCTGGTTTTCGGAGCGCTGATCAGCGGATTTATGGGAGGACGCAGAGGGCTGATCAAACAGCTCCTGAGCCTGGCCTCTGTTTATCTCTCCCTGCTGCTCGCCATCGGTTTTCAGGACCTCCTGGTGGGGGCCTTCACCCGGGCTGTAGGGCTGATCACCGTCGAAACCTCTATCTTCTTCTTTGTTATGATTTTCCTGATCGCCTACATCGGCCTGGAGCTTTTGAATTTCGCCTTCTATCGGCAGACCCGCCTGGCGGCTCTGGGGTTGTTCGACTACATGCTGGGTGGACTCTCCGGGGTTCTCTGGTGGCTGGTCCTGGTGGGGGCCATCCTCACCCTGATCTTCTACAGTTTCACGGTCCCATGGACATGGCGGCTGGCTCCCATTGCGGCTGCGCTCCGCGCGGATTTCAACGCTTCCATGACGCTCCCCACGCTGGCGATGCTCTTTAAGAACTATGCCATCATCCCCATCCGGCTGTTGATGCATCCGCTCCCTCCGATCCTGACCGGGTGGCCCTGAAAGGAGGCGAAGGGGCAACAATTCAGCGATGGAAAGGGTTTGGCTCATGTCGGCCTTGAAGTGAAGCGAAACCTCCTTCCGGGCTTCTGGCTTCCGAACGCCCCGAGAAACCGGTCTCGATCTCCGGTCCATCATCCCGGGAATCCGAGGGGGAGCCCCTTCCCCTGGTCGAGGCGAAAAATTTTCGCCCGACCAGGGGAAGGATCGATGGCCTTCCCAAAATCGGTTTCGAGCCCGGGGCGATCCTTCCTGAAAGAGGAGGACGCCCCTTCACGGGAAAACCGATATAAGCCGGAGATTTTTAGGGGCCGAGCCACGCCCCAAAGGCGCGCGGCTCAGCCCCTAAAGCCCCCAGGCGAAAACCCGCGTGAGACGCTCATATGTTGAATCGTGAGGCGGACGGCGAGTCGTCCGCCTCACGACTATCATTTCCCGTTCTTTTCTTTCAGGAGGCGAACCACGCGATCCAGGACCACCTCGGCGACGGCGGCCTTGCTCATCAGGGGAAGCGGCTCCACGCGCCCCTGCGCGTCGATAAGGGTGACCCGATTCGTCTCCACCGCGAACCCCGCTCCCGGTTCGGTGACATCGTTGGCCACGATCAGATCGAGGCCCTTAGCCTGGAGCTTCGCCCGCGCCTTCTCCAGCAGATCGCCGGTCTCTGCCGCAAAGCCCACCACCACCTGAGGCTTCCCGCGTTCAGCCCGGCGCGCCGCCAGTCCTTCCAGGATGTCCACTGTGGAGACGAGCTCAAGGCTCAATCCAGCGCCTTTCTTGATCTTCAAGGGCTGCATCTGGGCCGGACGGTAATCCGCCACTGCCGCAGCCATCAACAGGACATCGGCTTCCGCGCATTCCCGCCACACCGCCTCGGCCATCTCCGCCGCGGTCCCCACATCGATACGGCGCGCGCCGACCGGGGTCTCCAGGGTCACGGGGCCAGCGATCAGCACCACCTCCGCCCCTCGATCCAGGGCTGCCTGAGCCAGCGCGAAACCCTGCTTCCCGGAGGAGCGGTTCCCGATAAATCGAACCGGATCGATGGGTTCGTAGGTGGGGCCGGCGGTCACTACCACCCGCTTGCCGGCGAGCGGCCCGTTTCGACCCAGGATCCGACGGATGTGCCCCAGCAGCTCCATGGGCTCGACCATCCGGCCCCAGCCTTCCTGTCCGGAAGCCATGCGGCCATAAGCCGGGCCGGCGATCTCCACGCCCCGGGCCCGCAGGCGCTCCACGTTCTCCTGGGTGGCCGGATGCGCCCACATCCCGACATCCATCGCCGGGGCGACCAGGATCGGCGCCCGGGTTGAGAGGCACAGCGCGCTGAGCAGATCATTTGCCAGGCCATGGGCCATCTTAGCGAGGAAATCGGCCGTCACTGGGGCAATGACCACCAGCTCAGCAGCCTCCCCCAGGGTCACATGGGGAAGCGCCGTCTCCGGAGTCGGGGCCCATAAATCCGTCCACACCGGTCGACCGGTCAGCGCCTGAAACGTGAGAGGGGTCACGAAGCGGGTGGCCGCTGCGGTCATCACCACATCCACCTGTGCCCCCGCCTGGGTCAACTTGCTGGCCAGATCGGCCACCTTATAGGCGGCGATCCCACCTGTAACCCCCAGGATGATCCGTCGATCCTTCAAAACCGGAATCGGCTCCATGCCTTCGCTCCCGAAATGACGGCTCGATTGTTGCGCGGCGCAGAGCATATCCGGCTTCGTGCCTCTTAGGGGAAATCGGCCCCTCCTCCCCATTGCAGCAGGGCAAGGCGGAGAGGTCCATGGCGCAAAACGGCGGTTGCATCCCCCATGCCCTGGAGGCCGTCGGGAAAGCCGGTGTTGCATTTCCCCCTTATCTTTATCCTCGGGGCCGCCTGGGGGCGGAGAGAACGCCAGAGGCCGCATGAGCGGTCAAAGATATCCTGCATCGCCCCGAGCCTTAAGGAACCGACATTCCCCCGGGCTATTCCAGCAAGATACGATCCCCTTCCACACCGGTGACCACCGCCAGAGACTCGATGGGCACTTCCAGCCCCCGCAGCCGGTCACGCCCACCCTCAAAACGCTTCTCGATCACGGCCCCGATTCCCACCACCTGGGCGCCGGCCGCCTGGGCCAGCCGGGCCAGGGCCAGGATCGTGGCCCCTGTCGCGAGGAAGTCATCCACGATCAGCACCCGATCCCCAGGCCGGAGGTAATCCGCGGCCACCAGCAATGTCACGTCGCCCCCCTTGGTGTGCGAAGGCGCAGTGGCGAAGAACACATCCTCTCCCATCGTCAGCGGCTTATGCTTGCGAGCGAAGACCAGGGGGACACCGAGGGCATACGCGGTCATCAACGCTGGCCCGATGCCGGAGATCTCCGCGGTCAGCACCTTGGTGGGGTTCAACGGGCGGAAACGTCGGGCGAGCTCCTGGCCGCAGGCAGCGATCAGTACCGGATCGATCTGATGATTCAGGAAGGCATCGACCTTAATGATGCCGTTCCCCAGATGACGACCATGGCGACGGATGGCCTCTTTCAG
>Ga0105162_1001270_pt1 | contig 14771 bp, 15 predicted proteins | sample JNZ201metaG_FD_81532 | JGI IMG/M metagenome (GOLD analysis project Ga0105162, IMG submission 81532) | Hot spring microbial communities from Jinze hot spring, China to study Microbial Dark Matter (Phase II) - JNZ 20120812A | ecosystem: Environmental > Aquatic > Thermal springs > Hot (42-90C) >...
AATACTTATGTGGAGAATTTCGACACCATCGTTCTGGTCTATAATTAGTGATGCTATACCGCTAAATTATATTGGAAAAATTAGCCGCATATATGTTTCCGCGGTACCTCTTGCGGGTATAACTTCCTCGATTGTAAATGGCTACATAGTTTCAGCTACAGGTTCAGTGAAGTACGGAGTGATCATATCCTCGATTCTTCTACTTCTATCGCCACTACTATACAACTTTGCTGCCAGGATAGGATATAGATATAAGAATCATCCTGATGGCAAAGTAGGTATAAGATGATGTACAGTGATAATATATGTTATCTATGGTGCTCTCTATTATGGTGTTCTAAACCATTTATTTAATGGGGAATTTCAAAGTATTGATAAAGAGGTTTAAAGGATGCACTACTTTTATAGGGGCAGTAAGTATGAGAAAATAATTAAATAAGATCCCTTTACTATATAAAACTTTAAGACGACACACCAAATATATCCTGAAATGTCATAACAATTATATTATCCGGCTTTTTTGATATATTTCCTATTCTAATTCCTATGACCAATTTTACCCCTTTTGATGAGGCTACATCTAAGAGTCTCTGTGTTACTATACCGTCGAAAACTACTGCTTGGACTTTACCGTAATCCAGCTGTTGCATTTTTTCAATGAGATCTCTTACTGATATCCTATCAATGACATTCCAATTGTTATCGAAAAGCATAGCCTCTAATGTTCCCAAAAGTTTTTTCCCTTCATTAATTACAGTAAGAGGTATTTCAAATGCTTCAGATGGTTTAGCCTCAACTTTCATCTCTGGCATTGGGGTAATTTGCTGCACCTCCGTGGCAGTTGTAGCGGTAGCTTCCTGTTTAATTTGCTGAACCTGTTCGATAGTCTGTGGCTGCTGTATCTCTGGCACAGTCTCTACTGGCTTCTTTTCAATCATTTCTACAAATTGCTTAGCTGGTATGAGATTCTTTAGAGCCTTAGCTATCTCCTTCCCAGTTAATTCTTCAACTTCCTTTCCAGGTGGAGCTCTAGCAATATAATCAATATCAGCCACCTTTACAACGTCTCTGGCTATCAATTCTCCCATTCTATCTCCATCAACGAAAAGAATGGTATTCTTTTTGGATGCTAATTTAATTATAACTTCGGGAATCTTTGTACCATGTGCTCCTTCTAGCGCTATGACGTTTCTATATCCATAGCGTAGCATGTTTAGAACATCCGCCCTACCCTCTACGATGATTATGGTATCACTTTTATCGACATCCGGTCCAGCTGGCAGTTTCTCGGGTCCATATAGTACTAGCTCAGCAATTCTTATACTCTCAGATATATGTCCTAGTACTTCTTTAAGATCTGGCGTTTTCTCTATGAAGAATTTTTTAGCGAGCTCTGATGCCCTCTCCATAATCTTCTTAAGTTTTTCTGCCCTAATGTCAACGATATCTATGACTTGTATTTTAGCTTGATAGGGTCCCACCTTCTCAATACCCTCTATCATGGCTCCAAGAAGAGCTGTTTCAACTCTATCTAGATTGGATGGTATGAGTATTTCCCCTATAGTTTTTCCCTTTTCAGACTTTATATCAACGCTTATCCTCCCTATTCTTCCCTTATCCTGAAGGTCTCTTAAATCGAATTCTTCACCAAACATTCCCTCTGTGAATCCGAATATTGCTCCTATGATATCCGATTTCTCTACTTCTCCATCTATTTCTATTTTTGCTCTTATAACATACTTGGCCATTGTACTCAATCCCCATTTAACTTAGGTTTCACCTTGTAACGCTCTTCTCTATCTCTCTAAGCTCTATCCAAAGCTCTTTTTCACTGTATAGTGCTTCTCTAATAGGTTTAATAACCTTTATAAGCTCATCTGCTATAGCATTCTTTAAATCCAGCGGATGGAGTTTCCCATCCCTATAAAGTGCTTCAAGCTCGTCATAGCTATAAACATCGATGGTTCCTCCGTGCTCTGGCTTACGGTATATTGTAAATCTTCTTTCTCCTTGTCCAAATACTATGTATTTAGCTATATGTAGTATAGGATTATTTTCTATTTCCTTTGGTGGACAATATGCCCCTCTTATCTTCTTTCTGATGCTTTCATCGTCATCTGTAATAAACAGTGCTTCTTCGGGTCTAGACTTGCTCATTTTAATTTCAGACATTACTTCATCGATCTCCATACCTTCAAAAGACATTCTGCTTACACCTTTTAATGATGGAAGTAGGGGAGTATGTATTGCTATAGGTTTTCTAAAACCTAGCTTTTCAGCAACATCTCTAGCCAACATATGGGCTTTTCTCTGATCGATTCCACCTAGTGCTATATCTAGGTCCATTTCAAATATATCGGCTACCTGCATCAATGGGTATATAAGTTTGGAGAAATCCAGCTCTGCTTCATCTGCTCTTCTACCCATGATTGTTAGAGCTCTCCTAACTCTACTTAGACTAACATTCTTTGCAATCTTTAACACCTTCTCCCAGTAATCTATCCTATTGACTAGTTCGTCGGAAAACACTACCCTAACTCTCGTCATATTAACTCCTATAGACTCCAAAACCTTTACAACGTGCCTCGCTGCTGCTCTTATCAATTCAATTCTACCACCAAGTTTATCATTTATCCAAGCATGCCATGTAGCAGCAAATAGTATCATCTCAACACCTACATCAACTAAATCCTTAAATTTGTAGCTCCATACAAGCCAGCCTATGTGAAAGATGCCACTAGGTTCAAACCCTATGTATCCTCTGAGCCTTCTACCCTCACCAAGGAGTAGTCTAAGTTCGTCCTCAGTAATAATTTCAACAGTATTTCTCTTAATTATACTAATCTTACTGTCTATATCCATGTAAACACCCTATATCAGTAGGTATGCAGTTCAATACTAGTAGCTATTTCTAGTCCTAGACTTAAGAGCTATAGAGAGCTGATCTATAGATAGTTCAGCACATGCAACTGGGTACTCGATACCAATTCTCAAGAGTACCTCCGGATCTACCTCGCCTATCACACCAATAGATGTACTATTCAACTCTATACACCCACATCTACCGTTAATAAATGGCGGCTTAAAGCACCTTTTTATGGTAGCTACATTATCCAACATCAATTCCCTTAGAACTACATATAGATCTGCATGTATATCCTCAAATTTAATTTCACTATCCATGATAACCCACGCAGCTCTCTGTTCATTAATCCACCTATTATAGCACCCATCACATTTTAGGATAACGTCGCCTATTTCAAACAGTTTTATAGGTAGGGGTAGATGCTGTGCATTAACTAGAAGAATTAGCATAGACTGTAGTAGACTATTCCTTAAAGCATCCATCTCTGTAGATGGTGCGTTTACTATCTTAATGAAATCCGTCACATTTATAAGCTCTAGGAATTTCGACGGCACCATTGTCAAAGTATTTGTTTCCGTATACCCTAATCCTACCAGCACCTCCCTTAATATACTGCTAATAATCCTACCAGCTTTCCTCTTTTTCATTTCAATAGGTGCAACAGGTTCCAGCTCAATATTATTATAGCCTATCCCTATAGCCATATCTTCAACAACATCGACTTGATGAAGTATATCTGCTCGGTAGTAGGGTACCAGCACCTCTAGATGCTTTTTGTTGGCACTACTCAGTATATATCCTGTTCGTGATAATGCTAAACCAGCTTTATGATAAATGTATTCTTTTTCAAGACCAAGCCACGTGGAAATGAAATCGATGTCTACAGATATCCTCCTCCATGCCAAGTTAGGTGTAACCAGTTTTTGATGAGGATACAGAATTTCAGCTGCCATGATGCTTTTGCTATGTATTGTGAGTGCGTGTATAATGGAATTCAGAACTACCTCAACAGCCTTCATATCTGTTCCAGTAACATCGATCAGAATACTTTTCGTAGACGGTTCTAACCGCGTTATATCACTATTTATGACAGGTGGAAGCGATATAACTTCATCTCCAGATAGTATTGCTGGGTGTTTACTATCGTTAATAGCTATAGATCCATATAACATACCCTGTTCAGTAACCCTTAACACATCTCTTACGCTCATCCTTCTATAATCGTGTAGTGGAATCATAAATGTGTTATCTACATCTACATCACGATAGAATATAGTATTTGCGGGAAGTTTATCTAGATCGTGCAAGCCTATGGCAACCCTCCTTCTATTTCTTCCATATGTTATATGGAGCCTCTCTTGGAATTCTATCAAGTCCTTTAACAAATCCTCATTTAAATTGATGTTCCTAACTGCTGCAATAGCTATATACGGTCTCTTTAAAGGTATATCCACATAGACCCTAAATCCAATATTTTCAATTTCTATAATAGATGGACTTGTCATTCCTAGGTAAAGCCTTACAGCATAGGCTATTCCCTCAACTGAAAACATGTCAACTCTATCGCTTTGAACCTCTATAGAGATTTCCTCTCCATTAATTTCAGATTCACACTTCAAATTAAATAATGCATCCCGTAGTAACTCAACATTATCTATGCCTATCAGACTGAGTAGCCTAGCTAGTTTAGTTTTCACTACGGGCACATCTATACACCCTCAGATCTGTATACTCTTGAAACTTGAAACTTTCTAACAAACTCTATATCCCTTGAAAATAGCAGTCTAATGTCCTCTATGCCATATACAACCATGGCCAGCCTCTCCACACCCATTCCCCATGCACCAACAGGGTATCTTATACCAAGTATTTCTAAAACCTCGGGACGGAACATGCCAGCTCCGAATACCTCAATCCATCCATACCCTGCTACATAGCCGTACCCTTCAACGCTGGGTTCTGTGAATGGAAAGTATGCTGGTTTGAATTTGAATTCTTTAATACCTAGCTGTTTTAGTATCTGGCTAAGTAGTCCAAGGAGTTTTCGAAAGCTGAAGTCTCTCTCCATGATAACTCCATCAAAATTTGTGAATTCAGGCGAGTGCCTAGCATCGGGGTTATCCCTTCTAAAGACTCTATCAATTGTATACAGTCTTACTGGAGGCTCCCTATAAAGCATCAGATATCTAGCCGTAACCGCTGTAGTGTGGGACCTCAATATAAGTTTGGAGGCCTTTTCTAAACTCCATTTATATCCCCACCCCATACTACCACTCGTGCCTCCCTTTTCATGAACGTTTCTAGTTCTTTCAACAATATCTGCATAGCCTGATAGATCTGCATTACCTTCAACTATAAGTATATCGTGGATGTCCCTCGATGGATGATCTTGCGCCTGGAATAGTATATCGAAATTCCACAGCTCTGGTATAACATAGTCATCCTTTACCTCACTAAAACCCAGACTATCCATGATCTCTTTCAACATCTCTATGAATTCCTTGAAGAAGTGTTTCTTTCCACAATATTTAATGGGAGGCAATGCCTCAATATTGTATGGTTTAATCCTAGCCTTCTCCCATACTCTATTAACAATTATATCACGTGTTAATCTAGAGATTCCTTCACCATACTCAATAATCCTTAAAGCCTCATCTACACTAATGGCAAGCTTAATTACTTTAAGCTTCTTCTTTGAAGTAATTATAAGCCTCCTCTTAACCAACTCTTGAAATACTCTACTTTCTAGGAGTTCTTGAGATACCTCGCACTTATTGATAAACATTTTAAGCATCTTATGGTGTTCCTCAAGGACTCTAAACTCCTTTAGCTTTACATTCCCCCCTTCTACTACAATCCACCCTCTTTTTCTAGCCCATGCTATGCCAATATTTGCCTGCTCCTTGCCTAGCATATTTTCAATTTTATCTATCGGTGCACTACCGCCTAATTCCTTTAAAACTAAGGCAATCCTTTCTTCAGGTAATGCATCGATGTACCTTAGACCTTCTTCAGAAACCAATCCATATATCTTCTCAACATCTTCAACTACTACAATATTCTTAGATCTTAGTAGCTCAGCTACTGATGAGATTGTTGTTAACGGTATTCCGTATCTCTCTGCAAGCTCTGAGAGCTCTATAGGTTTGCCTACTTCAATAAGTTTTCTAAGTAACTCTATTTCACTCTTTGATAGAGGTTCCAGTTTTTCTTCTAAAACAATATATAACCCCCATAGGGTATAGGTGGTTTAACATCTGTATCTTCATGTCGATAGGGTATTTATATTTTTATGTCTTTGCATGCACCTAGCAAAGCTATATATAAATATATTGATACTTTTAATATATTCTTAATAAATACATCACAGTAATCTGCGCTGGCCTCGTGGAAATAGATGTATATATAATGGTTGTATGCCTAAATTATCCTGAGGATTGATTTAAAAAGAGGTATCCTAAATACGTGTTGGAGAGGTTAAGGTAAGATAAGTTAAAAGCTGTATTTTTCTCCTGGTTTAAGTATTATCACAGTTGTATCCAATCTTCTATCTTCAACCATCTTACTAAATTCAGTAGGCTCCGCTTTAATTACATCAAATGTATTATAGTGCATGGGTATGACATATCGAGGTTTAAGAAGCTCAACAGCTTTAACAGCTTCTTTTACACCCATTGTAAAGTGACCCCCTATTGGAAGGAGTGCTACTGTGGGTTTGTATAACTCTGATATCAATGCCATCTCACTAAACAGCCCTGTATCACCAGCGTGATAAATGGAGAAATTTTCTGATATGATAACCACTCCACTTGCTACACCTTTGGATGAGCTGTGATTTGCTGGTGTGAATACTATTGTTACTAACTCATCTAGTTTTATAGGACCTCCGATATTTCCCGGCACCGATCTATCAATAGCCTTTGCTTCACTAGCGAGATGCTCAGCTAATTCAAATATACCACATATCTTTACATCTCTATATCTTCTTAGGAGTTCTACGGATTCACCTACATGATCACCATGATCATGGGTTACAATCATATAGTCTATCCTATGATACTCTTTTATAAAGCTATCTACACTTTTATATGGAGATAGGGGATTTGTTATCCAAGGATCAATTAAAACTATTCTATTAGCAAGTTCTATTACAAATGCTGCATGGCCTAGCCATTTTATGCTAAACATTATTATCACCAAAATTATATAAAATACTTTCATTTGGGGAATAGATATTTATTCAGAGTAAAATATTTTCATAGTACAAAACAAAAACTTTATGGATGTGTCTAATGTTAGACGATGAAGCCATTCAAAAATATATTGAGGCAGGTAGGATAGCTTGCATTGTAAGAAAAGAAGTTGAAAAGTATGTTAAGGTAGGTATGAACCTCATAGACATCGCTAAATATGTTGAACAGAGAATTGTTGAACTTAATGCAGCACCTGCTTTTCCTACAAATATTTCTGTCGATAGCATTGCAGCTCATTATACACCCGAACTAGACGATAAACTAATGGTTACAGAAAATTCTATTGTTAAAATAGATCTAGGAGTTCACGTAGATGGTTATATAGCAGATACAGCCTTAACCATAGTTTTTGATGAAAAATACAGAACATTAGCTGAGGCAGCTAGGGAGGCTCTTGAAAGGGCTATTAAGGTTGTCAATAAGGGAGTCAAGTTTAATGAGGTTGGAAGCATTATTGATAAAACTATAAAGAGCTACGGCTACAGCCCTATATACAATTTGAGTGGACATAGTGTAGATAGATATACAATACACGCTGGTGATGTAATACCGAATTTTAGAGATAGAACGAACTTTGGAAGCTTTAAATCTGGCAGCGTCTATGCAATAGAACCATTTGCCTCAACAGGTGCAGGCTATGTTGAGAATGGGGATAGGACCACGATATATTCCCTAAAGTTAAATCCTAAGAAATTAAATAAGCTGAGCAGCGATATTCAAATTGTATTCAATACTATATATAGCGAAAGGAGAGCACTACCATTTGCGCTAAGATGGTATACCGATAGATACAAATTAGAATTACTGTTGCATTCTATCAAAATCTTTTTATCCCAAGGATTAGCAGTTGGCTACCCTATACTTATAGAGAGGTCCAAAGGTTTTGTAGCGCAATACGAGCACACGGTAATGATCAGTAATAATGGTGAAAAGATTGTGACAACGGATGGTTGTTGAATCGTTAAAATATTAAAAAGGTTTTAGAACACAATCGACACTGTGATTATGTTAATATTAATTTAATAACCCTATAATGCTAAGCTTTCTACCTAGCACAAAGAGCTAAATCATGGTGTTGCAAAACGATTTCACTACTGCCTCTCTCTAATGGTGGGGGTGGTATAGACCTAAATACAATATTATCGATATTATTTTGGGCAGTATTCATACTCTACTTCCTAACAGATCTGCCTCAAAAGACGCAATTTATGAGATATGAAAGAGGTGTTGCTACGCGTTTAATGCTTGTGGAAACCCTGGTGCGGGAGAGCATAAATAAGGTAAAAAGCTATCTCAATAGACTAGGCATTAAGGAATCCGATGCCGTCATTAACGGTGTTCTCGATAACTACTTTGTTATAGATCCCGTATCTATAGAGCCTACAGATATTATCAAGAGACTAGACCACATGATAGTGAATAATGAGGATAAGTTTAAGAAAGATCTAGAGAGATTTGTACCAGGTGTAAGCAGACATACCTTAAACAATGTAGCAGTTTCCCTTGCCATAGCATCTGCCCTTTTTACAGTGTTCAAAGTTCTAAGGCACTATTACCTACTTGGTAAAAAATATGAGAACTGGGTTCTGTTAATGCAACTGTATCTGCTATTGCCACAGCTTGTGAAGGAGCTAATACCATATACAAAAGCAATAGATGGTGTATTTAAAGGCATTCCAATAGGGGATTCCGTGGGACCTATGGTTGCATTTAAATTAGCTGGTCTTAGTCCTAGAATAGATATAGATGAAGATACTGTTTACTCACTAATTAATATTGAGGGTAGGAATGTGTATATTGTCAAAGCAAAAGGTCCTGGAGCCACCGTAGGTAGACCTGGTAAAGGAGTATCCAAAATAGCCGAAATGCTTTCACATAGAGTTGCAAGAATCATAACAATAGATGCCGCTCTAAAACTTGAGGGTGAACAGACGGGTACTATAGCAGAGGGTTCAGGAGCTGCTATAGGAGATCCGGGTCCTGAAAAAATAGAGATAGAGAGAGTAGCTGTAAAATGTGGTGCACCTCTCGATGCCGTTATAATTAAGATGGGTGTTGATGAAGCGATAAAGCCGATGTCCAAGGAGATTGCAGAAAGTATTGATAAAGCTTATCAAAGAGTTCTAAATATTATACTAACCAGAACGAAACCAGGTGATAATGTAATTGTTGCTGGCATAGGAAATAGTGTAGGTGTGTACTGATGTACATGCAGATAGATAGCAACATCTTCACAATAGTACTTATAGCATTCTTCGTTGCCATACTAGTATATCTCGTAAGATCCGGACTAGGATATATGATGAGAAGAAATAAAAGTGAGTTACAAGAACAACCATCAAAAACAATAACAATAGCATCGTGTATAAACAATGATTATACACTAGAACGTGAATTTAGAGAGGGAGATTTCGTAGGCAAAATTGATGGTGTATGCCCCAAGTGCAATTCTAACGTAGTAATAGAGAGGATATATGTAGTGCCAGTGACAATAAAGGAAACTAGAGAAAAGACAGTAAAGCTTTTAAGCAATGTACATTAGTGGAGTTATATGGCCCGACCCGGCCATAGTGGCTGGGCAACACCCGGACTCGTCAGATCCCGGAAGTTAAGCCAGCCACGTTAGGTGAGGCTGTGGCTTCCGAGAGGGGCCGCAGCCCACCTAAGCTGGGATCGGGCCGTCTAGACTTTCCTCTTGCAATGATCCATGCTAAGTAACTAACAACTTGGTCCGCCTGATAACTTAGCGGTCCTATTGATATCTTCCTATATCTTGCTACAACATCTTTAGGAGGATCTTCTTCCGTACCGACTACATATACAGTATCTACTCCTATACAATCCGGGAATAGTATATTGCCCTCCTCACTAAGTACTGCAATCTCATATCTTGCCTGTAGCATTTCCAAAAGCAGTTCAAAGTCTATCTCAATTTTAGAGCAGAATGTTGTGCTACTGTTTATGCATCGCAACAGAATGTTATACAGTTCCACCTCTCTATAGAATCTTTTATCAACAGCGTCTACATCTATATGTACAGCCATCTTTATACTCTCAATATATACTATTAAATATTTATCAACATCTTTAAATGCATCATCTAGCAATACATCCATAATTCGCGCAACTATATCTAGCCTTCCAAATCTTTGATCAACACCTCTAACTACCCTTATTCTATATATATCCGGTGAGCCAACGGTATATACTAAGATGACTACAACCATTATATACACTGAATTCTGGTGATTTAATAATAACTGTGCAGGGAGGATAATAAACTATCTAATTTTCAGGGACTCTGAGCATGTTGTAGATGATGTACAAACGTATTAAATCTTTTATAGACTAGAAAAGATATGGATTTAGTAAAGCTGGAGATAGAGGGTATTAGGCTGTGAAACTAATAGCAATATACTAGTAGTTTTATACCAATAGTTGTACCTCTACAATTAATACCAGATTTCGCAAAGTCTAAAAATAGTTTAAAATCTGAAGAGATTTCTTCAGAATGTTGACAGACAGCATGTGGCCAGGGTTCACAATGTTAGGAAAGAAAGCAGGGTAGAGCTTTGCAGACTCTAACGCTATAGAGTTGAGTAGAAGGTAGTAGCACTGATACTAATTGTATATACTAAGGATGGTCAAGTTGCATCCCAGTACACAGTCATGGAAACTTATTAAGAAATCCTCATTGCAAGACAAGAAGACCAGCTTACTTGATGAAGAAGAAGAACACGCATTTGCAACGCATGTATCTAGGCTATACATTATTGAATTCTCATGGCATGTGGATGGTAATATTCTGTACACCTTGCTATGTAAAGCTATTAGAGCTGCCCTTATGTTATCATACGGTATTAGAAGAGATGTACACATATGTTTTTCAATTAATAATTTAAAAACGTCTCTACTTTGTCGAGGTGATTCGGTAAAGGGATTGCATGTCGATGAACCCTCGTGTATAGGTTTTCTAAAAAAGCTTTTTGCTAAAAGGATTGGCATAGGATTTGAATTCATTGATAGCTGTTTACAATATGCCTATTCACTAGGTCTACAGCAATTGAATTTACCCCTCCATAGAAATATAAATGAACTTGAAAATAGTATAGGAGATTGTGGAAAGGGTTTCTATATAAAGGTTGCATCCGATGGATATGGTAATACTGAAATAGGATTGAAACTATGGAATTTTCTCTCAATAACAAATATAGTCTTAGACAATATATGTTACATTGATGATAGATCATAGCAACCTTACAACACCCATCTATTAATAAACACTTCACTGCACTGTTTGCGCTATTAAGCTTTTAACTCTTTGAAACGATTTATCGTAAACCAATCTCCACCAGAGAAAAATATCCCTACCAAGAATAGCTTCACAGTGAAGAGGTTTTAAAACATCGTTTTCAACCACATACAGTATCGTCCTGAGCTCCACAAAACTACCATCTATAATAGCTTTATCAATTACACATATTTTATCGGTTTTAGCCAACCCCGCATTAGGTATATAAATATCGAAATACCTATCTAAATTTTCAATGCATCTAATAGATTCCGCAACTTTCTTTAAAATAACACTAGTAGTTGCATCAATATCAGCTAAGGCTCTAGCATATCCAAATCTATCTCCTCTAAATAGACCTAACATTACATATGTAGTCATCCACGTTCCCAATTCTATTTCTATCTGTATAATAGATATGCTAAACCCTAAGTAATACTAAACAGGAGAGACAGATTTATTAAACTTATAGATATAGTAAATATATCTTCCAGAACATTTAGTACAGTTGGTGAAAGTGTAGATGAGCACTACACTTGTAAAGCGTGTAGATGAGAAGTGTCCACATGGTATATATGAATATAGTGCGGAACATAGTATGTGGAGGTTTATAAAAAGTGATGGTGAATACTTTAAACCTGACTCAAAGGGGGTATATGTTATATACTTTGATAACACTAAGTGTTCGGCATGTAGAAAATACGATGGAATATGGTTTCCATTTGTAGAATCCTATACGCAAAAAAAGAGAGATACACGATTTATGATTATATTATGTGACTGGTTTGCAAGGGAATGTAAGTCAACAGCTGCAGCAGAAAGCTTTAAAAAATATGATGTACATGCATCTCCGACAACAATAGTATTGTATGCTGACGATGATGGTTCTGTAAAGTATCAAGAGAAGTATGAGGGTGTGATGTACGAATTTGAACTTAAGCTGGTTCTGGACAACTTTGAAGAACGTGCTATAAAATATCTAAAGGGGGAGAAAGTATCTCCACCAATATCAAAGGAATCGAGTAGTAAAGCCTTAGAGGACATAATCATGCAGATACTTAAGGCACTCGTACAAGGTAAAAAGGAGTAGGGCTAGTCGATGCTAAACCACAGTTCAATATCTTTTAAGGTCCTTAGCACAATTGCTGGACACACCCTCCTAACTCCATCAACCTCGGAAATCTCCTTATGAATCTTAGCCAGATCATTCTCATCCTTTGCCCATATAACAGCCATTATTGGATGATCACCTGTAGTCAAATAAAGCCCCTTTATCATTTGGCTATCCTTGAGTTTAGTAATTACATCGAAAAGCTTCTCAGGCTCTACATCAATGCCGGTCAATGAGATCGTTTTGTATCCGAGCTTCCTAGGATCAATTACTATAGTATACTTTTTTAAGACTTTAGCTTCAAGCTTCTTAACTCTCTTTAAAACAGCTACATCACTTATACCCAGAACCTTTGCCATATCAGTATATGTTGCTCTAGCATTTGATGCAAGCATCTTAATTAGATTGACATCCTTTTCATCTAGTTCATATTCTACAGCCATTCTGGACACACCTACTACGATTCAAGATTGATATTTTTAAGCCTAAATACACCTATTCGCCAATTTTCCCTAGATTTGCTAGGTTCAATAATGTTTTCAAGTTCAGCTTCAATTCCCATATCCTCTAAAACGTATTTAAAATCTTCGATCCAGTCATTAATGGCGCAAGTTTTGCAGAAATGTCCTTCAAATAAAATCTCAACACTATTTTCATTAATTTTAACAGTCCTGCTTATAGCTTCGGGGGATCTGTACTTATTGTAGAGTCTAACAGCTCTAGCGATAATTTTTTCAATTTTAACGTTACCTGGTGTAGGAGATCCGCTGTTTCTATACATTAATGCTTACCATTTAGTATAGTTTTTACTGCTAGGCAGTTTAAAAATATTATTATTTTGACATCAGATTTTCAATAAATTGTTACTATTTATTCAATTTGGTATCATTATTATTTTTAACTTGATGGAGTAGGTATGGAATTCTTACAGCATTTTAAATCCCGCTATTGAGCATATGGGATAACATTATCACAACGTAATTACTACATTCTCCAGGTATAGATTATGAGTTTATGACAGTACCTCAATACAGTTTTATATAAGATGGGTTGAGTATATGTAGGTACTTTGATGTTAATAGATGTAGAGTTCTTAATCAAAGACTTCGAAGAGTCTATAGATACTACATTACCTGTCTCTAAGATTATAGAAATAGAAATAATTGTAGCTATGTGTTAGGTGGTTTAAGTAATACATGATGGAGTAGGGCTAATCTTTCAATAACTTTATAGTAGTGGTCTACTGCTAGGCTTCTTAACTGTCTGTCTATATCATAAAGCTATTCCATACTATTTCATGAAAAGCTTATACGATATTGTATCTATCATTAATTTACCATTATATAGTATTCGATTTCTTTCCACTAGAAGAATATAGCAAATTGTGGTAGTATTTGCAATACCTGCATTGCTATCTATAAGATAGCATTAAATTTTAGGGGACTCTTTAGTAGATATGCTAGGGGAATAGTTTGTGTGACAGCTACACTAACCTACTAAATAATTTAAAGGATATTGACAGAGAAATTGTTAACCTATTGAGAAAACGGATAGAACTGATCAAAGGGATGGATTGGAAAGCTGTGAATAGAGCTTCTATGGAGTCGATAAGAGATGCTATAGCTATTGCTAGAGAACTCGATATTGATGAATATTATACAGACATACTATTTAATCATATCCATGGAATGTCTCTAGCTACTGTAAAGCCTCTAAGGATAGTTTTTCTAGGTCCTAGGGCGTCATTTACTGAGGAGGCAGCACTGAAAATCTTTAGCGATAGTGGAGCGGTATTTACACCATTGCCAAGTATTAGGGAAGTTTTTAGAACTGTTGAAAATAATGATGCTGATTATGGTGTGGTAGCCCTCGAGAATTCTCTTGAGGGTAGTATTGGTGAAACTATAGACCTTCTTGCAAACTCTAATCTAAGAATCTGTGGCGAAACAGAGATTAGGATAAAACACAACCTAATTGTAAAGCCTGGCACCAGTTTCAATGATATAAAGCTTGTTATTAGCCATCCACATGCTCTAGCCCAGTGTAGAAATTTTATAGAATCTAGATTGAAGAATGCAAGAGTTGAACCTAGACCTAGTACATCAGATGCCGTTAAAGAAGCTGTTGAAAATAGTGGTGTAGCAGCTATAGGTTCAGAACTAGCGGCTTATGTATATGGTGGTGAAATAATTGCTAGAGGTATAGAAGATCATAGGGATAACTATACCAGATTTATAGTTATAGGAAGGA
>Ga0105162_1001271_pt1 | contig 14761 bp, 21 predicted proteins | sample JNZ201metaG_FD_81532 | JGI IMG/M metagenome (GOLD analysis project Ga0105162, IMG submission 81532) | Hot spring microbial communities from Jinze hot spring, China to study Microbial Dark Matter (Phase II) - JNZ 20120812A | ecosystem: Environmental > Aquatic > Thermal springs > Hot (42-90C) >...
CATTATTGGTGATAAAATTCTACAGGGCATACACCAACTTGCCCAAAAGTCCACAACAACCGGTAATTTTTTGGAATTTTCTATTACTTTTTCTTCAAAATCTTCCTCGTTGGCTTCAATTTCCACTTAAATCACCCCATTATGGTTTATTTTTAATCCTTTCTTTTAATATAAATAAACAGTAAGTAATTATCAAAAATAATGATATGAAAATTTTTATTGGAACGGGATGTAGAAATCTCATGTTCATAATTCTTTAGATAAGGAAATCTAAAAAATTCCTTCTTTTCACAACTTTTGGTATTTCTTCTATCAAATCGCTTGCAAGCAAACTTTCTCCATATTTTTTGGCTGCTAGTTCACCAGCCTTACCATTAACAAAGGCAGCTGCACAAGCTGCAGTAAATGTATCAAGTCCACGAGCCAAGTAACAACCACAAATTCCTGCTAAAGTGTCACCTAATCCCCCCTTTGTCATATAAGGTGAGCCAGTTTTGTTTATTGCTGTTTTCACACCGTCAGAAATCACATCTATGTGGCCTTTGAGCAAGATAGTTGCTTGAAGCTCTCTTGCAACATTTGGAACTAATTCCAACCTTTTTTTCAAATCAAGATCAAGACTTATTCCAGACAAAACGAAAAATTCATATGAGTGTGGAGTGATTATCACTTTTTTTCCTTTTATCACATCTTTTTCTTTGGCTAACGCATGAATAGCATCAGCGTCAATCACAACAGGTAGCTCAACTCTTCTCAAGAATTCAAGGACGAAATCCTTCACTTCTTCTCTTCTTGACATGCCTCCACCAATCACTACAGCACTCTTACCATTTGTTAGCTCTAAAACCTCATCTAAATTTTTTATTGTGAAAAAATCTCCCTCTACAGGAAAAGCTATCAAATCTGGTTTAAAGCTTCTTATGACATAGGCAGTTTTTTCAGGAGCAACTATGGTTACCAAATCAACTCCTGCTCTTAAGGCAGCCAAAGCATTGAAAGCTGGTGAACCTGAATAAAGCTTGCTTCCTCCTATAACAAGCAAATGGCCAAAATCATACTTTTTTGACCAAGGCTGTCTTTTCTTGTAAACTTGCTTTAATATGCTTTTACCAACAACTTGCATAATTGGTTTTTCCTCTTGTGAAGAAATAAAACTTTACCCTAATAGAAAAGTTTAAATTCTTTAAAAAAGTTCAACTTCATTAATGAGAAGAAAATTGCATTCATGGGAGGAAAAATATAAAGAATATTTCTTTACAATCATATATTTTATTCCAGATTCATATCCACTTTTGGGTGAAGCAAAACCTTTAAAGTTAGCTAATCTTTGTACGGACGGAAAAAATCTTTTCTATAAAGAGGATGGAAAAACTTACAAAATTTGTTATTCTAATCTTTATCTTTGTTGCGGGGATGAAATTATTGGCAAATATGATACAGACACTCTGGCTAAAAAAATAGAAATTTTAAAAGAAAGAGTAGCAAATATGGCAATAACTAAAAGTAATCTTCCCTTCGGAACAATAATCATAGAAAATACGAGAAGGATAACAGCAAAAGATGAAATAGAAAGATTAGCAAATGAGCTATTTCAATCATGAATAAAAAATCTTATTTCACTCTACTTTTCCTCAAAGCTTCAAGCAAAAGCTTCCTTTCAATTTTAACAACTTGCATTCTCACTCTATCTATTGCATCAATATTAACAGAAATGCTGTCTATTCCAGCTTTGACCAAAAACTCAACAAATTCTGGCAAATTGCTTGGAGCTTCACCACAAATTGAAGTCTCAACATTGTAGCTCTTGCAAACCTTTATCACATATTTAACTAGCTTTTTCACACCAGAATGAGCTTCTGTGAAGAGCTTTGCAAGCTTCTCATTGTTTCTATCTATACCTAAAACAAGCTGGCTTAAGTCGTTAGTGCCAAAGCTGATGAAATCTATTCCTTCTTTACAAAAATCTTCTATAGTTAAAGCTGCTGCTGGTGTTTCCACCATTATACCAATTTTACAATTTGTGGGCAAACCAACTTCTTTTGCTATTCCCCTTGCTTTCCTGAATTCTTCAACAGAAATCACAAAAGGAAGCATTACATGTACATTGCTTAAACCTTCTTCGTGTAGCCTCTTGATAGCTTCAAATTCTGCTTTCAAAATCTCAGGCTCATCCAAGCTTCTCCTTATTCCATGCCACCCTAGCATTGGATTGTCTTCTTTTGGCTCATCTCCTCCACCTTCCAAATTTCTGAATTCATCTGTTCTTGCATCTAGAGTACGAACCCATACTGGCTTAGGATAAAAAGCTTTTGCTATTGGTCTTATTCCATCAAGCAAAATCTTGATGTATTCTTCTCTTCTTCCTTCTCTAACAAGCTTTGCAGGATGTATTCCAGCTTTTGTTATCATGTGCTCTATCCTAAGCAAACCAACTCCATCAACTTTGCTTGCTATTTGCTCAACATTTTCGGGAAAAGCCAGGTTGACTTTAATTTGGGTTACAGTGAGCTTTTCCAAAGCTGGTAACTCCTCTTCAGCTTCAACTTTAACTTCAGGTTTTTTGATCTCAATTTTGCCAGCATAAACTATGCCTTGGTAAGCATCGACAGTAACTTCTTGCCCATCTTTCAAAACTTTTGTTGCGGTTTGTGTTCCAACTATACAAGGAATTCCCATTTCCCTACTTATTATAGCTGCGTGGCAAACTCTTCCACCAGCATCTGTTATTATTGCTGCACACTTGCTCATAGTTGGAACCAAATCTGGGCTCGTCATTTCAGTAACAAGTATATCTCCTTTCTCAACTTTTGTTATATCTTGTAAACTGTGAACTATTTTCACTTTACCAGAAGCTATACCAGGGGATGCTGGCAAGCCTCTCACTAAAATCTCACCTTCAATTTTCACTTCTTCTTTCTTACCCACAGCTGTAACTGCCCTTGTTTGAACGATGAAAATCCTTCCTCTTTCAATGGCAAATTCTATATCTTGAGCTCTTCCATAATGCTTTTCTATAACTTTCCCATATTCAGCTAATTGTAAAATTTGTTCATCACTTAAAACTTGAGCATTTACTTTTTTTTCAGCCACAGGCAAAATTATTGTTCTGTCTGTAGCTAAATCCCTTACTCTCATCTTTTCTTTTTTCCCAATTTTTTTCTCCAAAATTCTACCATCTTTTGAGACTCTATAGAAATCTGGCTCAACCTCACCTGCAACTAAAGTCTCACCTAGACCCCAAGTTGCTTCTATCACAACTTCATCTTCACCTGTTGTCGGGTTTACGGTAAACATAACACCAGAAGCATCTGAATTTACCATGCGCTGAACAATAACTGCAATGCTAGCATGCTTTATATTGTTTTTAGCGCGATAGAAAATTGCTCTTGGCTCATAAAGACTTGCCCAACATTTTTTCACAGCCTCAAGATAATCTTTTATTCCCTTTACATTCAAGAAAGTTGCTTGTTGACCAGCAAATGAAGCTGTTGGTAAATCTTCAGCCGTAGCTGAGCTTCTCACAGCAACTAAAGCATAATCTCTACCAGCAGCTATAAGTTCTAGGGCTTTTGGTGTTATTATTTCTTCCATGAAAGAAAGCTCACGGTAAGCTTCTATGAGTTCGCTTCTCATTCCTGCTGGAAAATCTTGAGAAACTATAAGCTCTTTAATCTTTTTTGAAGTTTCTAAAAGTTGTTGAGTGTTATCAACATCGCAAGCTTCTATCAATTCTTGAATTTGGCTTTTAATACCATTGAGTTCTATAAATTTGTCGAAGGCTTTTGTTATTATAACAAAACCTGGAGGTACAGGCATTTTTATTTTTGTTAGTTCACCCAAATTAGCTCCTTTACCACCAGCCAAATTTAAAGAATTTTTATCAAGCTGTTCAAACCAAGCTATAAACTCCATAGTATTTATTTTATCTTTTATCTCAAATAAATTTCAACTACTCTTCAACTTCAATCTTCACAGGAGTAGGAAGTTTAAATCCAGCCTTCTTAAGAGCTTTTTTACCTACTTCCAAATCTTCTTTCTTTATTTTCAACATAAAAAGTCTTTGTCCTTTTTTTGTTTGAACGGCCCTATTAGTTGGTCTACCAAAAGCAAGTCTCATACCTTGAGAATATCTATCAGCTCCTGCACCTTGAGCTATTGGTTTTTCTCTAATCACATGATGTGGGAAAACTAGAATTTTCAAGAAATAGTTTGATGATCCAAGCTTTGATTCTAGGAATTTGTGAGCAATTACACGAGCAGATTCTAAAGCATTATCTCTTATTTGTACAGCATTTTTTGCAACTAAATAAAGAGTTAAATTAAATTCCCCATTTTTATTACCCATTTCAAATTGATGAGTCTTAGGGAAAGGTGCTCCTGCCACATAACTCTTCCTTGGAACTTTCATCGAAACTCTAGTATAAGGCCTTTCTATTCTTCTCATCGTTCTACCAGGTCTTAAAGGCATGAAATCACCAATAGATTATACACAATTTATTAAATAAAAACATAAATAAACCTTTTGGTCAAAAAATTTTTATGATTGTGGGAAGAGATGTAATAGAAGAAATGGTAAAAAAATTCAAAATAATTCACCCTTTTAATCCCTCTTGTTTGGATGGTGATAGTTACATTTTAACTGTCAGTGAAGATGTGGAATTGAAATATTTAGAACACCAAAATGTTATAGCTCATGAAATAGTTTTTGTGCCACCTGAGTTTGTTTGTCATATGACAGCAAAGAGCAAATTCGGAAGGATGGGACTTTCTTTCTTGAATGCCGCCAAAGCACATAGTGGTTGGGTTGGAAGAATTGTTCTTGAAATTGTTAACCTGAACAATGAAAGAAAGCCTGTGATTGTGAGAAAGGGAGAACCTTTTATGCACATAGAATTTATAAGACGTGAAGGAAAGCCTTGCCCTTATAAAGGTGAATATCAATTCCAGTATATGAGTGAAGAGGAAATTGACATGTATATGAAAATAATGCTTGAAAATTGGCCAGGAGTTTTTGATGAAGAATATCTCAAACAAGCTAAAGAAAAAGCTTTGAAAAAAATTTGATTTTATATCAAATATTTTATCCAACAGAAATTCTTAAATTAAAGATTCTTTCTTTTTTCAAATTATGTCAAATTGGCCAATTGTCGAAAAAGAAAATCTCATATTGGGAAATGAGAAATCACCATTGGCAATATGCACACTTTGGTCAAAGAAAGAAGATTTTCTTGTTTTACCAAAAGAAAATTTTTGTGTTATAGGCAACCTCTATACAACATATGGGATAAACTCTTTAATAAAAAACTTGCTAGCAAACCCTCGAATAAAGCATCTAATAGTTTGCGGAGAAGATTTGAGTAAAACAGGAGAAGCTTTAATAAATCTGTTCAAGAATGGTTTAGATGAAAATTATAAAATAATTGGAAGCTCTGCATATATTGACAAATCTATTCCAAGAGATAAAATTGAAATTTTAAGAAAAAATGTTGAAATAATAGATCTAAGAAATAGGGAAAATGTAAGAGAAGAGATAAAGAAAATTGGTGAAAAGATTCCAACTATTGGAGAATTTTTCATGGAACCTTTTTTTGTAAAAGAAGAGGCAAGATGGGAAGAAAATTTAACTAGTGAAGAGATTGGCTTTAGAGTAGAAGGTAGCATACCAGAAGTTTGGCTCAAAATTTTAGATTTGGTGATGAAATTTGGTGAAATTAAAGAAACCGAATATGGAATAAAACAAAAGGAAATTTTAGATGTAGTTGCGGTGATTAAAGAAGATGGGGAAATTCCAAAATGGTTTCCGATTTCGGAAGAAAATCTCCAAGAATATGTAGATAATTTTTTCAGGAAAAATAAGCCAAAAGGTGTTGACTACACTTATGGTGAAAGGCTTTTTGGCCTTGAGCTTAATTTACCATTAAAGATTAAAGAATATTTACAACCTCAAATCATGAAAGAAACAGACATAATTTTGAATCAAATTGACTTGATTGTTAAGAAACTCAAGATTAAAAAATTCACAAGAAGAGCTATAGCTGTCACATGGAGACATGAAATAGATAGTGTTTCTGAAAATCCCCCTTGTTTAATAGAGATTGTTTGGAATGTTAAAGACGAGAAACTCCATCAAACTTGTACTTTTAGAAGCCATGATATTTGGGGAGCTTGGTTGTTCAACGCCTTTGCTTTAAGAAATTTGCAAAGAGATGTTGCAAAAAGAGTTGAAATAGAAATAGGAAACTTGATAATCTTTTCTGTATCTGCACATGTGTATGAGAACAATTGGAAAAATGCAACCGAACTAATTGAAAAATATTCCAAGAATAAAGAAATAAAATTTGAAGAAGATCCAAGAGGTTTTTTTGTCATAAAAATTGAAAATGGAGAAATAATAGTGGAGCACAAACTCAAAGATGGAAGAAAAAGCAAGTATCAGTTTAAAGGAAAAAGTGCTCAAGAATTATATAAGAAAATCCTAAATGAAGATCTTGTTTCTCGGCTAGACCATGCAGCTTATTTGGGAAGAGAACTTACAAGGGCTGAAATGGCCTTAAAGGAAGGTAAGGAATATACTCAAGAATGAAATTTTAAATACTCTTGAAATTCAATTCTTATTAGGTTTGGAGGTGAATAAATGGCTGTAGTTGTTAAATCTGCTGTCAGAAATTTACTTAAAGAAATGAGAGCAAGCGAAGATTTCTGGAAAGCACTAGATGCTGCTGTGACTGCTGAAGTTAAAAAAGCAATAGAGAGAGCAAAAGCAAATGGCAGAAAGACAGTAAGAGGTTGTGATCTTTAAATTTTTCCCTTCATTTCAAATTCGAAGGGAAACTTTTTTTTATTTTTCTTTTAAAATTAAAAATTTATTAAGTTGTGTGTGTAATTTAATTTTTAATGGTGAATTTTGTTGTTGGTATAACAGGAACTATAGGCTCTGGTAAAGAGTTGGTGAAAGAAGCTCTTGCTCGGAACTTTAGTTGTTATTCTGTTACTCTTTCTTCAGTAATCCAAGCTCAAGTAAAGAAACAAGTTGACAGAAAAACTTTACAAGATATGGGAAATGAGTTGAGAAAAAAATATGGTAATTTTATCCTTGCCAAACTTGCTACAGATTACTTGCAAAGAGATAAGGAAATGATAATAGTGGATGGAATAAGGAATCCGGGTGAAGTTGAATATTTGAGAAAAACTTTTGGAAATAAATTTTTCCTGATTGGTGTTGATGCTCCACGTGAATTGAGATGGGAAAGAATAAGAAAAAGGGCTAGAGAAGGAGACCCTAAAACTTGGGAAGAGTTTGTTACTGTTGATGAAAGAGATCAAGGAATAGGGGAACCTTTATATGGCCAAAGAGTTAGGGAATGTTTAGAAATGGCAGACTTTTTGATTGTGAATGACGGGTCTCCACAAGAAGTTAATGAAAAAATTTCTAGAATTGTTGAGCAATTGAGAGCAAGAAGATAAAAGAGCTATTTTTATATTGTTTTAAAACCAATTCCAAAACCCTTTCTTCTCTTCTTCTCTTCTCTTCTTAAGTAGCTTTAAAACTTTTTTTGCTTCTGTTATTGCCTTTTCAACAGACTTGGCATTATTTCCAACTCCACAAGTGTTACCCACACCTACAACTAAAATTCTGCCACTTGAATTTTCTATACTTCTTTCCACCGCTTCTACTGCTATTGGAACGGCTTTCAAAACAGCTTCTGGCATTGGTTGTATAGCTTCTTCTTGTGACATTTTTATCACTATAGAATCAAGAGGAATTTTTTTCTTGGTTGCAAGCTCTTCTATATAAGCTCTATCTACACCAATCCCACCAATAGCAACTCCTACACCTTCTGCTACTTTACCTGTTTTCTCTCCTTCAAGTTTAGCAGCAGCATCAATTGTTATTATCTTATCTATTTTTCTCTTTTTCACCAATTTCTCAACAGCTCTTCCAAGCTTTCCAAGTCTTCCACCAGGACCCTTTGCTTTCATTATGATAACTTTCTTGCCTTTAATCTTTTTTTCTACCACAACAACATCTTCTTCCATTTCTCTTACTTTGCTGTTACCAATCAATTTTGCTGCAATCATACAACCAACACCATCCCCAATCGGCCAACCATTTGTTAAAGCTTCTGTACCTTGAAGTAAAGCTTTGGAAATTCTTTCTATCAAAGGCAGTTGCATTTCCAATACCATACCAAGTTGCAAGTTCTTGGTTTTTCTCACAACTTCAACATAATGTCTGACTATCTTAGCTAGTTGATTTAAACTTATGGCTCCACTTAGTCCCATCATCAAGTTGGCTTGTTCTTCTTTGTTTAAGCTAGGCGCTATACTTTTCACAAAAACTTTAAATTTTTCTTCAGAGAGATTTGAGATGTGTTCCAACTTCTTGATTATACCATAAGGATCCAAGCTAACAGGCTCTATCATGAAGAATTCAAGAAAGTTGTCAATTTTTTCTTTCAAGTTTTTCCCATTTCTTTTCGGAATTTTTTTCATCACTATGTTCTTTGCTTTTGTTGTTAGGTTTTCGAGCATGGTTGCAGATTTCTCTAACTTCCATAAAAGTTGGGAGACCATTAATCTTGGATAAAAGTTAAAGAAGATTATCAAGATTATGAGCCAGATTAAGTTAGACCAGATGTCTCCACCAAACTGGAATAAGTTAGCCATAAAACTCACTATAAGAAGATTGGCATCAAGAGTATTTATTTTTGTTTTGATAAATAAATTTTTAGTGAAATAATGAAATGGAGGCTTTTGGTCATAACTGCCATTATATTAGCTATTACAGGTCTTCTTTTATTCACAGAACAAGGAAGAAAATATGCAATTTCCTTAGGAAGTATGACAAGAGGATTGGTGAGTACTTTAGGGAATTTCGTCGGCTCATTGATGAAATCCGGTCTAGCAAAAGAATTTAGTGCTGAGCTAGAATTGAACAAAGAAGCAATTTATGGACAAAAGTTCCAGTTTTCAGGTGCAGAGCTTAAGGCATCTGGCCAAATCTTGAGTATGAAGATAGATGGAAAAAATTGGGAAGTAAGCGAGAAGATTAAGTTTGAAATAGTTGGAAGTGGAGAAATTTCTTTTAAGAACGATGGTAAACTAAACTTAAAGGCAGACGCAAGCTTAGCGAAATTCAACTCTTGGAAAACAAGCGACATTAAAATAGAGATAGAAATGTCTCCAGAAAGCTTTTCGATGGATAATGCTAAATGTGATTTCATCAAAATTAACTCGGCTTCAGGCAAGGTCAAAAAACAATTAGAAGATATGGAACTTACAGTGAATTTCACTCAAGCCAATTTGAAATTAGAAGGTTTTCAAGGAAACATAATCTTTGATAATGAAGAATTAAAATTAAAAGGAACAGCAACTAACTTAGAAATCAATGGAAAGAAAATTTGAGGTGAGTTATGATGAGAATGAAAGAACGTAAGAGAATAGAAAGACCTACTGTAGCCCTTTTTGTCGATGGACCCAACATGCTCAGGAAAGAGTTCATGGTTGACTTGAGAGAACTCAGGAAAAGGTGTGAAAAGTATGGCAGAGTTATAATAGCAAAAGTTTTCTTGAATCAATTCGCTCCCGAGAAGCTAATAGAAGCTATAATAAATGAGGGGTTTGAATCTGTGATGGTTTTGGCAGAAAAAGAAGAGGGGGCAAGCGATGTTGATGTTAGCTTGGCTGTTTCAGCAATCGAAACTTTGTTAACAAAGAATGTTGATGTGATAGCAATAGCCACAAGAGATGCAGACTTTTTGCCAGTGGTGTTGAAAGCAAAAGAATATGGAAAGAAAGTTGTAGTACTTGGAGTTGAACCAGGTTTTTCAGTGAGCATAAGAAACGCAGCTGACTATGTGGAGAATTTGTAAAGTTAAATGTTTTGAAAGTCTAAAAAAATTTTGTTCCAACTTTCATAAAAATTTTTTCAATAAATTGTTGTTAAAATATTTATTCATTAAAGACTAAAAGTAAATATCGGAGGTGATGTTTAGTGGGTTTCCTTAAGAGACTTTTAAGCAAAGAAGAGCCTGTAGAGTTGCCAGTAGAAGAAGAACCAATTCAACCTATTTATGTGAGAATAGAGAACTTGAAAGATTTTGTTGATATAGAAAGGATAACAAAGCTTGTGAGAGAAGGCAATATTGTCTTCTTGAAGACTAAGGAGCTTCAAAGAACCGACTTAGGAGAATTTCAGAATTGTGTTCAAAAGCTGAAAAGAATTTCAAACCAGTATGGGTTTGACATAGCAGGAACTGAAGAAGGTTATCTTGTAGTTACACCAAGCTTTGCAAAAATTGTTAGATGATTTACCATAATTTGAAGAAATCGTGAAGTTTTCTTTGATAGAGTAATTTTTGTAAGAGATTGCTGTTTTGAACCCAGTCCTTCATTCTGATTTCCAGTTTTGTTGAAATGTAAGTAAGAGCTTCTGAAAGTAAATTGAATTTTAATGGTTTTTTCTTCAATGTTTCCCTCACATTTTCCCTCACATTCCAAACACCTACCGGCAAGATATAGCCAGGATGAGCTTCCCTAAAAATTATCACCCCAGCTTGCCTTTTTTCTTTTTCAAGATATTCACTCACTGCAAGCCTAGCAGCATAGTAGCAACCACCTATCTCAGCATAAGTGCTTCTTCCTTCAAATCCTTCTGAACTTGAGTAAATCGCAACCTCTTTTCCTTCAGGATTCCAAGTTGTTTTTGGATACCAAGCTTCTATAAGCTCATATTGCCATAAAGAAGGGATCATCAATATTATCCAACGATTGTCTAGGGCAACATGCTCATAAACCCTAAACTCATTTATCAAGGGAAATGTTTTGACTTCTTCTAAAAGTTTCTGTGAAATTATGGTATCCACAGCAGTTATACTCCATCTTGTTGGAACAAATTTTCTATTCTTTTTTTGGCCAAACAAGCCTGCAGAAAAAGCTCTTTGAATTTTTGAAATTAAAACACCTTTAGAATAAAGCCAAACCACTGCTTCAGTTGCTTTCCAGTCTGTGTCAAAAAAAGCCTTCTCTATTTTATGGTCAGTCTTGATTGAAGTTAACTCAAGATTTTTTAAAGGAGCTGAAGGACCATAAGGTTGAACTTCATCATCAAGGACTAAAGTTCCAGAAGGTTTTTTCAAGAATTCTGCATTTGCTTCAGCCGGAGTTTTAGAAAGAGCTAGCTCTCTTGTTAGTTCAACTATTTTGTTTTTTTCCAAATCTTTAACATGAACGCGATACTTGCCTCTAACAAGCTGGGAACGGAAATCAACAATCTCTTCTATTGTTTTGTCATGCCAAAGCTCTGGTGTGCCCAAAAGAAAAGTGTTTCCTTTGATTGGAGGAATTAAAGGACCAATGCTGACCCAGGGATATCCTATTCTACCAATGAACAAATCCGGGGGCGAAGATCCTTCTAAATTTAGATTTTCTATCAGAGGCTTTGCTTTAACTTGGGAATAAAATCTCACCATCACAGGACATCTTGCTTTGCCGCATAGAAGCTTAGCTCCTCTGCACAAAATACATCTCACATCTTTAGCAACAGTTTTTATTTCAGTTGAACTAAGCTCTACCAAAACTTTTTTATCATCTATTAGCTTGGAAAGCCAAAGATTTTGCATAATAAAAGATAAGAGTTAAATATATACTTAGGTTTTGGAAGCAGATTTCCGCGATTTCCATGATAGTAAAAGAAATTAAATGCAAGTCTTTGTTGAATGAAAGCAAGCTAGCTGATTACTGCATCAATTGCTATATTGGTTGCGAACATGCTTGCAAGTATTGCTATGCTGATAGCATAACAAGAAAGTTTGCTTCACACAAAGAAGCTTGGGGGGAATTCATTGATGTTAAAATTAACGCACCAGAAATTTTGAAAAGAGAAATTTCAAGGAAGAAAAAAGGCAAAGTTTTCTTGAGTAGCTTGACAGACCCTTACCAACCGTTAGAGAAAAAGTATCAGCTTACGAGAAAATGCTTGGAAATTTTGTTGAGGTATCAATTTCCAATCATAATTCAAACAAAGTCGAGCTTAATCTTGAGAGATTTGGATTTGTTAAAGAAATTCGAAAGCTGCGAGGTTGGCTTCACAATAACAACTTTGGATGAAGAAATAAGAAAAAAATTTGAGCCAAATTCTTCTTCAGTTGAAGAGAAGCTTGAAGCAATAAAAGCTTTGAAAGAAAATGGGATTTTTGTCTATGTTTTTTTCGGGCCAGTCTTGCCTTATCTTTCTGATAAAGATCTAGAGGAATATTTTGAGAAAATGGTTGAGCTTAAAGTGAATGAAGTTTGGATTGATAAGTTGAATTTGAAGCCTGGAGTTTGGGAGTCTTTGCAAAAAGTTTTGGAAGAAAATTATCCCAAGCTTTTGGAAAAGTGGAAAGAAATTTTATTTTCTAAAAACAATTATTGGAAAGAGTTGAAAGAAAAAATTAGAAAAATTTGTGAAGAAAAGAAAATTAAACATGTTTTCTGCTATTGATGTTTTGAGAATTTATTTTTTGAATAAAAAGTAGAAAAGGTAGATCAAAACCACGAAAGAAAAATTGGCAAAAGCCACCCCATTCTGCAGTTTTGTCAAAGATGCTCCTGTTGTTTTGGTTATAGCTGCTAAGCCTACCATACTCGCAAAATTTTGGGTTGAAGATTGTTCGATTCTTGCAGAAAACATTTACCTTGAAGCCACGAATCAAGGTTTAGGAACTTGATTTTGCCAAATAATGGGAGCTAAGACTGTTTTCTTGAAAGATAGTGAAGAGTATGTGAGAGAAGTTATAAAAGCTCCTGAGAAAGTTAGAATTCTCTGCTTGATGCCTTTGGGCTATCCTGCTGAGAAAAAAATACCGCATACTATGAAAGAATTTGATCAGAAAAAGATTCATTGGGAAAATTGGTGAAGGTTTTAAGTAAGTTTATATTTTTCAATAGAATAAACATCTTCAGGTTCCCAAGGATTTTCTTCTTCACCATCTTCTTCGGTTCTATCTAAAGAAATTTCTCCAAAATATTTTTCAACAGGATCTTCTCTAATATCGGTTGTGTATCCAACCATATTCATCTAAAATTTTAACTTACATGTTTAAATTTTTTTAACACTTGCTCTAATTCTTCCATATTGTTGCAATTCATCAAACATTCTTCTACTTTTTCTTTTCCCACTTTTTCTTTTACAGATTCCATTAACTTTTTTAATCGCATAACCTCTCTATCAAATTCATCTTGTGCTGAAGACTCGTCTTGAGTTGCAATAAAATAATAATAAGCAGTTCCCATAACCAGAATATCTTTTTTAATTTTCTCCAAAAATTTCAAATGTTTTTCATATTTTTGAGAGCCCTTTTATAATTCTCAACAACTCTAGATCTTGTATAAAAATAATCTAATCTTGCAGCAATCTCTCTTGATGATTGAGTATAACCACAAATCACTATGTTGTAAGGCAGGCCTAGAAATATGCCAGGAAAGTATGCAACATCATTTTCATGGCTCATATCAACAACATTGTAGAAAAAAAGTATTACCAACCCTCTCAACAAAATATTTTTTAGTTAAAGCTATTTCTCCAATTTTTTCTTTAATTCCTGGTAAGTCTGCTTTTTGTTCTTGCCCCGTTGCTTTTGTACCTAATTCAATTAATTTTAAACAATTGTAAAGCTCCCAAAGTAGAAGCGTTTCTTCTTGGTTTGGGTTTATCAATTTCTTCACCCTTCTCTTACTTTTCAAATATTCTCTTTTAACTTTTTGTTCAGATGGTTTTCTAGTTCTACTTACTGGGATGACTCACTATATTTCTCTGCTTCTGGTGTTAGAATGTTATAGAGGTTTATATATAACTTCTCCAACTCTTGTACTTCTTTATCGTCACCATATCGGCTACGTAATGTTGAAATTAATCTTTTTATTTGGGTTGCCAATTTTGGTACTCCTTTATATTGTTGAAGTGTTCGTATAATTTTTTCTTCATCCTTACCTATAAGAGGAACGTTATCTTCATATAACGCCTTTTCTACTTGTTGTAGTACTTCTACTCCCTTTTTTAGATTACCCAGTCTCATTGCACGCTCTGCTTGTTGGAGTAAATTTGATAGTCGAACATAGTTTTTTATTTCTTCCTCAAACACCATTTTTTCACCATTAATTACTTAAAAGTAGTAATATTAAATTTTTTCTCTAGTTTAAAACATATCTTTGAGTAAATAAATCTTTAAATATACCACCAAATAGTAATAAAATGTGAGAAAATGGACGAATTACCAAAAGCGGATTTGTATATCGTGGAAAAAGCAGAAGAAATAGTAGAAGATTTAAAAAATAAGGGATTCACAGACATAGAGATACTTCCATCTCAAAAAGACACAACGCCTGAAGCAGTAGTGATTAGATTTCCCTACCATTTAAATCACTCACACGAGGATCATCTAAGGTTCTTCATTAACTACAGTGCCACAAACTCAATAAAAACTCATGGAGAAAAAGGTTATAGGTCTGTAGAAGTGTGGCATGAGGAGAATGGTTCAGGAAGCAACTATTATCTCTGTGATGTCAGATATCACCCCGATAGAAGTGTAAGGGATGTTTTAATGAGAATCTATACAAGAAAAGAAGAAACAATAGTAAAAATCCCTATACGCCAGGCAGGCCACCCTCTGGTCGACTATGTCTTGGACTTTATTAAAAATTATCCAGAAAATAAAAACAGATACTCAGAGGAAAGGAAAAGAGCTTTTACAGAAATCTACGAACAAGTATAAAGTAAAAC
>Ga0105162_1001273_pt1 | contig 14741 bp, 18 predicted proteins | sample JNZ201metaG_FD_81532 | JGI IMG/M metagenome (GOLD analysis project Ga0105162, IMG submission 81532) | Hot spring microbial communities from Jinze hot spring, China to study Microbial Dark Matter (Phase II) - JNZ 20120812A | ecosystem: Environmental > Aquatic > Thermal springs > Hot (42-90C) >...
GTTCTTCTATCCTTGAAAAAGAATACACTGAGAAAAACCCCAGAGTGCCTGCTAAACCGAAAACTACCTGGTAGCCTCCCGGCTTACCGAATAAATCAATCAGGGCACCGGCCGCCAAAGTCACCAGAATACTGGCCATACCAATTAGAATGTTGCGGGAAGCAAAGTATCTCCCACGCCACTGCAGTGGCACAAGCTTCCCCACGAAAGCGGTCCAGGCAGGGTTAGCAAAATGACTGGCCAGTACCCGCAGAGTGGCAAAGGCTATACCCAGAGATATTACATGCTTATTTAAGGGCAGGAAAGGCAAAAGGGCCAGGAAAAAGAGGGTTGATTTACTGAGGGCAAGGGCTTTAAGGATGAACCTTTTATATTCCAGACTCCTTTCAGCCAGAGCAGCCCCTGGAAACATAACCAGAGGCATTGTCAGGTTGGAAAGGGAAGCCAGAAGCCCTATTTGTGCTCTGGTGGCCCCAAGGGCCAGAAGGTAAATGGATTGGAAGGCGTTAACTATAGCGTCACTTGAGCCTCCAAATACCCCATCAGCCAGGAACCACCGGAGGGAACGCCGCGCCAGAGTTCCAACATGAGGGCCCCAGTCGTCCTCTATGAAGGCTACAATTCGCCTTAGCACAGCTCTATCCCACCTGGATGAATTGCTCCATGGGGATAACGAAAACTATGGCCTTGTGCTGGCCAGGGGGAGGTGTGGCGCAGGCGCCGGAAATGGCCTTGAGGAGCTCGTCCAGGTGCTCTTCTTCTGTGCCAATTAGCAATGTGACATTTCCACGGCGCAGGAACCCTCCGGTGCTGGCTATTTTAGTCACCCGAAAATTTCTGCTTATAAGTGCTTCCATTACGGAAGGGGCATCCTCATCCCTCAATATAGCCAGGACTAATTTCCTCACCGCAAGGCCTCCCTTAAAGCTCGTAAAATTTCTCCACAGGAACCACCAGAACCTTTGCCCCTCCTGTGCTGGCTTCTACCATCCGCGGGAAGGAAGGGGGCCACGTAGCAATAACTCCCGCCGGAATGTAACGGAATCGGGTCGGGCAGTGGGCCTTGACCAGCTCAAGAAACACCGGTAATTTCTGATGATTCATCCCCACCAGTATCGTGACCATCCTCTCTTCCAGAAACCCACCTTTAACTTCTATTACCGTGGCCTTGAAACCTTCCCTGTAAAGGGCCTTGAGAAGCCCTTGCACATAGGAGCTATGCACAATGGTAAAAGCTAACCGATCTATGCCCCCTTTCTTCACTTTGCCCCCTCCTCCATTAACTTTGAGAGGGATAAGCCTTCTCGGCCTATAAAGTAAAGGCCAACGGCTGTAACGTAAGAATACTGAACAGCATAGGTTAATAGGGAAACACCCAGGGCTATTTCCCTGGAAACGCCGAAGGCAGCCAAAGCCAATATGGCTGCTGCCTGATATGGCCCCATTCCCCCTGGAGCTGCCGGTATCATTATCCCCAGGTTCACTGCAGACATGAGGAAAAGGGCGCTCCATAGTCCATCCATACCAAAAACGGGGATATGCATCGCCCTTATCCCCAGGTAATAAGTGATCGTTTCTACTCCCCATATCACTGCTGAAAATAAAGCGGAGCGCAGGAAAACCGACCCGCAACGCAGTATTTCCAGGCCCCCGGTGAAAGAGGAAAACATTCCAAGAAGCCTTTTTCCCCACTGGCGGGGCAAAGAACTAAAAGCCAGGCCCATAAAGTTCACGGCCTGTTCCTGCAGTAGAAGCAATAAAATTAGGACGATAAGGGCCGAAAGGAAAAGGCCAGCTGAGAGCAGTGCTACCCTTCTGCCCCAGGCTGGAAGAGGGTAAAAAAGGCCCACTATACCCATAGCTCCTACGATCGTCAGACCATCCAAAACCCTCTCCACCACCACAGTGGCGAAAGAAAGGCTTGCAGAAAGATTGTTCTTACGGCTTATGAAATAAGCTCTGGCGAATTCCCCAAGCCTTCCGGGAAGCAAATTGTTTACCGCAAAGCCTATCATAAGCGGAGGGAAAAGCACTGGGAAAGGAAAATCCCCAGCGGGTTCAAGGATCCACTTCCAGCGGGTTGTCCTGAGAACGTAGGAAAGGGAAGTGGAAACAAAAGCCAGGGCCACCAAGCGGTAATCGGCTTGCTGGAGAAATTGCCACGTTTTCCACCAGTCAATCTTTTTTATCGCGAGAACAATGAAAGCAAAAGTCACAAAAAACCCGATGAAGTTAAAAATTTTCCGCCGGATCTTTACCCCCTCCTTTTCCACAGGATGAGAACCATAACCACTCCAACCATGTCTATTAAAACGTCTTTTAAAGAACAAGCTCTGCCCGGAATGAACTTCTGGTGCCATTCATCCAGGGCAGCCCATCCCAGGGAGATGGCCCCTGCAGATAACCCATTTCCCATGGTGGCTTTCAACAATAGGAGGGCCAGAATGGCATACTCAACAAGGTGGAAAAGGATGTTGCGAGGTTCTCCCCCCAATTCAGGCAGAAGGGGGCCAGGGATTGAGGATAGCAATAGGATTAATCCCATCCACAGGATAGCTGGGCCCCACCGGGAAAAAAAGAGCTTCATTTCCCGAAACGTTCCCTCAGGAAATTGAGGACTGTTAAGTCTACCAGAGGTTCTTCCTGCCACCTTTCTTCCAGGTTCTCCCGCAGGCACAGGTTCTTGAAAGCCTCTTTGGTGGCTTCATCATACTGACCAGAAAGGGGACCTTTATAATCCCCGGTTCTATGGAGGATGCGCTGGATTTCCAGAGCTATTTCCCCCTTTATCTCTATAAGGTCCTCGGGCCTGGGCTTGAAGAAATAAAGCTCATAAAGGCTCAGCAACCTCTTGAGCTCTTTTATCGGCTCTGGGTGATCGTCAACCCTCAGGTCTACGTAGCGGTCGTTGAAGCCACCGTATCCACCTTTTTCCCTCACGACAAGGAGGGCTGCCGATTGCTGGCCCCGCCTGTCACCGCCGGCGGCTTGCCCTGCCTCCAGAGCCGCCAGCAATCTGTGAGCTAATTCACCCTGGCTTTTCTCAAAAGCTTCAGCCATAGCCTCCACAACCCTGGGACCGGCAAGTATGTTGCCCTGGCAAGCATAGCCAGAACCGACTATGTGGCCTGCCCACTCAAAGCAGCCCTTGCCAGTATAAGCGGCAGCTCTTCCCCGTGCATCCACTATCCCTACCTGGCGGAGATCGCGCCCTTCATCTTCAGCAATAAGCATTTCCACTACTTCGGGAGCTGAAAGGCCGCGGCTCAGAAGCTCAAGGCCCTTTGGCCCATATGAAGTGTTGGCCCAGGATTGAGTAGCTATGGCACCAACCCCAGCTTTCGCCCAGGGGACCACAGCCCCCACTGCCAGGAATTTGGACTGAACCCCAACCCCAAGGTCACCAGTTTTAGGGTCAAAAGCCACAATGGAAAAAGTGGAGATCATTTATCACCTCCTATCCAGAAATCCGGCTTGTAAAAAGCATTACAGCCCCTGCTTCTTTTAAGGCCTGATAAACTCTGGGGATAGCTTCTTCTTCCACCAGGGCAATCATGTTGCCACCCCAGCCTGCCCCCGAAAGCTTCGCCCCTAAAGCACCGGCTTTCCGGGCGATTTCCACCAAACGGTCAAGTTCAGGAGAAGAAACCCCCAGTTCCCTCAAAAGGTTGTGGTTCTCATCCATAAGTTCACCGACTTTCCTCAGGTCACCCCTCTCTGCGGCTTCCTTTCCGGCTAATGCTACTTCCCCTATTTGGTCAAAAAGCCTTTCATACCTTGCCTTATTCCTTTCCCATTGTCCCCTGACCCACAGCACCACATCCCTGGTAGGGCTGGCTACCCCGGTATCACCTATGATGATAGTCAAAGGGCATCCGGCTTTGAAAGGCAACGGCTTTTGCCCTTTTATGAAAAACACCGGCATCTCATAAGCAATTACGGTATTATCTATCCCGCTTGGGGTGCCATGGTAGATTTTTTCCACCTCATATACTATGGCTGAAATTTCCTCTGGAGCCATCTCCTGTCCAAAGTAAGCACATAAAGCTCTTACAATAGCGGTTGAGACAGCTGCTCCACTGCCGAAGCCGCGGGCAATGGGTATCTCGGAGCGGATAGTTATTGTGAACCCCCGGGCATTTTCCCACCCTAAATGTCTCAGGGTCAGTTCCACCAGAAGGCGGAGGGGATCCTCAGGGGGGGCTTCCTTAAAGTAAAATTCTTTCCCGATGTCAGGAGCCCGGATGAAAATTTCGCCGGCGGATTCCTCCACCACAGCCACAGCTTTAATCCCTGTTACCGGTATAGCAATAGCAGGCCTTCCATAAACTACGGCATGCTCCCCGAAAAGGATCACTTTGCCTGAAGCTGTAGCTATGGTTTTCATAGGGCTCATTTAATCCAGCTGAGACCTGAAAAAGATCGCTCCCCTTGGGCAAATTTGAGCACACACTTCGCAACCGGTGCAGAGGAGAGGATCTATCTTCATCTTTGGCCTTTTGGTCTTGGGATCTACCTCCTCGCTCCGGAGGGTAGCTGGGCAACCAGCCCTGAAACAAAGGCCACAACCATTGCACTTCTCAGGGTCCACCTTTAAAGGTTTATAGGTTTTACGCACTTCAGGCAAGAGAGCGCATTCTCTCCTGGTCACAATCACACTTGCTTCGTCCTTTGCCAGAGCTTCTTTAAAAGCCTTCTCAACCCCCTTAATATCGTAGGCATCCACCGTGTAAACGTGTTTTATCCCGAAAGCTCTTGCTACATCTTCTATGAGGACTTCGGTGGATTTATCGCCCTGGAGGGTTTGGCCAGTTCCCGGATGGCCCTGGTGACCGGTCATAGCAGTGCTGCGGTTATCCATGACCACGGTAATGGTCCTGCCTTTATTGTAGGCCACATTAAGTAAAGCCGGCATCCCAGTATGGAAGAACGTTGAGTCCCCGATTACAGCTACAACCCTTTCCTCAAGGCCGGATTTATCGGCACCATGGGCCTGGCCTATCCCTGCCCCCATGCAACCACAGGTATGAATTGTGGAAAGGGGAGGGAGGGCCCCCAGGGTATAACAACCTATATCTCCGGTCACTGCCAGCTTAAGCTTATTCATTACGTAGAAAACCCCTCGGTGCGGACAGCCAGGGCAAAGGACCGGAGGCCTTGGGGGCAATTCCCCAACATCCACTTTGGGTATTTCAACCTTAGCTTCAGGGGGAAGCAGGCCCGCCTTTATCGCTGCCTCGCGAACAACAGTGGGATCAAATTCGCCGCAGATGGGGAAAATGCTCTTCCCCTCGGCCGGGATCCCAAGCAAGCGTATCTCTTCCTCCAGGAATGGGTCCAATTCTTCAATAACTATGAGCCTTTTAACCCTGGAGGCAAATTCTTTAACCATCCGCTTTGGGATGGGATAAGTCATCCCAAGCTTGAGGAAAGAGGCATTTGGGAAAACCTCGCGGGCATATTGATAAGCAACCCCGCAAGTTACTATGCCCAGAGCTGTGTCTCCTATCTCCACGCGGTTAAAGGGAAAAGATTCAGCGAACTCTTCCAGACGCTTTATCCTCTCTTCTATCGCAGGATGGCGCAAGCGGGCATTGGCCGGAAGCATAACATATTTGGGGACATTACGTGGGAACTGGGATAGCTTTTGGGGACGACTCTCCCTTTCCCCAAGGGTTACCAAACCTGCCGAATGAGCGATTCTGGTGGTAATGCGGTAAAGGACCGGGGTATCAAATGCCTCACTTATTTCCACCGCAGCCTTCATCATATCCTTGGCTTCTTGACTATCGGAAGGCTCAAGGCATGGGACCCTGGCGAATTTGGCGTAACGGCGGTTATCCTGCTCATTCTGGGAAGAATGCATTGCCGGGTCATCGGCAGTTATTACGATTAGAGCTGCCTCTGCTCCGGTCATGGAGGCGTAGAAAAAAGAATCGGCCGCCACGTTCAGGCCGACATGCTTCATAGCAGCCATAGCCCTGCGGCCAGAATATGCAGCGCCGACCGCTACATCCAGCGCTACCTTCTCGTTTGTAGACCACTCTGCATAGACACCGGGATAGCGGGCGAAAGCTTCCAGGATTTCAGTAGAAGGTGTACCGGGATAAGCAGCGGCCACCTCAATGCCTGCTTCCCAGGCCCCCCTGGCTATGGCCTCATTTCCCAGCATAAGCTCTTTCTCCATGATATAAACCTCCCGCCGAATTGAAATCGTCACTAATTATATCAGGCCTGAACTGAAGACAAAAAGCCAGGGGCAAACTTTCCGTTCAAGCCAGTCTACTCCGAAATATAAACCGAGGCCAAGCAAGCTCATGGCCAATATCCCGGCATACATGGCCGGATAGTCAAAAAGGGTGCTTCCTGTGATGTAGATGTAATACCCAAGACCGTAACGGGTGGCAAAAAGCTCCGTCACATAAAGCACCGCTATGGCCGTTCCCGTAGATTGCCTAATGGCAGTGAATATGGCGGGTAGGGTCGCCGGAAGATATACGAAACGAAAGAGGGCCCGCCTCCCAGCCCCCAAGCTTCTCACTGATAGGATGAGCTCCGGCCTTAAGGCTGCCGCTTGATCCCTAACCAGCACCACGATCTGGAAGAAAATGATGAGGAAAATAATCAAAATCTTGGGCAGGTCCCCAAGCCCCAGGAAAAGTATGGCTATAGGGACAAATACCACTTTTGGTATTGGATAAAGCAAGTAAAGGAAGGGGGAAAAAAGCCGGTTCAGGTAAGAACTTTGCCCAATGGCTATCCCTAAGGGGGCAGCCATTGCTATTCCCAGAGTTATGCTGGCTAAAACTCGCCACAGGCTTGATAAAAGGTGCTTCCCCAACTCTCTTGGCAAGGCCAGGATAAAGGCCTTTAAGACCTCCCAAGGGGGCGGAAGTATTGGCCTATTAATTACAAAAGCTAAAATTTGCCATAAAACGAGGAGAACCACAAGGGCCAGGAACACGCTACGTTTGGACATTTAACCACTCCTTGTCTCGTTCAGCATCTTTCTGAGAAGAGAGCAAACCATGAAGTAATCTGGATGGGAGCGATCGGGTTCTGATCCTTCCAAGATGATGGCCTCCTTATGCGGAGGAGAGCCAAGGAAAAGGATCTTCCTTCCTAAGAAAGCGGCTTCTTCTATGCTATGAGTGACCACTACCGTAGTTAAGCCTGTTTCGGCTTGGAGTTCAAGGATTAGGTTCTCCAAATCTTCACGGGTAGGGGCATCAAGGGAGGAGAAGGGCTCATCCATCAGGAGAAGATCGGGGTGAAGGACAAGGGCTCTGGCAATGGCAGTTCGTTGCCTTTGTCCTCCTGATATTTGAGAGGGGTAGCGATCAGCTACATCCTGAAGGCCAAGGCGCTGGATCCAGGCTTCCACTAAAGCTTCTGGCTCCTTAGGGGTGGGGGTGCGGGGGGCGTGAAGGCCATCAGGGCCGTAGAAAGCCCTGATACGCAACCCTAAAGCTATATTTCCCTTAACCGTATCCCAGGGAAGAAGGCCATAATCCTGAAGGATGAGGGCCGTCTCGGGCCGTGGGCGCCGCAAGGGGTTGCCCCCTATCAGAATTTCCCCCTTCTGAGGCTTCAAAAGGCCAGCCAAAAGGTAAAGGAGAGTAGTTTTCCCACACCCTGATGCTCCAATGACGGCCCATGCTTCGCCTCGCCCAATTTGCCAGGTGAACCCCTCAAATAGGGGTGGCTGGCGGGGATAAGCAAAAGTTATTGCTTTTACCTCTACAAACGCTTCTTCTTTCACTTGGGCAAAAATTCCGCCTTAACTGACTCCTCGTATGGCAGCAGCGAGCGTATAAGCCCTTTCTCCAGCATCCATTTAACTACATCCTCCCACTGGTCCTTCCCTGGCACCGAAGCCAAGGGGAAATCGGGAATAGTGTAAGATCCAGTAAGGGCCGGAGGCACTAGCTTCTTCTCTACCAGCAAGTTAGCCCATTTGGCTTTATCCGAATTTATATCTTTCACAGCTTTCTCAATGCCCAAGAGGAATGCTTTCACCGCTTCAGGATGCTCCTCAACAAAAGCTTTTCGGAATGAGTAGACGCTAAAGCTGTAATGGGGATGGCGTGAATCATCCAATATGAGTTTAGCTCCCTGCTGTATTGCCAAAAGAGCCATTGGGTCAGGCAAAGTGGCTGCCTTCAAGTCCCCTGAAGCTAAAGCTGTCATCCTGTCCGGTATCCTCGGGACAGGGACTTCTTTGATTTCCTCGGGCTTAAGGCCTTCTGCCTGAAGGAGCCTCTCGGTCACATATTGGATTATTGTGGCCTCGGATATTCCGATTTCAACCCCTCTGAGGTCTTTAACTTCCTTGATCCCGCTTTTAGGTGAAGCCAGGATGTAAAACTGGGGGAAAGAAGGGGTAGCGGTCCTCGCCATCCTGACCACTAGGACCTTGGGTTTTTCTTTATTGTAAAGGGCTACAGAGACCAAGTCGTTGACGATGGCATCAAGTTGGCCCGCTGCCATCAATTGATCCCTCTCGGCTGCGGAGGCCACAGGTATGATTTCCACCTTTATGCTTCGGGGGAAATACCCTTGTACCTCAGCCACATAAATAGGGAGGACATCCAAAATGGGCAAGACCCCTACCCGCACAGTCACAGGCTGGGCTGGCCGTAGTAGGGAACAAGCGGATAGGAATAAAATCAGCGTCATGAAAATTGTTCGCTTCATCCTTCTACCTCCACCAAAGCGATAATAGTGTCGAGAAGAAGAGGGTAAGGCTTATGTAACCATTTACGTTGAAAAAGGCCACATTCACCCGTGATAAGTCGTAGGGCTTCACGATGGAGTGCTCGTAGGAAAGGAGCAAAGCACACAAGGCAAGCCCTATCCAATAAGGCATCCCAAGGGAACACACGAGTCCGAGAGCTATGAGACCTATAACCATTAACAGGTGGCAGAAAGAAGAAAGGCGAAGAGCTACCGCTATCCCAAATTGTGCCGGTATAGAATAAAGCCCATCTCTCCTATCTACCTCCACATCCTGGCAGGCGTAAATGAGATCAAAGCCTGCTATCCAGAAAGTAACGATGAGAAGCAGAAGCCAGGCGGGGAAGTCTTCCCGGCTGAAGAGGGAGGCTCTCACAGCCACCCACGCTCCTACAGGAGCAAGCCCATCGGTGAAACCTAAGATAAAATGCGATAGCCAGGTAAAGCGCTTGGTATAGTGATAGCCTGTCAGGAAAACCAGGGCTATCGGCGCCAGGCGGAATGGTAAAGGACCAAGCTCCCAGGCCGATAGGATGAATAAAGCCAGGGATATAAAGACGGCAATCCATGCCACAAAGGGTTTCAAAGCCCCTGTAACCAGTGGCCTCTGAACCGTGCGAGGGTTACGGGCATCGTAAGGAAGGTCTACAATCCGGTTCAGGCTCATAGCATAAGTCCTGGCTGAAATCATAGCCATAGTTATCCAGAAGAATTGATGCCAGGTAGGCCAGCCCTTTGCCGCCAGCAACATGCCCAGGTAAGCAAAAGGCAAGGCAAAAATTGTATGTTCAAACTTTATCATTTCTAAGAAAAGCTTGATTGACCGCACCTATCCTCCTAAAGCCCCCAGGATTTCCGGCCATTTTTCATCTACAACCCTTTTTATCTCCTCGCTCATCCTGACCACCTCAGGCCAAGGGCGATCATGTCCTTCTTCGGGCAGCTTGGCTGTGGCATCAATTCCTATTTTCCCACCGAAGGAATGGTGGGAAGAAGCATGGTCCAGGTGGTCCACAGGCCCTTCCACTATCACCACATCCCTTTTCCAATCTACGTTGCCCAGGGCATACCAGGCTACTTCCTGGAGATTGCGAACATTAATCTCTTCATCCACCACCACTATGGCTTTGGCCAGCATCATAAGCCCCAACCCCCACAGGCCGAAGATTACTTTGCGAGCCTGGCCTGGATATCGCTTGCGGATGGAAACTATCACCAGGTTGTGGAAAACACCAGCTGCCGGCATATGGAGGTCCACCACCTCTGGGAGTAGGAGGCGGATTACCGGTAAGAAAAGCCTTTCGGTAGCTTGCCCCATCCAGTAATCTTCCATTGGCGGAATGCCTACAATCGTAGCAGGATATATGGGGTCTTTTCTTGCAGTAATAGCGGTAACATGAAAGGCCGGGAAAAGTTCCGGCGGGGTATAATATCCAGTGTGATCTCCAAAAGGCCCTTCTTGACGCATATCCTCTAAATCCACATAACCTTCTATGACTATTTCGGCCCGGGCTGGGACCTCTAAAGGCTGCGTTAGGCAGCGGGTCATCTCCAGGGGTTTCCCCCTAAGCCATCCGGCCAAAAGATATTCATCCACATCCTGTGGTAGGGGTGCTGATGCGCACCATATGGCAGCAGGATCTCCGCCCAGAACTATCGCTGCAGGAATTTTATCCATGCCCTTCTCCAGGGCTCTTCGGGAATGTTCGGCACCGCCTTTGTGGCGCTGCCAGTGCACCAAGAGCGTTCGCTCGTCTACTACCTGAAGGCGATACATTCCCACGTTCCTTTTGCCTGTAACCGGGTCCAGGGTTACCACCTGGGGTAGGGTTATGTAATAACTGGCATCTTTGGGCCAGCATTTGAGGATGGGAAAATCCATAAGGCTGGCTTCTTCTCCTCGCAAGATTACTTCCTGACAAGGTGCTTTCTTCCTCAGGATTTTCGGCCGCGGGGCTACCGCTTTTATGGCCTTTGCCAGCTCCGCCCCTCGCTTAAGAGCATCATGGAAAGTTAAAGGAAAATTCAATGTCAAAAGACCCGCCACTTTATCCTCAAGCTCCTGCAGATCCCGGACCCGCAAAGCTATGGCCGTACGCCGTTCATTCCCGAACAGATTGGTTACGACAGGTATTGAGAAGCCTTCAACTTTCTCAAAAAGAAGAGCTCGATTGAGGGAAGGTGGACCTTTACATACCCTGTCGGTTATTTCAGTGATTTCCAGCTCCCGGGAGACCGGGAACTTTATGCGGACCAGTTCTCCTGCTTCTTCCAGCGAACTTATGAAATCCCTCAGGTCTTCCATAAGATGTTTACTTTTTCTCCAGCACGATAGTATGTTTAAGGAAATCTATGCGCCTTATGCTTCCGCGGACGAGTTTTTGCTCCCCAAGTAAGTTCACAAGGAGGAAGTTTTCGCCTTCGGGCTGGACCAATACCACATCCCGCATTATTTCTTCCTCATGGTCATCAGTCACCAGAAAAGCTTTTGCCTCGCACATTCTTATTACCTCCTCTTGAAGCTACCTTAATAAGGAGTATACTCTATAGGCTGGGCAAACGCAAAAAACCTATGTCTTGTCCCCGGCACATATTGAAGATTTGCTTAAGAGCCTTTTTAACATTATAATTCTTCCGAAAAGAACTCTGAGGAGGAAGCGTTATGGCTTCAAAGACACGCACTGAGCAAATTATTCAGCGTTTGAAAGAACTCCAGGCTACCACCCCTGACATTGAAGCTTCGGCAGTGGTAAGCATAGATGGCCTCGTTATAGCTTCAGCTCTTCCTCCTGACGTGGAAGAAGACAGGGTATCTGCCATGTCAGCAGCCATGCTCTCCCTCGGCGAAAGGATAGCCAGCGAGCTCGGTCGCGGAGCCCTTGACCAGGTTTACATAAAAGGAGACCACGGTTATGTGGTCCTGATGTCAGTAGGAGAGGAAGCAGTTCTCACAGTTTTAGCCCGCAAAGAAGCGAAACTCGGGCTCCTTTTCCTGGATATGAGAAGGGCTGCTGAAGACCTTGCCAAACTCATTTAACGGAGGTTAAAAGTGAGCCAGGAAACCAGGTCCAACCTCTTTTACCCCAATAAGATTGTGCGAATTTACCTTGAAACTCTTGAAGAAGTAATGGGCAAAAATGGCATAAATGCCCTTCTCCATCTGGCTAAACTTTCTCACCTTATAGATAATTACCCTCCAAACAATCTGGAAAAAGCTTTCCCCTTTGAAGATTTTGCCGCTTTGAACCAGGCCCTTGAAGACATGTATGGGCCAAGGGGAGGCCGTGGGCTTGCCCTGAGGGCAGCACGGGCCTCCTTTGATAAAGGATTGAAAGAGTTCGGAGCCATCGTGGGGGTTGCTGATGCTGCTTTCAAACTCCTGCCAATCAAAATGAGGTTAAGCATAGGCCTTAAGGCTATGGCCGATGTTTTCAACCGCTTCAGCGACCAGGTTACAAAGGTTGAAGAAAAGGAAGACCACTTCGTTTACACCATTGAAGTTTGCCCTGTTTGCTACGGGCGCCACTCTGATAGACCCGTATGCTATGCAGCTCTTGGACTTCTTATGGAGGGCCTTAAGTGGGCTATTGGTAAAGAGTTTGACGTTCGGGAAACAAAGTGCATAGCAGCTGGCGACCCCGTTTGTGAATTCATAATACCGAAGCAACCCAAGGAAGAATAATGGCCGAAGGCAAAATACTTGTAGTAGAAGACGATGCCGAACTGGCTGAAAGGCTTAAAGCCTATTTCCAGGCCAGAGGTTATGAAGTAAGGATTGCCAGTTCGGGTAAAGAAACTTTATCTCTGGTTCGCTTCTGGGTTCCGGAAATTGTTATTCAGGATATACGTCTCCCCGATATGGATGGCTTTGAGGTGGCTCGCCGCCTTGCGGAGAACCCCCGCACCAAATCTGTGGGGATCTTTTTCTTGACTCAGCTTGGCGATAGGGAAAGCAAGCTTAAAGGGCTTGAGATAGGAGCAGTTGATTACATAGCTAAGCCCTTTGATCTGGATGAGCTGGAACTTAGGGTCAGGAACGCCATAAAGGCCCTCCGCAGGCCCCGCCCCTTAAACCCTGTAACCGGATTGCTGAACCGGGAAACCCTGGCTGTTGAGCTTGCTTCCTGGCCTTGCCAGGGAAAGTGGACAGCTTTCCGCATCCTTGTGGAAGGCCTTGAGGAATTTATGGATTACTATGGTTTCGTGGCAGCCGATGATCTGCTGAGGGCGATAGCCTTAGTCCTTAAGAATCTGGCCGCGCCGATTCAGGCAGAAAGCCTCCTGGGTCACCTTGGAGAGAGCGATTTCTTATTCATCTGCCCCGCAGAAAAATCGGGTGAAATTGAGGGTAAACTCAAAGAAGTTCTGGTGCGTACGGTTGAAGCTTTCTTTCCCGCCAGGGAGTTAGCTAAAGAACAAAGGCCCGTTATAACCATAAAATTAGGCAAAATTTCTTTGGGACGGGGGAAAGCGCCTTTACTTGAAGAAATGGAAAGAACGGACCTGCTTTTTGAATCTGTAAATGTCTAGCTCCGTTTTTGATGCCTGTGTTTAAATTATGGGGTTAGCGTAGCAATACACACATCCTGAGGGGCATTTCATCAAATAAGAGCCTATATCCACACTTGAAGAGCACCCGCATTCTTTACGTTGCCCTCCGTCTTTCTCAGTGGGAGCTGGAAAACCCCGGGGATGAAGTAAACTCAATAGCCTGCCATCTATACAGCTTGAAGGCAAAGCCCCCGCTTTCAAAAGCAAAGGATCAGCACAACTGTAAAGGGTCAAGCCCATAGATTTTCCCATCTCCACGAGTCTGGAAGCTATCTCCAGTTTCTGTTCCGGAGGAGGATCAATCCATTTCCACCGTCTCTTTTTCACCTTTCCATAGAGGGTAGCGAAGGAAAAACGCACCGTGGTTATCCCTGCTTCTGCGGCCGCAATAAAAATGGGCTCAGCTAAAGGCACGTTGCTCTTGATTTCTCCAGCCTCTTCCCAGAAAATAAGCGGGTCAAAGCGCAAAGTTACCCTTAAAGGATGACCAGCAATCTTCAGGAGCTCGGGCAATTGCTTTATGGTTTCCTGCCACGGGGGAACTTTAGGTTCCAGGGGTGTTGCCCCAAGGCCGGTAATGGTAAAGTGGAAATAAAGCTGGTCATAGATTGAAAGGGCGTCTCGGACCCCGTAGAGGTTTTTTATAAGGGGGCTGAAATCTTTGCTCCACAGGACAAAGGTATGAACTTGTTCAGGTTTAAGGGAAACAACATAGGGTTTAAAGGTGAAAGGATGGGGGATAACAACTTCGCCTTTATTTATGGCTTTGACAAGCCAAGCCGAATACCAGGCGATTATATCTGTGCGTCTGGATGCGGATATAACTAAAAGAGGGGCCCTGTAACCTCCCTCTTTCTCTACGTTATCGGGAACAAGCAGGGGGGTTACAGGGCCACCGGCGTTTTTAATCCCATCCACCAGTAGGAGCGCGACCCGGGTGGAGCTTCTGGTATTTGGCTTTAAGCTCTTCTTTGCTCTCCCTCCGGTTGGGATCAGGCACACAAGCACCGACCGGGCAAACCGAGGCGCACTGGGACTCATTGTAGAAGCCCACGCATTCGGTACACTTATCAGGATTTATCACATAGCGGTCGGGGCCTTCACTTATAGCTTGGTTGGGGCATTCGGGTTCACATGCCCCACACATGATGCATTCTTCTGTTATCATATAAGCCATGCCTCACCTCCTGCGGAAAAATCAAATCCATTTTACAACGTATAAGAGAATTTGCCAAATTGGGCTTGCTTTCCCCACCACGATCGGGGCTTAGTTAAGGATTTTCAATCTTCCCATTCTTCTCCGATGATTTTGAAGTTTCTGGGTTTTTCCTCGGTCCAGGGTTGTGGTGGGTTTAAGGGGGGAAGAAGCTGGTTTACTCCACCAGGATGAACAACTATGACCGGTGGGTTAGGCTGAACAGGCTGGGGCGGCTGGGGCCTTTCTTTCCTTACAA
>Ga0105162_1001274_pt1 | contig 14734 bp, 9 predicted proteins | sample JNZ201metaG_FD_81532 | JGI IMG/M metagenome (GOLD analysis project Ga0105162, IMG submission 81532) | Hot spring microbial communities from Jinze hot spring, China to study Microbial Dark Matter (Phase II) - JNZ 20120812A | ecosystem: Environmental > Aquatic > Thermal springs > Hot (42-90C) >...
TCCCATGCCCATTGGGCTGGCAAGCTTGGCTTCAAGGTCAAGCCCCTCTTCACGAGCAACTTGATGGAGGTAGTTTATCGTCTGGGAGTTGGGTTCGCGGTAGAAGAAGTCGTCCAGTAATATTCTGACCTTCGCCCCACGCCTGGCGGCGTTTATCAGGGCCTGGAGGCGCAGGTTAGGGCCATCGCCCCATTGCGTGTATTCGTAAAGCTGCTGGGATAAAATTGTGTCCCCAGGGCCAGCTTTTCCTAAAAGCCCGAAAAGGCCATCAATTTGGCGCAGGGAATTCTCTGGGGCAGTGGAAAGGGTAAAATGGAAGAGGCCTTCTGTCTCCAGAGGGGCCGGAAATTTGATGCTGTAAGGGGGTTTTGCTTCCGGTGGTGGACAGGAGTCTTCCGGGCAAGATTTTATGATTAAAGGCAAGTAGACGAAGAAGGTGGGAGGGGGAGTGCACAGGTCCGGCCTTGTTTGGCAAGTGACTATATCGGGACGCGAGGGGTCAGCATCGGCTTTGAAGATTTCCTCAAGGGCTCTAACTACACCTGGAGCATCGGTTATTAGGTAAACTCCGCGGTAACCGACCATTCCTTCAGGTTTTGCTTGTGGAGGCATGCCTCGGGCTGAGAAGTTTTCGGAGCCCAATAAGGCTATATGCCCATCAATAATCCCATACTTAGCGTGGTGGAACCGGTAACGCCGAAGGGAACCGGCCATAAAGTAGACTTGCCCACCAGCCTCATTTATCAATTTTATTGCCTGTTTGCTTTCAGGTGCAATGCCCCCAACTGGCTCCCCCTCCAAAAGCACCGTTACTGATACCCCCTGCTTGGCTTTTTCAGCGATGGTGAGGGCCAAGGAGATGTTGTCCAGAGAATAGGCAGCGAGCTTCAAGGATTGTTGGGCAGAGGAAATATGCCGGGAGATTATTTCGTAGAGATGATCGGGGCCAATGGCAATGGTAAGGTGTGCGGTTTCAGTGATTTCGGCCGGGTAGAAGAAGCGATCCAGTTCCCATCCGGGATACAGCACTCGCCTGCCCTGGTGGGGGTCATCGGGATCCTGAGCCCAATCGGAAGAGGTGTTGGTATCGGGCAAAGGCAAGCTTGTTAGCTCATCCCGCTTTCGGAACAATATTTGCCCAGCAAGCCCCAATCCCCCTGCAATTTTATAGGGCTTAACCGTTTGGCCCGACCAACCGGGAGAGTTTTCGCCCCCTTCACCATAAACGATGGTGTCCACGGAATCGGTTATAGTGCCTTCCGGAGGCAAAAGGAACAATTCATCGCCTGAGTTGCTCAAAGCAATGGCTTTCCCGCTCATTTGTGGGACTTCGGGAGAAGTATCGGCCCCATATTCCCAATCTGGTAAGAAGCCGAAGCTGGCTCTAAACGCTTCTGCCTTTTTTGCGCACCATAAGGCTTTGCCAGGCAATAACAAAGCTCCGCCTGGGAAACAGACTTTACCTTCTCCATCGGTAGCACACCATCCCTCTAATTTCGCCTCACAAGGGGATACGTTCCAGAGGCGAAAGGCCTCGTCATCGTCATTGGCCTGGTAACCATCGGGAAGGAGGGCATCTATCAATAGTTTGGGGAGAAGGTTCGCAGTATGCCAAGCTTCATTGTCTTCCAGAGCAAACTCCGGAGAGGTAGTAGAAGCTGTTATGAATGTAGTCACATTACCACAAGCACCCCCTCCATCCTGAACGGTAAAATTCCACGCTGTTCCCTGGGCCGGCGGCAAATCGCCTACTTCCCATTTTAGAACAGTAGGGGATGGTTGCGTAAAAGTGTAGGGGGCAGAATGGCTCAAGAAAAGGTAAGAGGAAGGAATTGTTCCTGTTACTAAAACGTTTTCGGCGGTGATAGAGCCAGCGTTCTCGAGGGTGATGGTATACAAACCCATTCCCCCGGGTAAAATCCTCTCCGGACCCATCAAGTTAACTCTGAGTTGGGCTTCTTGTGGCGAGATGTAAAGGGTTGCATTTGAAGTATTGTCACTGTAATTTGTCTCGGTAAAGCTGGTGGCTACGTTCACGCTATTGGTTACATTACCCCTGGCTGAGGGATGGCTCTGGACGGTGATGGTAACAATATAAGGGCCACTCAGGCCAGAAATGGGGCCAGTATCCCAGCGCAGGACTTGGGGGGAGTGGAGGGTGAAGGCAAAAGGGCTCTGCTGGCTAATAAAGCTCAGAGCATCCGGCAATGTATCGGTAATGGAAGCTTCATCCACACCGGTGACACCGGTATTGGAGAGGAAAATAGTGAAAGTCACCAGTTCACCAGCTCTTGCTTCTGCTGGCCCATGCTTAACGATAACTAAGTTGGGGTAACTAACAGAATTGAGGGCTTTAGGGGTGCCAAGGACGGGGTTACCGCAGGCATCAGTCCCATTGCGGATTATACCGTTGTTAGTCCCCCAGTTTTCAGGGACATCAGGACCAGCAGGGTTGATGCGTTCCATTGAGCGTCGTTCAGGGGAAGACTGGCCAGCGGGCCATGGGCCCCCATCCCCATTAGCTGTGTCCACCAATGCCCCTGAAGCATCGCGCAACTCCAAAATCTCACCCTCGTTGGATAAGGCGCCGGTAAAAATTTGATCTGCGGGTATATCGGCTATTGCGTTATCGTTTGAGCGCTCCAGTAGAAAAAACCCACGAGGCGGTATTGTACCCTGAAGAGTGATGGAAAGCGACCCATCGGAGGCCTTTAAGGTCCAACCGTTAAGGTTAATGGGCTCGTCAGTGTTATTGTAGAGCTCGATCCATTCAGCGGTAGCGCTGCAGGTGGTGCCTGCCCAGGCTATTTCGTTGATAACCACTGGAGGAGGCATTTGGGGTATAGACCCCTGCCCAGGTGTTGCCAAGGCGTAGCTTAAGAGAACAACCGATAAAAAAGCGAACAACAAGGGCAGTGACAGCCTCATTTTAAGCCCTTAGCCTGGCGTAAAGCTCCTCTAGCCGCCGGACGTGCTCCTCCATCGTCATCGGTGGCCGGACATTGGCGCGGAGGCGGGGAAGTAAGGGTCATCCAGCCGATGCTACAAATTGCAATCTTTTCGGAATCTTCCATGGTGGCACCAAGGGCTCCAAGAGGCGTGGCCTCCCAGGGCAACGCCGAGATAAGAAAGGCCGAAGGTTCCGAAGCCCCTCTAACCGCCCAAGCAAGGGATACCAGTCCCACCGCCAGGCAATTGCATAGATCACCGCAAACAGATCGTACAGTAAGATTACCGAAAGATCCTCCAGTAGAGCGTTCTTGGCCACTAACCACACTTTGTTCCGCCCCAGCAAGATTTTCTTACGGGGGGAGCTTTCCCCCAGCGTGGCGCTGCCCTGATGTCGGACCACTGCCTCAGGGATGTAGAGACACCGCCATCCAGCAACTTGAGCGCGCCATGCAAGGTCCACATCTTCCAGATAAGCGAAGAACCGCTCATCGAAACCTCCGAGCTGCTCCCACATCTGCCTCCGGTAGAGGGCCGCTCCTGCCGAAGCTCCAAAGACCTCGCCCCCTATCTGGGCCTCCGCTACCGGCCTTCCTCGCCACCGATCCCAGGCAATAGCTGCACGGTCCATTGCGATACCCGCGCTCTGCACGATGTTAGGCTGCTGATCAAACACCATCAGGCTAGCACAGGCTCCGACTTCCTCCCCGATTTCCACCCCTTCTACCAATGCTTCTAACCAGCCAGGCTCGGGGAAGGCGTCATCGTTCAGGAGCGCCAGGTAAAGCCCTTGGGCTACGCGCGCCCCCCAGTTCGCCGCCGCTGCGAACCCGATATTGGTCTTGCTTATCTCCACCCGCAGCGCCATCCCGGCGGGAACGCGGATCTCTTTCCTATCGTCCCCTTCATTCCAAACCACTATTACCTCGAAATCTCGGAAGGTTTGTCGGGACAGTGCCTCGAGGCAACGCTGCAAACGGGCCGATCCCTTCCAGGTCGGAATCACGATGCTCACCAGTGGCATGTCTAAACCCCTGCCGAGATAACCTCGCGATACACCTGCTCCAGCGCTTGAACATGAGCTTCAACGGAGAGAATCTGGACTGGTCCGGGCGCGTCCAGTTCTCTCAGGATCGAGGGGCGGCGGGCGATCCGCTGGAGGACCTGGAACAAGCTTTCCACATTCCCCGGCTCGAACAGGAAGCCGTTTACCCCATCCCGGATCACTTCTGACAGGGCTCCCGTGCAGGAGGCCACCACAGGAACGTGGTGAATCAGCGCCTCATGAGCTACCCTGGAGAAGGTCTCCGGGCTGAGCGACGGGATCACCAGAAGATCAATGGAGCGATAGACCTGACTGCGTTCTTCCGGGGCGAAAGGGCCCTGGAACACGATTCGAGAGTCTCCCCGGCTCAACTCCTGCAACCATCTAAAGTAGGGATGGGATTTGTAGATCGGGCCAAATAGATGCAAAGAAACACTCTCATCTGGAATACGGCGGAAAGCCTCGATGAGAAGATGCACGCCCTTTGGGGACTGGAGCCATCCAATATAGCCAATTCGCAATCCCTCCCTCTCCTCTGGACCAGGAATATCTTCGTTACTTGGGGACGAGATCCCTAAGGGAAGGATCCGAATCTCCCGCTGCGTGATGCCATTTCGGCGAAACACTTCTCGAACGAAATTACTGGGGGCCACTAAAAGTGCGCAGCACATTAGCGCTTCACGAAAGATCTCGTAGCGCGCCTGAAAGTCCTTTTGATCCACCTCAGCCCACGAAGGTAAGGCAGCTCCTCCGATCCGGCGCATAATCCAAGAGAAGAGAGAATCTGGAAGCCATGGCTTGATTGCTCGCAGAAGCGAGTGCAGTCGAGAAGTCGAGCGGGGTCCCCGAACGCATATTACGCAATCGCCGCCCTGAAACGGCCCTGGACATGGCTGCTCCCACCGGTTCAGGAGATGCACGCGATGGCAAAGCGGCCAAAAATCGTGGAGAGTCATCAACATTGGAATCTTTAAGGAACTCGCCCGGCAGGGGAGCCGGGCGGAGAGCCCGATCAAATGTTGGAAGTGGATAAGATCGGGTTGGGTCTCCTTAAGAACTCGCAGAAAGATTTCCTCTATCTGATTGTCTATATAAGTGTGCAGAAAATGATAGGCCTTCTTAAAGTCGTTCACAATGCGAATGATTGGTAGCCCGTCCACTTCATCATGGATCAGTTCGTAATCCGGGCGCTGGAAATCGCTCTCCCGACAGAACACCCAAACCGTGTGGCCCCGACGGGCCATAGCTCGAGCGATCTCCCAAGTGTAGACCTCCACACCCCCGAGGGCAGTAGGAGGGAACCCATTGGTCACATATAGGAGGCGCATCCTCAAACTCACCTCCAGACGGCAGGTAGCCACATCCGGTAAACCTGGTTGATCACCCGAACCTGAACCGGAAGATTCAGCGAAACTCCTTCCCCGCTAACGTGAACTGTGAGGGTATATGTTCCTTGCACTGCGTTCTGGGTCTTCACCTGAATAATTGAGATCCCCCACGGCGGATCCATCCGATCTGGCGATGGCGTAGCAGAGAAGGAATCAGGAAGGCTGATGCTGATCTGAACGGTTGAAGTATAGTTTATGCCGATTAGTTGGATTGACGTCAAATCAATCGGTGCCATCAAGGCGACGTTTGGGGAAAGGCGGAAGGGAGGCCCTCCACAATAAGTAGATGGAGGAGTGACCTGATCCAACGACGGCAGAGTGGTGGTATAAATAGGATTCGCTATAGCCTCTCTATAGGCTCCTGTCCATGGTTCTAATGGGCGGACATCCCCATCCTGGGCTGTGCCTGTGGTAATCCGAAAATCAGCGTTATTTGGGTCCGTATAAGCATAATCATTGAACCACTGGACTGCGCGGAGGAAAGGATACGCCGGAGCCTGCTGATAGGCATCCCGTATCCAAGCGGCCTTTGCCAAATTAACTCCATCCCCCTCCACCGACCCGATCTCAGCGATGATCTGGGGCTTGGCGTAAGAGCAGGCCAGGTCTTGGAGAACCGCGTCGTAAAGGTCGCGGAAGGACTTCCAAACCACCGGTTGGCGGGCATTATACCAATTATAGCCGCTTAGACCAATCCAATCAACATAAGCGTCCCCTGGATAGTAACGATGGAGATCGTTCCAAGGATCAGGTGGATTGCTGGCATAGTTCGGGCTCCAAACCCATTCCACGTTGGGGACTCCCTCCTCCGAAAAGATTCGGTGGACATGCCGCCAGACCGCAACGTAGAGGGAAGGATCAGCCCCAATGTGCCCCACCCACCATGGGGAGTCCGAGATGTTCATCTCATGGGCAAAGCGCAAGAGAAAACGCTCGGGGCGTGCTTTTAAGGCGCGTGCAAATCCCCGTATGTAGTTATCACACCTACCATTCAGAATGTCCGGCAGCGGGATCCCGGCGTTATAATCCTGCGCGCAGCCTGTGGCTTGTCGCCCGTGAAGCGGCTGCCAGGTAAGCATAATCGCTGGCCGTTCAGATAGGGGCAGCGTATTGCTGATAGTGTTTACGAGGTAAGGATCAAAATAGCGATCCAAGCCCTGGGCGTTAGGGTTGCCCTGCCAGTCCAGGAAATACATCACCAGCGCGGGTCGCTTGCCCACCAAGCTGCTAAATTTCTGGATCTCCCGCCCATATTCAAGCGTGGGTCGAAGATGAACCGCATGGGCGATCCCAAGCATTTGAGCAGGTGCGGAAGCGCCCCCCGTGAAGGTGCCCCCAGGGAGCTCTTCTCCTTTTCCAACAGAAAGAGAGGGATCCAAAATTATTGCCCCAATGAGAAGGAGGATTGAGACAACCTTCCAAGGTCTTATCATAGCTCCCTCCCCAAGCTCACCCGCGGCGAACCCGCTCCTGCCGGGAGAGAAACCGAGCAAGGAAAGGCCGCCGGGTGAGGCCTCGAATGCCAGTATAGGTTCCCATTCCCACCGCGAAATGCCAAGCCAGGCTGTGAAGCATCCAGAGGAGCCGCCGCCGGAGGGGTTGGCTACGGAAGGGCTCCCGAGCCCAGATGAATTGCCAATCCCGCCAGCCCTCCCCGATCACCGCTCGGACAACCGTCCCCAGTCCGAATCGCCGGTAGGCTGGAGGATTAAAACGTTCACGAAATGCTGCCGCGTAATCAGCGTTCTCCCGGAACAGCTCCAGCAACCCATAGTCGTGGGAGTGGAAGACCATTGACCGGGGCTCGAACACGATCGCATATCCAGCCTCCAAAACCCGCTCTGCCCAATCCGCATCCTCCCCAAAGGCCATTGGGCGGAAGGGGATCTGCTCCCACACGGCGCGTCGGATCGCTGAGCTCGTGTTGGAGAAGTAAATGTAATAAAACCGGTTGGCCTCGAACTCCTCTCGGGAGGAAGGCATCCGCTTGATCAGGCGGGTTGTGCCTCCGGTCTGCCAATGGGTCACCAACTGGCGCGCCAGAGAGGGGCACGCCCCATGGCGGGGGAGATGGCGACTGAAGACACCGGCGACTGATGCGTCCTCTTCCATCGGTGTGATCAACGCTTCCAGCCACTCTGCGTTAGCTGGAGTGGCATCTTGGGAAAGATAAACCAGATATGCCGCGTCGGGATGGGCCAGCTGGCCTCCCAGATTGCGGGTCTCCCCGTGGTTGAATGTCTCGGGCGGGATTTCCCACAGGCGCACCGGGTAGCGGCCTAAGATCTCCCGGGAACGATCGCGGGATCCCGAGTCGATGGCCAGCACCTCAAAAGGGAACGAAGTTTTCTGGGCGAAGATCCCCTCCAGGACCTCGCCGAGATAGCGCTCGCCGTTCTTTACCAGCAGGATAATGGTAGCCTGGACCTTCATAGAAAGCGCTTCCCGAAAAGCTCATAAAGTCTATTTAAAGCGCGGACAATCCGCCCACGGCGAATGGAACTTAGCTCAGACTGCAGGCGGCTGTTCTCTTCCTGCAGGCAGCTGTTCTCTTCTTGCAGGCGGCTGTTCTCTTCCCGCAGGCGGTCGTTCTCCCAACGCAGACGGATCAACGTATGGATGCGATCCCGCGCCACCGAGGCGTCCGGTGCCATGCGCGGCTGCTGGAGGAATTCCACAATGGGGCGCACAACCGAAGACCAACGCAGCATCTCCCGAAGCGCAGACGTGCGCGCCTTGAGCTCTGCTCGAGGCGGTGGGTCACTCAGCCAAGCCAACAGGGCATCCGCCACGGCGATCGGATCCCGTAGGGGGACCACCCGAGCGAGGCCGGAGGCTGCCAGCAGGTCAGCCAGCTCGTCCCCCGCGCTCAGCACACAGGGAAGAGACGCCCACAGATAATCCAACGATCGGGAGCGAATGGCGTAGCGACTCTCCCAGGGGTTCTCATGGAGGCTAATCCCCACGTCCGCCTCCAGCAGATAAGCAGCCCTCCGCTCATAAGGCACCCAATCCAGAAAGAAGACGAAACGACCCAGCCACCCAGCCTCTCGGCATCGCTCCAGGAAACGGGCTGCTTTAGACATTGGAGGAACGACCTGAGGATCATAATGCTGAAGCGCACCAAACACGAATCGCACATCCTGACGCCGGGATAAAACCCGCTCAAGGGCCGCAGCCAAGGTCAACGGATCCGTCCATTCCCAGATCCCGCCCATCCAGAGCACCACCTTGTCTTGGGGGCCAATGCCGGGCACCACGCCTTTAAGAACCGAGCCGTCGGACCGCGGGGGATCATCGGGGATCCCCATAGGGACGCGGGCAAACCAGCGTTCCGGATTGAGAAGCAGGGTCTGTGGATTCAGGCGCCCGGCCATCCACAGCACTCCCATCCAGAAATCCAACTGACGTTCCGTTGCGCAGAGGAAGAAATCGCCGTTGCTGAGGTAAACTAACGTTTCGGCGATCAATAAATCTACAAGCGGAAACGAGGGATCGCTTATGGCCTGGATCAGAGTCATTTCGATTTCCGGCACATAGTACAGATCCACAATCGTTGGAAGGTCTAAAGGCCTTCCAAGCCAATGAAGGACCCGGCTTAATACCGGCCCCACCGCCATCACCACATCGCTGTCCCGAATCCATGTCTCGAGCGACTGAGGATCATCCCATGAAAACCCCACCACCTTCACCTGGTCCGCTTCACTGATTCCCGGATGGGGGCTCGCCAACGTGACAGGAAACCCATATCGGGCCACGGCCCGGGCGATCTCCCACGCCCGGATCCCGGGACCGGCCATTCGAGGTCCGATATGTTCATGGGTTACGATCAGCAATCGGGACATAACATTTCACCTCTAATTTGCAAATTCATCTGGGCTTTATAATGGACCTATATTCCAGCTCCAACGCCCCAGAAGCGTCATCACCCCATACCGCTCCCCTTCCCCAGGAAGCACCCGAAAAGCGTAGAGACGATCATGGTAATCATACATTTCCGTATCCTCCCAGTTGTGGGCAGAGACGGAGATGTAGTAGAGCCCCTCCAGCAGGGGAAGGGCCGGGACGGTGTAGGTGACTGTGCCTTCTCCTTCCACCGCCGGGATGTCCAGACCAGCGAACTGGGTATTGGGACCAGTAATGTGGATGCCGTCGCTGCGGTGAATCGCTAGGCCGAAGACAGGCCGCTCTACCCGCTCCTCGGCCCGGTAGCGAATCTCCACCACCAGCGGCTCGCCAGTCCGAAAGCGCTGTTGCTCCCGTCCCTCGCCGTCCAGTAGCCGTACTTGGACGATGCGGATTTTCCCCGTGCCCCAGCGGCGCTCCTCAGCAGCAGGTCCGGGTGCTCCTCCGCGTTCCCAGGTCTGCTCCAGGTACCGCCGGACCACCGCCTCGGCCGCGCCATCGGCTACCAGCCGGCCCTCATGCAGCCAGAGGGCCCGGTTGCAGAGGGAACGCACCATATCCGCACTGTGGGAGACGAAGAGCACAGTCACTCCCTGCCGCCGCAGTTCGCCTATCCGCTCCAGGCATTTGCGCTGGAAGGCCTGGTCCCCCACTGCCAGGACCTCATCCACCAGCAGAATCTCCGGATCGGTGTGGACCGCCACGGAGAAGCCCAACCGCACGTACATCCCCGAGGAGTAATGCTTGACCGGAACGTCTATGAAGCGCTCCAGTTCAGCGAAACCAATGATGTCGTCCAAGCGGCGGCGGATTTCAGCCCGGCTCAGGCCCAGGATGGAGCCGTTAAGGTAGATGTTCTCCCGGCCAGTCAGGTCGGGGTGGAAGCCCGCGCCCAGTTCCAGAAGCGCGCCAATACGGCCACGCACCGTAATCCGGCCTGAGGTAGGTTCCATAATGCGGGCAGCAAGTTTTAAGAGGGTGCTCTTCCCGGCGCCGTTGGGGCCAATAATCCCAACAGTCTCCCCGTGCTCCACGGTGAAACTGACATCCCGCAAGGCCCAGAACTCCTCGCGGGAGAAGTTATTGCGCCGGAAAAGCCCCACGGCCAGCTCTTGGAAGGAGCGAGCCCGTTCGTGGTGAAGGGTGAATTTTTTGGAGACGGAATCAAACTGAATTACGCCATTCAAAGTCTCCTCCTAACCGTTCCTCATCCAAATGCTGAATTAGAATAATGCCAAAACGGCTTTAATAGCAAGTTTGCGGGTGAAATGACAGTAGTGCTCTTAGTTTCCCCACCGCAAAATGTTCTCTTAGGAATCCTAAGGCCCAAGAGCTCTTTCCTCCAAACTTTCATGGCATGAGCTTTAAGATCGTCGGAAGGTATAAGCGATAATTGGCAATAAGTATAAACACTGAGAGCACGTTATCCATCTCATTGCTCTCAGCAATGTGGTTTTCTTGATCTACTTCTACTCGCACTTGATGAGTCCCTGGAGTTACATTGCTCCAAGTGACTGTAAGGATTGTAGAAGCAGCACACCCATCCAGAGCTCGAATCAAATGCTCTCCGATCAGCGCCTCATCGCCATAGAAGCGCACTGTTGCAGGGATGTCGGTGGCGATATGACCATTGTTAACAATTTTTACATATAACGTAATTGCTATTGGCTCTCCAGCTGAAAAGGGCAAAGGCGGATCCGTCCAGATTTTTACCGGGGCCAGATTGACCACAGGTGGGACCTGGCTTGTATATAAGGCGAAGTTATCCCCAAAAACGGTGCGCGCTTTCGTCCCGGGATCAAATAGCCAGCCGTTAAAGTTGTCATCCGTCAGGCTATACCAGGCCCACCGTTGCACCAGCCGGTATCCATCTGCCGGATAGCCCACAGTGCTGGTGGCTGTCATCAAGTAGTCAAAGGTGGCGTTCATATAGGCATTGACCCTTTCCGGAGGGAAACCATAGTCCTGCGGCATTTGCACACCGAATTCACTGATAATAAGCGGACAGTCCTGGTACCCACGCTCTGCCATCCACCGTCGGAAACGTTCAATATTTTGCTTGAAAATCTCTATGTTATCGTTATCCTGAATGTCGTAGAGCATCCCTTCAGGTGCATCTATCCCGGGGGGAATCTCTGCCCCCCAACAATCATCCGGGTAGTAATCGCAACTGCGCTCTCGCAGGATGAAGGCATGAATGTTCCACACATCCACCGGCATCGGTTCCCCGTATCGTTCCCGATATGCTTCAAGTACCATGTCCAAATATTGAAGCCGTAGGGGTGTGGGTTGGACAATGCCACCGGCGCCGATTTGAGCCGTGGGATCCAAGCTCTTAATTAGGTAATATAGTTCGTGGTACGCTTGGGCATAAACGTGAGGCTCTAAACTATCCTGCCAGTGCCTTCGGTCTGGTTCATTTCCAATCAGCCAGAGGGCTCCAGGGTTAGAGGCCACTGTTGCCGATAAAGCACTTCCGCTGGGAGAATAGGCATAAGAATTAGAGCCGGTCTGACGAAGGCGAATGGTTGGTATATAAGTGATACCCCCTGGCCGTGCAGGTGAGATCGTGGCTGTCCAATCCACATACCAGCCGATCCGCAGGCTGTTAACTGCATAATTTCCTATATCAGACTCAGCCCCTACCCCAAACCGACACAATCGGCCCGAGGGGGGAAGATACTCGCGCGCAACCAATGGGATATAAAGGGTATGAGTTATGCTCTCCTCAGAGGATATTGCGCGAACTGATGTTACGAGGGGATACTGGAACTCCAGTAGTAGCACCACAACAATTACCCCCAAGCCACCCAGGAACACAGGAAGCACCCGATTGAGGAAACCGAATCCTCTGGTCAAGGCATTTCCTCCACGTAAATGGGGTTGGGGCCCACGGGAACCAAAATGCGTCTATCTATCTGACCATCATCTCCATCATGTATTATAGAGGTCATGTTCCCATACATATCAATTACGCGTCCCTTAGGAATGGGGAGAGTAACCGTTCGGGATATCTCGTCATTGGACCAAAGCGTATATAAGGACTGACCGCTGGGAGCGATCAGGAGGTAGCCTTCCAGAGCCGGGCTGTTCAACTCATCCGAAGATAAAGGACGCTGGAAAGAAGCCCAGCCTAACATTTTCGCTGCATTTCGGTAGACGTAAAAAGCAGGCTTGGGCTGCAAGTCCTGAGTAAGCAAGCCGAAGTCGCCATAAAATGGCCCAGGATCAATCCAACTGAACCAAATGCTGGACTTCAGGCCCGAAGCGATGGACTGAGCAAACAATTTGACCACGTAACGGGATTGGATTTCCGGTGTACTGGGAATATTCGGATGGTTGCCACTGAACCATCCTGCCTCGGTGCAAATCATAGGCTTATCGGCAAATCCATACTGCGCTAGTTTGCTACGTAGATAGTTGGCTTTTCCGCTTAAACCGCGCCCGTACGGTGACCAGACCGACTCAAAGGCGGGATAATAATGGAAGTTCATCACATCAAAACAATTCCCCCCGCCGGTTGTTAGAACATCGTCTAAGAACTCTCGTACGAAGGGGCCACTCTGATCCTCAAACCAATCATAGGCCAGGCCACCTAAAACGACTTGTGCTTTAGGATTTGCTGCCTTTATAACAGGATACACCATGCACAACATCCGGGCATAATCTGCCCCGAAGTGGCCCCAGTAAGCACCACCCCGTTCTGCTGCTAACCGACTCCCATTATCTGGCTCATTATAGAATTCCCAATATTCTACCACAGGAGAACCCGGCGCATCTTCCCATCCATCACCGTCATACCGCTCCACAACCGTTCCTACAAACTCTATGAATTCCCCAATGTCTACCTTGTCAATTGGACCGTTGGCATACGTGGCAGCCCACGGCGGGTTACCACCAATGGTCACAATCAATTGGAAACCAGCCCGAGTGGCGCTAAGAAATGAAGCGTCGTAAAACGCAAAGTTATAATCTTCGGGTTGCCTATCACTAGGTTCCACTTTAGCCCAAGAGATGTCAGTACGAATCCAGTAAGCACGAGCCTGCTGGGCTAGGGTTAATCCGGAACTCGGAAGGTGCAGGCCTCCATAGGTCTGAATGCCAAACACGGTAGGAATCGGTGGCTCATATTCACGCGCGACCAGGGGCAGAAATATAGTATAGGTCAGCAAGTCTAGCGCCTCTGAGGACACTTTTGTCTTCTGAAACCAATCAAAAGGAATGGCATGGGCTTTTCCTATACCCAATAGCATCAGCACAATTAGAAGGAGCGTCACTTGAATGGTTCCAGCAACCCAGAACCAGGCACGCTTCATTGGGCATTCCTCATCACAAGGGGTAAGTATATATAGTGAAAATATGGTGGGCACCAGGCAGCAATCCTATTCCGTCCACTCTCGGCAATCCATACGCAACCGACACTATCCACCCCTAATCCCTTTGGAACGCTGCCAGCGGGAAGACCAAATTCCCAAAATTGACGAGAAACAGGACTTAGCCAACCAACACGATTCCCATTTTGTTCAGTGAACCACACCTTGCCCTGGCTCAAAGCCACATCAAATGGAGCACTGCTTGGGAAAGTAAGGGTGTACCAGTTCAGGTAAGTAATAGTACTGTAAAAATACTGCCCAATCCGGTTACCGTTAGGATCTGTGAACCAAGCACTCTGCTCACCCGCCTTGATCACCCAAGGTCTACTACCTCCACCTGTATTGACCAACTCAAAAGCATATGAAGAAGGCCAGGAGGAAGGTTTGAGATTCCCGATCCTACTCACCCCGGGTGCCGTGAACCAGATACTATCAGAGGATTCAGCAAAAATATCCTCCGGCTGAGCACCAGAATACTGGCTGGGAAGAGCATATTCTGTGAACGCATAGTCCGTTGTGCTTGTCACCACCAGCCGCCCCAGTTTGTTCCCACTCCGTTCTGTGAACCAAACGGTGGCAGGGCTCCCGGCGAGGACATCTATCCCTGCGGGCTGGCTATTGCTGGTGGGAATTAGGAACTCAGCGAAGGTGCCATCCGCTGGATTCAGTCGGCCGATTTTGTTGCCTGATTGCTCAGTGAACCAGACCATCCCGCCTGCGTAGTCTATGTCGTAGGGCTGGCTATTGGATGTGGGCACTGTATAGGTCACCACGCTGTACTCCGTCGTTGAGGTCACAATCAGCCGGCCAATAGCGTTCTGGTCGGGCAGGGTGAACCAGACCTTCCCAGGTGCCTCTACTGCCACGTAGAGCGGGCTTCCCCCGACCGGATATTCTGTCAGTAAGGGCGGTTCATCGGCATGAGCGACAGCTGTCAGGGCCATCACGCCAGCAGCCGCAACCACCAGGATGACCAGTGCCCAGAAGTGTTTCATCTTTCACCTCCTTCTGTCCATTGAGCCACTATATCCACCCACCCCTCCCCCACCACCGTCAGCGTCCCGGTTTCAGGA
>Ga0105162_1001275_pt1 | contig 14733 bp, 17 predicted proteins | sample JNZ201metaG_FD_81532 | JGI IMG/M metagenome (GOLD analysis project Ga0105162, IMG submission 81532) | Hot spring microbial communities from Jinze hot spring, China to study Microbial Dark Matter (Phase II) - JNZ 20120812A | ecosystem: Environmental > Aquatic > Thermal springs > Hot (42-90C) >...
CATTCAAGCTCCACAACCTATTTACTACTAGTTAAAGAACATCACGGTAGAGCTTCAGAAACTCAATTAACGCATAACGGTCATCACTACCCTCGGGGAGAGCCCTCACCCTGAGAGCCTCGACGAGCTCTCCACCCCTCACCGAGTAGCTCACCACATCTAGAACTATAGAGTAGAGCTTATTATTTTTTCTCTCCATAGCTGTATAGGTGGATATATGGCTAGAGCTGAGATAGTTAGATGTAGTGTTATAAAGTACAGAAGAGGGGACCACGTTCTCTACCCACTAGGAAGAGACAAAGAGAAGATCAAGCACCTCCACGGAAAAGAAGTCTACACACTAATCATAGCAGAAGAATAACATTACCTAATACAAACCTATATAAAACCCGAAGCAGTTGCGTTAGGCTGTCCGCTGATTGAAGGTCTTCCCATATTATAATCACTAGCTTAATTTGTTCTCTAAGCATTCATTGGTGGGTACCATGAAGAAAGATGACACTGTGATTCAAAGGATGTCGGAACTGCTGAGGTCTGGAGCTGTAATGTTGGACCTAGCTTGCCCCATCTGCAGCGCTCCACTCTTTAGGCTAAGATCTGGGGAAATAGTCTGCCCAACCCATGGAGCAGTAAGAGTGGTTAAAACTGATTCTGAGGCCATAGAAGTACAGTCTCAAGCCGTACTGGATAAACTCGAAGCAGTAGCTACGAGCAGAATAAGCAACATAACGGAAGCTCTACACAGAGTAGACTCTGAAAGAGGTGAAGAAGAGTTGCTTGACCAACTAGAAAGGTGGTTAGAAGTGCTTGAAAGAGTTAGACGCCTAAAGCTCGCAACAACTAAGGGAGGAAAAAGCGGCTAGTACTCTTCGCACTAGTTAGCTATGCGTTCCGATGAACAAGTACTCCTAAATAACTACCTGCAAGCCATTTGGGCGTCTATTCCCACTTCGTACCACATAGGTCAATCACGCAGCGCGTTGCCACCGCGTAGAGCTTTTTCCAGCACGAGGAGTCATATCCATTAAACTAAACACTAAGTACTACAGGAACGGACCTCTAGTATCGCTAATGGTTCACTCGACAATAGTGCGGGGGGTGGGATTCGAACCCACGCAGGCCTACGCCAGCGGGTCTCCAACTCGTGATGCTGGAAGGGTCTTGAGCCCGCCCCCTTTGACCTGGCTCGGGCACCCCCGCCACAGTAGGTCTGGTGTTTGAGAATATTAAGCGTTTATGAATATTCTCTCTAAAAGTTAGTAGGATGGGTTCCCTCTGGTTTAAGAGAAGAACAAGGTTTATATTCTATATGAGCTTATTATATCGGGGGGAATAATTGCCAGCCGCAATAGTTCTTATCAATACTGAAATCGGGAGTGAGACTGAGGTGTTTAACGCTCTCAAATCGATCGAGGGAGTCAAAGAGGTTTACGAAACTTATGGTATGTACGATATAGTAGCTATAGTTGAGGCACAGAGTCACGACGTAATAAGAGATATAATAATTAACAAAATTAGGAAAATACCGCACGTAAAGTCTACTACTACAATGATCGTTGTCGAACACTCAAAGATAAGTTAGAGTTTCTCTAATAGTACCTTTTTAATCTTCTCGACTTCTTCTGAACCTAGTTGAGTCTTTACATCACCTTTTCCTTCTCTGTACAGGAGTAGGTTCTGGTCTAACATTCTTTTCGGTAAGATACTTGCTACTATGGAGTCGATGTCTGGAGTCAGCACACCTACGGCTTCAAGTAAAGCTACTAAAGCACCAAACATGTGGACGTTAGCTGAAAGTGGTACCCCGAGGCTAGCTGCTCTCTGAGAAGACCTTACTAATATAAGCTTGATGGGTTTCTCGCTTAGAAACCCGAGGACTTCCTCCTTCTTGAGCTTTAAGCTTTGACCGGCAGGCACGATCAGTTTCTCGTTAACTATAGCTACTCCATTTACTCGAAGGTAGTCTACGTATCTCGCAGCCTCTATGAGCTCCAACCCAAGCATTATGTCTGCCTCCCCTCTTGGTATAAGTGGTGCCTTAACCGTGTTGCCGACTCTAACGTGAACGATGACACTACCGCCTCTCTGACTCATGCCGTGGGTTTCAGCTATTAGGGAAGGCGTACCAAGTCTTAAGAAAGTTTCTGCGATCAGCCTTGAGAGAAACAGTTGGCCCTGCCCTCCTACACCCGTGACAATTATGTTTAGTTCACTAATTAGCTTCATAGAACCACCTAAAACCAGTACTTCACCAACCTCTCTTGATCTACCTGCTTAATCGGCTGAATTGCGTGAACCGGGCAGATCGGTGCGCATGCTCCGCACCCTACGCACAACTCCGCATCTATCGAAGCTTTCCCGTCATCCATTCTAACTATAGCTGGGCAAGCGAAGAAGTTATAGCAGATTCCGCACTTAACGCACTTAGCTAGATCCACAACGTACGTAACTATTTCTACACCACTTTCCCTCATCTCGTCTAAAGCTACTAGAGCACACTTCCTCCTGAAGATTAAAACAGCAGGCTTCTTTCTGGCTCTAGTATACTCTATCGCCTTTAGGAACTCTCCTCTTACTTTAGCCACGTCGTACGGATCGACTACTGAGACGAACTCGACGCCTACACCGCGTACCAGTTTCTCTATTGGGACATACCTCCCGTTTACCCTAGTAGCTGGACTAGGCTGGTGACCAGTCATAGCTGTAACCATATTGTCTAGAACTAGTATGACCTGGGGATGCTCGTAGTAAACAGCATCGATAAGCGCAGGAATGCCTGCATGGTAGAAGGTAGAGTCTCCTATGACAGACACTACAACTGTGTCTGTAAGAACCTTAGAGAAACCGTTCGCTAGTCCGATGCTTCCACCCATTTCAACACAGGTGTCCTGAAGCCTGTACGGAGGATAATAGGCTAGTGAGTAGCAACCTATATCGCCAGCAAATACCGCCTTGATCTTCTCTTGGTTAATCACTCGCCTAAGCTCGAAGAACAGGGGTCTATAGGGACATCCTGGACAAAATACTGGAGGTCTCGAAGGAACACTGAGCTGGACCCTCCCAGTATTAGCCGCTTTTGAGATTGAGCTCATACCTAGTGCTCTTCTTATTACTGCTTCGGCTCTCTCAAGCGTCATCTCGTAAGCTCTTTCGTTAAGTTCCCTGCCTACTACCCTCACTTTGATATCGTTTTTATGTAGTATCGAGCGAACTTGGAGTTCAATGAGTGGCTCCAGTTCTTCAACAACTACTACCTCGTCTACCCCCTCAACAGCTTTCAGCACTAGCTCCTCGGGAATGGGATATACACTTACCAGTTTCAGCACTCTTACCCGCCCGGCTAGCCCCAACCTCGATACTGCCTCCGACGTGTAAGCATGAGATATGCCAGCTGCGATTACGAGTAACTTTCCGTCACCATATACCCTGTTGAAAGGAAAGGCGTTGAGCTCTTTCTCGATTGCTTCTAGTTTTTTCAAGAGCTCGACTCTACGTAGTCTGGCATTACTTGGGACAAGCACGTGCGCCGGTCCTGGCTTGAAGTCTCCTGTAGTCTTAGGTTTGGGAATAGGACCTAGATCCACAGGCCCCCTAGTGTGACTCAACCTAGTCGTAGTCCTCAGCATAACTGGGTGCTTTATCTTGGAGCTGAAGTCGAACAAGTATTTAGTGAGCTCTTTAGCCTCACCCGGGTTTTCGGGTTCGAAGACAGGTACGTACGAGATCAGCCCGTAAAGCCTGTTGTCTTGCTCGTTCTGGCTGCTCCACATAGACGGATCGTCGGCACTAACCACAATAAAGCCGTTCTCAACACCTGTGTAAGCACTACTCATAAGAGCATCTGCTGCTACATTCAAGCCTACGTGCTTCATAGCAGTGATAGCTCTAACACCAGATAGTGCCGCTGCCCAACACAGCTCGAAAGCTACTTTCTCGTTGGTAGACCACTCAACATATATTCCGATATCGCTAGCGACCTCTATTAAGGACCCTATTACCTCAGAAGAAGGTGTTCCAGGGTACGCAGCAGCTACACCAACTCCAGCTTCTAAAGCTCCTCTCGCAATGGCCTCGTTACCAAGATATAAAACAGTGCCACTGCTCATACTTAAAGTCCTCTTCAAAGACACCTAATACCCTCAGTACCGTTGCTACTAGAAATTTATAGAGCTATTCGTGTTGCTTAAAGAGTTTAAGTAGACTTCAGAGCACGTAGTCTTGCGTTACCATGAGGTAAGATCGCACGAACTCCTTATACTTTTCTATAGATTTAGTTACCTCAGGGTCTACCCCCCTGAGGCCGGCTAGAAAAACAGAGGCTAGACCGACTAACCACGAGCCGTATAGGACCGTCTCGAAGTAGCCGTATCTGCCGATTTCTAGAGTTCTTACATCATGACCTAGCTCCCTAAGGTAATCGATAGCGAAGTCTATAGCCGGGTCCTGGTCACCCTTTATGGCAACTACTCTTAGCCAGTTCCTCGGATTACCTTCCCAACCAACGATGTCGTTATGTCCCCACTCAGGTATGACCTCGACTTTACTAGCAATCTTAGCGTTTTCATTAATCTCGTTCTTAGCCCGAAGCCCCACCGGGTAAAAGCTCTCAGATACTACGAAAACTGGAATGCCTCCGTAGAGGTATTTAGCTAAGTTTTCAGCTTCATTTAGAGCGCTAAAGTCTCGAAGAACTTCAACACCTTTCTCCAAGCTGATGTCCAACTCTATTAACTTATTTAGGAGACCTAGTGTTCCCGCTAGTAGTGACGGTAGAGCAGCTCTTGGCAAATAATCTTTTTCGACAATTACGCGGGGCAATCCCCTCCTTTCAGCCAGTAAAGCTAGCTGACCTCCGGAAGCTACTACTCCTACTTTAGCTCTTCTTCTAGTAGCCTCGTAGAACGCTGATAGCGTCTCTAGAGTGTTGCCGGAGTAGCTTACAGCTATAACGAGCCAGTCACTATTCACGTACCTAGGTAGTACGTAACTCTTGATTGTTGCTACTGGTATATCGATCTCTCTCTCAAAATACTTCGAGAGTATGTCCCCAACGATCCCTGAGCCCCCCATGCCCACGAAAGCTATACCACTTAAAGTACTCGCATCAAGCACTTGTGCGTCTACTACCTCGTAATTTAGTGCTCTCTCTAACTGGAAGCCCCAGTTCATGTAGTCTTCAAGGAGCTTCCGCATTATACTACCTCTTAGGTAGAAAGTCCCTTATATATACCCCAAGAAACTTCGTGAGGGGATTGCTCATAACCATAGTGTAGAGCTCTACTATGAAATCTAGGTACTCTCGTTCTTCGTGATCGGCAATAAGGAAGTCCTCGATCTTCTTGAGAATGAAGTCTAGGGCCTCGAATAGCTCTTCGTCTTCAGTGTTCTCACGAAAGAAGAGAACTATACCGTAAATATCTTCGAGTGATCCTGCGAGCTCAGAGCTCATACGCAAACCTGTGTTAGACTCTTGTCCGCACTTTTATAAACTTTTCTAACTTGCTCCGCCCGTACTTCGACAGCTTATTAGAAAACCTTTAAATTATGTGACTTAATGACTTAAAGGTGCTGAATGTGAGTAAGTCGTCTAGAATATCCGGGTTCTACAAGTTAACCATAGAAGAGAGAATCAAGGTTGTGAAGGAGTTCGCCGAGCTCACAGATGATGAAGTAGGTCTCTTGAGGAGGGTGGGTAGGCTAGGTCTAGACGTTGCCGATAAGATGATAGAAAACGTTGTTGGAACTTTCGAACTCCCTTACGGTATAGCAGTAAACTTCTTAATAAATGGTCGCGACTACCTAGTCCCCATGGCCATTGAGGAGCCATCAGTAGTAGCTGGAGCGTCTAACGCAGCTAAGTGGTGTCGTGAGGGGGGTGGTGTAACCTCGATAGCTACTGAACAGATAATGATATCCCAAATCCAGGTGGTTAAAGTGCCTTCTCCGCATACAGCTGTTGTCAAAATACTGGAGAGAAAAAAGGAGATACTAGATCTTGCTAACTCAACTAACGATATATTAGTGAAGCTCGGTGGTGGAGCTAAGGACATCGAGGTTAGAGTTCTCGATAGCCCAGTCGGTAAGATGGTGGTAGTAAACCTCTTAGTTGACGTTAAAGACGCTATGGGAGCCAACATAGTTAACACTATGGCTGAAGCAGTAGCTCCCATAATCGAGGATGCTAGCGGGGGGAGAGTGCTCCTAAGGATAGTTTCAAATTTAGCCGATAGGCGGCTAGTGAGGTCTTGGACTAAAGTACCAAAGGACGTGATAGGTGGTGAAGACGTTGTCGAGGGGATCGTATACGCGTGGGCTTTCGCCGCAGCCGATCCTTATAGAGCAGCAACTCACAATAAGGGCATTATGAACGGTATAATAGCTGTTGCACTAGCTACAGGACAAGATACTAGAGCCCTTGAAGCCGGAGCTCATGCTTATGCTGCTAGGAGAGGTAGATATGAGCCCTTGAGTACGTGGGAAACTGATAGTGAGGGTAACTTAGTGGGTTACCTAGAGATACCTATAGCCGTTGGAACAGTAGGTGGGTCGATAAGGTCTAACCCTATGGCTAGGCTGTCGCTGAAGATACTCAGAGTTAAGACAGCGAAGGAGCTTGCGGAGGTCATGGGTGCCGTGGGCCTAGTTCAAAACCTAGCAGCTCTTAGAGCACTCGCTACTGAAGGTATTCAGCGGGGTCACATGAAGTTGCACGCCCGCCAGCTAGCTCTTGCTGCTGGAGCTAGACCTGAGGAAGTCGATGTAGTCGCCGAAGAACTCGTGAAGTCCGGTAGAATTACCCTCGAAAAAGCTCAAGAGATTTTAGAGAGTATTAGAGTAAGGAAGTAGAGATTTACTCTAGGAACTCCGCAAGCTATCTTCCTAAGTTTTTAGCTCGAGCAACTTTCTGAAACCACTAAGAAGTGGTGTGCTAACGTTTAAGTTTATTGTTAATGGTGTTACTGAGATGCATCCCTCTATTTCCACAGCGTATACGTCAGTATCGGGCTCAGCTTCGAGCTTCTTCATGTATAGCCAGTAGTAGGGTCTGCCTAAAGGATCTCTCCTGCTATCATAACTCGAGTACCACCTTACTTTAGAGGCCTTAACGACTCTAACGCAGTTTCTGAAGTTCCTGGGGTTTGGAATGTTTACACTGAGTAGGTCAACCCCTGGTGGAAACCCTTCTTTCACGACATTCTCGACTATAGCTCTTAGATAGCTCATTGCTATGTTCTCCATTTCCGGTGTTGAAACTTGGTCGAAGCTCTCGACATCAGCTGAAAAAGCTACTGCTGGTATCCCAACGACGGCAGACTCTATAGCAGCTGCTATAGTACCACTATAGAAGATGTGCTGTAGCGTTAGGTTCTCCCCTATGTTTATTCCAGATAAGACGAAGTCTGGCTTATACCCTAAGACGTTTAGTGCTAAGTGAATCACGTCTACTGGTGTTCCATCCGTCAGGTACATCTTTACCCCACCGACGCTCATTGGGTAAACCCTCAAGGGTCTTGAGAACGTTATAGTGTGACCTATTACTGACCTAGGGCTTTCAGTAGAGAACACTAGAGCCTCACCAATACTGCTAGCCACTCTATAGAGTAAGAAGAGACCGGGGCTTGCGTAGCTGTCGTCGTTCGTAACCAAGAATTTAACCACTACTGTCCCCTAGTGATCTCTCTACCTACTCCCATTTTTTGTTTTAATAGTTGAAGCAGTACGATTAGAGAGGCTGCCTCAACTACGGCGATGTAGAGTAGTAGCAAGTGCTTACTGCCTAGGAGAGCTGACACTATGAACCCCCCTGCGGACCACGATACACCCGTCAGCAAGCCGAAAGTTCCATATGCTAGAGACCTGCTATGAGGTTCTACTAGATCAGCTACAGCAGCCCTCATGTTAGTCTCGTATATCCCCATAGCGATACCCCAGAAGACCCCGACGACAAATGGAGCTATAGGAGCTGCTGCGTAAGTCAGTAACACTGGAACTGCGGCTACGACTAGAGGAGCTAGAATCAAGCTTTTGATACCGTACTTATCGTATGCGATTCCGACAGGTAAGGCTACTAGTGCGTCTACTGCCATAGCTATAGAGTAGGCTAAAGCTATTCCTGCTGCTGACGCGTATCCCTCTGACGCCATATACATGGAGGCAATAGACCAGTGAATGTAGCCTGCTAGAAGTAGAGACATGGATATCGTGTAGAGCCAGAAACTTCTCGGAAGACCGCTAAATCTGGGAGGCGTTAGCGACTCATAGCTAACCGACTTTACACTCGGGTATAGTAGTGCTGCGGTAATAACAAGTACTACAGATGCCGCAGCTGGAAACGCTAGCGATAGGAAAGCAAGACTATAACCACCTGTACTTACGGCCCAGGATACTGCTAGAGGTCCGGCAAACGCTCCAACCTGGTCCATAACCTCGTGGATCCCGAACCCTTTGCCACGCCCTATACCTGACGTAACTTCCGCTAGTATAGTGTCTCGAGCCGGTGTTCTAAGACCCTTACCGACTCTCTCGATTACGTACAGTGCTACAGCGAGGTCCCACCTTCCTACGAAAGCTAGAAATGGTATTACTATTAGGTTGACGAAGTATCCAAACGCTACGGTACCCCAAAGCACGAGTGACGACCTAAACACTGTAGCTATGTACCCTCCTAAGAACCTAGCCAAGTAGCTCAAAAGTTCTCCACTTCCTACGATAGCTGCTGCTAGTGGAATAGCACCGAGACTCTCAAGGAACGGTCCACTTATCGATCTAGCACCTTCATACGTGATATCCGCTGTTAGTGAGACTAAACCTAGAACCAGGAAGACCAGTATCTCTCTCCTCATTTGGGCATCACTTCTACAAGTGTAGAAGGCCTTCTGGTTAAAAGCTTATTAGTCAGCTCTCCCAACTTTCATAGGTGCTACTGAGTGCCCTTAAGACCGGCGAGGTGCTATAAAGGTATAAATAAGCCAGCATACACGAGGTCCGAGTACATCGACGGTATCCCACAGCCTAAGATAGTTAAGTACGTCATGGGGAACTCTAGGGAGAGCTTTGAGTACAAGCTAGAATTGAAGGTTATTGAAGCTGCTCAAGTAAGACACAACGCTCTGGAGGCCGGGAGAGTGGCTGCTCACAAGTACTTAAGTAAGGTAGTAGGTGAAGATAAGTTCCTGTTCATAGTTAGAGTTTACCCACATCAAGTATTAAGAGAAAACAAGATGATGGCTTTCGCCGGAGCTGACAGACTTCAGGAAGGCATGAGAAGAGCCTTCGGTAAGCCCATAGGACTGGCAGCAAGAGTATATCCAGGCTCAGTTATCGCTGAAGTTAGAATCAATAAAGCTCACCTAGACTACGCTAAGGAAGCCCTAAGGCGGTTCAAGGATAAAGTGGGTGTCCCGTCGACGATAGAGATAACGGAATTAACTAAGGTTTCCTCTTGACGAGCGAGCTTCTCACGATAGGGGACTACGAACTTAAGTTAAGTGAGGTACTAAGAGCACTATCTGAATTACGAGCTAAGAGAGTTCTCGTACAGCTACCCGAAGGACTCAAGAGGTACTATACTGCGATAGCTGACTACATAAGGTCGGTAGCCGACGTCGAGGTTTACTTAGACGGAAGCCCGGTCTACGGGTCATGCCTTCTGGATCTAGGGAAAACCGAAGAATACGACTTAGTTATTCACGTAGGTCACGACCCGTATCCCCTTGGTAGTCGGATTTCAAGTTCACGTGTAGTGTTTGTCGACCTAGAGTACATAGGTGTAGACCTCGAGGCTTTGTTAATTGAAGTAGAGAAGTACCTAACTGTCTGTGGTTCAACGAATATCGCTATTGTGACAACCAACCAGCACAAAAAGCTCTCTAGGATCATAGGAGAGAGACTTAAGAATAGAGGCTTTAACGTAGTACTTGGTCCACTCGTGGTTTTCGGTTGTTACACACCCCCTGAGCTCAAGAAGTCTGAAGTCGAGGTAGTGCTTGTTGTTGCTGGTGGGGTTTTTCACTCAATTGGAGTAGGTATGGTTGTTAGAAGCGCTAAGGTAGTGAGAGTAGATCCCTATACTAAGCGTGTTACAGATGCTTCAAGAGAAGTCTCAAAGTTTGTATCTATAAGACTAAAGAAGATGTACGATGCTCTAAACGCTAGGAATTGGGGAGTCATCTTAGGTGTCTCAGGGCAGTATAGACCCTGGGTGGTGAACAAGATAGTGAAGACATTAAAGGAGAGAGAGCGTAGGTTCTACCTCTATACGGCTCCAATACTCGATATCAACGTACTTAGAAACATAGACAGCCCGGAACTAGACGCATACGTAGTTACGTCTTGCCCCAGGATAGCTGTAGACGATTTAGCAGAGTTCGAGAAACCTGTGTTAACACCGTTGGAAGCTGTAGAAGTACTCGAAAAGGGGAGTATAGGGAGGTACCCTGAGAGCCTACTTTAGTATACTCTGAGTGAAGTACGTTGCCCGATAGGACTATGCTCATGAGAGACTTAGAGATAGCTCTAGAGAAGCTTAAGGACTTCGTTAACCCTGTAGAGAAGCTAGAGCAGTACCGAACACCCGGCAATATTGCGGCATTAATGATATGGGAAGCCAGCCTAAGAAGGGATCTACATAGGGATATCGTGGTCGACCTAGGGTGCGGGACCGGGGTGCTAACTTATGGTTCTCTTTTACTTGGTGCGAGCAGTGCTTTGTGTCTCGACATAGATTGGTCTGCTCTATACGTAGCTAGAGAGAACTTAGTCGACTTTAGTGGACTATTCGACCTCGTTGCTGGTGATGCGAGAAACCTCCCGATGAGACCCATCTCAGATAAGTGCACTGTCATCATGAACCCACCCTTTGGAGTCAAAACGAGAGGGGCTGACATAGAGTTCCTGAAGGCGGCTTTAGGCACTTGTTCTACAGTCTACTCACTCCACAAGTACTCTCTGGAGAGCTTGAAGCTTATTTCGAAGGTAGCTGAAGAACTAGGGTTCGCCCTCTCTGTAGTCACTAAGGCTACTATGGTGTTAAAGCAGAGGTTGAAGCACCATAGAAAGAAAACTCACCGCTTTGAGGTTGCGTTAATTAGGCTTGTGAAAACTAGTGAATGTGGAGGAGTAGGGCGTTGAGAGAGGAAAAAACGCTAGAGGACCTAGTAATCCCAGGAGACCGTCTAGGAGTAGCTGAGGAGTTCCTTCCGGGTCCTGGGACGTATGAAGTCGGTTACCAGATAAGAGCTGCAGCAATAGGGAAGGTCGTAAAGGACCTCTTAAATAAAGTAGTGTCAGTTAAACCGTATAAGCTTCCAGTAATGCCGTACTCAGGTGCTATAGTCCTCGCTGTAGTAACCGAGATGCGTGAAGATTTTGCTCGCACTAAGATCTTGGCAGTCAACAACATACTACTCAACTACTCGTTTACTGGAATACTCCATGTGTCACAAGTAGTTGAAAAAGCGGGTGAGATAAAGCAGATGTATAGCTATGTACGCATCGGGGACGTCGTGAAGTCGAAGGTGTTAAACAGCTTCCCACCGTACTTATTAACAATTAAAGACGCGAAGCTCGGTGTAGTTCTCGCTAGCTGCAGTAAGTGCGGGACACAACTAAGGCTCTCGAAAGATAAGCTTAAATGCCCCGAGTGTGGCAATATAGAGACGAGAAAGCTAGGGCACGGCTACGGAAGCGTCTACATCGAAGCAGGTGACACTAAAGCTACTTTCGGAAGATGAGCACTTTAGCTAAACACAGAATATTAACTCAAGGTGTGCTCCATAAGCCAAAGAACTAAGCCTAACACAACTGTTTCGGGTTTCATAAAGGTTCATAAGGGTTGATGTAAGCTGCTTTATCGTGGGTCGAGCCCGCCCACGATGTGAGTGCGTGGTGAAGACCCGAGTGGGTAGGCGTTCAAAACCAGGATGTGGAGGTTTCCCCACAGCTGTGAACTCGAGCTAAATGAGGGAGAGCTGTGGGTCGGGGCTACCCCGAGCGAGGGAGACCGACGATGTGGACACCGATGAAAGATGCCCCGAGGTCTGTGAAGCCAGGGGTTGACAACAAACCACATCAACTAACATAAAACCCAAACCCAGGTTATAAAGAGAACAATCCCTTAAGTACGTTTTGGCTTACGAATTCGACCGGTCGATGCTCGCATGGACACGAAACAAGAACTTTACTGATATAGATAGATAGAAGATGATATAGATGGAAGATCCTCAGGACCTTATGCTGAGTGTAGTAAGCTACTTTATGAGCTCGCCTATTAGCTTAAGTTAATCTGCTGTGAAGGAAATCAATGAATATGCGACTCTTTAATAAAGCACCCGTCATCAGTTCACAAAACATTGTCCTTACCACGGCAATGTATAAGATAAGAGAAAGTTAGATAATAAAATAGTAGAAGTTGCTTTTAAACCAACTGATAGTGCAGTTAGGTAAAACTAATTTAAATAAGTTGATTTTTAGGTTGAAAAGCTTAAATACCAATTTTTGCGGTAAAAAGGTAGAAAAGTACGTAAATTGAAAAGTTCAAAAATGTCGTCGCTATATTAGTTCTAGCATCCCTAGTTCTACCGATTCACAGTGCTTTACTAACTCAAGCCGATGGTCAAGCAGGCACGACTTTATCAGCCGACGTAAATGCATCAGCAATATATCTCACTAAATACGAGTGGGAGACAGAGAAGACAGCTAATGCTTCTGAAGTATATCTAAGCCAATAAGCCCCACCGCTACTGTGGAGTACACGGTCTCTGTGAGTAAGACGACGACTATATCGTACTATATCGAGGGTTACGTCTGTGTTACGAACGGAGGTGAAAGAGCTACTGAAAACCTGGCGATAGAGCTAGATGTCTACGTTAAGGGCGAAAAAGGAGGGTGGAATATTAAGATCGTCGAAAGCCGTCCTGCTGATGTATCGGAGAAGCCGGTTTTAGGTCCGGGCGAGTCATACTGTTACTACTACAAGGTGGAAGTCCCCAAAGATTACTGGGATAGAGAAGAGTTTAAGGTAACTGCTAACGTTAAGATAACGAACCACAGTGGTCGGCTTGGAACACCCTTCGGTCCAAGCCGAGCGCTACAACTAGTAGTAAGACCAACAAAACGCAGGGATACGACTGTGTAAATGTCGTGGATACTAATGGTTATGGCTGGACCACGTGTGATAGTGACTCTTGGACTTACACTATAACTTTTGAGTATGACCCTAGTAAGGGAGAGTCTTACGAGCACAGCAATACAGTTATTATACTTCAAACAGAGCAGAGTGCGAGCTGGACGGTGTTAGTACACCAAGAGTTCGAGATCGCAATGTACGCTACGATATCTGGTGTAGTATTCTGGGATAACGGCTACAACGGGCTATACGACGAAGGCGATAAGCCGATCTCTGGAGTTGCTGTAGACTTGTATAGATACGATGAGGATACTGATGACTGGGTTTACGTAGATACAGCTTACTCTGACGAAAGCGGCTACTACTACTTCAATGTACCTGTAGGATACACCTACAAGGTTGAAGTAGTAAAGCCTTACTGCGAGTTTTGCGATATAGTAATGAGTACAACTACTACGTACTACGAACTCTATGCTGAAGAAGCTACAGCTTACGGTAGCAACGACTTCGGCTTTGTGTGCTTGAAGAAGCTTACTGGAGCTTACAGTAAGGGCTACTGGTCCTGGTCTCAATACAACAGGAGAACTGGTCAGTGGTTAACCCGAGTAACTCAAGAAGACGTTAACTACATAAACGAAGTGCTCAGTACGAGCTTCGAGACGCCTAAGCAGCTAGCTGACTACTTAGTTAGCCCCGTACTTGGTGATATGTCTATAGCACTGAGACAGCAGTTGATTGCGGTACTACTGAACCTCAAGTACGGGTATGTTAGTAGTGACACAGTAATCTACTATAACGATAGCTACATCACTATTAACGAGATCGTTGAGAACGCTAAGTCAGCACTAGAAGGAGGAAGCAGATGCGAGCAAGAGTACTGGAAGAACCTACTAGACGCTATAAACAACAACTACGTCTACTACGTATATGAAGTCGACTGCTGAGAGCAGTCGATAGTAATCTGCACAGTAATCTGCACTAAGAGTCAAACCGTTTTTACTATATTACCTATGTCGAGACCTTATACTAACCGAACTATCCTAGGTAAAGGCTTAGGAGAGTTTGTTCTGAATTAGACCAAGCAATCTTGCGAGTAGTAGGTGACCTAGTAACTCCGAATTGCTGTTTTCTTCGAGAACTAGTTTTAGACTGAGGAGGTCTCTGCTGCTGTAGGTGTTTCTTAGCTCAGAAGCTTTAGCTCTCAGTATTCTCTGGCTAGCTAATTAGTTGACTAGGAGAGCTTCATGATGGAGTAAACTAGCTTAACTGACTTCTCTACCCAGTCCCCACCGAGATGTTCTAGCTCAGATAGGGTCTTTAATAACGGCTTGTAGACTCTCGCACAGGATTTGCTGATCATCTCGGTATTGCTGGGGCACTCTATGTAGACACAGGGTGATACTAGCTTAGCGAAGTTTAGAGTGTTCATTATGTCTGAGCAGTTTAAGCTGGTAGCTTCTTGTCTTGAGTATTGAGCGTACTTCTCGACGTACTTTCTGTATCCGGTAGTCACTAGGTACTTGTGGACTTCAAGATCTTTTACTACTGTTGAAGCTAAGTAAAATACCTCGATTCCTAAGTGAGTGTGGAGTTCGTCTAGAAAGCTA
>Ga0105162_1001280_pt1 | contig 14699 bp, 13 predicted proteins | sample JNZ201metaG_FD_81532 | JGI IMG/M metagenome (GOLD analysis project Ga0105162, IMG submission 81532) | Hot spring microbial communities from Jinze hot spring, China to study Microbial Dark Matter (Phase II) - JNZ 20120812A | ecosystem: Environmental > Aquatic > Thermal springs > Hot (42-90C) >...
CTCCAGAGGGCCCTGAACAGCCGGAATGTAGGGGGCATATCCAAGCTGTTGCACTGGCAAGCTCAGAAACAGGTGATGCATTGCTGTGTTTCCCACTATTACTGCTTCAACCACCTGCGAGGGATCAGCGCCTATTTCAGCGCACATTTCTGCAACAGTCTTGTCAAGGGTCTCTACTATAACCCTCTGTAATTCGGCAGCCCCACCTGGTTTCTGAAGGGCCCAGGTTATCCGGGAGATCACGTCCTCACCATAAGAAATTTGGGGGTTTACAAACCCTCGCATGGCTAAAGTTTGGCCGCTTTCAAGGTTAAGCAGATAAACCGCTACTTTGGTGGTTCCCAGGTCCACGGCTAATCCCAGGGGGGAAGATTCCAAAGGGAGAAAAGCAATGGCTTCACTTTTACGGATCACCGCTTTTCCCTGCCAATTCTCAGCCCGAAGCCTGACCGGAAGTTCCCGGAGGAGATGAAAATCCAGAGAAGCTATTACTCCGTAAGAATCTCTGAGGGCCTGAACGACCCTTTCGGCATCGGAGCGCAGATCTTTAAGGGATGGTGGTGTCAGGTGGAGAGGATAAGTTGATATAGCTGGTGCTGGAGCAATACGCCCTTCTCCTTCAAGCTGAAGACGCTGGATGGTTGATAAGGATTCTGGAGGAACATAAACGCGGGAACCGGAAAGGGGTCTGGCCTGACAGGCCAACCGGTATTTTTGAGAGATTTGCTTCGGGGAAAGAAGCTGAAGCTCAAGGGAAGTTGGAGGCGAAAGTTCACCTTCGGCAATTCTGATGATGCAACGGCCACATTTTCCTTTACCACCGCATGGAGCTAACAAAGCAAGCCCCAGGTTGCGGGCAGCTTCCAGTAATGTAACCCCTTCGGGAAATTCTCCACTGCGCCCGAAAGGTTCAAATTTAATCCTTATGCTCAAATTCTCCTCCGGCAGCGGAGATAATTTAAAAGCATCTCCAGAGCGGCTTCCGTGGAAAGCCTTTTGTTCTGAATCCGATGGCTTTCCCACTTGAATTGCCGGCATTCTTCATGGTCTGTAGCTGACAACGCCACGTATACAAGCCCTACTGGCTTGGTAGGAGTCCCTCCTCCTGGCCCTGCTATCCCGGTTATCCCTATGCCGATATCAGCCTTTAGAAGTTCTCGCACTCCCCGGGCCATCTGAAGGGCTGTTTCTTCGCTTACAGCCCCTTTGGTTTTGATGGTTTCCTCGCTTACCCCAAGCAAAGAGGTCTTCACCTGGTTAGAATAGGCCACAACCCCGCCAATGAAATAGCTGGAACTCCCTGGTATATTGGTCAAGCGATGGGCCAGGAGCCCCCCAGTGCAGGATTCGGCTACTGCTAGAGTTAAGCCGAGCTCCTTCAAGAGCTCACCCACTTCTCTTTCCAGCATTTTCCTCCTCCTTAAAATGCTTTATAAAAGTATAGCATAATTTTTGCCACAGAATGCACTTTGAAGAAGGTAAAGGGGCAGCTTCTCAGCGGACCCTATTAAACCGGGGTTTAAGCTCGGAACCCTGGCAAACTTAAACCGAATAAAGAAGGTCAAGGTAGCGTTTAAGGAGTTCCTTCACCATCCCCCGGAAAGGCAAGGAGGCAGCCATACCATATACTGGAGCTATGCGTCCCTTCTCCGATGGCGCGGCCTTAACTTCCTCAACGGCTTCTTTCAAATCTTCAATGAACCGTTCCGCTACGCCGGGGAGGGTATGGCGGAGGGTAACAGCTATATGCACAGCGGGAGGATTCTGGAGCCCGTTAAGGCTCCAGCCTTTCTCCGCCATTTTCTCCATGACCCGGTAAATGTCAAACTCATCGGAAGTGAAGGCTATTATCCACAAGGGATCGCCCAGAATTTTAAGCCCAGGGATAGATTCAATGCCTGTCCTGATCTTATTAGCTGTTTCCAGGATACGGCTTGCGGCCTCCATATAGCCCCTTTCCCCCATTTTGAGCATAACTGCCCAGCAAATGGCTATCAGTGCCCCAGGCCGGCTCCCGGCTATAGAAGGTGAAGCATATAAACCACCTGGCCAATCAGAGGCTACGAAATATTGATAGCGCCGCAATTCCGGATTCCGATACAGCACTACTGAAGTGCCTTTGGCGGCATAGCCATATTTATGGGTATCGGCAGATATGGAAGTAACCCCGGGAAGGCGAAAGTCAAAGGGCGTTACTTTATAGCCCAGCTTTTCAGCCCAGGGGAGGATAAACCCTCCAAGGCAGGCATCCGTGTGGAAACCTATATTGCGCTCCAGTGCAAGGCGAGACAACTCCGGTATTGGGTCTATTACTCCGTGGGGGTAAGAAGGGGCAGAACCTACCATTACTACGGTATTTCGGGTTATAGCCCTCCGGGCGGCTTCAACATCAGCCTTAAAGTCTTTATCTACAGGGATGCGCACGATTTTGTAGCCAAAGTAATGGGCTGCCTTCTCAAAAGCGGGGTGAGCTGTCTCAGGCAGGATCATCTCCGGCCTGGTTATTCCTTTTTTGTCCCGTGCCCAATCCCGGTAAGCCTTCATGGCCATTAAAATGCTTTCAGTCCCACCAGAGGTTACTGTGCCACAAATGTGGGCAGAAGGGTCCAACCTTTCGGCTTCTTCTGCTCCCAGCATTTTGGCCGTCATAGCCACAATTTCTGCTTCATATTTTATTGTGCTGGGCCAAAGATCAGCATGAAGGGGATTGCTCTGGGAGTTAAGGTGGTAAACCCGGCTTATAAAGTCTATATGCTCTTCGGCACCATGGTATACAGCTCCAGAGGCGTAGCCTTCCTTCCAGCGCCATTCTTCGCGGGCATTTAATTTTTCCATAATGCTGAAGATTTCCTCTGGGCTTAACCCTTCGGAAGGCAGGCGGCTAAAAACCGGGACATCTTTATACGGTTTCAAGGAGTCTTCAAGGCCTGCTAAAAGGCGTTCGTATTCCTTTTCCACCTTTTTCCTGAAGGCTGGAGTTCGCTCTATGAAGTTTTCCATTAATCGGGCCAAGCCCCTGGGAAGCAATCCAATAAATCTCAAAGGTTTCATATCTTCCCTCCTTCACAGTTTATTAAGGCGGTGGTAAAGGGGACGATTCCGGCGGTATAGTTCCATGAAGGCCTCAAAAAGCTCAGTATAAAGCCGCTGGTTTTTCGGATCAGGCCTGAAATCTTTGACAATGGCCACATCTCTGGTGCAGCTTGCCAGATCAGATAGACCCAGGGAAAGGCTTGCTAAAATTCCAAGCCCCCTTAGCCCCGCTGCAGCAGGATCCTTCACCTGGCGAATAGTTCTTCCCAGGACATCGGAGAAAATCTGACACCATATATCCGACGAAGCCCCTCCCCCTATAATGTTTATCTTCTCCAGTTTTCTTCCAACAAAGCTTTCTATACAAGGGAGCAACCACCGCAGATTTAGAGCTACCCCTTCCATAACAGCCCTTACCATCTCAGCGCGAGTGGTTTTAAGGGAGAGGTTGAAAAAACATCCCCGGAGGTAGGGATCTTCCACTGGAGTGCGTTCTCCATAGAGCCATGGGGCAAAGATTACTCCCCCGCTCCCCGGAGGTGCTGAACTTGCCAGTTCATCAAGCTCTTTATAAGAAGAGGCGAACAGGAGGTTAAGCAAGAATGTAAGGCAAGAGCCGGCGTTTTCCTGCTCATTGGCCACGAAATACCTCCCGGGCAGGGCTGAAGGGAGAGAACCAATGCTGTGGATCAGATCCGTTTTCTTGAAGGGGACGTGGCAGGAAATCCAGGAGGAAGTCCCAACGTAAATGTGGGGTTCGTAATCTCGTAAAGCTCCCGACCCCAGGACAGCAGCGTGGTAATCAGGGGTAGAAATAACCACCGGTATACCTGGTGAAAGTCCAAGTTCTTCTGCTGGGCCGGGAAGGAGAGGTCCAAGGATATGAGTAGTGGGGTAAAGGTCCGGAAGTTTCTCCTCCTCAATACCTGCAAGGCGCAATAATTGTCGGTCGTATCGGACATTTTGAATATTGCGGTTATCGGTCAACCAGTGGAGGGCTATAGTGGCATAATCAGAGGCAAATTTTCCGGTCAATTTAAGGTTAAAGTAATCTTTAAGCTCCAGGAACTTATATGCGGCTCTGTAAACTTCTGGGCGTTCATACTTCAGGAAAAGGATATGGGCTATAGGGTCTTTCCCGGCATGGGTTGGAATACCACCGGTCAGCCTCACCCAGGTGAAAATTTTATCAATTCCATACCCCTGGAAGTTAATGAAGCCGCGGGTTATTTCTTTAACATAAGGAGCTCCTCTGGTATCCATCCACATTATAGTATTTCCGATGGGTTTCCCTTCCTTGTCCACCGGCACGGTGGTTGACCATGGGGCAGTTATAGCTAAAGCAGCGATGCGTTCTGGAGGGATGGGGAATTCTTCTCGCAGGCGGTGTATAGTGGTTTTGATCACGTTCCAGCATTCTTCAGGGTTCTGTTCAGCGCCGCCCTTAGGCAGGAGAAGCAGTGGGGCTGACCTTTCACTTTTAACCCAGGCTAAAACCTCGCCATAAGGGGAAACAAAGCCGGCCTTGCATGAAGTGGTCCCGCTATCAATGGTGAGTATTACACTCATTTTAACCTCCTGGCCCCTTTGCCAGAATGCAATTCATGCTTATTATACTCCACTCCAGGCCAGCAGGAAAACTTTCACCGGAAATGATTTGACTTAAAGAACCGCTTATGGTATAGTAAGCCCAAAATAGCAAGGAGGTGAGGGCCTTAAGTGAAACCGCAATACCGTGTAAACCGTGAAATACAGGCCCCCAGGGTAAGGGTCATAGGCGAGGATGGCCGACAGATCGGTATAATGTCTTTACAAGAAGCTTTAAAGTTAGCTTACGAGAAAGACCTGGATTTAGTGGAGGTTGCGCCTGATAGTGACCCTCCCGTCTGCAAACTGATGGATTATGAAAAGTTTATTTACGAAAAAATCCGGCGCGAGAGGGAAAGTCGTAAGGCTCGCAAGGGAGGGGAGGTAAAAGAGATTCGCCTGAGACCAAGCATATCTGAACATGACCTATCTTACCGCTTGCAAGATATAAGGGATTTCCTTCAGGAAGGCAATAAAGTAAAATTGAGGGTAGTGTTTAAGGGCAGGGAAATAGACCACCCGGAAATGGCCCTTAAATTGCTGGAAAAGATTATGGCCGGGCTATCGGATATAGCCCGGATAGATCAGAAACCTCAGTCCGATGGAAGAAGCCTGGTGATGATTTTAGCATCAAAGTGAGGAGGTGGGAAAGTGCCGAAACTTAAGACGCACAAAGCAACAGCAAAACGTTTTAAAGTTACTGGTAAAGGTAAAATTATGAGGACAAAGCAGGGCAAAAGCCACCTGCGCCGTAAGAAATCGGCCAGGGCTAAGGCTTTATACGATGAAATGCTGGAAGTTACCTGCAGGGGTGATAAAAAGAGAATCCGCCGCCTTGCACCATACCTTGGTTAAGGAGGTTTTAAGGTGAGAGTAAAGGGAGGAGTAGTAACCAGAAGGCGTCACAAAAGGGTGCTTAAGCTTACAAAGGGGCAGTTTGGAGCAAGACATGCTCTCTTTAAGCGGGCCCACGAGGCCATGATGAAATCTTTAATGTATGCTTACATAGATCGCCGAACCCGCAAGAGGGATTTCCGGCGCTTATGGATCGTAAGGATAAACGCAGCCGCAAGGGCCTATGGCTTAACCTATGGGAAGCTCATTTCAGGCCTCCGAAGGGCTGGGGTTGAAGTGAACCGGAAAATGCTGGCCGAGATGGCTGTGAAGGACCAGAACACTTTTGCCAAATTGGTAGAGATGGCTAAAGCTGCACTTTAACAATTGAATAGGGCCGGGAAAGGTGGGGTCATAAGTAGCATTCATAATGAAAAAGTCAAGCTTGCCCGCTCCCTCCTGACACGTAAAGGGCGGTGGAAAAATAAGCTTTTCCTGGTAGAAGGGGTCCGTATTATAAAAGAGGCTATTGGTGCAGGATTTAAGCCTATTTTTGTCCTGCATTCAGAGGATTTCAACCATAAAGAAGTTTTCTCCCTGGAGGATGTTGCCTGTTACCGGGTAACTGAAGCTATTATAAAAGCCGTTTCTTCAACCGTAACCCCTCAGGGCATAGTGGCTGTGTTCCCTTTTCCCCAGCTCCCTTTGCCCGAAAATTGGAGGCTTTCAGTGGTCCTGGATGGAGTTCAGAATCCGGAGAATGTGGGGGCAGTGATGCGCACTGCTACTGCAGCTGGGGTGGACTTTATAGCCATGACCCCCGGCTCCGCGGACCCCTTCAACCCGAAAGCGGTGCGTGCAGGGATGGGTGCTCATTTTTATATGCCTATAAAGCCCAATGCCCCATGGGAAGAACTCAGGGCCCTTTTCCAGGGCAAACAAATCTTGCTCGCTGACCCCCAGGGGGCAGTGCCTTACTTTGCTGTGGATTGGACCAAGCCTTCAGTGCTTATAATAGGGGGAGAAGCAAGGGGAGCCACGACCGAAGCGCGAAGACTGGCCCAAGAGGTTATCTCAATACCGATGGTTCGGCCTATTGAATCCCTGAACGCAGCGGTAGCCGCCGGCATTATCCTTTATGAAGCTTTTCGTCAACGCTCCTTTTCCCGGCCCTCTTGAAAGGGGGTGAACTATGGCAATTATTTTACGTTTTATAGGAATGGTGGTTTTTGGTGTTCTTGGCTGGCAGCTGGGAACTTTGCTGGCTGGTGGTTTATTTGACCAATCTCTCCGTTACGTTCTCAGCATAGCCCTCGCCTCGGGAGCCCTTGGCTTCATTGTAACCCCGTGGTTCACCATTTACCCCTTCCGCTGGATACGGGAAAAAATAAAAATACTGCCTGCCCGAAATCTGATCGCCGGATTTGTCGGGTTAATGGTTGGCCTTGTGATTTCGGCCCTCGTTTCCATACCAATATCATTTCTCCCGTCCCCTTTTGGGAAGGTTCTGCCCTCTATTGCTACAGTTTTACTTACTTACCTTACCACAATGATAGCTATAATCCGGCAGAACGATGTCCTTCGCCTTTTTGGCTCCCGCTTCTCTCTCAGGGGCGAGCCTTTGCCTTCCGAAAGCTACATCTTACTTGACACCAGTGTAATAATAGACGGACGCATAGTGGATATAAGTCGGACAGGATTCCTGCGAGGGACCTTGCTTATCCCTCGTTTTGTCCTCAATGAACTGCATCACATTGCCGATTCTCAGGATATCCTCCGGCGCAACAGGGGGCGAAGAGGCCTTGAAATGCTTGAAAAACTCCGCCGTGAAGCCATAATCCCGGTCCAGGTTACTGATATGGACGTTGAGGAAGCAAAGGAAGTGGATGAGAAGCTCATACTCCTGGCCCGCAAACTTCAGTGCCCTATCCTCACCAATGATTACAACCTTAACCGGGTGGCTCGCCTCCAGGGCGTGGAAGTTTTAAACCTCAATGAGCTGGCCAATGCCGTTAAAACCGTAGTGCTTCCAGGTGAAAGCCTTACGATTCACATAATCCAGGAAGGGAAAGAGCCCAACCAGGGGGTTGGTTATCTGGATGATGGCACTATGGTAGTGGTGGAGAATGGTCGCCGCTTTATAAACTCCACCATTGAGGTCACTGTAACTAAAGTCCTCCAGACCGATAAAGGCAGAATTATCTTCGCACAACCCGATGGCCGGAAATAGGAGGGGGTATGGCTTTGGAGATTTACAACACTTTAACTCGCAGGAAAGAAAAGTTTGAACCGTTACATCCGGGATTTGTGGGCATATATGTATGCGGCCCCACCGTATACGACCACCCTCATATCGGCCATGCCAAAAGCTATGTCTCCTTTGACGTAGTGGTGCGCTATTTGCGCTACCTGGGCTATAAAGTCCGCTACGTTCAGAACATAACCGATGTGGGCCACCTGCTGGAAAGCGGGGAAGACAGGGTGCTCAAGAAGGCAAAGATTGAGCGGCTTGAACCAATGGAGGTGGTGGAAAAATACACCCGCAGCTACTTTGAAGATATGGATGCCCTTGGCATCCAGAGGCCTGATATTTCTCCCAGAGCCAGCGGGCATATACCTGAACAGATTGAGCTGGTTAAAATCCTTCTGGAGAAGGGTTTCGCCTATGAAGTGAAAGGCTCCGTCTATTTTGAGGTGGCCAAGTTCCCTGAATACGGCAAGCTTTCAGGACGGAAAGTTGAGGAGCTTATAGAAGGATATCGCATTGACCCCAGCCCCGATAAGAAGCATCCGGCTGATTTCGCCCTTTGGAAGAAGGCAGAACCGGAGCATATAATGCGCTGGCCAAGCCCATGGGGGTGGGGCTATCCAGGCTGGCACACAGAATGCTCCGTTATGTCTACCAAATACCTGGGTCAACCCTTTGACATCCACGGCGGCGGGATTGATAACATTTTCCCCCACCATGAGTGCGAGATTGCCCAGAGCGAAGCGGCTTACGGCGTCCCCTTTGTCCGCTACTGGATGCACAACAACATGGTGACTGTGGAAGGGGTTAAGATGAGCAAATCCCTGGGAAATGCCATATACCTTAAAGACTTATTCAAACGCTACAGCCCCATGACTGTCCGCTTCTTTATCCTTACCAGCCATTACCGCTCCCCCCTTGATTTTTCCGATGAAGCCCTCTCAGCGGCGGAAAAAGGCCTTGAAAAACTCTGGAATACTGTTAAAGAAGTGAGGGAACGCATCCCCTTCTCTGAAACAGGCCCCATCCCCCAGGACATAGCCGATACCTTAGCTAACAGCAAAGCTCGTTTCTTGGCGGCCATGGACGATGATTTCAACACCGCTGTGGCGATCGGGGAACTTTTTGAGCTTTCCAAGGAGGTCAACACCTGGCTTGCCGGAGATAGGCCTCTATCCAAGGATGCCCTCATGGCCATAGATAACCTCTATACCGAATTGGGTGATACCATACTGGGAATAATTCCCCGGAAGTTTCCGGAGCAATTAAGGGGAGAACTTGAAGTACCCCTTATTCAGCTTCTCATAGAACTGCGGCAGGAATTCCGCATGGCTCAGGATTGGGAAAGAGCTGATCGCATAAGGGAGAAGTTAAGGGAATTAGGCATAATCCTTGAAGACACTCCTCAGGGGACCAGGTGGCGAAGGGTAAAAATTTGAAAAGAGAAGAACCTCTAAGACCTTTATACCCGGGGCGAGAATTCCTCTACGGCCGCAACCCTGTTCTGGAAGCTTTAAAGGCTAAGCGTCGCAAATTCTACCGCCTCATCTTAGCAGAGGGGATAAAGGATTCTCCTCCGGTGAATGAAATAATTTCCCTGGGAAACCGCTATGGCCTCTATCCCATTTTTATGTCAAGGGAGAGGCTGGATTCAGCTATCCCTGATGGCTCCCACCAAGGGGTTATTCTGGAAGTTTCTTCTTACCCTTACTCCTCCTTTGAAGAAATCCTCCAGGGGAGCTCAGGGGTAATGCTGGCTCTGGACCTCTTGCAGGATCCGCAAAACATGGGGACTCTCCTCCGGACTGCAGAGGCTACGGGGATAGACGGTGTCTTGATCCAGGAAAGGAACACTGTGGGGGTAACCCCTGCTGTGGTGAAAGCCTCGGCCGGAGCCGTTGAGCACCTGAAAGTAGTCCAGGTTTCCAACCTGAACCGGGCCCTGGAAAAACTTAAAGAGCAGGGCTACTGGATTATTGGCCTTGAAGCCCTCCCCGAAGCTAAGGACCTGTTTGAGATTCAGCCCCTTTTCCCGATGGTTCTGGTGGTAGGAAGTGAAGGGAAGGGGTTGAGGCCATCAGTAAAGGAGAAATGTGACCTGTTCCTCAAGCTCCCAATGGAAGGGAAAGTTTCTTCCCTCAATGCTGCGGTGGCAGGTTCAATAGCTCTCTACTGGTTTTACCGATTCCGTCGGCGAAAGGAGGCCTCATGAAAATTCTGGTAACAGGAGGGGCGGGCTTTATTGGTTCGCATGTGGTGGACCTCTTCATTCAAGAAGGGCATGATGTTGTGGTGGTGGATAACCTCCATACCGGAAAGAAGGAGAATATTAACCCAAAAGCCCGCTTTTACTATCTGGACATCCGTGCTCCTGAGCTTGAGGAGGTTTTTGCAAGGGAAAAGCCAGAAGTCATATCCCATCAGGCCGCTTTGGTGAATGTTCGGGAATCAATGCTCAAGCCCATCCTTTACGCTGAAGTCAATATTTTGGGCTCTTTACACCTCCTGGAGCTGGCGCGTCGCTATGGAGTGCGCAAAATAATCTATGCTTCCACAGGAGGGGCTGTTTATGGCGAACCAGAATATCTACCGGTAGATGAGGAGCATCCAATAAATCCTCTGGACCCTTACGGAGCCAGCAAGCATGCGGTGGAGCATTATCTCCACCTCTATTACCTCAATTACGGCATTGAATACATCTCTTTGCGTTATCCCAACGTTTATGGGCCAAGGCAGGACCCCTTCGGGGAAGCTGGTGTAGTGGCTATTTTTACGGGCCAGATGCTCCGGGGGGAGCAACCAATTATCAACGGTTCTGGGGAACAGGAAAGGGATTTCCTCTACGTGGAAGACGTTGCCAGGGCTAACCTCCTGGCTCTGCACAAGGAAGGCGTCGGGATCTACAACCTGGGCTGGGGAAAAGGCACCTCGGTTAACGAGATTTTCCGCCTCCTCAAAGAACTTACAGGTTACCCCGGGAAAGCTGTACACGGCCCCCCCAAGCAAGGTGAAGTCTTCAAGATATGCCTCAACTCAGAAAAAGCTCGCAGGGAACTCGGTTGGGAACCCACGGTCCCCCTTGAAGAGGGGCTTAAGAGAACTGTTGACTATTTCAGCAAAATTTCGTGAAGCCGCGGGGGTTTGCTTTCCCTCCTGCAGGGGAGTATAATTAAACCGGCTGCCTGGGGAGAAGGGTAAATCTATGGGGACGAAAATCTTTGTTATTACTAAAAATCCGGAAATTTTTTCCAAGTTTTTCCCTTCGCTGGTCAAATCCGGCTATGATGTCATTCTGTCTCCCCCCATTTCCGAGGAGATGTGCCGGAAAATACGGGAGAAGCCGGATATAATCTTTGTGGATGCCCTATCCCTAAATCCAATATGGTTGAGGGACGTTTCAGCTTTCATAAAGAGCAAGGCTTACATGCTTCCGGTAATCCTCCTTACCTCTAAAGGCAAGCGCACTCCGATAGAAGCTGATGAAATCATTTATGAACCGATAACCTGGCGTAAGCTTCGCCCCCGCTTAAAGAAAGTGATAGGGATGAAAAGGTTCCTCAGAAGCGGAGAATTAACCCTTGACTTGCTCCAGCGAGTCTTAATCATCCGGGATAAAGAGTACCATCTCACCCCTAAATTGGCCCAGCTTCTGGAAGTTTTCATGCGGAACCAGGGGAAAATTCTCACCAAGCCTTATCTCATAAAGAAAGTGTGGAACACTGACTATGTGAACGACACGCGCACTCTTGAAGTTCACATTTGCTGGCTCCGCAAACTTATCCCCGAAAATTACCTTAAAACAGTAAAGAAAGTGGGCTACAAATTTGATGTCCCACTCACTGAGGATTAAGATCCTGGTTTTTGCGAGCGGATTTGCCTCACTGGGAGTTGAAATAACCGCTTCCAGGCTTATGGAGCGAGTTTTTGGCTCAACCCTGTGGGCATGGTCCACACTTATTGGCCTTATATTGAGCTACCTTTCCCTTGGTTACCTTTTGGGAGGCAGGCTTGCCGATAAGTATCCATATCCAGCATTGCTTTACCGCCTTGTTTTCTTAGCAGGCCTCTGCACTGGAATTATCCCCTTTGCTGCTTCAAGCCTTTTCTCTCTGCTCAATTTCTTAGGCCCGTGGGGTAATTTTCCGAATTTCATCCCCCTTTTCGCTTTCTTCACCGGAATGGCCTTCCTCCTCCTGGTCCCAATCACCCTTATGGGGGCTGTGAGCCCTTTTGCCCTCAAACTTTCCATCCGGGATTTCAACGAGACCGGGAGAGTTGGTGGTGCGATTTTTGCCCTCTCCACCCTCGGAAGCATCCTTGGAGCTTTTCTCCCCCCTTTCATCTTGATACCCTTTTTGGGCACTACCAGAACTTTCCTGACGCTGGCCTTAATCCTTGTGACGGCTTCCTTGCTGGGGATCGCGCCCGGAGCAAAAAGCCGAACTTTCCTCTATCTGACCCTGATAGGGGCAGTTTTTTCCCTTAGTTTTAATGCTAAAATTGCCCCCCCTTTTAAAGGCCAGGTCCTTTTTGAAAAGGAATCGCCTTACAATTATGTGTGGGTTATTCAAGCAGGTCAGGATGTTTACCTCCTCCTTAACGAAGGGATAGGAGTTCAATCCATATACAACCCGGGGGAAGTGCTTTCAGGTGGAATCTGGGATTATTTTCTTGTAGCCCCCCTCTTCAATCAGCCACCTTTTTCACCCTCCAGGGTGAGGAGTCTTTGCCTGATAGGGCTGGCCGGTGGGACTGTTTCCAGGCTTTACACCAGCATATACGGCCCAATCCCCATTGATGGGGTTGAGCTTGACCCCCTGGTGGTGGAGGCAGCCAGGAAATTTATGGCCCTGGAAAGCCCCAATCTCAACATAATAGTGGATGATGGTCGCTACTACCTGAGCCGTTCCAGAAAGGTCTACGATGTAATAGCCGTTGATGCTTATCGCCCTCCGTATATCCCCTTCCATCTTACCACCAGGGAATTCTTTCAAGAGGTTAAGAAACATTTGAGTCCTGAAGGAGTTTTAGCGGTAAATGTAGCCCACCCCCCAAACGATTACCGCCTGGTTAATGCCATAGGCGCCACTATCGCTTCAGTCTTTCCGAGCGTTTATGTGATCGACCAACCCCCCGGTGAGCACCCCGTGGCCAATTCTCTGATAGTGGGAACCGCTTCCGAAACAAGGCCGGAAAATTTCGCTGTCAACATGGCTTTCATAGAAAACCTTTTCCTCCTGGAGGTTGCCAAAAGAGCCCTTCCAGGGGTAAAAATTTTTAATGGGGGAAGCACTATATTGACCGACGACCATGCTCCGGTGGAACACCTTACTCACGTGGCCATTCTGGATTACTTGAGGGGTAAAAGATGAGAGGGCAAAAGACGGGCGTGGCGGATCTTCCCCTCCATTGGGGAGAGGTGCCGCGCTGGTTGTTCCAGAGGATGGCCCTTCTGGCCAGGGAAATAACGACGATAATTGTGATGGAGTTCGGCACAGCCGAGCTTTTGAGGAGGCTATCGGACCCCTTCTGGTTCCAGGCTTTCGGTTGCGTGCTGGGGTTTGACTGGCATTCCAGTGGTTTGACCACCACCACTTGCGGTGCCCTCAAGGAAGGGCTTAAGGACCTGGGAGACGAGTTGGGCATATTTATAGCCGGGGGTAAAGGGGGAACCTCCCGCCGGGCTCCGGAGGAAATCCTGGCCAGGGGTGAATTAATATCCATTGACCCAGCTAAACTCGTCTACGCAAGCAGGATGGCAGCTAAGGTGGATAATACTGCTCTCCAGGACGGCTTCCAAATTTACCATCATACCTTCGTTTTTGACCGGGAGGGCAATTGGTGTGTGATCCAGCAGGGGATGAACCCAGCTAATCGCTATGCTCGCCGCTACCATTGGCTTGGAGAAACAGTTAAAAGCTTTGTGTGCGAGCCTCACAGTGCTGTTTGCTGCGACCTGGTCACGGAGCCATTGAACTTGGTCGCAGCCGAAAGTGAAGAAGCCAGGAAGGTGAGTACCCTCCTGGCCTGCGAAAAGCCGGAGAAACTGGTCAAAGAACTTAAACGCCTGAAAACCATGCAGTTGCCTCCCCGACACCATGTCCTTTTAGAGGACATAGCTCCTGACCGCCTTTATTCCATTTTCCTCCGCACATACGAGCGCCAGCCGGAGGATTTTGCTTCCCTGCTGGAAATGGAGGGGGTAGGACCTAAAACGGTAAGGGCTCTTAGCCTCATAGCCGAGCTTCTATACGGCGCATCGGTAAGCTACCGTGACCCTGTCCGCTTCAGTTTCGCCCACGGGGGCAAAGATGGTCATCCTTACAGGGTAGATCGTCGCACCTATGACCAGTCCCTTGAGATCCTTGGGGATGCTGTAAGGAAAGCAAAACTGGGGCAGAGGGAAAAATTTGAAGCTTTGAAGAGGCTTTCCCGCTATGCATTTCGTGGGGATTGACCTGGCCTGGTCCTACCGTAACCCTTCGGCGGTCGTGGTTCTTGAAGGTGAAAGGGCCGTTGCCTGGAAAGAAAAAGCCACAAGCGATGAGGAAATCATCGGTTTTTTGAAAGGGATAATCGGAGAAGGGCCAGCCCTCGTTGCTGTGGATGCTCCTCTGATTGTGCCGAACGAAAGGGGATGGCGTCCTGGTGATCGGGAGCTGGCGATGGCTTTTCGGCGTTACGAGGCTGCCCCTCACCCGGCTAACCGTGGCCGTTTCAGGGGAAAAGTCAGAGGCGAGGAGCTGGTCCGAAAGCTAACGGCGGAAGGATTTATTCATTCCCCTTTCATTGAACCTCTTAAAGCTGCAAGGCAGGTGGTTGAAGTATACCCGCATCCTGCCGCTGTGGCCCTTTTTGGCCTGGAAAGAACCCTGAAGTACAAAGCGAGGCCAGGCCGCTCTCTGGATTTCAGAAAAACGGAACTATTTCGTTATATAACCCTACTTAAGGGCCTGGAGAAAGCCCTTCCTCCTCTTTTTGCCCCCCAAATCCTCTC
>Ga0105162_1001285_pt1 | contig 14668 bp, 15 predicted proteins | sample JNZ201metaG_FD_81532 | JGI IMG/M metagenome (GOLD analysis project Ga0105162, IMG submission 81532) | Hot spring microbial communities from Jinze hot spring, China to study Microbial Dark Matter (Phase II) - JNZ 20120812A | ecosystem: Environmental > Aquatic > Thermal springs > Hot (42-90C) >...
TACATCCTTAAGTAATGAGAGTCGAGCAGTAGCTCGAGGTTCTGCTCCCGACTCTATGTGAGCTCTATGAGGATGGGTTCAATTAGAGATGGTGCCTCGACGACGGCTTCGTTATACCCTAGCTTGTTGATTAGCGAAGCTACTTTGGCATCGAGATTCATCGACTTAGAGATTGCGGATATGTCGTCAGCAGACTTTAAAGCTTTAACAACCTTGATATTAGTATTATTCATAATCTCGTAGTCTAACCCAGCTGGGGACTGGGTTACCACTATTAAACCTATTCCAAGTTTTCTAACCTCTGCTAGATATTTCTGCAGGAACTTGCTTTTGGCCATAACGTTGTGTGCCTCCTCTACTACGACGAAAACGCTGTCCTTAAACACTCCACGCTCTTTTAAGTACTTAACAGCATTTAGCACACCAAGAGCTACTAAGCGCCTAAGCTCTAGGGTCTTTAGATTGCTTAAATTAAAGACTGTTAACCTACCCTTAGAGAACTCCACTAATCTATCTACTTCGCTAGGCTGAACTACCTTAAACACCTTTCCGTATTTAAGTAGTAGCGATACCTTTCTCATCAACGAAGCCTTCGTCTCAACTTCCCATCGAGCCTCGGGCTCGTACGTCTCTATTAGGTCGATCACTCTCTCGAGGTCTTTCGGTTTTTTCAGTAGCTTAGCTAGTAGATAAGCCTGAGGAGAACTAAGGTCTAATACCTCCTCAAGTAGAAACACCGCATCCAGAGGGTCTTCGATGGGTATTGCGACAGGTTCCCCCACGCCGACGTCGACAATGTAGTCTCCAACACGCGAATATTCACCGTACCAGTCTAGAACAACAGAAGCACCGTAACGCTTTAACTCATTAGCAAGCTTCATAGCTAGACTCGTCTTTCCTGAACCAGTGGTTCCAACTATCAAGCAGTGCCTCAAGAAGTCCGCCTGCTTCACATAAATCGGTATCCTAGGAGGAGTAGAGGTTCTTCCCAGTAGCACACCATCCTCAATCTCGTTCGAGCTGTTGTACATTGAGTAAACCACTTCTATCCTACTTGACCTGTGGAGGCGTAGAGTAAAGGGACACTACCACACTCTGAGGAAACGATTCTCGTGTCTTCACCTAGGACGTACCTGAGTATTGGCGATAAATAATCAGCACACGGCTCCTTCGACACTATCTCTACAAAAACCTTCAGGGCTCCACCGGAAAACTCCTCTACCACTCTAGTCTTACTCGGATTACAGGCTACTACAACAGCCCGAATAATGTCTAAAGCCTTGACTTCAATAGGTCTCTTAGTTAACAACCATAGACTCTCGCAGGACACTACGCCCCCACCTAAAGATAAACTTTTAAAAAAGGTACTGGGGGCAGATAACCAACCTCTTCCACCGTTTCCCGTCCCAAGGTTTCTGTACGTCTTCTTAGGGCGGGTAATCACAGTTTCCTAGGACTTCAAGTTACGTATTACTGCTCTTCAAATGGTGCTATACTAGCTACGCTACTATCACTAAATACAAATGTGTTTCTCTCAACTCGAATGACCTTACCCGAGACAGGTGATCGAATAGTCTCTCCACTAACCTGACTTAGGACATCACCTTTCATTACGAACGCTCCCGGCTCTACGATAAACTCCGGGAAACCCTCCACAGGAGTTTTCACATGAACTAACTTACCATAGTAGGTCTTTTCTGTCTTTGAGTAAGTAGAGACGCTACTATCGCTAACTACCCCAAGGTTTACTAGCATTCCTAGGGTAACTCTATACAGTTCTTCACCCCACTCTCTATCGTAGTAACCGTCACCTCCTCTAGTCTCAATTATTACGGCTGGAATTCCTCTATGTGTTGCTTCAACAAACAGCTGCCCGCGTGTTCCCGTAGACTCTACGACTGTATCCCACGGGATGATATTAGCAAACTCCCTCACCTTTGGGAACTCCTTGTGTAGGGCGAGAATGTATTGGTAAGAGTTTAAACCAGCGCAGTGGAGGTCGAGTACGTAGTCAGATGAAGACGCCAGCTCCCACACGAACTTAACTATCTTTTTGGTAATTGCCGAACCCGCACCTTCAGGAAAAACTCTGTTCATATCCACGTAGTCTACAGGGTTAAACCTCGTTCTAGCATTAAACCCTAGCACGTTAACTACTGGTATGATAATCGCTGTCCCAGCAATACCGCTACCTTTCTGCCTGAGGTATTCAATTAGCTTGTAAGCAGCAAACACTCCAGTAACTTCATCACCATGAATAGCTGCCGTAATCAGAGCTCGAGGAGAACCTCCAGAACCAAAAACATAGTACTTCAGCCTGAGTTCGGGTAAGTCTAGGAATCTTAGATCCATACAGTAACCCCTAACACCTTAATAGAACATTTACCCTATAAAATAATTAAATAATTAAACTATAAACACATCATACTAAAGCCATTTCATTGTCTTCTCTACTCTTAGTCGTGCACGTAGATGGCTCTTACCCGCCTCCTTCTCTCTGAAACCTTCTCCAGCTTAATGAAGCCTATGCGAACTAGCTGAAGAAGCTTACCAGGTGGGAATTCCACGATGGCTTTCTCAGCTATGCCACGAATTACTTTAAGCTTAAGTTTCTCAGGCTTGAGTAGCTCCAACTTAATATGGTCGACCACTGGAACCCACTGCACTATCTTCAAGCCCGATTTCTTAGCCTGCTCTAGTCCTGACCCAATGAATCTGGCCTCCACGTATCCCCTATACTCTCTCTCGACCACGATGTTGCAGAACTCGAGTAACCTCAAGTAGCCGTCTCTACTTAACGTGCTATAATCCTCTCTGCTGATGTAAACCTCGACCTGATCTCCTAGACCGAGGTCAATAACTCTAGATCCTAGAGACGTGTTAGACGGATGATAGCTTAGCTTTAAAACTCTTAAATTGTGTTCTTTAGGTACGTCTCTTATCACAACTTTCACTGGATCGAATACAGCCATGACTCTAGGGGATACCGGATCTATCTTTTTCCGATTCAAAGACGCTATATTCTCCCAGCTGATAGTGGCATCAGTCCCCTTAACTCCAACCTCCATGATTATTTCTCTAATAACCTCTGGGAGGATCCCCCGACGCCTCAACGACCTTAGTGTCCCAAACCTCGGGTCATCGATTCCTACACTACCACCTTTCTTAAGGACTTCCTTTATCTTACTCTTACTGAGGATCATTCCCTCGAGCCTTAGCCTACCTAAGTTTATTACCTCTGGGTACTCCCACCCTAATGCTCTGTAGACGTAAAGCTGTTTCAAAGTGTTAATAGCGTGTTCCTTACCTCTAAGTATGTGAGTGACTCCCATAAGCTTATCGTCGACCCCGGCGGCAAAGTTGTATGTCGGCCAAACAACGTATCTATCCCCAGTTAGTGGGTGTGGATGCCTCGAGGTATCCACTACCCTAAATGCAACCCAATCTATTAGTGATGGATCATGACTAGTGAGGTCCGTCTTAACCCTCACTACAGCCTCACCCTCAGCGAAGTAACCGGACAGCATCTTATCGAATAGCTCGAGAGACTCTTCTGAACTTTGAGCTCTATGAGGACACGGCTTCCTTTCGAGCTTAAGCTTTCTAAACTCCTCACGTCTGCACAAGTCTACGTAAGCTCCACCCCGTGCAATAAGCTCTTTAGCGACTTCGTAATACAGCTCCATCCTCAATGACTGAATATACTCTTCGTCCCAGGAGATTCCCAACCACTTTAGGTCTTCCCTAATAGCCTTGTAAGCCTCCGGAAGGGGTTTCTTGATCCTAGGGTCAGTATCCTCAAATCTGAGAATGAAGACTCCATTATACTCTTTAGCATATTCGTAACTAAGTAAGGCGGGTCTGGCGTTCCCCAAATGTATGTAGAAGTCCGGGTTGGGTGCGAATCGAGTTTTAACTCCCTTGTGCTTATCTACTCCAGGTAGTGGAGGCAGAACTCTTTCCTCTCTGCGCTCAACTTGCTTAGTCTCCTCAAAAAGCTCGGGAAACCTCTCTTTAACGATCTTAATTTGCTCCTCGATAGGGAGAGAATTCACAAAGCTAACTACTTCTTTAACTACTTCTACTATTTGCTTAGCGTACTTCCTAAGCTCAGGTAACTCCCCGAGGACTCTACTGACTACAGCACTTTCTAGAGCTCTACCTCCGTGGTCGATAGAGTTCTTTAAAGCATGCTTTAGCACTACCTCTCTAATCTTATCGACTTCCACTTACCACATCCCCCTCTGTAGATATCAATATGTAGCACTTTAACGGTCTTGATGTTGGGTCCTCGTATAGCAACACAACATAACCCTCTAAGGCAGACCTCTTACTTCTAACTTCACCTTTGCCTGTTATTACGTAAGCCAGTAAATCGTTAAATCTCACATAATCACCTATATCTACCCGTGGGTAAACTTCTGAGCCGGATACCTCTACTATAGCTACCTTCGAGTCTCTAGCTAAACGAAGACAAACGTCGCTCTTTCTGTTACACACCATGAGATCCGCCTCGACACGCTGTTTCTCAATCAACTTGAGAGCTAGCTCGTGACACTCTATCTTAGTGTTCTCTACATAGCATTCTATCGGTCTATAGTACTTTAGTATCTCGTCTAAGTCTTTTAAAACCTTAGCTGATGCCTCGCCGGGCTTTAGGGACAAAAAACCACCGCTAGTACGATCGCCTAGTCACGTAATAAGCAAGGTCTCTAAGCATTTCTCTAGCTTCGTGATCTCTGGGATTCGTTAAATATAGGGCCTCTATACCCTTCCTTATGAACTCCTCTGCGAGCTTGTTACTGAAATCTAGAGCACCGATTTCAACTATTGTCTTAGCTACCCTTTCGAGCTCATCTCGTGTTGCGCTACTCCTCCCAAGAGAATTTAGTATGATCCTTCTTTGTTCCTCACTAGCTCTTTCTAGAGCGTAGAGAACGAGTACTGTCTTCTTTCCCTCTCTGAGGTCGCTATACTTAGGCTTACCTAACGTTTTTTCGTCTGCTACTAGACCTAGTTCATCGTCTCTGATTTGAAACGCTATGCCGATATCTATAGCAAACTCAGCTAGCTTAGCTAACTCGTCGTCGGAAGCACCAGCAATAATGGCGCCTATAAGCACGGAAGACCTGAATAACCCAGCCGTCTTCTTCTTAACCATTTCTATGTATTCACTTACGGTGACGTTGTCTCTAGAGGTAAAGAGCACATCTAATGCTTGCCCTTCAGCAACAGTTGCAGCTGCCCAAGTTAACTCCCTAATTGCCGAAACAATCCTTTCGTAGCTTAAGCCATAGTCTAGCAACCTCAAGAGGGCTTCATACGACTTCGCAAAAAGGAGGTCACCGGCTACTATAGCAAGAGCTTCACCCCAGATTTTGTGAACCGTTGGAACTCCCCTTCTGAACTCGTCCCTGTCCATTATGTCATCATGTACTAGCGTGAAATTATGGAATATCTCAACAGCAGCTGCTGCCCATGACGAGATCTCTAGCGAGAGTCCATACATTTTAGAGGCGAGAACGACGAGTAAAGGTCTAAGTCTCTTACCACCAGCTCTAATCAAGTGCATAGAGGCATCATAAAGCTCTCTAGGGTGTCCGGACACTAACTCCTCTATCCTTCTATAGGTCATGGAGCTAACAGTGTTTGCTAGACTCGCAAGACGCTCTGGGAGCTCCAACCTCTCACCTCAACTACGATATGTCGCCACAACAAATTTAGCTTGCTAAAGTATCTACGTATCGGTTGGGGAGTGACTTGACACAGCATCGCTAGAAGAGCGATGCTTGATGCTCTCAAGTCGCCCAGCAGTAAGATATATTTAAATATCTCTTAAAACACACTCTTGGGAGACTAAGATGAGTTACTCAAGTGCTGAAGTGAGTCTAGCTGAATCTAATATAGTTGAGCAACTCATGGGTATCTATAGACTGATGTCTGATGAAATGAGAGAGCTAAACACTATGATCAGAGAAACAGACCTTACTCAGAGTTTACTCGTTGAAAAGAGATACGACAAAGTCAGAAAGCTGAAGAACGACATCGAGACTGCATCTATGAGCTTGATGGAGTACTTTATCAAAGTGTCTGAGTACATATCCTCACGTGAACTTTACGTGATGGTTATCGACGAAACCATGAGAATAGCCGAGGATCTCGAAGCTGCTGCTTACAGAATATTCCTAGTCAACAAGCTTGGCAGCAAGATACCGGACAAGATCTACGTGATAATTAGTGAAGTATCTAAGAAGATAATGTCGCTTATAGACTTGCTGAGCGATATGATCCGAAATGTAGACAACAATAAGGTCATTAAGGAGATGTTTTCAGAGGCGGTGAAAATTGAGGACTCTATTGACGAACTCTATAGAGAAGGAGGATTAGAGTGCTTGAAGATATCGGGAGACTTCGTTGGGGCGTCTATACTTAAGGAAGCTTTAGACAAGCTCGAGGATTCAGCTGATATAGCTAAGAGGGTGGCTACCTATATCTGGTTTCTCTCATCGTTTAAGTGAGCTCAAGTCGTGTGGACCTGTTAATGGGTACTTGATAGGCTCAAAGGTAGTCGTCTTTGATATAGAGAAAGCTAGGTGCTTATTTACACACGGGTTCTACGGCAAGCCCGTTGGTGTGAGAAAACCTAGAGATACAAACATAGAAGTACCCCTGGAACTCTCTTTACTAGAAGCCATATTTTTGTTGAGAGAGGGGATCTTAAAGGTATACTCCGGAAACGCGGAGGTCGGTGAGGAAGAACTCCAGAGAATTGTTAGCCGAGCATTCAGTAACTTCGAAGAGCTTTACGCAGTATACGAGGACATTAGGTCTCAGGGGTTTACCGTTCGATCCGCACTTAAGTATGGCGCGGATTTTGCTGTATATAGAACTAGACCTGGTCTAGAGCACGCACCATTCTTAGTAAAGGTAGTTTCTGAGAACCAGCAACTAGACCCTGGAGACATAGTTGGTTGGGGGAGGATTTCACATAGCGTCAAAAAGACCCTGCTGCTAGCGGTACCAGACCAAAAGAGCAGGGAAATCAGCTACGTAGTTCTAAGATGGTTCAAGCCTTAACGTTTTCACCATAAATCACGATCGAGTTAACCTAGAGTTGGTTGCGCCTTAATACACTGTAGGTTAATCAGTAAATTAAGTTATGTAATCTATAAATCTATATCTTATTTGATGCCTCGAGTAGTAGTGCTTAGACTAGGGCACAGACCTAAGAGAGATATGAGAGTCACGACACACGTAGGACTCGTAGCTAGAGCTTTTGGGGCATCCGGGATGGTTATAGCCAGCGTCAAGGACGAGGCTATTATTAAAAGATTGAAGAGAGTGTGTGAAGTTTGGGGTCGAAGGGATTTCATGGTTATGGACGGCATTAACCCACTAGACTATATAAAGAGTTGGAAGGATTCTGGTGGATTAGTCGTACACTTGACCATGTATGGTCTACACATAGATGACGTGATAGATACCATTAGGTCGCTAAATAAGGATATCTTAGTCATAGTTGGTGCCACGAAGGTTCCTAGAGTGTATTACGAGATATCGGACTACAACGTGGCTGTAGGACACCAGCCGCATTCTGAGGTAGCTGCTTTAGCAGTGTTTTTGGACAGACTCTACTCTGGGAAAGAGCTAAAACTTATCTACTCTGATGCGAAATTATACATAGAGCCAAGCCCACGAGAGAAAAGGGTGATAGTTCGTGACCAACCACGTTGATGGTTTGTTGAAGTTCATTGAGAGTTACCTAGGTAGTGAGGGTATGAAGGTATTCCAAGTTCTACTCGACAGCGATAAAGAGCTGAGCTATAGTGACATTATAGCTAGAACAGACCTAGATGAGCAAACAGTGAGGAGAGTGCTCTACGAGCTTAATGATCTGGGCTTAGTTGTATACAGGAGAGTTCAATCTCCTGAAGATGGTAGGTTCGTCTACTACTGGTTTGTGAACTCTTATGGGTTAAACCAAGTGCTTTTAAACCGAAAGAGGATGACCTTAGAGAAACTTAAAGCAAGGTTAGACCACGAGATGAGGACTGTGTTCTTTCTGTGCTTAAACGACGGTATTAGAATGTCCTTCGACGAGGCCATCGAATCGGACTTCAAGTGTCCTAAATGTTCTTCGCTACTTGTTCAAGAAGATAGGAACCCCTACATAGACTCTCTCAAACGACTAGTCGATAAGCTAAGTAGAGAGATAGAAGATGAGCGTAAGTCTGTTTCTACTTGACTTATTCTCAGGTGCTGGTGGGTTCTCGCGGGGTTTTAGGGATGAAGGCTATAGGGTACTTCTAGCGATAGACAGCGATAAAACTGTGTCCAAAACTTATAGTGCTAATTTTCCGGGAACGACAGTTCTTAATGAAGATATAAGAGAAGTATCTTGTGACGATATCGTGTACCTCATCAATAGGGCTCGCGTTGATGTTGTCATAGGTTCCCCACCGTGCGAGCCGTTTACAGTGGCTAATCCTCGGCGATCACGTAACCCTATCGATAGACTATACTCAGATCCTACGGGTTCTCTCGTTTTAGAGTATATCAGAATTGTCGAGTGCGTTAAACCTAAGTTTTTTGTAATGGAGAACGTACCCGGCATCATTGAGGGAGAACTTAAGCAGGCTATAAAAGCGGAGTTCGCTAGAGCTGGGTATGGAACGATATTCTATAACATTCTAAAAGCAGAAGACTTCGGGGTGCCGTCAAAGAGAACTCGTGTTTTCATATCTAATATTAGGATAGATCCCCCAAGAGTTAGTAAGAAAGTAACTGTGTGGGACGCTATAGGAGACCTACCGAGTCCGTCCCAAGACTCTGACATACCGAACCACGAACCACCTCCATCCTTAAGTACCAAAAAGTTAAGGAGAGCTGCTAAGCTCGGTTTTGGGGCGGCATTAGTTAAGTATAGAGGTTATGGCGGGCGTCTTTTTCCAAACCTAGTTAAACTAGACCCACGTAGAGTAGCCCCGACAGTTATGGGTTCATCTAGGTTTATACATCCGTATGAACCGCGACTACTTACCGTAAGAGAGCAGGCCAGACTTATGAGCTACCCCGACGACCACGTCTTCATGGGAGGTAAAGAAGAGCAGTACAATCAGGTCGGTGAGTCGGTTCCTCCAGCACTCTCGGGTGCTATAGCTAGGTACCTGCTGAAGTATTTGGTTTAGAAGATATTTTAAAATATACCTTATCCATAAAGTTAAACCCGTAGAGAAACTCCTGCTTGGTTGCTTCAACAATTACTATGTAACCCCAGAGCGATATGACCATTTTGAAGAGGGATTCTCCTTGCTTTAAACTTATAACGTACCCCCAAGCCACGAAGTCTACACCCCTCTCGTAGTTAGGCATGTTCTTACTGATGGTTACTACTACTTCGTCACCAGAATTAAGCCTTACAAGCTTGCTCTGTACATCAAACTTTATTTTTATGTCACCACAGTCGATAGAGTATATAGTTACGTTAGGTATGAGAGATTTAGCTACTTCAGTGACCTTGCCTCTTACTTCTAAATATCCTGAAGTTCGGGAATAGAGAGTCTTCTCGCTGCCTACGGGACTTCCCATGCTCTGATCTAAAGCACTCATACTTCCTCAACACTAAACGAGTCCACGAAGATATATAAGCAACTCAGCATTCTTCTAAGGCCGATCTTCTAATATTCCGAAAGATAAGATTCGGCACCTAAAACTGTTGTCTAGTTGTGTCGGTAGTTACAATATGGCTTAAGGACGTCGGTCGACTCACGCAATTGTTTCGGTTTTCATATCTGTTTGTATTGGTTGGTATTGGTCGAAACATCTATAGGTATACTATGGTATATAGCGATATATGTGGAGGTACCTAGATGAGGGATTCGAGAGCTGCTGTAATGCCCTAGACAACGGCTTTCCCCGAGGTACTCAAGGTGTGAAGTGCTAGGGGTCGCCTCGAACCCCCCTAAACCCGACGAGAGCCCGAGCGGAATGCGGGGAAAGGAGATGAGGCAGTGAAGTCAACCAATATAAAACTACGTGAGAGCTTACTCCTACCCGAATTTCGAGATACACTTTTAACTAAGTGGGAAATCGGTTGGATAATGAAAGTTGAGACCATGAGGTTCCTAAGCTCGCTGGAGAGGATCTCTTGCCTATCCTAGCTTGCTTAGAAACCGTCCCTTGCTTAAGATTGCCGCTAGAATTACTACGAGTATAGCGGATATTATTGCTAGAGAGTAGAGCTCTAGTCCGTACTTAGGTACTTGAACGTATTCCACTACTGTAGTCGTTACTCCAGGTAGGTAGTAGGCTCTGACGTAGGTCTCCGTTACAGCCCTAGTAGTAGTGACAGTTATGACCTCAACTATAGGCTTATAGGGCAAGAGAGTGCCCTTAACGTAAGGATAAGCTGCAACAGTAGCTATATCACCATGTGTAGCTGAATAGGTACTTAACATGAGCAACTGATCCTCTACCGATTCAGCTAGGATGTCTAAGACCCTCGGCATGTAGCTCAGGTTTAACTCATCGGCTGTTTTATTGTGTATTATAGGAGCATCCGACCCGGCGGCCCCAATTCTTATGAGTCCATCTGTTGAAGATGGATCGTAGGCCGATACAGCTATAAAGTACCTCCAGGCCGTAATGTTTACGTTATTAACTGCCTCAGCTATTAGAGTAGCCGGGATCTCAGCAATTATGGAGTTATTTAAGGCGTAAATCCTATCCAGTGCTTGAGTTCTTCCGTCTCTATACACTACCCTAGAGACGTAGTCGCCGATATTTGGGGCAATGACTATACAAGCACACCAGGCATCAATAGCTCTAAGCCTAACGTTTAGACCTAGCGTATCAGTTCGACCGCTATCGCATGCCCCCACTATGTATACATGCACTACCTGAGGTGAAAAACCCAGAGGTGATTGAAGTGGGTTACTCACGTTGGTAAATCTTAAGGTCAGCTTAATTAAGTCACCATCAAGCTTAGCTGAGAAACTCCTTAAGTCAAAGTACTCGGCTCTATAGGTTTCATGATAAGCTGGGTTATAGACGTAGTCACCTGGACCGTAAGAGTCATTTTCCGGGTCCTCATAGCTTACTTCTAATGAAGACTCAGGAGCGGCGGAAGCCGGCCTAAACTGATCGCACACACCAAGCAGTATCATCGTAAAGAGTAAAACCGCAAAGATCAGTTTCACACTCACAGCGTTTTCAGCTCTCACTTAGTTCACCTAAACTACATCCAGAGTGCCATATAAAAGAGTTTCCTTGCTGATGAAGTGCTTAAATACTTAGCAACACAGATTACTGTCGCAGGTTCTTACTAGGTCGTCCGGAACTTGGTGCTTCGACCCAGCCGTCCGCAGCGGTTATTGACACCTTACGTGGAGACTGCCAGCACCTTTAGGCTGAGAGACGCAGGGTTCGATTGCCTTGGTCCCGATGCTGTTTAGTCTGAAAGCTCTCAAAAAGCTGTAGAACGTGAACTAACTTAATTTAACGGTAGTTTATGTCTTTTAGGGATAGTACCTCGGCAGCTAAGGTATTCCATAAGCTGGTCACTGTAGATGAGGCTTTGAAGGAGTTGGATGAATACCTAATGTCGAGGCAGCTAACTGTCGAAGAGGTGGACCTACACCATGCCTGGGGGCGCGTGTTAGCTGAGGATATTACTGCTGTCAGCGACTATCCACCTTTCGATAGGTCTGAAGTAGATGGATTTGCCGTTAGATCATCGGACCTCGAGGGTGTAGATGAAGATAACCCGGTGAAATTGAAGATCCTAGGTTCGGTAAGTGTGGGTGAACAACCTAAATTCTCTGTAGAGCCGGGTACGTGTGTCGAAGTCTCTACTGGGGCGATGGTGCCCCGAGGAGCCGATGCCGTAGTTCCAGTTGAGCACACGAAAAGAGTTGGAGACTATGTCTATGTATATCGCAGCGTAGCTCCCGGGGAGAACGTAACTCATGGCGGAAGCGACGTAGTCTCCGGTGACGTAGTAGCCCTCGAGGGAACCCTACTAGGTTCGGCGGAGCTGGTAACTCTCGCTGGAACTGGAGTGTCGAGGGTTAAGGTCTACAGAAAGATAAAGGTCGGTGTGGTATCTATAGGTAGTGAGCTTGTAGAACCCGGTAAGCAGTTAAAGCCTGGTGAGGTTTATGATGCTAACTCATACTATATGGGGGCAGCTCTTAGAGAGTTAGGTGCTGAAGTAGTTTTTTACGGTATCGTAGAGGATAGAGAAGACCGATTAAGAGAAGTTTTACGTAAGGCTATCAGCGAATGCGATGTAGTAATCACTAGCGGAGGTACTTCAGCAGGTGCAGGCGATATAACGTATAGAGTAGTAGATGAGCTCGGTAAACCAGGTGTAATCGTCCACGGATTGAAGGTTAGACCTGGCAAACCTACCTTTATTGCCCTAATTGGAAACAAGCTGCTGTTTGGACTCCCTGGTTTCCCTCTATCTATGATGATGGTGTTCAACATCCTCGTGAAGCCTGTAGTAGCAAGGCTCCTAGGGCTTCGCGGAAGCTACTTTACGTACTCCGAAGAAGCTGTGTTGGCAGAGAGAGTAGCTGGTTACTTAGGTGTCGATAGGTTAGTCCCAGTAGTGCTTAGAATTAGAAGAGGAACCGAAGGAATGTTAGCCTTCCCGATAGGATACCGTTCGGGTTCGATAAACACTCTGCTGCTAGCAGATGGTTTTATAAGAGTCAAAGCTGGGGTACCCTACATCGAAAGCGGAACTAAAGTCTTAGTTTACAGACTAAATAACCGCAAGATAACGGATGTGTTAGCTGTAGGAAGCCACGATTACCTGCTCACTGATGTACTTAAGGCATTAAGCCGCGAGTTCACGGTTAAGTATGTAGCAGCAGGTTCTCTCGCAGGTCTCGATGCTGTGGCAAAGGGGGTGGCCGACATTGCTGGTGTACACATTCTTGATAGTGAAACCGGGACATATAATGAAGAAGTTATCAGGAGATTTGGCTATGGAGATAGAGTAGCACTTATTGTAGGGTATATGAGAGAGATAGGTCTTGTAACGCTTAAGGGCAATCCGAAGAACATTAAGGATCTTCGGGACTTACTTAGAGATGATGTTATCTTTATAAACAGAAGTAGGTATAGTGGCACTAGGGTATTACTCGACATAGCTCTACGTAACCTAGCTAAAGAGCTTGGATTATCGTTTGATGAGCTAGTAAATAAGATAAAGGGATATCACTCAGAGGCTAAAACACACAGTGGTGTGGCAATAAGCATACTAACCGGCAGAGCAGACGTTGGCTTGACACTGAGATATGTGGCTCAAAAGTACGACCTAGAGTTCGTACCTTTAGCGTTCGAGAGATTCGATATTGCTGTAGGTGTGGACTCCCTTGAGGCACCTGGAATAAGGCAATTAATCAACTACTTAAAGTCTAATGAGTTTAGACAGCTGATATCTAAATACCCAGGCTATAAGCTACTTAGCAATACTGGGGAGCTAAAATTCCTCAGGTGAGACCACCGGTCCGAACATAAAGGGCTTAAACCAGGGTAATGCTGGCAAACGTTTTAACTTCGAATGTGATTGAATATGAGGACGTTACTAGACCGAGGTAGCTAGAGATGGTTGACAAGCTAAAACACGCAGAGTACGGAAGGTTCCATCAGCTAAGTAGCTCAAAGTTAGTACATGGACTAACGCGAAACACTTACGGGACTGTTTCGCCGATAGCGCTACTTAAGAAAAGTGAGCCAGGAGCTACGACTTACCGTAAGCCTACTAACAGCCTTAAGAGCAAGCTCTCAGCGTACCTAGAGCTAATCCGCCCACACAACGTAATAGCAGCAGTTTTATGTGTCGTCCTAGGCATACTAACTGCCTCGAGAGCGTTAGAAAGACCTCTATATGCTTTAGAGATAGTAATAGCTAGTGCTGTTGTAGCGTTCGTTTCAGCAGGAGGGTACGTGATTAATGACTACTTCGACTACAAAGTAGACTTAGTCAACAAACCCTATAGACCTATACCTTCCGGAAGAGTTAGTCCTAAAGAGGTTTTCTACTTTTCTCTAGTCCTGGGCTTCATAGGCATCTCTCTCTCGATAGTATTCGGTATAGCATCATTCGTTTTTGTGTTATTGAACTCTCTCTTAGTATACAGCTACTCGGCAAAAATAAAAGAGTGGGGAATCGTGGGAAACGTTGTCGTTAGTTTTGAAGGTGGCGCATCTATTCTATACGGTTCTCTGGTAGTATGTGCTCAAACAGGGAAGTACGAAGCTCTAGCCTCAGCATTAGTCCCTATTACAATAGCTTTCACATTGCTCTTAGGGAGAGAGATAGTTAAAACAATTGAGGATTATCATGCTGACTCCGTGCGCGGAGTGAGATCTCTCCCTAGAACGATTGGTTTAAGGAAGTCAGCTCTAGTAGCCTCGGCAATCCTATTTACGGTTCCGGCACTGTCCATACTGCCCCTTTTTTCAGGTCTCTATAATGCCTCAATTTACATCCCACTAGCTACATTCACGGTAATAATAGTAGTGGCTTCAGCCCTGAAGATCATTAAATGCAGCAACATTATTTCAACAGCAATTAAAGTGAGATCGGCCCTGAAGATAGCGATAATGACTGGAATACTTGCGTTGTTGTTATCTCTACTGTTATGAATATGAA
>Ga0105162_1001288_pt1 | contig 14656 bp, 14 predicted proteins | sample JNZ201metaG_FD_81532 | JGI IMG/M metagenome (GOLD analysis project Ga0105162, IMG submission 81532) | Hot spring microbial communities from Jinze hot spring, China to study Microbial Dark Matter (Phase II) - JNZ 20120812A | ecosystem: Environmental > Aquatic > Thermal springs > Hot (42-90C) >...
GGAAGTGATCGTGGTGGATGATGGGAGTGAGGATGGGACGGCAGCGGTAGCGGAGCGCTTTCAGAGCTATACTCCTAATTTGCGCCTCATCCGCAATACTCATCGCGGTAAAGGTTATGCTGTAAGAACCGGGGTTCTGGCTTCCCAGGGGAAATTTATCGTCTTTTCTGATGCTGACCTGGCCACCCCGATTGAGGAACTGCCTAAGCTCCTTGGCCCACTTCAGGAAGGTTACGATGTAGCCATTGGCTCAAGGGAGGGCATTGGTGCCCGCCGCTATGGAGAACCATGGCACCGCCACCTCATGGGCCGAATCTTTAACTTTCTGGTCAGGTTAATGGTGGTGGGCCATTATCAGGATACCCAGTGTGGCTTTAAGGGATTCCGCCGGGAAGCAGGCCACGATCTCTTCCGCCGTGTTCGCCTTTATGGGGACGATGCGGCGGAAATAAAGGGGGGAGCTGTAACTGCTTTTGATGTGGAAATACTCCTCCTTGCCCACAAAAGGGGTTATAAGGTCAAAGAAGTGCCAGTGGAATGGTATTACGGAGAAAACACCAAAGTTAATCCCATCAAGGATTCTTTCCGCATGCTGATGGATATAATCAAAGTTCGCTGGAACGATTGGCGTGGCCTTTATGGTTGAGGGAGAAAAATGGCTTCTAAAGAGCTGGCTCGCTGGCTTAAAGAACGTAAAGATTTAGTGGTAGTCAAGTGGATAAGAGCCGTAAGGAAAGTAAGTCCTGGGACTGATGCCCTCCTCTCAACGCGAGAATTAGGGGCTCGCCACCTTGAAGCTCTATATGAAGCATTCATTTTAGCCCTGGAAAAGGATGACACTGCAACCTTAGAAGCTATCCTGGAACAATTGGTCCGAGACCGCCTCAAGCGAGAATATAACCTTCGGGAAGTCCTGGTCATTGCCACAGAGCTCAAGAAAACCTGCTGGGAAGAGATCACTAAAGAATTCCCCTCTCTCCAAGCCATGGAATACATCAGGGCGACAGATGAAATCTTTAACCATATGATCGTAAAAATGGCCAACACGTTCACCGAAGAAAGCTTTGCCCTTATCAAAAGGCTTAATAAGAGCCTTGAGCAAAAGGTAAGGGAAAGGACTAAAGAGTTGCAGAAGATCAAGGATGAACTGGAACGCATAGACAAAGCCAAATCCGATTTCATCCGAATAGCCGCCCACGAACTGCGTACTCCTCTAACCTTGATCCAGGGCTACGTAGGGATGTTGACGGCTGAAGGTTTTCCTGAGAAAGAACGTTTCCGTTCCATACTCCAAGGGTTAAACAAAGGTATAGCGAGGCTTGAGTCCATAATTCGTGACCTCATAGATGTCTCTTACATTGATGCTGAAGTCCTTACCCTGAGCATTCAACCTGTATCAATGCCTCAAATCTTCCAGTCCCTTGTGGTGGAATTTCAACCCGCCCTCCAGTCCAGGCGCCTGAATCTTACCATTTCAGGCTTAGAGGAATTGCCCCAGGTGGAAGGCGATCCCCAGCGACTTCGTCAAGTTTTCTACAACCTCCTCAGCAACGCCATAAAATACACCCCCGATGGCGGCTCCATTACCGTTACCGGAAATTTAATCAAGGGGGAAACAGACTTTGTCCACATAGCCATTAAGGATACAGGGATAGGTATCCCACCCGATAAGCTTGAACGTATCTTTGACAAGTTCTACCGGGTTGAAGATTTCAAGCACCATAGCACCAGCAAAACCGAATTCAAAGGAGCAGGGCCTGGACTTGGGCTCACCATTGCCAAAGGGGTAGTGGAAGCGCATGGGGGCAAGATCTGGGCTGAAAGTCCTGGTTACGATGAAGAGCGCTTCCCAGGAAGCACTTTCCATGTCCTTTTGCCTGTTAAAGCCCAGCCCTCAAGTAATGTATACGTTCATCAACTTAAGATGCCTGTTAGAGCCGTAATTTTTGATTTAGATGGGGTCATGGTGGACACGGCCCCTTACCACTTCCAGGCCTGGCAGAAAGCTCTGGCTGAATTTGGCCTGGAAATGAGCTACGAACAATTCCGCTCCACTTTTGGAATGCGGAACCAGGAAATAATCCGTGCTATTTTCGGCTCCAGGTTTACCTCTGAACAAGTGGAAGAAATCGGCCGGCGTAAGGACCTTATTTACCGGGAACTTGTATACAAACACCTGACCCCAATGCCTGGCCTTTTGAGACTGATCCAGGACCTCAAAGCAAAGCGATTCCGCATCGCTGTAGCTACCTCTACCTCCAAAGCCAATGCCTCTCTCATCCTTAAAACCCTGAAACTTGAGCACGAAATAGTGGCCCTTGTAACTGAAGAAGATGTAGAAAATGGCAAACCGGACCCGGAAATTTTCCTCAAAGCAGCTGAAAAATGTCTGGCTGAACCTGAAAACTGCATTGTTATAGAGGACTCCCCAGCGGGGATCCAGGCGGCAAAGGCTGCCGGAATGAAAGTCATTGCCCTGACTACCACCAGACCTCCAGAAGAACTTAAAGAGGCCGATTTGATAGTGGAAAATCTTATGATGCTGACCCCGGAAATCTTGGAGAGTCTGCTGGAATAAAGGGGCTATGAGCAAGAGGATTATTCCCATAAACCAGGAAGAAGAAAGAGCCATTCTTGTAGGAGTTGAACTCAAAGGCAAGCCTTCCAGGTGGTCAGTAGAAGATTCCCTGGCCGAGCTTGCCCAGCTTGCCTGGACTGCAGGTGTACGGGTAGTGGGGCAAACTTATCAGAAACTTGAACGCATAAACCCCGCTACATTTATTGGTCCCGGCAAGGTGGAAGAGCTCAAGGCTATGAAAGAGGCTTTAGGCTGCAACCTCATCATCTTTGACGATGAACTATCCCCTCGCCAGCAGCGGGAACTGGAAAAAGCCCTCAAGGTTAAGATAATAGACCGGACTGTCCTTATTCTGGACATCTTTGCCCGCCACGCCCGCACCCACGAGGGGCGAATACAGGTAGAGCTGGCTCAGTACCAGTATCGCCTTCCTCGCCTCACCCGCTACTGGACCCACCTTTCCCGTCAGGTAGGGAGTCCGGCTGGAGGACGCAGCACCATGAGAGGGCCAGGTGGGGGGAGCACCGGAGTTGGCCTGAGAGGGCCCGGTGAAACCCAGCTGGAGATGGACAGGCGCCGGATAAAAGAAAGGATTGCTCACCTCAAGGAAGAACTGGAGCACATAAAAACCCACCGCCAGCTTTACCGTCAGAGAAGAAAAAGCGCGGGTATACCGGTAGTAGCCATAGTCGGATACACCAACGCAGGCAAATCCACCCTCCTGAATGCCCTGGCCAATGCTGACGTTCTGGTGGAGGATAAGCTCTTTGCCACCCTTGACCCCACCACCAGAAGGGTAAAACTCCCCAGCGGAAAAGAGGTCCTGGTGACCGATACCGTCGGATTCATTCAGAAACTGCCCCCTCAACTTCTGGCTGCCTTCCGGGCTACCCTTGAAGAAGTCCTGGATGCGGACATAATAATCCATGTGGTTGATATAACCAATCCTCATGCTCTCAACCAGAGCCGGACAGTTTGGGACATACTCCATGACCTTGGAGCCAATACCAAGCCCATAATCACTGCCCTGAATAAAATTGATAAACTTGAGAACCCTGGCAAGGTGGAAGAGCTCGCCTCTTACTTCCCCAATGTAATACCCATATCGGCTTTGAAGAAGATAGGCCTTGATAGACTCATGGGGAAAGTGGAAGAAATTTTGCAGAAGAAATACGAGCGGGTGGAACTTTTCATCCCTTACACCCAGAGTTACCTGCTGAGCCTATTCCGACAGTGGGGGATAGTGGAGAGCGAAGAGCCTAATGAGAGTGGAGTTTACATCCGTGGTTATGTTCCTCCTGATCTGATGGGGAGACTTGAGAAAGTAAAAGGTCTTAATTAGTCTCTATCATTTCCGGTGGAACTTCAGGGGTTTTATGCCGTTATAAACCTTGCCTGCGGTTAGAACCCTGAGGACACGGTGAGGATCCACCACCCCTATTTTATCGCCGTATCTTTCCACCAGCTCTGCTGCCGAAAGAGGTTCATTGCGGTTGAGCAAAAACACCCGGAAAATGGCCTTAGTTATGGGTAAATCGGGATTTATGTAATCAGGCTTCTGGCCGCAGCAGGAAATAAGGGCTTCCCAGAGCCCGTTCAATTGTCTTACCTCCGCTGTCTCAGGATCTATCCAATCTATGGAAATAGCCCGGCTAAAATCTTTAAAACGCTCTTTACACTCCGGGCATAGCTCTTCATAAAGGAAAAAATTGAAATCTTTTCCCTCTTTTTCCCACCATTCCAGGTCTATGTGAAGCTTCGTATCAATGTTCACCAATCCCCTCATTTCCTCCTCTCCTATGCCTTGCTCTCGTCAAAGGACCAGTAGCCGCTACCTTTGTATGTAAAACATGGATGAGAGTTCAATTCGGCCAGGAGTGGCGGCGGCGGACACCGCTTTATCAGGTTAACGGCAGTGTAAAGAGTCAAAGAATGAACTGTGCCTTGTGGGCTGAGCTTTAAAAGTTCAGGGAAAATCTGGAGCAGGATTTCATAAAGGCTTTTGCCACTGGAATCCATCTTGCGTTTAAGAGCATCTATCTTCTCCCTTTCGCCGTCCATTATCATCATAAGCTCATCAAAGTCACAGGTAAGTTGCCTGAGCTGGATTTCAAAAACGAGGCGTTCATTCTGCACCCTGGCCACCTTTACCCAGTCTTTCTTTATACGCCGTGGAGCATATTTTATGATTACTTCTGTGGGATTTCTACCCTTAGTGAGGGTTATGTAAGTACCAGCTGTAGCTCCTATCTTTTCATACCACTCTTTCAACCCCGCTACATAGCCTTTTGCATGGACAGCCCAACCGTAGAATTTCTCCCCTTTTACACCATCTATGAAGTTTATCAAAGTTACTCCAGATTCGCCTTCGGGGAAGAAGGTAGCAGTCCTGGGGGTTATAGGTAATGTGCCTGACCTTAGATGATGGTAAGGCAAAGCTATTGTTACGCTATCCCCTGTTTTGGGGAGGGCCTGGAAAAATTCCCACTCAGTAGCTTCGTCTTCTATGTTCAGGGCAAGTTCCTCCAATTCCGGGGAAAGGGCTTCTTTTCTATAAGGCAATGGCAAATAAACCAGCCTTTCGGCTTCCTGGGTTACTTCTGGAGGCTCAAAGCGCCGCAAGAACCATAAAGGTTGTCCTTTAGGCCCCACCTGGGAAAATCTCTTGTCCTGAGCCATGGCAACGTTGAGGGAAAAAACTTGCAGGCTCATGGGGTATGTACTGGGCAGATCCAGGTGTTTTAGGATCTCATTGGGACTTAGAGGACGCTGCGCTATTTCTATAGCTGCTTCAGCTATGTTGAGGTGACCTTCATGGATCTCAGGCATAAGGGCCTTTAGGAACCACAGGTTACCAAAGGAAACAAACTCATCCTCCTGAGCAAGTCTTCTGGCCACGGCCAAGCCTATAGTGCGGCCATAACGCTCAATAATGGTTTTAGCATCAAAGCCGTAGCGAATAAGCCAATCCTCAGGCGTTTCCTGATCCAGTTTGTGAGGCTTCCCGAGGGCAGAAGCGAACTCCTTTATTTCACCACCGTCGGAAAACTTCACCTTTATAACCTCAAATTCCCCGTACTCAGGGTTATAGCCAGGTCTAACGCCCAGCACAGTGGCTCTGGTAAAACCATAGGAAGGGAAGAAAATTTCCTGGCCTGGCTTATAAGAATACGCAGGTTTATAAATAAATCCCTCTTCCAGAAGCCTTGTTAGCCTTGTTTTTTCCTCCTCTTTTGCCTTTTCCACCAGGGCTAAGACAAGTTCCTCCAAGGGCAACGGACAACCCTTTTCCAGTATAAGCGCATATATTAATTCAATGTCTTCAGGCTTCAGGTCAAAATTTTCCCACCTGGATTGGTCCAGCAACATCAACCCCTCCACTGTTCGCTCTTTATCAAAAACCAATTAATTATACCCACCCTCTGCCTTTAAAGCAACTTGCACGGAAATGGTCTGGAAAATTGAGAGACATCCTTTTGGTTGCCCTCCATACTTTTGACAAATGCGGGAAGGAATGGTAAAATAAAAAACGGAGGAGGCGTATGAAAAAAGTTTTCCCATTGCCGTGCCCGATACCGCGCCTTTATCCAGACCCCGGTCTGGGTATGCCGGGTTGTTAATGGGTTAAGGTGTGGTGTTAACAGGGCCGGCCCCCAGACCATAAGGGGGCCGGTTTTTTTAATCCCTTAAGGAGGGGTAAGCTATGAGGGAAAAGCTTATTTCCCCGGCCGAGGATTTTTCCGAATGGTATATCCAGGTTATTCAGAGAGCTGAGCTTGCTGATTATTCCCCCGTCAGAGGATGCATGGTTATAAGGCCTTATGGCTATGCTATCTGGGAAAACATCCAGCAAAGCCTTGATCGCCGTTTCAAAGAAACAGGCCATCAGAATGCCTACTTTCCTCTCTTCATTCCTTATAGCTTTATCCAGAAAGAGAGCCAGCACATAGAAGGTTTTGCCCCCCAGCTTGCTATTGTCACCCACGGTGGAGGGAAAGAGCTGGAGGAACCCTTAGTGGTCCGACCTACTTCTGAAACCATAATCGGTTATATGTATTCCCAGTGGATTCGCTCTTACCGCGACCTGCCTCTGCTCATAAACCAGTGGTGCAATGTGGTCCGGTGGGAATTGAGGACTCGTCCTTTCCTGCGTACTATGGAGTTTCTCTGGCAAGAGGGCCACACCGCCCATGCCACGTACGAAGAAGCTGAGGAAGAAACCCTTAGAATGCTTAATATTTACCGCGATTTCGCTGAAAACGATGCCGCAATCCCTGTGATCCTGGGGAAGAAGAGCGAATCAGAAAAATTTGCCGGTGCTCTCCACACTTATACCATGGAAGCCATGATGGGTAACAAGTGGGCCCTACAAGCTGCTACTTCCCATAACCTTGGTCAGAATTTTGCTAAAGCCTTTGAAATCCGTTACTTGGACCGAAACAATCAGCTTCAATATTGCTGGACTACAAGTTGGGGCCTGAGCACCCGCTTTATAGGGGCTATCGTAATGGTTCACGGGGATGAAAAAGGCCTAAAGCTTCCTCCAAAGTTGGCCCCAATCCAGGTGATAATTGTGCCCATCTGGAAAAGCGATGAGGAAAAAGAGAAAGTCCTGGCCCGAATTGAAGAGCTTAAGCCCCAGCTTAAGGCCTTTAGGGTTAAAGTTGATGACCGGGAGGAGTATACTCCGGGGTGGAAGTTCCACGAATGGGAGCTAAGGGGTGTACCCTTAAGGGTTGAGATAGGGCCCCGGGATGTGGAAACGGGTCAAGTAGTTCTCGCCCGCAGGGACACTGGCGAAAAATGGGCTGTCTCCACCGACGACCTGGGGAGCAAAATAGAGAAAGCTCTGGAAGAAATCCATGCCAACCTTTTCCAGATGGCCAAGAAATTCCGGGACGAGAACACATTCCGGCTTAATGATTACAACGAATTCAAACGTCTCATGGAAAGTGATGGAGGGTTCGTCATCGCCCCATGGTGTGAATCGCCTGAGTGCGAGAAGGCCATTCAGGAAGAAACCAAAGCCACCATCCGCTGCATACCCTTTGAGCAAGACGGGCAACCCGATCGCTGCATCTATTGTGGAAAGGAGACAACCCTTAAAGCTCTCTTCGCCAGGGCCTTTTAGTAGATGCCCCCTCCCGAAGGATGTGGTGGTGTTCCCCGTTTTGTAAGACGGGGGCAAATTGTTAGCATTGGCCGTTAGCCCGGGAGGGTGGGGGAAATTTTTGCACTTGCTTAACCTGTATGCTATAATTCTTCCACGAATTTTTCCTCAGGGGAATAAAGGTGGGAGCAGAGGAAAAGATCCGTTGCAGTGTAGGGGTTACTGCTTACAATGAGGAAGCCAACATAGGTAAACTCCTGGATGCCCTCCTCAATCAAAAGCTCCACGAAGTTGAGATTACGGAGATAATCGTTGTGGCTTCGGGTTGCACTGACCGCACAGTGGAGATAGTCCAGGAATACCAGAAAAAAGACCCCAGGATTAAGCTGCTGGTTCAGGAGCGTCGGGAAGGGAAAACTTCAGCTGTGAACCTTTTCCTCAAGCATGCCCAAGAGGACATATGCGTCCTGGAAAGCGGCGATACGTTGCCCCGCTACGACGCTATTGAAAACCTGGTAAGGATGTTCAGAGATCCCAAGGTTGGCATGACGGGAGCCCAGAAAGTAGCAGTTAATACCCCTGATCATATTATCGCAGCCCTTTCTCACCTCAGATTGAAACTGGAGCATGAACTTTGTATGGAAATACCTCGCCTTGGAGAGCTCATTGCTTTCCGCAAAGTTTTTGACCAGATCCCGCCCGATGTGGCTATGGATGAGGCTTTTGTGGAGGCGCTGGTTATAAAGCGTGGTCTTGAAGTGCGTTATGCCCCCGATGCTGTGGTCTTCAACATGGGGCCCACCACTTTGGGGGATTTCATCCGCCAGCGCCGGCGCAATTACGCTGGTCACCTTCACCTTATGCGAAAATATGGTTACAAAGTAGCGAGCCTTGATACCTGGCGTGTGGTGCGCCTCTGGCTCGGGGAACTTTGGGGAGCTATAAGGCTTATATATGTCCTTATAGCTTTAGCCGCAATAGAAGCCTTCGCCAGGCTTCTGGGTGCTTATGATTATTACATCCGTGGTCGCAAGCATGTTATATGGGATATGGCCTGGACTACTAAGAAGGTTGAGCCTTCCCCGCAGCTGGAGAAAGCCCCGCCTTCTATTATCACCAGGCTGACCCTTGACCCCTTTGCCCCTATCATTGATGCGGAGCAAAAAGAGGAATGAAAAGAGCCCTCACTTCAGTCCTTAAGGTAGTGGTAAGCCTCGGTTTACTGATTTTCCTCCTGAGAAAGCCTGAAATACACCAGTCCTGGGAGCTGTTTTTAAAGGCCAGGCTTGAATTCATTGTCCTGGCTTTTGCCCTTTATATCATGGCTATATTTGCCAACATTTACAAGTGGCACCTCCTTTTGAATGCAATGGGTATGGAAGTGCCCTTTGCTAATCTTACTTCTTACTTTTTCACAGGCCTTTTTTTCGGAAATTTCCTCCTGCCCATGGTGGCGGGAGATATTATGCGTGGCTATGGCCTGGCGGTGGATTCAGAGCAGGCCGCAGAGGCTGCCGTATCGGTGCTTGTGGACAGGCTGGTGGGTTTGGCCTCTTTCCTTTTTGGGGGTCTTGTGGGGATAACTTTCGCCATTTGGGGGATGCAAAGGTATGATTTTCGGGGCCTGGCACTGGTAGTGGTGGGTGTAAATGCCCTTTTTGCCCTGGGCTTTGTTTCCCTTTTAAGCCGTCGGTTTCGCCATTTTCTGGGTAAAATCTCCGGGGTTAATGCCGTATTCCTACGCCTTTCCAAAGCTGTGGATGTTTATAGAACCAGCCCTGAGGCTCTGGGAAAAGCTTTTCTGGTAGCTCTTCTGGGCCTTGTTCTTACCAACCTTGTGAACTGGTGTGCTTCGGAAGCTATAAAAGCAGGTATACCTCCGGCTTATATCTTCATTCTAAACCCCCTAACTCCATTTGCTCCCCTCATTATCCCTTCGGTGGGTGGACTTGGAGTAAATCAGGGGGCTTTTGTTTTTCTTTATAGCACTGTAGCTAAAGCCACAACTCCTGCAGGGGCTTTTTCTCTTTCTCTGCTGATGCAAGCTATAATTTATATTACGAGCCTTCCAGGGGCTTTCCTCTGGTGGAAAAGCAGAAAAACCAGTAACTCCAAAGGAGGGGGAGTATGGTTAGGGAAAGAGAACAAGAACTGAGGAGAAGGAGGGTGCGCAAGCAGAAATTGCGCAAATTGCGGGCGAAGCTTGCTGCCACAACGGACCCCGCCGAAAGGGAGCGGATCATTCAGAAGATTCGCAAGATAAGTCCATGGGCACCCATAGAATTGCCACCCAAGCCATCAGAGGTTAAATAACTGATGAAGCCGGGCTTTGCCCGGCTTTTTTGCATCCTTAATCTTTAAGCTTGAGCACTTTCTTTATGCTTTCTACTAATTCATTAGGGCCGAAAGGTTTGGTTATGTAGTCATCAACCTTCGCGATGTGAAGCCCCAAGATTTTATCTATGCTCTGAGACCTGGCGGTAACGATGATCACCGGTATATTTTTAAGCTCATCATCGCTTTTAAGCTGGCGGTAAACTTCCCAGCCGTCCATTTCCGGCATCATAAGGTCCAAAAGGATCAGGTCGGGCTTTTTAGCTCTGGCCTTTTCCAAACCTTCTTCTCCACCTATTGCCCCTTCAACTTCAAAGCCCTTTTTCTCCAGGATTATACGGATCAATTCAATCATTTCGGGTTCGTCTTCTATGCACAGGATGTGCTTTTTCTCGCCCATGCTTCCCCCTTACTCCACAGCACCCTGATAGGTGGGAGGTTTTACGGGTTTGGCTATTACAATTACCCTGTGGGAATTTCCGCGGGGAGGCCAGCAGGATATAAGGGTGAGGGTTTCGTCAGGTGTGGGTTCCATATACCTTGCGTTGGCCCTGCGTTGCTCCTCACTTACACCCTTTTCCTTAAGCAAAAGCACTTCTTTTACCTCGTAGACGAAGAGTTTATCTGCAGCATTGTATAAAAAAACCCTATCCCCTGGCTTCAATTCCCATAACCTTTGAAAAACTTTGCCTTTTATATTGTTATGGCCTGAAATCACAATGTTGCCTTTTTCGCCGGGACTGGCACTGGTGGAATGGTGTCCTGCGGCATACTCAGCAGTTTCCCATTCCGCTTTAGGCCCTTTTTCAGTGTAAACTATTTTCATTCCAACTTCCACTACCGGCGCATCAACACCTATGGCCGGGATCACAATCCTAACCGGTTTGGGAGCCGGGGTTGGAGTGGCTTCGGGGGCAAGCTGCGTGGCAACATATGTTAGAGTTATGGAGACAGGGGAAGGGGAAAGCGCAAAAGTAGGCGCCAGCTTAATGTAAGATAAGTCATAAGCCTCTGACCAGCCTTCCCCCTGGCTCAAGTAAAAAATACTGGCTGCCATTAAAATTGCTCCTATCAGGATTAAAGCCCAGGGCAGGAATCTAACCATGATTTTGCCTTCCCGGTAAAACATTATAGCCTAAAAGGTTTTGCGACGCAAAAGCTTATATTTTTCAAGCTCAGGGGGTAAACCGCAGCGAATTTTTATAACTTCAAAGCTTGCAAGGCCTTTTCCACAAGGCTTAATGGATTATGTACGAGGGCGAGTTCAAGTTCCTCCCCTTCCAACCCTGCTCCCATAGCTACTTTCCTGGCTAACTCGGGGTCCATAAGATCGCCGGGGGAATGGGCATCGGAGTTCACAAGGAGTTTTGCTCCAGTAAGCCTCGCTATTTTGACCACGTGACCGTTGGTAAGGCAATGCCATTTTCGGGCGCTTATCTCAAGGTAGATCCCATTTTCAGCGGCAATGGCCGCTTCCTCAGCTGTAATGAATCCAGGGTGAGCCAGAATATCCACATCGGGGCACTCAACGGCGGCTTTGTTTGTGCCTGGCCAAACCGGTTCCATCATGGTTTCCCCATGCACCACCACTATGCCAGCCCCCAATTCCTTAGCCCTTCGGGCTAAACGAGGAATTAAGGAAGGGGGCACATGGGTTATTTCAATCCCCGGTATAAAAGGTATCGGAAGGTTGTCGGATTGTTCTCTGGCCAGTTTTACCAGTTCTTTAACCACCCTATCAAGGTTTGAAGCATCGGCATGGTCAGTTATAGCAATAGCAACGCAGCCTCTGGAGCAGGCACGCCTTATGAGTTCGCTGGGCAGAAGCTCTCCATCGCTTAAAAAAGAATGGGTATGCAGTTCATAATGCCCACGCATTTTCCCCTCCGCTGGGATTCAGGAGTGTATTTAGAGAGGGCAGATCGGGGGCAAAGCTCTCTTGTGAGCCGAGGATTCAATCATTCTTTTTACTTTGGGGGTCAAAGGGGAAAGTTCATCGGCTTCCCCTTTCTCCAGAGCTTCCAAAATAGAATCCAACTCCGAGTAAGTTATGCCCATTTCTCCTTCATCGGTCTGGCCCTCCCAGAGCCCCGCACTGGGCGGCTTTTCTATAATTTCTTTTGGTATTCCGAGGTAATGGGCGAATTCCCTTAGCTGAGTTTTGTAAAGGTTGCCTAAAGGTAAAAGGTCAACCCCTCCATCTCCGTATTTTGTGAAGTATCCAACCTGAAGTTCGCTCTTGTTTCCAGTTCCCACCACGAGGTAATTGAAGGTATTGGCGTAATAATAAAGGGTTAGCATCCTCAAACGAGGTTTGAGGTTAGCCCTGGCCATGGGAGTACCTGGGGGAAGGATTGTGAGGAGAAGGTCATATACAGGAGTTAAATCTACCGTTTCAGTTTTCAGGGCGAAAGTTTGAGCTAAAAGATTAGCGTGCTCCAGATCGGCTGGAGAACTATGACAGGGCAAAATCAGGGCAAGGTGATTATCGCCTACCGCTTTTTTAACCAGCACAGCAGTTATTGAAGAATCAATGCCACCGCTTATGCCCAGAACCAGACCTTTAGCCCCAGCCTCTTCCACTTTAGCTCTGAGCCAGTGAACTATTTTGCTTTCAATTTCCTCCCAGTTCATCTCTCCCTCCTATTCGCGTTTTTTAGTGGCCTCGTAAGCCAGGATTATGGCTTCGGCAACTTCTTTCATAGGCTTACGAGTATCCATGCTCAATTTCTGGATTCGCCTAAAAGCTTCGGCTTCGGATAAACCCTGGGTATCCATTAAGATCCCCTTGGCTCTTTCTACAAGCTTGCGAGTTTCAAGAGCCTCCTTGAGGTCCGCCACTTCTTTCTTAAGGGCCTTGAATTGTTCAAAGCGAGCCAGGGCGATTTCTATAGCTGGAGCCAGGTCTGATTCCCGGAAGGGTTTCACAAGGTAAGCCACAACTCCTGCTTCCTTGGCCTGATCCACAAGCTCTTTCTGACTGTAAGCGGTGAGGAAAATAACGGGGGCAATTTCTTCCTGAGTGAGGATGCGGGCAGCTTCAATGCCATCCATATCGGGCATCTTTATGTCCATGATTACAAGGTCTGGACGAAGTTCCCGAGCCATGTTAACCACGCTCCTGCCATCGCCAGCCTCCCCTACCACCAGGTAACCAAGATTTGTGAGCATTTCTTTCAGGTCCATCCGGATTATGGGCTCATCATCGGCTATTATTATTCTGACTTTCCTCACGGCACCCTCCTTGGCTCCGGGAGTCCACGCAAAATTATATCCTTTAGGCGAAGTAACGCCAAATTTTGCTCAAACACAAGGCCACGCGATTTTAAATTTTCCCCACCGTAAGTATGTAAATAACCGCTTCCTTTTTTCCATCAACTCCTATGAGGCCATTTATGGGGTCATCCAGGAAAGCCCCTATAGCGCATGCTCCCAGGCCCATAGCTGTGGCTCCAAGATATATGTTCTGTCCTATGTGCCCCCCTTCCAGGAGGATGTAACGGTATGCCCTTTCCCTGTATTTCCACCGGGTTCTCTGAAATACAGCTGTAAGGACGAGGGTTACTGCGGCTGCCCCCGGCATTTCTTGACCGAGGCAATAGTTAACCATTTCTTGACTGAAATCCCCCTCTTTCAGGAGTTCAAGGGCATGGACCCGGACATTGTAATGGTAAATGCCTGGTCTTAACCCCTCCACCCGGTTGATTATCGGGTAGATTTCAATGGGATAGAGAGCGCCCGCTGAAGGAGCCGTCCTGAAGCCAATTCCGTAACGCCACAAGGTTATACCATCGGCTAAGAAAAGAAGCAGGGAAAGTTCCTGCAAGGAAAGGGGCTCCCGGGAGTAATCCCTAATAGATCGCCTTCTCTGAAGAGCTTCCTCCACACTTATTTTCCTCAGAGGTTCAGGCTTGGGCAAGGGAATAAGGGGGGCATCGGGATATTCTTTGAAAGGCAGAGGAGGTTCCCCCCATTGGACCAGGTGACCTATAAGGCTCCTGAACCCGGGTTTGCTCCACTGGTGGTAAAATTCACCTACATCGGAGTAGGGCCCAAGCTCCGGGGTTCGCCTGGGCCAGAAAAAGCCAAGGATGAATCCTCCAGCCGCAGCAATGGAGGCCAGGAGGAAGCTACGCCGGGAAAGTTTTTCCACAGGTGGAGAAGGTGGAAACTTTTCCTGTTTTATAGAAGGTAGGCTTCGGAAATAAGAAAGGAGGGCTTTCCGGTTGAGCCAGACATGGACAGCAGCAATAATGGCTACGATAAGGCCTCCATTACGGTGGTAAATTGAGCGGTTAATGTCAAGGGCATCAGCCCAGAGGCCCGTGATGAAAAGGTAAAGTCCTCCTGCCAGGAGGGATAGACTTACTATAGCTCGCAAAGTTTTCATAGGTTTTTACCCTCTCTCATAATTGATTATCCTTGTGGGCATTGAGTTTGCCGGTCGCAGGGGCGCGGCGCTGTCGCATCCTTACAAAAGGAACTCCCCACCCCCGTGGGCTAAGGGTTCGCTGTGGTTTTGGATCCCACTCGGGGGCTAATTGCTAATGCCGGCCGTTTGCCCCCTTTTTGATAAAGCTTTGGGGGGGACACCCCCCAAACCCCCCGGTAGGGGCTAAAGCCTCCCTGCAACC
>Ga0105162_1001289_pt1 | contig 14653 bp, 13 predicted proteins | sample JNZ201metaG_FD_81532 | JGI IMG/M metagenome (GOLD analysis project Ga0105162, IMG submission 81532) | Hot spring microbial communities from Jinze hot spring, China to study Microbial Dark Matter (Phase II) - JNZ 20120812A | ecosystem: Environmental > Aquatic > Thermal springs > Hot (42-90C) >...
GTATATGATACTGATTTTGGATATAGGTTAACAAAAAAATACGGCAAAATTTTATATCAAAGAAATGCAAAAATTTACCATTATCACAGATCTTCTTGGAAAAAGTTTTTTAAACAACAATTCAAATACGCAAATTTTGTACCATTACTTTATCTTAAACATTTAGACAAAATTAAGGGAGATCATGTAAGCACCCCTACTATGGGCATTCAAATTATTTTAGTTTACATTTTTTTGATCTTTGCTTCTTTATCCATCTTTTTTGATTATTTGTTGTTGTGTGCATTATTTTCGATTTTTGTTCTGCTTGGTATTTGGATTTTAAGTATATGTAAACTACCAAGAAAAGAATTTAAAGACATACTTTACTATTTTGGGATTTTTGTTTTAAGACTCATTGCTTGGAGTCTGGGAATAATCATAGGAAGTTTAAATTTAATACGGAAAAAGGTTAACATATCTAATAAAAATAAAAAACAGATGATTTTATGTTTACAGTAAACTTAACAAAAATTTTCACAATTTTAACAATACTAATAATTATTTACTTTGCTATTTGGGTAAGATTAGGCACAATAAATACACCAACCGTCTTAGATTATGACCCTTGGTGGTTTTATAGATATGCTAAGATGATTTTGGATAATAATTATAAGCTAATAGCTTGGGACATTCAAAGCTTTTCTTTTCCAGGTAGGCCGGTTGGATCTTTCCAAGGTTGGCCATATACCATAATATTTTTCCATAAAGTTTTGAATGTTTTCACTTCATCAGATTTCATGAAATCAGCAATCCTCTCCCCACTTATAATGGTTGCTCTAATACCAATTCCAGCTTTCTTATTAGGCAGATTTTTGAGCAACAATTTAGGTGGAATAGTTACAGCTTTGTTTGCAGTTTTAACACCTTCTTTCATTGGTGTTAGTATGGCAGGTTATTGTGATTCTGATACTCCAGTAGTTTTTTATTTCTTTCTTTCAGTTTTTGCTACATTAGTTGCACTTAAAAATCCCAAACCAATTTACATAATTTTTGCCGTTCTTGCTAATTTGCTTTTCATCTGGAATTGGGGTGGCGGTTGGATAACCCTTATTTTATTCACTATTTTCACTTTCATTTTACCATTTTTCCGTATTTTCGAAGAATTCATTCATACTTTTTCTTTCAAACTTGAGATCAAAAAAATAGTTGAAGAAATTTCTAAAACAGGTTGGCCGATATTTATTGTTTCACTAATAACAAACATAATCTCATTTTTCCTTTTCAATTCTACTCAATTCACATCTTTCTTTGGTGGACTTGCTTTCACTGGTTTAGGTTTGGTTATAAGAGTATTTGTTTTATTAGTTCTTTTGGCATGGAACGGATCTTTTGCCTATTACTTCTTTAACCACATAAAAAAACAGACAAATGTTGCTAGAAGATTTTACTTTTCCTTTTCTTTCTTTGGCTCATTACTATTCTTTTACTTTATTTTTCATGCTTTTGTGATAGTTCCTGAAAAACCACTTATAGTAAATGTTTCGGTCGCAGAACTTCAGCCAATAGAAATTTTCAAACGAGAAAAAGTCTTACATACACTTTTCTCATATTTCATTTCTGTTGCTAGTAGAACAGGTCTATTACCCACACTTCTTTCATTTGGTATTTTTGGTATAGCTTTTTTCAAGGTTTGGAAGAAAGAGAAGATTTCAATAGAAGAAGTTTTCTTTTTCTTCTGGCTCTTAAGCATGTTTTTATTGGTTTCAAGAGGAGTAAGGTTTAGCTTACAGTTCTCAATTGTAGCAGCTGTTGCAGGCGGATATGTGATAGCAAACTATAAAAAATATCCTTCAATAGTTCTTATAATAGTATTAATTTCTCTAATTTTCTTACAACAACTTCTTTTTAAAACTGTAGTCGACACAGCAGCTTTATTATTCATTTCTTTAATTTCAATTTTGGCAATTTACAAAAAAGAACAAAAAATAGTTGAATTTCTAATTTTGGGTCTTTTTGTTTTCCAACTTTTGTTCTTTTTATCAAATTCAATTCAAGTAGGTCAAGCAACAGGAATGGAAATAAGTAGCAATTGGTATGAAGCTCTAGATTGGCTTGTTGCAAATAGTGATAAAGATACTATCGTTGCAACATGGTGGGATCCAGGTCACATTTTGGCAGGTTACAGCTATTATAAGGGCAATCCATTCAAAATTATGGCAGATGGTGCACACTGCAGCCCTCAAGATTGTGTTATTTACAATCATGATATTAGGATAAGAGATATGGGAAGAGCTTTTTCTACTAATAATGAAACAGAAGCTGTGGAAATCCTCAAGAAATATACATTCCTTTCAAAAGATCAATGTGAAAAAGTGAAGTCAGTTTTTGGAGATAAAATTTATGACAATATTTTCAAAGAAGATCCTTGTAAGCCAGCAAACAAAATGTATGTGATAGCAAGCTCAGACTTGATAGGAAAATACTATTGGCTAAGTTATTTTGGAAGTTATGATGAGAAAAATGGAACAGGTGAAGGAAAAAACTTCATTCAGCTAGAACTAACCAATTTCAATCAACAAAGAGGAATTTTGGAATACGGCAATGGTATAATTTACATAACTCAAAAAAACAATACACTTGTGGCTATTTTAAATCTTCCAGCGCAGAAAATAAGAAATGCTGTAGTTAAAGATATAATTTACTTCTATCAAGGACAACAAATTAATCAAAGAATAGAGAACGCTACATTTAACGGTTTAGTCTTTATTGATCCAAGTTTTAGGTTTGTGATTTTTATGGATGAAAATATTGAAAAATCTGTTTTCACAAACATGTTCTTTTTCAATGGTGAAGGTGTGAAGGAGTTTGAAATTCCAAAACTTGAACACTTTAAGCTAAAGTATTATAATCCTGAAGTCAAAATTTTTGAAGTAAAGTTTTAAATTTTTATATTCAAAGCAATAAAATCTAATCATGTCCATTTTGCCAAAACAACCATTCGAGAGAATTTTCAAGAAAGTTGGTGCAAAAAGAGTTTCTCAATCAGCTCTAGATGAAATGGCAAAAATCATGGAAGAAGAACTCTTCAAAATAGCAAAAGAAGCAGCTTTGCTTGCAAAACATGCTGGTCGAAAAACAATTTTAGATGAAGATGTAAGACTAGCAAGAAGAAAGATTTAGGCTTTTATACTTCCTTATTATTATTAGGTTTTTATGAGTCTGGAAGAAGTTTTGGCAGAAATAGAGAAGGCTTCTGGTTTATCTAGAGAGGAATTGATGAAAAAAATAGAGGAAAAAAGGAAAGAATTTTCAGATCTACTGACAGAAGAAGGTGCAGCTTACCTCATTGCCAATGAGTTTGGGTTAGATTTACTTGAAAAGAGAAGGCGCCAACTAGAAATCAAAAATATTGTTCCTGGGATGAAGAATGTAAATTTCATTGGCAGAATTTTCAACATCACGCCAATAATAAATTTTGAACGTCAAGATGGTTCTTTAGGCAAAGTTGTGAATATTTTTGTTGGTGATGATACTGGTTTTGTGAGAGTTCCTCTTTGGAATGATCAAGCAGAAATGGTAGAAAAAGGCGAACTTAAGCAAGGAGATGCCGTTCAAATTACAAATGGTATAGCAAAAGAAGGAATGTATGGAATTGAAGTTTCTGTAGGGAAATACGGTTTCATAAATAAAATTGAATGTGAAGCCATACCAAACTTAGATTATTTGAAGAAGAAATATCTTTCACCACAAGCTGAAAGAACTAAAATAAAAAATCTTACTACAGGAAGGGCAGAAGTTGTTGCAACTGTAGTTCATATTTTTAGAGGTAAATTTTTATTTGAAATTTGTCCAGAATGTTCGAATACATTGATAAAAAAAGAGCAAAAAAATATTTGCCCACAACACGGTGAAGTTATTCCATCTAAAGCTTTGATACTAACAACAATAATTGATGATGGCACGGCAAACATAAGAGCAGTTTTCTTTAGAGAGCAAGCTGAGAAGATTTTACAGCTTTCAGCAAAAGACTTGGAAGAAATGGAAGAAAGAGAGAGATATGAGATGGTGAAACAAAAACTTTTAGGAAGAGAATTACAACTCATAGGGAGAGTGAAAAAGAATATAGTTTTTGATAGGCTAGAATTTATAGTATCGGATGCAAAAGATTTAAATGTGTTGGAAGAGAGTAAAAGATTAGTTGAGGAGTTAGAAAATGAATAAGAAAAGAGAAATCTCACTTGAAGATATTCCTGGTGTTGGAGAAAAAATTGCTGAGAAATTGAGGGAAGTGGGATATACAGATCCTATGGCTATAGCAGTAGCTTCTCCTGGGGAGTTAGCAGCAATTGCTGAGATTGGGGAAGGTCAAGCAGCCAAGATAATAAACGCTGTAAGGGAAATGCTTGAAATTGGATACGAAACAGGGGATAAAATTTTAGAGAGAAGATTGAAAGTTGCCAGGATAACAACAGGATCAAAAAATCTGGACAATTTGCTTGGTGGTGGAGTTGAGACCCAAGCAATAACAGAATCTTATGGACAGTTTGGAAGTGGTAAGACACAACTAGCTTTTCAACTTGCTGTTAATGTTCAATTACCTCCTGAAAAAGGTGGTTTAGGTGGAAATGTTCTTTACATTGATACAGAAAACACATTTAGACCTGAAAGAATAGCTCAAATGGCGAAAGCCTTAGATCTTGATCCTAAAAAAATTTTGTCCAATATTCATGTTGCCAGAGCTTTCAATTCAGAGCATCAAATGTTTCTTGTAGAAAAGGCAAACGAGATAATTGAAGAGAAAAACATCAAACTCATAGTAATAGATAGCTTGACTTCACACTTTAGAGCAGATTTTATAGGAAGAGGAGAACTTGCACCAAGGCAACAAAAATTGAATAAACACTTGCACATGCTTCAAAGGCTGGCAGATGCTTACAATCTTGCGGTTTACATAACAAACCAAGTTTTGATGGATCCTTCTGTAATGTTTGGTGATCCTGTAAAAGCTTCTGGTGGAGCAATTCTTGCTCACATGGCAACTTATAGGCTATATTTGAGAAGAGGAAAAGAAGGAATGAGAATAGCAAGATTGGTCGATTCACCAGGCTTGCCAGAAGGCGAGGCTGTATTCAAGATAACTGAAGAAGGAATTAAAGATCCTTAAATTAATTATGAAAGTTTTAAAACAAGGCGCAGAAGCTATTCTTTATTTGGATGAAATTGAAGGCAAAAAAGTATTGATAAAAGAAAGAATAAAGAAAAGTTATAGGATAGAAGAGATAGATATTAAGCTAAGGAAGGAAAGAACAAAGAAAGAAGTGAAGCTTTTAACAGAAGCTAGAAAAATTGGTGTGTTAACTCCAAAGATTTTTGAAGTAGATTATGAAAGATTCAAGATAATCATGGAGTTTATTGAAGGGAAAAGATTGAAAGAATTTTTTTCTGTTGCGAGTAAAGAAGAAATTGAAAAAATTTGTTTTGAGTTAGGAAAACTTATAGGCAAACTTCATTCAGCAGGTATCATTCATGGAGACTTGACAACATCAAATATAATTCTAAAAGACGATCAAATTTATTTCATCGATTTTGGACTCGGTTTCTTTTCAAGAAGAATAGAAGATCAAGGAATGGATTTAAACCTTTTGTTTGAAGCTCTCAAATCAACTCACTTTAAAATTTTAAGCTTATGTTGGGAAAATATAGTTAAAGGATATAAACAAGAATATAAGTATGCTGAACAAGTTTTGAAAAGGGTGGAAGAAATTGAAGCTAGGGCTAGATATGTTGAAAGAAAAGCTAAAAGGTAAGGATAAATTTGAAACTGCTGAAAACTGTTCAATTTTGGGAATAGTAGTTGGAGTTATTGTATTGTCTTTTGGCTTTCTTTTGACAATTTTTAACCCAAAAAATTTAGCCGCAATTTTACTCATGCTTGGTAGCTTTTTAAGTTTTGTTTCAACAGTAGCACTTGTTTTAGTTTGGTTTGTGAAAGAAATCTTGGTTGAATAGGAATTTTTAAATATTAATGTTCAAATCTTAAAGAATAATTAAGTGGTAAACATGGCAAGGATGTACTCTAGAAAAAAAGGAAAAGCTGGGAGTCATAAGCCTCCTGTGAAGATTGTACCAAGATGGGTAAAAATGAAAAAGGAAGAGATAGAAGATTTAATAGAAAAGCTAGCTAGACAAAGGTTGACATCAGCTCAAATAGGCACAATTTTGAGAGACCAATATGGAATTCCTGATGTTAAGACGATAACTGGTAAGAGTATAACTCAGATAATGAAAGAGAGAAAAGTTTATCCCGAAATTCCAGAAGATTTAATGAATTTATTGAGAAAAGCAGTAAACCTTAGGGCACATTTAGAAAAAAACAAAGCAGATAAACATTCTTTGAGAGGATTGGAGAATTTAGAGTCTAAGATAAAAAGACTTGGGAAATATTATTCTAGAAAAGGAATTCTTCCTCCAGACTGGGAATACTCTCCTGAGAAAGCAAAACTCATAGTACAAAAGTGATAGCTTGTTCCTGGAAGAAATAGAAAGAGTGTCAAAAATTTTCAAGTCGATAATCAATGAAAAAAAAGCAAAGATAATTTCTCATATAGATGCGGATGGTTTAACAAGTGCTGCTATACTTTCAAAAATGTTATTGAGGCTTGGACAAAATTTTGAATTGAAAATTGTGAAACAACTAACAGAAAATGTGGTGAAAAAAATAAAATTCACGGATAAAGATTTTTTCATTTTTTCAGATTTGGGAAGTGGGCAACTCAATTTCTTGAAACAATTTTTAGAAAAAACAGAAGTTTTTATTTTAGATCATCATGAACCAGAAATGTTAAAAGATGACAATCTCTTTCATCTTAACCCACTTTTATTTGATGAAGAAGAAATTTCATCTTCCATGATTTGTTATCTTTTTGCAAAAAATGTTTCAATTCAAAACACAGATTTGATAGATTTAGCAATAGTTGGTGCGGTTGGTGATGAGCAAGATGAGGGTTGGAAGTTAAGAGGTTTAGCAAGAAAAATTTTAGAAGAAGCTGAAGCTGTTGGCAAAATCGCGGTCAGTAAGGGAATAAGACTTTATGGTAGAAACACGAAACCAATCCATAAATCTCTTGAGCAAAGCTTTGATCCTTTCATCCCAGGAATAACAGGGTCAGAATCTAATGCTGTTCAATTTCTCTCTGAATTAGGCATCTCTGTAAAGGAGAATGGTGAGTGGAAAAAATTGAAAGATCTAACTATAGAAGAACAACAAAAGCTAGCCTCAGCTATAATCTTAGAAAGGTTGAAATTTTCTCAACCAAATGCTGTAGACATTTTTGGTGAAATATACACAATTCTTGATAGAGAAGAAGAACTACAAGATGCAAGGGAATTCGCAACAATATTGAATGCTTGTGGAAGAACTGGAAATGCAGATATAGGTATAAAAATTTGTTTAGGTAGCTCAAATATAGAAGAGATATGGGAAATATTGGAAGAATATAGGAAACAAATAAGTGAAGGCATAAAACTTTTGAAGGAAGGTAATATTGTCTTTTCAACACCAAATGCAAACTTTATTCTAGCAGGAAACAAGATTAAAGATACTCTAATAGGAACCATAACTTCAATAGCATTGAATTCAAACATATTTGATTCCAAAAAACCGATTTTTGGAATAGCCGAAAGTGAAGATAATTGTTTAAAAATTTCTGCTAGATTACCTAAAGATATCAAAAATATAAATTTAAGAGAGGTTTTATATTATGCTACAAAGTTATTAAAAGGAGAAGCAGGTGGTCATACACACGCTGCTGGAGCCTTAATAGATAAAAACTTACAAAACGATTTTGTTAATATTGTAGATAAAAAATTGGGTGAAATGTTTGGTGAAGAAAAAAGCTAAAACAAAAGAAGATTATGTGATAATTTCACCAAAAGTTTTTGGTGAGAAAGAAATAGGCTTAACTATGGCAAGTGATCCAAAACTTTTGATAGGTAGAGAAATTATTTTGAGTGCTTTAGAACTCACAGAAAATGTCAACAAGTATTATTTGAAAATTTTGTTCAAGATAAACAAAGTTGAAGGAAACAAAGCTTTTACAGAGTTCCATGGTGCTGAGTGTTTGCAAGACTACATTTCAAGAATGGTTGTAAGAAGAGTTAGAAGAATAGACACAATTCAAGATGTTTTTACAAAAGATGGGATAGAGTTAAGAGTGAAGTGTATATGCGTTGTTTCTAGAAAAGCAAAAGGCAGTATTGAAAAAGCAATTAGAAAAAAGATAGAAGAAATAATAAAACAAGAAGTTGAAGCCAAAAATTTGGATGATTTTGTTAGAGGTTTGATTTCCGATGAAATAAAAACAAAGATTATAGAAGAAACTAAAAAAATTTATCCAATCAAAAATTTTGAGATAAGGAAAGTTGAAGTACTTTCTACAAGAGAAAAGGAGCAATGAAGTTGAAAGACAAGATTAAAACTGTTAATAATGTTATTGCAAGTGTTATTCTTTTGGAGTGTTTCTTGTTTATTTTCTCTGCTACAGCTTGAATCATCATCCCACCATCTAAAGGATATATTGGCATTATATTGAAGATAGCAATAGCATAATTTATTATCCAAATCCATGTCAATAATGTAAAGACAAAGCCAATTGGCACGAATCCCTCCCTCACAATTGGGGAGTAAATTATTCCTAAGTAAGGAAGTGTTTCATTTTCAGGATGAGAAGCCAAGTTAATTTTAAATTCTGTTCCATTTGCTAACACAATTATTTCATCACCAGGCTTCAAATTTTTGGTTTCTTCAAGAAGAAATCTAGAGCCCAATAAAAATTCATTATAAGTTAATTTTACTGGTTTTTTGTTTATTTCGCTAATTATCATATTTGGTTTTAAACCAGCTTGTGCAGCAGGTCCTGTTTCATTCACTTCTCTTATGATTATTGGTCCCGGAACAAAATAAGACCAAAGTATGTGTGATGTTATGTTAAAAACAATTAGATAAACAAGGAAATTTGCTAGACTGCCAGATGCAAAAACCCTAAGTTTAGTCAAAAGACTAGATTTTTTCAATTGTTTTTCATCTGGCTCTACAAAAGCTCCTGGCAAAATTAAAAACAGCAAAACACCAGCAGTTTTCACTTTTATCTTTTCAGCCCTACTCATTATTCCATGAAACACTTCGTGTGGAACTATTACTGAAATTATTATTATCAACCAAAACCAGAAAGGTAGAAGCAAATATCCTGGTCCGGCTTCAATTTCAGGCTTAATTGAAGGAAAAACAAAACTCAATCCTGGCATCTTAACAATACCTTCTATTAAAAGTTGCCCGTATCTTATCAAAGAAACTAAGCCTTCAAACATTAAAAAAAATGCAATTAAAATTCCAAAACTTCCTAATATTTTCCAAAAAAGCTTTGGTCTGGCGAGTTTGTCTAGAATTTTTATTCCTGTTTTTGTTCTTCTCATCAAAATGATGTAATGAAATTCTATGTTTTTTCTATCTCTATAAATTAAAATAGCTAAGATTAATGCAAAAATTAGGATTGATGCAAGATACAGGTCCACATTTTCACCTTGATGTAAAAAAGAATTGTGTTTTTAGATATAAATTATGTAATAGAGAAATGAATATTTAAAAGAAGGTTTATTTTAGATATAGTTTTTTTGGCGATAGCATGAGTGAAGAAAATCACGATGAAGTAAAGATTACAAAAATCATAAAAAGAGATGGTAGGATAGTTGATTTCGACCAGAATAAAATAACAGAAGCTATATGGAAAGCTGCTCAGGCCGTTGGTGGTAAAGACAGAAGCTTGTCTGAAAAACTTTCTTTTCAAGTTGTGGAGTTACTTAAAAAACAACTTAAACCTGGAGAAATTCCTACTGTAGAACAAGTCCAAGATTTAGTAGAAAAAGTTCTAGTTGAAAACGGTCATTACAAAACAGCAAAAGCCTACATTCTCTACAGAGCCTTACACAATCAAATAAGAGAGTTGGTAGATAGTTATCTTGATGAAAAAACATGGCTTGTTAGGGAAAATGCAAACACAACTTTTTCCCTCCAAGCCTTAAATTTTCATATTTCTTCTCAGGTGATTTCTCAATATTGGTTACATAGAATTTACAACAAAACAACCCCTGAACTCAGAGAAGCTCATCTAAATGGTGATATACATATCCATAATTTGGGAATTTTAGGTCCCTATTGTGTTGGTTGGGATTTACAAGATTTATTGCTCTCTGGCTTTACTGGAGTTAGAGGAAAAATATCTTCAAAACCAGCCAGGCATTTCAGGTCAGCTTTAGGTCAAATAGTTAACTTCATGTTTACACTGCAAGGAGAAGCTGCAGGTGCACAAGCTCTTTCTAATTTCGACACTCTTCTAGCACCTTTTATAAGATATGATGGTCTTGACTTCAAACAGGTTAAACAAGCTTTACAAGAATTTATTTTTAACATGAATGTTCCAACCAGAGTTGGTTTCCAAACACCATTTTCTAACATCACTCTTGACCTTAAAGTCCCAAAATTTATGGAAAATGAGCCGGTGATAATCGGTGGCAATGTCTTGGATGTAACTTATGGTGATTTTCAAGAAGAGATGAACATCTTCAATAAAGCTTTGGCAGAAGTTATGCTTGAAGGGGATGCTGTTGGCAGAGTTTTCACTTTTCCAATTCCAACAATAAACATAACAAAAGATTTTGAATGGGAAAATGAAGCTATATTAGGAATTTTTGAGACAAGCGCAAAGTATGGCATACCATATTTTGCAAACTTCATCAATTCTGATATGAATCCAGAAGATGTTCGTTCAATGTGCTGTCATCTTCGTCTCGATAAGAGGGAATTGAAGAAAAGAGGTGGAGGCTTGTTTGGAGCCAATCCACTTACTGGTAGCATAGGTGTGGTCACGATTAACATGCCAAGAATAGGCTATTTGTCAAAAGAAGAAAGAGAATTTTTCGAAAGATTGGATAAGATGATGGAAATATGTAAAAGAATTTTAGAAATAAAGAGGACTTGGTTAGAAAAACTGACTGAAAGAGGACTTTATCCTTATGCAAAATTTTACTTGAGAAAAATAAAACAAAGTTTTGGTGAATATTGGAAAAATCATTTCAATACAATTGGTTTAGTTGGAATGAATGAAGCTTGTTTGAACTTTTTAGGTTGTTCCATAGGAGATAAAGCTGGTCTTGAGTTTTCTGAAAAAGTTCTGGATTACATGAGAGAGAGACTTGAAGATTTTCAACAAGAAACTGGAAACATTTATAATTTGGAAGCAACACCAGCTGAAGCTACTTCTTACAGGTTGGCAAAAATCGATAAACAAAAGTACCCAGATATAATAGTTGCAAATGAAGAAGAAGTTAAAAAAGGAGCCAAACCTTATTATACTAATTCTTCTCATTTACCTGTTTACTTTACAGACGATCTTTGGGAATATTTAAGGCTACAAGATCCTTTACAAGTAAAGTATACAGGTGGAACAGTAGTTCACATTTGGCTTGGAGAAGCAAACATTCCTGTAGAGTCTTTAATAGCTTTAGTCAAGAAAATTTGTAACAATTTCAAGCTACCTTATTTCACCATAACACCAACTTTCAGTATTTGTCAAGATCATGGTTACATTCCAAGAGAAGCTCCCACTTGTCCAAAATGTAATAAAAGAACGGAAGTTTATTCAAGAGTGGTTGGTTATTTGAGGCCAGTTGAACAATGGAATGAAGGAAAGCAGGAAGAATTCAGGCAGAGAAAAACTTTTGATAAAGTTTTTCAAAATTTATGATAGATGATAATAGCAGGGTTTCAAAAAACAAGCTTACTTGATTATCCCGGAAAAATATCTTCTATAATTTTTTTAGCAGGTTGTAATTTCAGGTGTCAATTTTGTTATGTCCCACAACTAGTTTTGCCAGAAAAAATCAAAGAAATAAAAGGATTTTCAGAAAACTACATTTTATCTTATTTTGAGGAAAATAAAAAATTCATCGATGCTGTTGTTTTTACAGGTGGTGAGCCGACTTTAAATGAAGATCTACCAAATTTAATTGAAAAAATTAAATCAATAGGTTTTTTAGTAGGTTTAGAGACGAATGGAAGTAATCCAAAAATGCTTTTGAATTTAATTGAAAACAAACTTGTGGATTATGTTGCGATGGACATAAAAACAAGATTGGAGTTTAAAAAATACAAGGAGATTGTAGGAAATTTGAATGAAGAAACATTTGAAAACATTAAAAAATCCATAGAAATTTTGCTTTCTTCTTCAATTGACCACGAATTTAGAACAACTTTAATGAAAGAATTTCATTCAATTGAAGATGTTATTGAAATTTGTAAGAGTATTAGAGGAGCAAAAGTTTACTATCTTCAAAATTTTAAGAAATTTAATGAAACTCTTTCTCAAAAGAGTTTCACACCTTTTGAGAAAAATGAAATTAAAGAAATTATTGAAAGGGGGAAGAAGTTTGTGAATATTAAGTTTAGGGGTTAATTTTCTTAACTTTGGGCCCATCTTTTGTGTCTTCAACAATATATCCTAAAGATTTAATTTTTTCTCTCAACTCATCAGCTTTCTCAAAATCTTTAGCTTTTCTTACATTTTCTCTTTCTTCAACTAATTTTTTGATTTCTTCAGGAATTTCCTCCCTTTTTATTTCTTTTTGCAGTATTCCAAAAATATAGCCAAGTTTTCTAAAAGTTTCGATTATTTTTGTTGCAAGTTTTTCATTTATTTCATTTTTTTGTTTTTCGAGCAAGATGTTTGTTTTGCTAGAAAGTTTATATAAGCATAGCAAAGCTTTTGGCGTGTTGAAGTCATCGTCCATAAATTCTTCAAAATCTTTCACAATCTTTCTCATAAATTCTTCAAAATCTTTCTCATTTTTTGTTTTTTTCCTCACTTTTTTTGCTTCTTCTAATTTTTCCAAAGTATTGTACAATCTTTCAAGATTTTTTTTGGCTTGCTCCAAATTCTTTTCATTATAATCAATTGGGCTCCTGTAATGTGAAGAAAGGAAAAACAACCTTATTGTTTCAGCATCATATTTTTTAAGAACATCTTTTATTGTCACAAAATTTCCTAAAGACTTTGACATTTTTTCTCCATTAACTGTAAGAAAACCTGTATGGAGCCAATACTTCACAAAAGGTTTTTTACCTGAAATTGCTTCCATTTGTGCAATTTCTGCTTCATGATGTGGAAAAATCAAATCTCTTGCTCCTCCATGGATATCATATTGTGGTCCGAAATGAGCTTCGGTAATTGCAGTATCTTCTATATGCCATCCAGGCCTACCTTCAAACCAAGGAGATGGCCACTTTGGTTCACCCGGCTTAGATCTCTTCCATAAACAAAAATCTCCTTTATTTCTTTTGTTCACACTTTCATCGATTCTTGAAACAGCGTCTTCTGCTTCTAAAACAGTTCTTCCAGAAAGCTTACCATATTCTTTGAACTTGCTTATATCATAATAAATCCCATCTTCTATTTCATAGGCAAAGCCTTTCTTGAGCAACCTTTCAACTTGACTTATTATTTCTTTTATGTAGTCAGTGGCGCGAGCATATTTATTAACAGAAATAACATTCAAAGCTTTCATATCTTTGTGATATTCTTCTTCAAATCTTCTCGCTATTTCTTTTGGATCTACACCTTCTTTTCTAGCCCTATCTATTATTTTGTCATCCAAATCAGTAATGTTTTGAAGATAAAAAACATCAAAACCTTTAAATCGCAAGTATCTTGCGATCATGTCAAACTGTACATAAGTTTTTGCATGTCCTAAGTGAGAAAAATCGTAAACTGTAGGACCACAAACAAACATTTTAACCTTTTTGTCTTCTATTGGCCTAAAAACATCTTTTTTTCTTGTAAGTGTGTTGAAGACTCTAAGCATTTTATCACTTTGAAGAGCTCGGGGCGGGATTTGAACCCACATGCGTCGGTCTCAACTTCTCATCTTTTATCAAAAGACCAACTGCAGCCGACTGCCTAACCAGATTCGGCCACCCGAGCTTAATTTTTATATTGTTATTCAAAGAATTTAGTGTTTTAAAATAAATTTTGTTTAGTTTCAGAAAATCATCCAAAAACTCAAGGTAAAAGTTAGTTGATGCAAAAACTATCGCCCATCTCTTACACCTAAATTGAAGTTAGGAAAAAAGATATTTAAAACTATCTGCAATCTAGTCTACTTCATTTTTTGGCGAATATTGGCTGAGCCAACATTTGTTGGTACTAGAATTTTAACTATAAAGATGTGGGGATATATACATCTTTTTGAAATTTGGTAATTTTCATAAAAAATCAAATTAAGATTTTATCGTTATATTTGCTATGCAAGAGCAATCTAATTGTTTACCCTCTACAAAACCTATATTTTCAATTTGTCCTTCTTCTTTATCATAAACAATATAGTTCTTTGATTGAACCAGTAGTTGTGAAATAAAATGAGAATCATGTTTAATTAACCATCTTATAGCTTCGAAGCTGATAAATATAAATATTTTTAACTAGAAAACTCTATCTTATGAAAGGAATTTCACCACAACGATTCTATACTTATTTAGCAATTCTGATAGCAATCGGTACAATAATTTATGGTTATATTTCTTTACCAGAAATGGTTTGGGTAATTCAAACAAGCACTGCAGATA
>Ga0105162_1001290_pt1 | contig 14648 bp, 20 predicted proteins | sample JNZ201metaG_FD_81532 | JGI IMG/M metagenome (GOLD analysis project Ga0105162, IMG submission 81532) | Hot spring microbial communities from Jinze hot spring, China to study Microbial Dark Matter (Phase II) - JNZ 20120812A | ecosystem: Environmental > Aquatic > Thermal springs > Hot (42-90C) >...
GCAGCGCGGTGTCCAAACCCTTGTAGGTGCCGGCACACGAAACTATTTCTTCGCCTTCGTCTATTTCTCCAGCATCTGTCGCCATGACTGCTGCTTCTATGGCTATTTTCGTGCCCGTTCCAAAAATTTCAAGAGTTTTATCAATGACGCCTTCCGGTGTGGGATAATTCCAACCTATGGAACGAGAGGGCGGAGCAAAGGGTCTAGTGCCTTGAACAATTTTACAGCCGCTTTCCATAAGCTTTTTCAGATTCTCAGCATATTCTCTCCGTTTTAGTCCTATTGGCATGCTTCCCCTCGGCCCCCAAGTCTCAGCCGGATAGTGGGTTACAACTATTACTTGGATTTTCGCTCCATCAAATATTTTAAGAGCTTTCAGTGCGCTTCTTCCAGTTTCAGAGGCTATTACAACCTTGTTTATGTCCGTCTCTTTGCAGCGGTGCCTAACTGCCAAAAGGACCTTTTCAGTGTTTGCTTCACCACAGTATTTGAAGTATACTGTTTTTCTTTTAACCTCCTCCAAGACGGCTTTTCCTCCACAGAATTAAAATAGCTGCAAGATTTTAAAACGCTTTAACGAGGCAGCGACATGCTAACACTCTACGTTGGCTATGTTGAAGGCGTCTGGTTTGGGGTTGCACACGAAAATGAAATAGTTTTTGCCACGGCTTTCGCCTTTGACAGAGGTCAAGCTTTGCAAAATTTGCTTAGAAACACCCCATTTAACGTCCCCTTCCAGCATTCGGAAAAGCCAACTCAGTTCGCTGAGAAAGTTATTTCTTCGATAGCGGACATCTACCATGGTCGAGAATGCGCTGAAAGTTTTTCTCTCGCCATGGAATGGCTGTCCAGCTATGCACAGAAAGTTCTCAAGGTGGTTTCCCTAATTCCTACCGGCTATGTTGCCTCCTATGGCTCTGTGGCGAAAGCTGTTGGCGGAAGTCCAAGAGCTGTGGGACGGGTTATGGCTTTAAATCCTTTCCCGCTAATTGTTCCATGCCATAGAGTTGTAGCTTCAGACTTCACTTTGGGCGGCTACGGTGGAGGCGTACAAGTTAAGCTTGAAATTCTACAACGAGAAAGTCGAGGTCACTCCTCAATTGGGGAAATTAAAGTGGACAGTGGTGTTTTACAAGTCTTTCCGGTGGAGTTTGTTTTGAAGCATTTAGGTGTCCATCAGCGCAAATAATAAAAGCTTGACGCCTAAATCAGTGAGGGGATAATTATGGTTAAACGGGGACTTTTTGTTGGCAGATTTCAACCCTTCCATAAAGGGCACCTACAAGTAATTAAGGAGATTCTAGACGAGGTGGATGAGCTTATTATTGTTGTTGGCAGCGCCCAGTACAGCCACCGTCTTGATAACCCGTTCACGACCGGCGAGAGGCTTGTAATGATAAGAAAAGCCCTAGAAGAAGAGAAGATGGACTTAAGCCGCATATGGATTGTGCCCGTGCCAGACGTGCACATTCACATGGTTTGGGTTTCAGCCGTTGAAGGTTATACCCCGCGCTTTGACGTTGTTTACTCTAATGAACCGCTTACACGAAGGCTTTTCACAGAGGCCGGCTACGAAGTTAAGCCTATCCGTTTCCACAAGCGCGAGGTTTACTCGGCCACCGAGATTAGGGAAAGAATGCTTAAAGGCGGAAACTGGGAGGAACTAGTCCCGAAAAGCGTGGCGGAGTTCATAAAGGAAATAGGCGGCGTTGAAAGGCTCAAAGACCTTACAAAGACCGATAAAGTGTAACAGTGTCCCCGATCTTCACTTTGAAGGCTTGGGCCGCGCTGCCCATGTTTACAGATATTTCTAGAAAATCATGGCTTCCTATGATGGCGAGAGGTTCTCCCGCTTTTACCTCCGCATAGGCTTTGCAAAGTTTCAACGTCAGCCTGTTATCCCTCAGTCTTAAGTCCACATAATCCTTTACCCTCAAAGCCTTAAGATGCTCCACCGTGAAGTTTGTGATAATATTTCCAAAATCGTCAATATGGATAACTTCGCCTATCAACGTGTCACTTTTCTTGGCGACCTTTGCAAACTTAGGCACCGTGAATTTGCGGATTTCTGATCCAAACTCTGACGGTTTTATGCCTTTCGAGAGGTATGCCGCCGCTGGGGCGAAAATGTCCCTACCATGAAAAGTTTGAGAGATCTTTGGAAGCATAAACTTCGGATTTGTTATCTCGTAAACGTGTTTTATCCCTTGATTTTTTGCTGCCAATGTTAATACGCCATTATCCGGACCTATAAAGAAGTCTTTTTCCGTCTCAACTAATATGGGTTTACGTTTCGTTCCCACACCCGGATCAACAACCGCCACATGTATCGTGCCCTTTGGAAAGTAAGGAGATGCAGCGGCCAAGATAAAAGCGCCATTCCTAATGTTGAATTTCTCTACTTGATGGGTTATATCCACTATTCTGGCGTCAGGATTTATTCTCAAAATAACGGCTTTCATCTCGGCAACATAGGGGTCTGCAAGCCCAAAATCCGTAGTTAACGTTATTACTGGGATCTGCGGCTTAGCGGAATCATCCGCCATGAGAAACCGGGACGAAAACAACTTCGTCCTCATCCTTGAGGATTGTTTCCAAACCGTTTAAGACACTTATCTCCTTACCATTCACAATTATTAAGGCGTTTGGTCTCGGGTCCTCCAACTCTGGGTCTATGAGGACTCTTCTTGCTTGAGGGAACCCTTCAACAATAACGCCTATCAAATCTCTAATTGTCTTATCTGCCCCGTTAACTGTCAATTTGACCCTGCCTTTTCCAATGGCGTTGCGTAAGCTGCCGACAAACTTCACTGTTATGTTTATGCTCAGAGCTGCTCCCCAAGTTATAAAACTACGACGACGGATATGTCGTTTACGTTTGTTCCCGTTGGACCGGTAAATATCAAATCATCAAGCTTCGAAAAGAAATTGTAAGAATCATTTTCGGCGAGAAAATTCTCCGCTTTAAGTCCAGCTTTTTCCGCCCTTGTCACTGTTTTTCCGTCAGCCAAAGCACCTGCAGCGTCGGTTGGGCCGTCTACTCCGTCGGTGCTTAGCGAGGCAACATCACATCCATCTAAGCCTTTAATTTTCAGAGCGGCGGCTAAGGCTATTTCTTGATTCCTTCCTCCTTTGCCTTTGCCGGCAACCGTAACGGTTGTTTCCCCTCCAACTACTATTGCTGCGGGTTTTTGCACCGGGTTTCCGGAGACAGCAATCTCACGCGCTACCGAAGCCAAAACCGTTCCAACGTGTCGTGCCTCACCCTCAAGAAGTGAAGTTAAAAGCAGAATGTTCAATCCTTCGGACTTTAAGCTTTCGCATGCTACCATGCATGCGTCTCTGCAATTTCCAATCACAACACTGAAAACCTTTTCAAAGGCTTCATCCCCCGCCTTCGGAGTTTCAGGAATAAGCCCCTTTTCTCCTTCAGTTAAAACTCTCCTAATTGATTCAGGAGCCTTCTCCCATAACCGATATTTTTTCAAAATTTTTACAGCGTCACTAAAAGTTGTTGAATCTGGAACTGTGGGTCCAGAAGCAATGAAATCGAGAGGGTCGCCGAGCACGTCTGAAAGAATGAGACTTAGAACGGTGGCTGGGTAGGCTTTTTTCGCTAGCCAGCCGCCCTTAACCCCCGAAATGTGTTTTCTCACAGTGTTTATCTCGTTTATCGTTGCACCACACTTGAGCAAGTCTTCTGTGATTTTCCTTTTATCTGCCAGCGTTATCCCATTTCTTGGCAGCGGCATTAAACTGGAACCTCCACCAGATATCAAGCATATTATTAAGTCGTCTTCCATGGCTTTTTCTGCTATTTCAAGCATGCGTTTGACGCCTTCAACTCCCGATTCGTCTGGTATGGGATGGCTTGCTTCATGAAGTTGCACAATTTTTGTTTTGTGCATGCTGCCCTTCGGCACGTTAACAAAGCCTTCCGTTATTCTTTTGCCTAAAACCGTTTCTAGGGCTTCAGCCATAGAACCGCTAGCCTTTCCTCCACCAATAACATACTCGTTTTTGAATCGACGCAGATCGAAGGCTAAACCATTCACTTTCAAGATAGAACCATCCAACGTTAGCTTTGATACTATTAACCTTTTAGGGTCCACCGCCCTAACCGCGGCCTCAAGACTTTTTAAGGCTAGCTTTCTCGCCTTTTTGTCTGCCCCTGTCTGTCCGTTCTGGATAAGTTGCTCCAAGTTTTTAATGGAAACCGTCATCTTGTTCCCGTCAAAGCTTGCGGGAAGTAAGATGGTAAATGTAATAAATCTAGCATTAATAAAGTGTTTTGCAACAATTGTTTGGTGGCCCTATTCATGACAAAGCCAAAAGTTTACGTAACCCGCGAGCTCCCTGAAAGAGGAATGAAAATAATAGGGGAACGCTTCGACGTGGAAGTTTGGCCAGAATATGGACCGCCACCAAAGGATGAAATAGTAAGGAGAGTGAGGGACGTTGACGCTTTGGTCACACTTTTGACGGATAAGATAGACGCTGAAGTCTTTGATGCGGCTCCGAAACTTAAGATAGTTGCTCAAATGGCGGTTGGCTACGATAACATAGACGTTGCTGAAGCCACAAAGAGGGGTATATACGTAACCAACACACCCGGCGTTTTAACTGAAACAACGGCAGATTTTGCGTGGGCTCTACTTATGGCTGTTGCTAGACGCGTGGTTGAAGCGGACAGATATGTACGGACAGGCCAGTGGAAAGTAAGCTGGCACCCCAGCATGTTGTTGGGTAGAGATGTATATGGTGCCACACTTGGCATATTGGGTGCTGGTAGAATTGGAACAGCTGTTGCTAAAAGAGCAAAAGGATTCAACATGAAAATAATCTACTATGATGTTGTGCCAATGCCTCCAGAGTTGGAAAGGGAACTTGGCGCCAAACGGGTTGATTTGGACACGCTTTTCAGAGAAGCTGACTTCATAAGTATCCATGTTCCTCTAACGAAAGAAACCTACCACCTTGTTAACGAAGAGAAGCTCAAACTTATGAAGAAAACAGCTTACCTCGTCAACAACTCTAGGGGACCTGTTGTTGACGAGAAGGCTCTCTACAAAGCTTTGAAAGAAGGTTGGATTGCAGGTGCAGCTTTAGACGTTTTCGAGCAGGAACCCACACCAATGGATAATCCGCTACTCAAACTTGACAACATTGTGGTTGCTCCACACATATCCAGCGCAAGTTATGAAACCCGTTCAAGAATGGCTGAAATGACCGCTGAAAACCTCGTCGCCTTTTTTGAGGGAAGGCCGCCGCCAAACCTTGTAAACCCTGAGGTCCTCCAGATACGCTCACCATTAAAACTTCTCTAACGGTCGTTTTCTGAAAACTTTTTAAAAGTGTATGGTTAATATTCAGTCCGTTTTCGAAATGTAAAAAGCGGTGGCTCTATGTCCTCCATATTCGCGGACAGAATGGCTGTCCTTGGAACAGAAACAGCTTTTGAAGTGCTTGCCAAGGCGAAGGCTCTTGAAAGGCAAGGAAAAAACATTATACACCTAGAAATAGGCGAGCCTGATTTTGACACACCTCAGAACATAAAGGAGGCTGCGGTTAAAGCCCTTTATTCCGGCTACACCCACTATGTGCCAGCCGCCGGCATACCAGAACTTCGAGAAGCCATAGCCGAGTACATTTCCAAAACCAGAAAAATACCAGTCGACCCGGAGGAGGTTGTCGTTACACCAGGCGCAAAGCCAATAATATTTTTTGCTATACTGGCATGCGTGAATCCAGGCGATGAAGTCTTATACCCAAACCCTGGCTTTCCAATTTACGAGTCAGTGATAAATTTTGTTGGAGCCAAGCCAGTGCCAATTCCACTTATGGAGGAAAACGACTTCAGTATTGACCATGAATATGTAAAGGAGAAGATAACAAAGAAGACCAAAATGATTATTCTCAACTCGCCGGGGAACCCTACAGGCAGTGTTTTAACAAAAGAAGATTTGAAAGTCGTGGCGGATTGCATAGCCAACAGGGACGACGTGATCGTCCTCTCAGACGAAGTCTACAGCCGCATAATATACGAGGGGACTCATGAAAGCATTGCTTCGCTTCCAGGGATGAAAGAGAAAACAATAATCCTCGATGGTTTTTCGAAAACCTACGCTATGACAGGCTGGAGGCTCGGCTACGGTGTAATGCGTAAGGACTTGGCTGAAAAAATCACCCAACTAATGATTAACTCCAACTCATGCACCTGCGCTTTTGTTCAAGTCGCCGGCATAGAAGCCCTAAAAGGTCCCCAAAATTCTGTGGATCGAATGGTTGCAGAATTCAGAAAACGGAGAGAAATAATAGTGGAAGGTCTAAACAAAATTAAGGGCATAACCTGCAGAAAGCCTAAAGGCTCATTCTATATTTTCCCCAACGTAACTGGCACGGGGATGCGCTCCAAAGAACTGTCAGACTACCTCCTCAACGAAACTGGTGTAGCCGTGTTACCTGGTACAGCTTTCGGAAAATATGGGGAAGGGTATTTACGCTTATCTTTTGCAAACTCCATTGAAAATATTAAAGAAGCCCTAAAAAGAATCGAGATGGCTCTTGAAGGACTTTAGCCTTCCACTTTTTCCCCTGTAACTGTTTCAACAATTTCTGATGCTGTTTGGACAAGAATATCCGCCTTTTTAATGGCTTTTTCCTCATCCATATCCTCTACCTGTGCCAGCTGTTGCATGATCTCTTCGATTTCCGCTAAGCATTTCAGAATGGGGTCGTTTTTCGTCTGAGCTTTTTCTATGGCTTCTCTTACAATGTTTTCGATGAACGCCGGCTCGCCTAGGCTGTAGTATATGGCGTTCCTTGCTTTTCTTACAGCCTCCAGAATTAGGCTTGGAGCCATATAAGGCATTTTTCTTGCAGCTTCTAGCTCTGCCTTTGCCTCCCGCAAATAGCGTAAAGCCCACCCACGCCTATAATCGTCGATCATCGCTCCACTTCCGGCTCTCTAAAATGTGAAAGCATCTAATAAGCTACTCGCTTTCCTCCAGGCTTTCGTCAGAAGACGCTGCCCCTCCATAGAAGTGTGTTATGTAACCTGCAATCTGGTTCCGCACTTTTGTGGTGGCTCCGGGCACAAGAGCAGCGACAACACGCTTGTTTTCTTCATAATTTCCGGAAAACCTGTTAGGAAAACGTCTAATGAGTTCTTTGGCTATACGTTTAATCTGTTCGGTTCGAACCTTTCCCAATCATTTTCCTCCACGCTTAGTCTAGCATTTACATTGCCGCCTAGATAAGTGAGTCTTTCATAACGTGAAACTAATTTAACTTTACGCGTTTGCATCTGTAGAATTCAACTTTAAGCCGAAAAATTCCTCGAAATTTTTTAGCATTTGCTCCGCAACCTCAACAACGGTTTTCCTCTTCACTTCCGCTATGGCGTTGACAACTGCCGGCAGAAAGGCTGGACTAGTTAACCTGCCATCAAATGGACTTTTGTAATAACGGACAGGCCCGTCGGTTTCCGTCAGGAGATTTTCCAAGGGAACACGTCTAATAACTTCTCGAATGCCTTCAGAATAAGCTGCTGGTGGTCCCTCGCTTATGTAATACCCACTATCTATAGCTTTGGATAGTGCGCTAATTGGGTTACTGAACCAGTGAAGCAGAACTTTTTTCAGCTGGTAGGATGGAAGCATATCCACAATTTTTGCGGTTGTGCCACGGGAATGAATTATTACGGGTCGTTCCATTTTTTCGGCTAACCTAAGCATTTCGTCAAATACTTTCAACTGTTTATCCCAGATCTTCTGATACTTATAATCCAAGCCTACTTCTCCTATAGCTACGACTGATTTGTTCTGCTTTTGTTTCAAAATGAATTCGCAGGTCTGGCGCAACTGAGCCTCTGTTAGATCGTTTACGGTCCAAGGATGAATTCCTAAGGCAGCGTAGACGCCCTCATGGCGTGTGGCTAGTTCTAGGCTTCTGATGCTTGTTCCAAGATCCATAGAATTAGAAACTAATGCAACAACGTTGAATTTTTTCGCTTCTGAAAGAATGTCATCAATTTTTTCCACGTATTCCTCATCTGACAGGTGTATGTGGGCGTCAACATACCTTAAAGGTTTCATTATCGTTCACTTTTGGCATAAACTACCTTCCTAGAGGTTTTTATAATTTCCTCTGTCGGTTAAAGAAGACAGACTTTTGGAGTTTGTTTTTGGAAGATAAAGTGCAATAAACGTTAAATATTGCTCTAAATACAAAGAGAGGCACTGGAGGAGCCTTTATGGCGGATTTGGAGTTGGCAATTGCTCCCATGCATAGGATTTGCAAGAAGGCTGGAGCGGAGAGGGTGAGCGAGGCAGCCGCTAGAGAGCTTGCCAAGGCTTTGGAGGAAATTGGGATTAAAATAGCCAAGGAAGCCTTGGATTTTGCAATGCACACTGGACGAAAAACAATAAAAGCTGAGGACATTGAAATCGCCGCCCGAAAAGTTATGGGCAGATGAATTCTCTAAACCCTCCCTCTTTTTCACATATTTTCCAAGAAATGACTGTGCTCGTAATAGATATAAGAAACGCGGAGAATATCCTACACTTGCTCTAAATGGGTGTTACTAATGGGTGGAAAAAAGAAGCTGACCTTGAAACAGATGGAACGCATGCAAATGCGGAAAGATGAGGAAGAGAAAAAGAAGAAAGAGAAAGAAAAGGAAAAGGCGGCTCTTAAGGAGAAGAAACTAGCAGGCATAGTGGGTCCTGATATTAAAGGCGGTAAAATGCTGGAGGAACTGAGGAAAATGCGTGTTCTAACACCTTACGCTGTGGCGTCAAAATTCAATCTCAGGATTAGCGCTGCAAAAGATTTACTTGAACAACTTGAAAGCGATGGCTTGGTCAGATTGGTTTCTGGAAACCATGATATCAAGATATATAAGGCTGTAGATTAACAGCCAAAATCCGTTTTGAGGAGAGCGCGTGTCCTACCCTGAAAGGATTCAAACAGAAGAGGATGTACAAAAAGTAGAAGCACTAATCAAGAAAGGTTTTAAGCATCGTTTGAAGGTTAAGGGAAGCCCGGAGTTTAAGCAAAAAGTAAGGGAGGCTCTTAAACTTGTTAAAACGGCAGGCTACTACGATTTCCTTAGGACCTATATTCGGGAGATATCCGAAGTTGATGGTTTCACACAGCTTCGCGAGGCTGAAGCAACCATATGGGCAAACAAGTATGCCGTTGCAAATCCCGTTGACGTCGCCAGTCTTTTTGTGCAAAAGGCAAATCACATGAAGGAGTTTCTTGAGGGCAAACTTTACTATGGAGGTGAAGCTGAGAGGCGGTCCGTGCAAAAACGCATCGAATTTCTTGAAGCGTTGAAGGTTAAAAGCAGAAAACGTGAAGTGAGAGAAGAATGCGAAAAACTGCTGAAAAGCTGGGCTGAAAGCGTGTATCTATAACCTCTCCACCCTAATCACGGTACCACTTTTCACCTTGCTAAAAAGTTCAAGATTTTTTGTTATCTTCCCCAGAACGTTTACTGGACTGTATGGTTGGGATTCTCCATAAAATATGCATAGGGCGCTTCCCATAGGCCAGAATGCTATTGTGCCCTTTTCTACAACGCTTTTTGCTTTTTCCTCTCCCATTTTAACTGGTATCTCAAAATAGACCTCCTCTTTCCATAGGGCTGCCCTCCCTTCAAATGGAAGTTTTCGAACAACCATCTCCACGGTTCTCGGAGACATATGGCGAATTAGCTCGCCCTCAGCCTCGCCTAAACCCTCAATTACAAATCTTATTTTTATCCTCGAGATCTCTTCATTTTCCACGTTTACACACCTTCTCGAGAAAGTCGTCTAAAATTTGTTCCAGCGATATTGGTCCCAAAACTTTTAGTTCATATTTCACTCTGACGGTAGGCTTGTTTATTTTCATAACCCTCCTCAAGTCAACTGGAGTTCCAATAACAACAACGTCGCATGGTGTGTGAGAGATTGTTTCATTTAATTCTGCAATCTGCTTTTCACCGTAACCTAATGCTGGAAGCACAGCTTCCAAATGCGGATATTTTTCGTAAACCTCCTTTATGGAACCAACAGCGTAAGGTCTGGGGTTTACTAGTTCACTTGCACCGAGCTGCTTGACCAATATTGTGGCGGCGCCGTAGGGCATGTTTCCATGGGTCAGCGTGGGGCCATCTTCAATGATTAAGACGCGTTTACCTTTGATGAGCTCTGGTTTGTCAGCCGTTATTGGTGACGCTGCTTCTAAGATAATGGCGTTTGGGTTCACTTTTCTAATGTTTTCTCTAACGCGGTTAACACTTTCCGCAGGTGCTGTGTCAACTTTGTTTATTATCACCACGTTGGACATGCGCAGATTGGTTTCTCCGGGATGATGGGTTAGTTCATGCCCAGCTCTATGAGGATCGGCGACAACTACATGTAAGTCTGGTTTGTAGAAAGGTATATCATTGTTTCCTCCGTCCCAAACGATTACATCTGCCTCTTTCTCCGCTGATCTTAAAATTTTCTCGTAATCTACTCCAGCGTAAACGATCACTCCATTGTCTATGTGGTGTTCGTATTCTTCCCTCTCCTCTATTGTGCAATTATACCTATCAAGGTCTTCATAAGTGGCGAAGCGTTGACAAATTTGCTTCCGTAGGTCCCCGTAGGGCATTGGATGCCTAACCACAACCACGTTTAAGCCTTTGTTTTTCAAGATTTTTGCGATCTGTCGCGCAGTTTGGCTTTTCCCGCAACCGGTTCTGACAGCTCCCACAGATACTACTGGAACTTTGGCCTTCAGCATTGTTGTTTTAGGTCCCATTAACCTGAAGTCTGCTCCCTTAGCCAATGCTATAGACGCCTTATGCATAACATACTCGTGGGAAACGTCGCTATAAGCAAAAATAACCTCATCAACGTCGTATTTTCTTATAAGTTCCTCCAATTCCTCCTCCGGATAGATCGGTATGCCATTCGGGTAGTTTTTGCCAGCAAGTTCAGGAGGGTAAGTCCTACTTTCTATGCCTGGGATTTGTGTGGCTGTGAAAGCGACAACCTCATAGTCGTCGTTGTCCCTAAAATAAACGTTAAAGTTGTGAAAATCTCTGCCGGCGGCGCCCATTATGATAACACGTTTTCTGCGTCTGTTGGTGAACGATAAATCTTGTTTAAGCATAACAGTAAACCCCAGCTTGAAGATTAAACCGCGGAGCTAAGATAGTGATTAGATTCTATAAATCGTTTTGGTTTAACATTTTTGCTGTATAAAAATATTTTTAATCGACGAGGTAGCATTGAGCGTTGATGTCGTCATGCCAATGATCTGTGTAAAGTGTCGTTCGACCAGCGCTGAGGTGCAGATTCCCTATGCCCGTTTAAGCCTTTGTCCTAAATGTTTCAGTGAGTTTTATGTCGCAAGAATCAAAAAGACCGTAGAGGAGTTCAAAATGTTCCAGGAAAACGCCATCGTCGGTGTGGCTGTCTCAGGTGGAAAGGATAGCGCCGCGCTTCTTCACGCTTTGCGAAGGGCTTACCCAGAAGTCAGGTTTGTGGCACTGTACATAAATCTGGGGATTCCAGACTACTCTGACCATTGCCAAGCCAAAGTCGAAAAGTTGGTTGAAATTCTTGACGTAGAATTGCACGTTTTTAACATTCACAAAGAGTTAGGCGTGAAAATAGGTGACTTCCAGAAAACGCCTTTCAAGGGGAAGCTTTGCTCCGTATGCGGAACCATAAAAAGACGGATTTTTGAGGAGATGGCGGTTAAAGCCAAAGTTCAAGTTTTGGCGACCGGACATAACTTGGAAGATGTTGCTGGCATAATGTTCAACAACTTTCTGTATGGGCGTTGGGAACAACTTATTAGACTTAAACCAGTCTTGCCGCCGCTAGCGGAAGGCATGGCCTCAAAAGTCAAGCCGCTCATTCGCAGTCCGGAAAATGAAAATCTCCTCTATTGTTTGTATGAAGACGTTCCATTCAGAGAGATTGACTGCCCATTTTCTAAGAGAACTGGTGTGCGGAAAAGGAAAGAAATCTTAGAAACCATAGCCAAGTATAACCCATACTTTAAACATCAGCTTTTGAACAGATTTCTAGAGCTTATACCGCTGCTGGAAGAAAATGTCAAATCCAAACTTTCCCTTGGCAAATGCAAGGTTTGCGGTTTTCCATCATCAAGCGAGACATGCGCCTTCTGTAAACGCATAAGCCTCGTAAAGAAACCGGATAAAGCTTAAGACTTACAATGCAAAAGGATAGTTTAATGAAGGGGGTTCCTGAACCCTTACATCTGTACCTTGTTAAAAACCTTAGAGGGGTAGTCTACTTTTCAGAGGGCATGTCCCCTCAAACAGAGTTTGAATGGCTTAAACGAAAGTTCAGATACAGAGAGCTCGGAGTTTCAGAGACCTTAAAGCTTGATTTGAAGTGGAAAAAGCTCTTAACATTGCCAAAAATAGAGTCTAACCCCATCTTAGACTCGCTTCTGCAAGCCTCCCGTTTCATCTGTCCCCTCATAGTTTTGAAGGAGCAAAGCCTAAAAGACTTTGGAAACGCCGTCATCACACGGTTCAAAACTTCAGAGAAACTTAATGACAAAGACATGAAATTCAACCTTAGGCTAGTAAATTATTCCATAACAGACTTTTACCTAAAATCCATAGAACTAGCGGTAAAACATGACATGGAGGGCAGAAAAAAGCTTGCTGAAAAAGACTTAAAACGCTTCTGGAGAGTTCGAGAGGACTTAAATGGAAAAACCTTGATCGCATACATTGACCCCCTTGTGATCAAAAGGGATATTCAAAACCCTTTATACATGAGTTTGATTCCATGCTTTGTCCTTGATCTAAGTTAGCTCAACTCATGTTTATTCAGAATCTGACTTTGGATTGCTTCTAATCAATACCCGAGATTCGCACAATTTAAGTTATCCTCACATCTACTGAAGTTAGGTGTCACTGGTTGGGTGAACAATACTACTGCATAATTGAGGTTCGAGTTCCCAGCGGGTCTAAGGGATGGCAAGACACTGTTAATGATAGAATGAAGCAGATTTTGGAGAGACTTAAATCAAGTGTCGAAGAACTTGGAGGCAAAGTTTACATTCGATATTAACTTGCCAGAATTTCTTTTGCAGCCTCCTTATAAATTTCAAAGTCGCGTTGACTGAACAGTACAAGCACAACCTTGTCAAGTTTATCTTCCTTTTCAAGGAACTCTTTAACAGTTGCTAATGCTACCCTGCAAGCTTTTTCTATTGGATAACCGTAAGCTCCTGTGCTAATCGATGGAAAAGCTATGGTTTTCAACTCTTTTGATACTGCCAACTTTAAGGAGTTTCGGTAAGCTTCAGCCAAAAGCTCTGGTTCGCCATGGCTCCCACCGCGCCAAATCGGTCCAACAGTGTGGATAACATATTTGGCTTTCAAATTACCTCCCGTAGTGATGACGGCTTTTCCCGTTGGAAGCCCGTTTGGGTATTCCGTAGCCCTTATCCGTTTACATTCCTCGAGAATTTTGGGTCCTCCTTTGCGGTGAATTGCCCCGTCTACGCCTCCCCCTCCCATCAAGGAAGGGTTCGCCGCGTTTACGATGGCATCCGTATCCATCTCAGTTATATCGCCTTGCACAATGCATACTTTTGCTTTGCCAATTTGGTACTCGCAGACGTCTCCACTCATACTCCTTGCACCATTTTTATGTTTGCATTTTTCACCTTTAAAGTTTAAGCCTGTCAACAAAAGACTGCTAGCAGCGTTATAACTTGAAGTGAGCAGCTACCACAGCAAGGCTGAGGCGATAAACCATGAACCAAAAACTGTTAGGACGATGAAGCAGAACATAAACACTACTTTAAACACTTTTTGCGTCCAGAAGCGCCGCGACTTGAAAACAGTCATGGATACGAATGTATCCCAAGCTAGGTCACAAGACCAATGAACAATCGTAAACAAAGCGAGCCCCATATAGCCAAATAGAGAGGCGTTAAGGATGAGAGTTGCCCCCACTGTTGCCCACCAGAGGAAGAAGTAGGGATTTGCGGCTGTTGCCACAAAACCAGCAACAAAAGAAGTATATCCCAAGTGTTGGGGGTCCATGTTTTGCTCTTCGCGTTTTCTAAGCATTCCAAAACCCATATATATGAGGATTACGCCTCCGAGAAGGCCTACAATTTTTTGGGTAAGTGCGGAGCGGAAAAGTTCTGAAAGCCCGAAAAACAAGAGGAGTATTAACGGAATCTCTATGGCGCCATGACCCACGGCTATTAAAGCCCCAGCTTTTTTATCCTCATATCCTTTCGCAATTGTCACCGCAAAAACGGGTCCAGGCGCCATGACTCCTGACAAGGAAATTACAGCGACAGAAGCCAGAAACCATGGTAAATCATTTATAGGTTCCATTTCCGCAACTATTGTCCTTGTGGGATTTTAATAAAACTCTTTTGTATTTCCACAACCTCGCTGCTGTTTTTCGCCATGGCGTATTTTTCAAGTTTCTCTTTGTTTAGTTCTATGAAAGTGTGTCCCCACTTGAATATGGACATTAATCTATGTGCTTCTTTTTTGAATCCGGCTATGTAAAGGGCTGCGGCTAAAGCTTCAGCCGTGCTCAGTTTTGTGGGGCATGCAAAGTTGACAGGGTTTCCAGCCAAAAGATATGGCAAGC
>Ga0105162_1001291_pt1 | contig 14643 bp, 16 predicted proteins | sample JNZ201metaG_FD_81532 | JGI IMG/M metagenome (GOLD analysis project Ga0105162, IMG submission 81532) | Hot spring microbial communities from Jinze hot spring, China to study Microbial Dark Matter (Phase II) - JNZ 20120812A | ecosystem: Environmental > Aquatic > Thermal springs > Hot (42-90C) >...
ATTCCAGAAGGATCCTTTTTATTTAAAAATGAATTTTCTGAAAATTTTAAATTATTAAAATTAATAGGTGAAGTTAATCCTTTAATCAAGTTTATTCCCTTTTTAATTTTTTTGAATATTAAAAAATCAAAAAATATGCCAAAATTAAAATTAGATTTTTAAAGGATTTTTAAAGATACCTAAGGAAACTTAAACTGAAAAATTTTTCCTATTTTAAAAATTTGAGGGAAATTTTTTCTTAATAATAAAATAGAGAACTAATATAAAAATACATAGTTTTATAAATAATATCTGTCCAAGGTTTAGGATAAATCCCTATAAGAATTACTAACAATGCAGTCAAAACTACAGGAATAAGAAAAGCAAAATCATATTTAAAATAAAATTCCAATGGTTCCTTATCCATATAAATAACTTTTAATACTCTTAAATATGGATAAGCTCCAATTACTGCAAAAAGAATAGCTATCAAGGCAACCCATACATATTTACTTTTGATAAGACTCATAAATACATAAAATTTTGCAATAAATCCTGCAGTAGGAGGAATACCTGCTAGAGAAAACATAAAAATTAAAATTAAAAAACTTATAAAAGGTGCTTTTTCACAAAGTGAAGCCATACTGGGAATATAAAGAAGTTCTCTTTTATAATTTGCTAAAAAGGCTAGAATACCAAAAATTCCTATAGTCATTATTAAATACACTAGCATATAAAATATCGTAAAACTATAACCGGTATAGTCTGCACTTATAATGCCTAATCCTGCATAACCTGCATGAGCAATAGAAGAGTAAGCAAGCATTCTTATAATGTTATCTTGTTTTATAGCCATAACATTCCCAACCAAAATACTTGCCAAAATAATCGGAATAAAAATTTCACCTATCTCGATCTTAAGGGGATTAAAGCCAATTAAAATTATTTTTACTAAGGTTGCCATTACTGCAAATTTTACTATACCTGCTATAAATGAAGTAATAGGAATGGGAGCGCTTTCATAAGCATCAGGAGCCCACATATGAAAAGGTACTAAAGAAAGCTTTATAGAAAAACCTATTAATATAAATATAAATCCTATTAAAAACTCTCTAAAATAAAGATTTTGAGCCAATTTATTAAAAATTTCCTGAAGAACAAAACTCCCCCCAAAATAATAAATAACTCCTAAACCTATAAGAATAAATATAGAACCAAGACTTCCCACTATAAAATATTTCAAAGCCCCTTCTAATGAGGCTCTATAATAGATATAATTTAAAGCTATAAGAAAATATACAGGAAAACTCATTAATTCCATAGCTAAATAAATAGTAACTAAATCCATTCCAGAAAGCATAAGAAATGCACCTACTAATGAAAATAATAAAAATCCATAATATTCACCTGAATTTAAGTTTATATAAGATTGAAGATAACTATAAGAAATAAGACTAATTAATAAAACTCCTACTACCAAAAATAGCTTAACTGTAGAAGAATAAAAATCAGCTTTATAAGCATAGGTAAATTCACCAAAAGGAACAAATAAAACTATATAAAAAGCCAACACAAGAGTAATTAAAGTAATATAAAAAGCATAATTTTTGTTTTTTATAAATTTATCTATAAGAAAAATTATTGATGATATCAAAATAAAAAGAAGCTCTGTTAAAATTACAGAAAAATTTAGAGTAATTCCCATAAATTACCTCCAAATCACTTAAAAGTCATTACTAAGTTTTTAACTGATACACTCATAAAATTCAATAAACTATTAGGATATAATCCAATCCAAAAAACTAATATAGTAGGCAAAATAAGGGCTATCAATTCATTAGTTTTTAAGGGTAACATTTGAGCAACATTGGGATTGAGCTCTTGGAAAAAAACTCTTTGATAGAGCCATAACATATAAGCTGCTCCTATAATTACTCCCAAGGCTCCAAAAACTACCATAGTTTTATTACTGAGAAATGTGCCTAAAAGAATCAAAAATTCTCCTATAAATCCATTAGTTCCTGGAAGCCCTATAGAAGCCAAAGTAAAGACCATAAAAAAAGCAGCATATAAAGGCATAGAAGTAGCTAGCCCTCCATAATAACTAATAGATCTACTATGAGTCCGATCATAAACAATACCTACACACATAAACAAAGCCCCAGTTACAATTCCATGATTTATCATTTGAAGAATTGCTCCTTTTATAGCAATTGGATTGAAAGAAAATATACCTAAGGTAACAAAACCCATATGACTCACTGAACTATATGCAATAAGTCTCTTTAAATCGTCTTCTACTAAACATACAAGCCCCGCGTAAATAATAGCTATTACAGAAAGAATTAAAATAAGCTTTGAAAAATATAAAGAGGCTTGAGGAAACATAGGCAAAGCAAATCTTATAAATCCATATCCTCCTAATTTAATTAAAATCCCTGCTAAAATAACTGAACCTGCAGTAGGAGCTTCAGTATGAGCATCAGGAAGCCAGGTATGAACAGGCCACATAGGAACTTTAATAGCAAAGGCAATAGCAAAACCAAGAAATAAAAGAGCTTCTACTAAAAAAGGATGTTTCTGAGTCACTAATAAAGTATAATCAAAGGTCCCAAATTTAATATATAGATAAATTATCCCAATTAACATGAAAACTGAACCAAAGAAAGTATACAAAAAGAACTTTATAGTAGAATATATTCTTCTTGGTCCTCCCCAAATCCCAATAATTAAATACATAGGAACTAAAATAGCCTCCCAGAAGATATAAAACACTACTAAATCAAGTGCACAAAATGTCCCTACCATAGCAATATTTGTAAATAACAAAGCTAAATAAAACTCCTTTACCAATTCTTTAATAGAATCCCAAGAAATTAGAATACAAAGAAGGGTAGTAAAAGTTGAAAGTGGAATAAAAAGTAGACTAATTCCATCTACACCTAAAAAATAATAAGAATTAATAAATTCTATCCACTGTTTTTTTTCAATAAATTGAAATCCACTTTTAGAAAAGTCAAAATTAGCAAGTAAATAAAAAGATAAAAGACAATCAATAATTATAGTGATAAGAGCTACCCATTTTATGAGGGTTTCTCTTTTTTTATCAATTAAAAATATTAATAATATTCCAAAAACAGGAAACCAAATAATCCAAGAAAGTATATTATTTAACAAAAAATCCATACCACTCCCCCATTACACTATTTCAAATATAAATAAATCAAAAGATAAACTAAAATTCCAATTAAAATAAACGTGCTATAATGATTAATAATACCGGTATGTAAAAATCTTAATCCACTACCTACAATACTTACCAGTCTTGCACTTCCATTTACAATTCCTTCAATAATGGTATCATCAGTAATTCCACGAACAACTGTTCTTGAAATCCAAAGAGTCGGTCTTACTATAGTATAATGATATAATTCATCAAAATACCATTTTCTAAACAAAAAAGTATAAAGAGGTCTAATATTTTTTGAAACAAATGTTTCAAGTGCAGGATTTTTAACATATACTAACCAAGCTAAAAATATACCAAAAACACCTGCTACTACCGAAAGAATAATGAGAAGATATTCAGTAGAATGAGAAACTTCATGCACTATTCTTGGATGTCCAAGAATAGGAGCTAAAAATTCTTCTATTAAATTTCTTCCTCCTAATATCTCAGGGATCCCAATCCAACCAGCAAAAATAGATCCAAAAGCAAGGAATATTAAGGGTATAGTCATAACTCTTGGCGATTCATGAGGATATCCATGAATTATTTCTTTTCCTCTAAATTCTCCATAAAAAGCCTTAAAAAATATTCTAAAAGTATAAAAGGCAGTCATAGATGCAACTATCAAACCTATAAACCATATAAATTTTCCCCATGGATATTTTGAAAAGAAAGCCTGCGCCAAAATTTCATCTTTACTGAAAAATCCTGCAAATCCAGGTATTCCAGAAATAGACAAACTTGCTATTAAAAGAGTCCAGAAAGTAATAGGCATATATTTTTTAAGTCCTCCCATTATTCTTATATCATTTGGATCTGGTGCATGATGAAGTGCATGGATAATACTACCTGCACCTAAAAACAATAAAGCTTTAAAATAAGCATGAGTTAAGAGATGAAACATTCCTGCTATAAAAGCTCCTACTCCACAAGCCATAAACATATATCCAAGTTGAGAAAGCGTTGAATATGCAATGACTCTTTTTATATCAAATTGTGTAGGTGCAATTGTTGCTGACATAAAACAAGTAAAAGCACCTATAATAGCTACAATAAACATCATAGCATCAGAAAGCTCAAAAAGAGGATGAAGCCTACATACCATAAATACTCCAGCTGTAACCATAGTGGCAGCATGAATTAAAGCTGAAACTGGAGTAGGACCTTCCATAGCATCTGGAAGCCATACATGAAGTGGAAACTGAGCACTTTTACCCATAGCTCCACAAAATAAAAGAAAAGCTATCAAAAAGGGAACATATACCTCATAACCTAAGACATTTATATATTTCTGGGAAATTTCAGGTAATTTTTGGAAAATTTCATTATAATAAAGGGTGCCTAAAAAGAAAAAAGCTGAAAAGATTCCTAAAGCAAAACCAAAATCACCTATTCTATTAACTATGAAAGCTTTTTTACCTGCGTCAGAGGCACTCTTTTTCTTATACCAGTAACCAATAAGGAAATAAGAACAAAGACCAACTCCTTCCCATCCTAAATAAAGTTGAGCTAAATTATTAGAAAGAACAAGCATTAACATAAAAAAAGTAAAAAGGGAAATATAGGCAAAAAATCTGTAATATCCAGGATCTCCTCCCATATAACCTACTGAATAAACATGTATAAGAAAAGCTACACAAGTAACCATAGTAGCCATAGAGGCAGAAAGAGGATCTACAAGAAAACCTAATCCTACCTTTAAATCATAAGCAAACATCCATGTGTATACATCAAAATGAAATATTTTACCATTTATAACTTCAACTAAGACCTTAATGGAAAGCAGAAAACTAAAAAATAAAGCTAAAATGGGTAAAGTATGCCCTTTTGTTTTAAAATATTCATAATATTTTCTTCCAGAGATAAGAGTTATAGCACTGGCTAATAATGGTAAAAAAGGAATTAAAAAGATGTAAATATCAAAATTGGTTATTATTTCAAAATGTTTCTCTACCATATTTTACCCCTTAAAATGTATAATCTCATCTGAATAAACTGTTCTAAGTCTTCTATAAATCAAAACTACTAAACTTAATCCTATAGCTGCCTCTGCTGCAGCCATAGCTATAATAAAAAATACTATAATATATCCACTAATATCTTTAGTAAAATGAGAAATTGCAGCAAACATCACTATTAATCCGTTAAGCATTATTTCTATGGAAATAAGAATAACTATCAAATTCCTTCTTGAAAGAAAGCCAAAAAGACCTATCAAAAAAAGAATCACCGCTAAAATAATATAATGACCTAAAGTTGGCATAATTCCTCCTTACTTTTCTTCTACTATTTTTACCTTTCTTATTAAAAAACAAGCCCCTAAAATAGCTATAAGTAATATCACTCCTATTATTTCAAATTGCAAAAGATAGTTTCTAAAAAGATAATTAGCTATCCACCAAACATTAGGTTTTTGTTCTAAATTAAAAGGTAAATAAGCTTTAAATGAAGGACTTAAAGAAAGAAGAGCCAATAAATTTTTTATTAAGATTGCAGAAATAAGTAAAAAAATAAGAGCAATTATACTTGCTTTTCTTATAAATATATTTCTTTTAGTTTCTCTTCTTAAATTAATAAGGTACACTACAAATAGAAAAAGAACTAAGATTGCACCTGCATAAACAATAAGTTGAACAACTGTTAAAAACTCTGCACCAAGTGTTAAAAGCAAAAAAGCTTGATGAATTATCATCACCAAAACTAATAATACTGTGTATATGGGATGTCTTGAAAATATAGCAAATACACTTGAAAAGATCATAACTACTGCTAAATAATAAAAAATTATTAAATCCCAAGTCATTTTTATACTCCTACAAATTGACGTTTTTTAGCAGGTAAAAACTTCTCAGGAATTCCTCTGGGTTTCCAAAAGGGATTTAAATAAGGTCTTTTTTGAGTTGCTATAAATTCATCCCAGTTCTTAAGAAGCTTTTCTTTATCAAAAAATAAATCATCTCTTGTAAAACCAATATATTCATACCATTCTGTAAGAACTACAGCATTAACAGGACATACTTCTTCACAATATCCACAATATACACATCTTAATGCTTCTATTTCATATTTAACAATTTTTCTTTTTTTAGTTTTTTCATCAGTTTCATATTCTATATTAATACATTTAGAAGGACAAACTTTTACACAACGTAAACAAGCTATACATAAAGTATCTTTTGTGTTTTCATCTCTAACTAAAGCATGACGCCCTCTAAAGCCTGAAGCAGGAACAGGTCTCACTTTGTCATAATATTGAATAGTAACTGGTCTTGCAAAAAGCATCTTTCTTAAAGTTAAAGCAAGACCTTTCAAAATTTCTATTAATAAAGCTTTCTCCAATAATTTCATTCTCTTACCCTCTTAAAATATTAGTTTTAAAAAAGCCGTTAAAAAGAGATTAATTAAAGCAACAGGAATTAATACTTTCCAACCAAGTCCCATCAATTGGTCATAACGATAACGTGGTAAAGTTGCTCTTACCCAAATATAAATAAATAATAAAATATAAAGTTTTAATAAAAACCAAAAGAAAGGTATATAGGGAACTTCAAAGGGTCCTACCCATCCTCCTAAAAAACAAGTTACCGCTAAAGCGCTCATTATAACCATCCCAAAATATTCTGCCAAATAAAATATAGCAAACCTCATTGCACTATATTCTACAAAATATCCAGCAACTAACTCTGTTTCAGCTTCAGGCAAATCAAAAGGAACTCTGTTACATTCAGCTACAGCTGAAATTATAAATACATAAAAAGCTATAATCTGAGGAATAAGATATATTTTATAAGGCGAATTAATCTGAGCTTTTACAATATCCATTAAATTTAAGCTTCCCGCCATCAAAACTACACTTAAAAGTGCTAAACTCATAGCTATTTCATAACTTATTACTTGAGCACTTGCTCTAAGTCCTCCTAAAAAGGCATATCTCGAATTAGAACCCCATCCAGAAAGAATAACCCCATAACTTGCTAGAGAACTCAGAGCTAAAATAAACAAAAGACCTACATTTATGTTACTCAAAACTAATTTTTCCCATAGAGGAATCAAAGCAACTCCAGTTCCAGCGCATACAAGTGAAATAAAAGGGGCTATATAAAAAATGGGTTTATCTACTCCATAAGGAGTTAAATCCTCTTTAGTTAAAAGCTTTAACATATCAGCAATAGGTTGAAGCAAACCCCTTGGTCCTACTCTATTAGGCCCTAATCTTTGTTGCATTCTTGCAATAATTTTTCTCTCAGCATAGGTTAAATAAGCTACATGAAGCAAAGCAATAACTAAAATAATAACTGCAACAATTACAGTATATATAAGTTTTCCTATAACACTTTCCATTTTACCTCCTATCTATCAGAATCACCTAACACAATATCTAAAGTCCCGATAATAGCTATAAGGTCTGCTATCATATGATTTTTAGCCATATGAGGAATTGCAGAAATGTGAACAAAAGAGGGTGTTCTTACCCTTAATCTCCAGGGTTTATTTGATCCATCACTAACCACATATACCGCTAATTCACCTTTAGGAGACTCTATGGAAGCAAATGCCTCTCCTGGAGGTACAACCGGTTTATCAATTCCTCTAAAAATAACCCCTTTTTTAGGAACTGGTTGAGGTTTAGGTTCTTTTATCCTTTCTGGTATTAAAAGATCTGGAGCATTTTCAGCAAGAACTGGTTCTCCTTCAGTTTCAGAAAGTTTATCTAAACATTGTCTTATTATTCTATTAGATTGTCTTAATTCCTCCATTCTTACACGGTATCTATCATAGGTATCTCCATTTTTACCTGTAGGTACAATAAACTCTACTTCTCCATAAGCATCATAAGGTCTAAATTTTCTAACATCATAAGGAACTCCAGAACCTCTTAATACAGGCCCAGTTAATCCCAAATTAATAGCCTGTTCTGCTGGAACAACCGCAATTCCTTTAGTTCTTTTTAACCAAATTCTATTAACGTCAATTAAAGTTTCATAATCATAAATCCTGGGAGGAAATTCCTCAGTAAATTTGTAAAGTTCATCAATGATTTCTTTAGTAAAATCTTGTCTAACTCCTCCTACTCTTACATAAGAATGGGTAAGTCTTGCTCCACATATTTTTTCATAGATATTTAGTAACCATTCCCTGTCTCTAAAACAATACAAAAATACTGTCATTGCTCCAATATCAAGAGCATGAGTTGCAAGCCAAAGAAGATGATTACAAATCCTTGCCATTTCACACACAATTGTTCTCAATAATTTCGCTCTTCTTGGAACTTCTAAATTCATAAGTTTTTCAAAGGCTAAGGCAAAAGCTGTATTATTAGCAGCAGAAGCAATATAATCTAATCGGTCACTCAATACTATAGTCTGATTATAATTTAAATTTTCTCCAAGTTTTTCAACACCTCTATGAAGATATCCAATAATAGGTGTACAATTAACTATGGTTTCACCTTCTAATTCTAAATACAATCTTAAAACACCATGAGTTGAAGGATGCTGAGGACCCATATTTAAATAAAAAGGTTCTTCCCATGTATCTTCTTTTGTTTGCTTTTTGTTAATTTCTAAGTAGGTAGCCATTTTTATCTTCCTTTTAAGAAGTTTTTATTTTTTGAATGAACTCTTTATATTTTGTCCATTCTTGTTCTTCTTCTAAATAAAGAGGATAATCTTTTCTAAGAGGATGCCCTTCCCAATCATCTGGCATAAGAATTCTCTTTAAATTAGGATGCCCTTTAAAATTAATGCCAAACATATCATAACATTCTCTTTCAAACCAATTAGCTGTTTCCCATAAAGAAGTAACTGAATATTGCCAATTATCTGCCTCTGGAACCCTTACTTTTATTCTCAAAAGAACTCTATTATCTAAATTATAAAGATGATAAACTACTTCAAAACGTTCTTCAAAATTTTTCTGAGGATAATTAAGATAATCTACTCCAGCAAGATCAATTAAATATTTAAATCCCTCTTCATCTTTCAAATATTTCATAAACTCTAAAAATCCTCTTCTTTTACAAATTACAGTAGGATAATCCTTTTCCTGAATTTCCAAAATAACAGAAGGAAATTTTTCTTTTATCCTTTTTAAAATTTCTTCCATTTTTTATCTCCAAAAACCCCATTTTTTTGCTTCTCTTTTTATCTTTTCTTGAAGTTGAAGAAGTCCAAAAAGTAAAGCCTCTGGTCTTGGAGGACAACCTGGAACATAAATGTCAACAGGTAAAAATTCATCTGCTCCCTGAGCTACAGAATATGTTTTAAAAATACCTCCTGAACAAGCACAACTTCCCATAGCAATTACATATTTTGGTTCTGGCATCTGATCATAGACTCTTCTAACTATAGGAGCCATTTTTTTGGTAACTGTCCCTGCTACTATGAGAACATCTGCTTGACGAGGGGTTGCTCGGAAAATTATTCCATATCTATCTAAATCAAAATGACTTGCTCCTGTAGCCATCATTTCAATAGCACAACAAGCAAGTCCAAAAGTTACAGGCCACATAGAACCAGCTCTAGCCCAGTTAATTATCTTATCAATAGGACTAATTACTACAGGAGTCCCGGGAATATGCTTAATCCCTGGAGCTACTTCAACTACATTTTTTTCTATTCCCATTTTAATGCTCCCTCACTCCAAGCATAAATATAAGCTATTAAAAGCATTATTACAAAAATTCCTATTTCTATAAACCCAAACCAACTTAATTCTTCAAATATTACAGCCCAGGGATAAAGAAAAATAATTTCTACATCAAATACTAAGAAAATAACCGCTATTAAATAAAATCTTACTCTAAAAGGTATTCTAGCATCTCCTGATGGATCAAGCCCACATTCATAAGGAATTAATTTCTCATGATTAGGCCTTCTAAGCCCTAAAATCCAATTTAAAACAACTAAAGCTATTCCAAGTATTAAAAGAAATAAAGCAAATAAAAGTAAATTAAAATACCCCCCCATTTTAACTACTCTCCTCTTCTTTTTTACCCTCTGGTTTGGGTTTGGCTTCTATTTTCTTTAATTCTAAGGCTTTATTGGGGCATGCATTTACACAAAAAGGTAATTCTCCCTTTATAACTCTTTCATAACACAAATCACATTTATTAATGGTACCTGTATTAAAATTAAACTTAGGAACACCCCATGGACAAACTTCTACACAATTCTTACATCCTACACAAAGATCTATATTAAAAGTGACTGCTCCATCTTTGATAGTAATTGCCCCAACAGGACAAGCTGCACCACATTGAGGCTTTTTACAATGCATGCAGGAAAAATAATAAAATTTATCTCCTACTTTAAAAATAGCACAATTACTTAATCCAAAATGATTTTCTGCACAAGCCTTTACACACTCTTCACATCCATCACAAATTTCAAAATTATGAGAAATTTTATATGCCATAATATCTACCCTAACAAAGTAATTATTATCTTTGGATTTTTTAATTGCTTTAATAAAAAGTCAAGCTTAAAAGTAAGAGAAATATCCATAATTTCTTATTTTCTATAAAAATATTATAAATTTTTATTTATTTTTCTTAATTTTTTCTTTATTTTTTCAATTTAAGATATCTTATCTATTTTGTTTAGAGAATATCATAATATCATCAGTATCTCTATTTTGAATCATAATACATGCCCTTTCAAAATATAAAAAAAGAAAAGCTAAAAAGTAATAAATTACTTCTAAAAAATTATCTTTTCCAACAACTTTAATTTCTTCATTCACTAATTCTTTAAAGGAAAATATGAATTTTTTTTGTAAATAATGTTTAGCTTTTTCCAAATAATATTTTATAGAACGCTCAGATAAAACAAATAAAAATTCCTTTTTCTTTCTTTCTTTATTTAAAATAGATAAGATACCTTTTAAAATTAAAGTTTTATCCTTAACAGGATAAAGTTCTTTTTCCCGGAAATTAGGTTCTACAAAATTTTGTGATAAAAAAATTTTTTCATAGAGACACTTCTCTAAGGGTAAAGCTTTATAATACATAAATTCATTAACCATCTCTTCTTTTCTATAAAGTTCTTGTTTTAATTCCTCTGTTAAATTTTCTGAAAATTTATTTATTATGTTCAGCAAAAAACAACTCTTCCAATAAAATACCTCGGAAAGTTTTATTAAAAATTCTAAAAATAATTCATTTAAGACCCATGAAGAAAAGTAAGTTCTAATAGTATTAAAGATTTCATTAAGATTTAAATTTATTAAATTAATTTTACTTGTTTGCAAGGTACTTTTAAGTTTTTGAAATTCCTTATATAAATCTATAGAAATTTCTGAATCATTCATTATTTAGAGATTTTTTTTGACTTATAAGATGAACCTTTTTGAAACATTTATTCATTACTACTTTTATATTTTCTTTTTCTGCCAGTTCTTTAGCTTTTTCATTTATAATACCTTCTTGCATCCAAATTACCTTTGGCTTCAATTTTATGGCAGCTTCTACAATAGGCAAAACCTGATCTGATCTTCTAAAGATAATAATAACTTCTGGAGAAAAATTTGAAGGAATTTCCGAAAGAGAGGAATATACCCTCTGTCCCAAAATTTCTTTAACTGCGGGATTAATAGGAATAACTTTAAATCCCTGGTTAAGTAAATATTCCATTACCATGTAACTTGGACGCTCCGATTTAGGACTTGCCCCTACTATTACAATGTTTTTATACTTTTGAGGAATCTCTAAGATTTCAAAGGGAATATCAGAATAATCAGGTAATATACAAGCTTCTTTTTCTATTTTTATTTTACATATTTCTAAAAATTTATGTGGGTCAAGAGAAGCTCCACCTACTAATACTCCGTCTATATTTGGTTTTTTCATTAGCTCCTTAATATTAGAAGGAGAAACACTACCTCCATAAAGTATCCTGATTGTTTCTGCTATTTCTTTAGAGAACATATTTTCTAATTTTTTTCTAATAAATGATTGAACTTCTTCAGCTTCTTCTGGTGTTGCATTAATTCCTGTTCCTATAGCCCATACGGGTTCATAAGCAACAACTAAAGATCCAGCTTCTATTTTTTTTAGTCTCTTAAGTCCTTCAAACAATTGTCTTTCAATAACTTCTAAAGTTTTACCATTTTTTCTTTCTTCTAATGTTTCTCCTATACATAATATTGGTATTAGCCCAGATTCATACACACCTTCTATTCTTTTAGAAATTATTTCATCCGTTTCTCCAAAAAGATGTCTTCTTTCAGAATGACCTAAAATCACATACTTTACATCAAACTCTTTTAACATAACGGGAGATATTTCTCCTGTAAAAGCTCCTTCTTTTGCCCAACATGCATTTTGTGCTCCAAGTTTAATTGGAGTTTCTTGAGTTAATTTTTGAGCTATAGCTAAAGCTGTAAAAGGAGGAGCAATCATAATTTCACGATCAGAAAAATCTATCTGAGAGATCTGAGGCAAAAATTCATTTAAAAAATCCTGGGTTTCCTTTTGAGTCTTATTCATTTTCCAATTACCAGCAAAAAGATATTTTTTCATTTTTTAACCTTTTAAGACTTTTAAACCTGGCAACTCCTCCCTTTCTAAGTATTCTAAAAATGCTCCTCCTGCAGTAGAAATATAAGAAAAGGCGGTTTCTACACCAGCAAGTTTAATAGCTAAGATAGTATCTCCTCCTCCTGCAATAGTAACTGAAGAAAGAGAAGCTATTTTTCTGGCTAAAGCAACTGTTCCCTTATGAAAAGGTGGTTTTTCAAAATATCCCATTGGACCATTCCAAATTATAGTTTTTGATCCCTCTAGAGCCTGAGAAAATAATTTTATAGTTTCAATACCTATATCAAAAATTTTATCTCCTTCGATAATCTCTCTCACATTTATTTCTTTAATCTCACCATCTCTTTCAACTACTACATCTACAGGAAGATAAAGCTTCACTTCCTGTTCTTTTGCATATTTCATTATTTCTTTTGCAGTATCTATATGATCATTTTCTAAAATTGAAGCTCCTACAGAGTAACCTTTAGCATGTAAAAAAGTATTAGCCATTGCTCCGCCAATTATTAATTTATCTACCTTATTAATAAGATTTTTTAATATACCTATTTTTGAAGATACTTTGCTTCCCCCAACCACAGCATAAAAAGGTCTCTCTGGTTTACTTACAATTTTAGAAAGATACTTTAGTTCTTTTTCCATTTGAAATCCTATTCCTTTTTCAGAAACTAATTGCGCTACTCCTACTACTGAAGCATGTATTCTATGAGAAACTGAGAAAGCATCATTTATGAATATGTCTGCCAATTTAGCTAATAATTTAGCAAATTCTAAATCATTCTCTGTCTCTCCTTTATAAAATCTCACATTTTCTAAAAGCAATATTTCTCCTTCCTTTAACTCTTTTACTACCTTATTAATAGAATCCTCGGTTAAATCTTCCAAAAATTTTACAGGAGTTTTTAAAACATTTTTAAGGTATTCATATACAGGTTTAAGAGAAAGCTCGGGAATTTTTTTTCCTTTAGGTCTTCCTAAATGAGAGCAAAGGATTACTTTTCCAAGAGATTGAATTACATAATTAATAGTAGGAAGAGTTTCTATAATTCTTGTATCATCAGTTATTTTGCCATTTTCAATAGGTACATTAAAATCAACTCTTATTAAAACTTTTTTACCTTTGAGATTGAAATCCCTTAGAGACTTCATAGGATCTTTCTCCTTTAAATAGAAATTTTAAAATCAAAATTGAGTTATTTTTTTTAAAAGATTAATCATTTCTAAAGCGCTTAAAGCAGCTTCTGCCCCTTTATTACCTGCTTTTGTTCCTGCTCTTTCTATAGCTTGTTCAATAGTATCAGTAGTTAAAATTCCAAAAATTATAGGTATTCCGGTTTCTAACATTACTTGAGCTATACCTTTTGAGGTTTCTGCAGCAATGTATTCAAAGTGCGGGGTAGCACCTCTTATAATAGCTCCTAAACATAAAATTGCATCAAAATTTTTAGTTTCAGCTAGTTTTTTAGCTACCAACGGAATTTCAAAGGCACCAGGAACCCAGGCTATATAAATATTTTCTTCTGAAACTTTGTGTCTTTTTAAAATATCTAAAGCCCCCTCTAAAAGTTTCTGAGTAATAAAAACATTAAATCTACTTACTACTATTCCTATTTTAATTCCCTCTCCTTCATAAAGTCCCTCTAAAATTACATACTTCATTCTACTTTCTCCTTTTGGATTTTATTATAATAAGGGGAATATATAAAAACTTTTTCACCCCTTTTTATATATCCATATTGGGTTCTTAAAATTTCCTCATCAAATATATCAGATTTAGATAATTTTTGAATCTCTTTTTTAAAATATTTATTTTCTTTTTTAAGATTTTCTATTTCTTTTAGTTCTTTTTTTATTATAAAACTTAAGAGTAAATAAATAGATAAACTCAAAATAAATC
>Ga0105162_1001293_pt1 | contig 14637 bp, 16 predicted proteins | sample JNZ201metaG_FD_81532 | JGI IMG/M metagenome (GOLD analysis project Ga0105162, IMG submission 81532) | Hot spring microbial communities from Jinze hot spring, China to study Microbial Dark Matter (Phase II) - JNZ 20120812A | ecosystem: Environmental > Aquatic > Thermal springs > Hot (42-90C) >...
AGCTTAACGAGGGGGAGATCCTTGGGATCATGGGGCCCAACGGGGCGGGTAAAACCACCCTGCTTAACGTGATCTCAGGGGAACTCAAGCCCGATTCAGGGAGGGTGTGGTTCAGGGGTAAAGACATAACCTCTTGTCCGCCTCATAAGGTGGTCAAAGCGGGCATAAGCCGTACCTATCAGATCCCCCAACCCTTTGTGAAGCTTACATGCCTTCAAAACGTGGCCGTCCCCCTCATATACGTGAAGGGGTTGCCCAAAAAGAAGGCCCTGGAGGAGGCCGAAAAAGTGCTTGACTTTGTGGGGTTTTGGAAGGGGAAGGGGGATTGTGCAGGGGATTTGGACGAAATCTCCTTGAAAAGGCTCGAACTGGCAAGGGCTTTGGCCACCGCCCCCAAGCTTCTTTTGGTAGACGAGATCGCCGCAGGACTCACCGAAAGGGAGATACCTGAGCTCTTGGAAATCCTCAGGCGGATCCATGGGGAGATGGGGGTCACGCTCATGATAATAGAGCACGTGATAAGGGTACTGACCAGCATAGCACACCGCGTGGTGGTGATGGATCGGGGTAAGAAGATCTTCGAAGGAAAGCCGTCTGAGGCCTTATGCGATAAGGCTGTAATTGAGGCGTACCTGGGGTGATGCTGTCAATAGAAGGACTCTGTGTAAGTTACGGAAGACTAAGGGTACTTACCGAGGTGACCCTTCACGTGTCCCAGGGGGAGATAGTGGCTCTAATAGGCGCCAACGGTGCGGGTAAGTCCACCCTGTTGAATGCCATTTCAGGGTTCTTGCGTCCAGAAAGCGGTAGGATCCTCTTCAAGGGTACGGAGCTCTCTGGGCTTTCGCCATACGAGATAGTGGAACTGGGTATAGCGCATGTGCCTGAGGGGAGGCGCGTGTTCCCTGAGCTTACCGTCATGGACAACTTGCTTCTTGGGGCCTATACCAAAAGGGCTCGCAAAAGGTTAAAGGAGAACCTCGACTTCGTCTTCGGGCTTTTCCCGAGGTTGGCCGAAAGGCGGTTCCAAATAGCCAAGACCCTAAGCGGGGGTGAGCAACAGATGCTGGCCATAGGCCGAGGCCTTATGTCAGACCCTCAAGTGTTGCTTTTGGACGAGGTTTCCCTCGGTTTGGCCCCTGTAGTGGTCAACGCCATTTACCTGGCCTTAAAGAGGATAAGGGAGAGGGGCATAGCCGTCCTGTTCGTAGAACAAAGCGTGAAGAAGAGCTTGGAGGAGGCCGATAGGGCCTATTTACTTGAAGCAGGGAAGGTGGTCCTGTCTGGGTCCTGTGAGGAGTTGAAGGCATATCCGGCCATAAAGGAGGCCTACTTCGGGGTATGTGAGACATGATGGAACCGACTCCCTTTTTGATGGGGGCCCTCCTCGGGGGCCTTTATGCCTTATTGGCCTTGGGGTTATCCTTGGTCTTTGGGGTCATGAGGATAATAAACGTGGCGCATGGGGACTTCGTCCTTTTGGCTACCTATTTGGCCTATGCCCTTTTCACTTATGCGGGTGTGGATCCTTTCCTTTCCTTATGCCTCCTTGTACCGGCGATGTTCCTGTTTGGTTTTATCGTACAACGGTACCTTTTCTCCAGGTTCCTTTTGAGGTCTGCCGAAGCGGCCCTGATAGTGGCCTTTGGAATGTCCCTGGTGATCCAGAACCTCCACCAGATCCTCTGGTCGCCCATGTCAAGGGGGTTGACGACGCCCTATAGCCTCAAGGCCTTGGACCTGGGGCAGGTCTTCATACCCTTTACCTATTTATTGGACTTCCTTGTATCCCTCGGCGCCATGGTGGCATTACACGCCTTTTTGAGCAAGACCTTTTTGGGCAAGGCAATAAGGGCAGCCTCTCAGGACCTTAAGGCAGCTCAGATGGTGGGTATTAACTACCGGACGGTCTTTGCCGTGTCCTTTGGCATTGCCATGGTCACAGCTGCCATGGCCGGTATATGCTTAGGCCTCACCTTCCCCTTTAACCCCCAATCTGGCGTCTCCTTCCTGATAATAGCCTTTGGAGTGGTCATCATAGGGGGACTCGGGAGTATGATCGGTACCTTCTTGGGAGGGGTGATCCTTGGTGTGGCACAGGTGGTCAGTGCAGAACTCCTGGGCAGTGCCGCCCAAATGCTTGTGGTATACGCCTTGGTCTTACTGATCCTAGCTCTTAGGCCACAGGGGCTTTTTGGGGTGAGATGAGGAAAGCCTTTGATACATTGGTCCTTATCTTCATATGGCTTGGTGTCTGCCTAGTCCTACCTTTTTTAGGGATACCTCCCAAGGTGAGCCTTTACCTTTTCCTCTTCTTCGTATACTTGGCCCTTGCTAATTCTTGGAACCTGTTGGCTGGTTTCTCCGGTTTGGTGTCGTTGTGTACCTCTGCCTTCTTCGGACTTGCAGGATACTGCCTTATACTGCTCTCGCTCCTCAAGGTCCCCCTATGGATCGGTTTTATCGTAGGGCTTATTTCTAACTGCCTCCTTGCGACCTTGATAGCCATCCCTACCTTTAGGCTGAGCGGCATTTACTTTTCCATAGGCACCCTCGTCATACCCGAGGCCATGCGCATCATCTTCTTCCTCTGGCGTCCTATAAAAGGGACAGTTCACGGTGGGGGAGCTGGCTATATGCTAGTAGGCAAGGTGGGGATGCAAAGCGTGTACCTCCTTTCGGCCCTAGTTGGCATACTTTCGGTGGCTGTACTCTATTGGATTGTCAATTCGGAGTTCGGTCTGGGGCTTGCTGCCATAAGGGATAACCAGAGGACAGCGGAGGCCTCAGGGATAAACGTATATACCTTGAAGTTAAGGTCTTTTATGATAAGCGCCTGTATCGCTTCGGTGGCAGGAAGCACCTTTTACCTCTACCAAGGCTACATCGAACCAGCAAGCGCCTTTAACGTCAAATGGACGATGATAGCCATGTTGTCCACTGTCATAGGCGGTATAGGGACGATCAAAGGGCCGATAGTCGGGAGCGCTTTCGTGACCTTCCTCCACTTCCTCCTTGCCCGCTACGGTACCCTGAGTCTTATGGTCCAAGGCCTAGTCCTTATAGCCGTCATGCTCCTGGCCCCCCAAGGACTAGTAGGCCTTTTGGGCCAAAGATTTTGGCCCAAGGTCCTTGAAGACAAACACTAGGCTTAAAAGCCCCTTGCTGAAATGTTCCCTTGTAAAAACCCATCGAAAAACTTAAACTAAAAGAAAACTTTCACAAAGGGAGGAGTAAGGCCTTGAGGCAACCAAAGATCCCTGAGGTTACCATAAGGCGTTTATCCATGTACCTGAGGTACTTAAAGGACCTTGCCGAGAAGGGGGAGAAGGTGGTGTCCTCGGCGCAGCTTGCCAAGGCCTGTGGTCTTAATGCCGCGCAGGTGCGTAAGGATTTGGCGTATTTTGGGGAGTTTGGGATAAGGGGTGTGGGTTACTATGTAAAGGATCTGCTTGAGCACATAAAGAAGAGCCTTGGGCTCAACCGGGAGTGGCGTCTTGCCGTAATCGGTATAGGGAACTTGGGCACAGCCGTTTTGAATTACAGGGACTTCTTAACGGAGAACTATAGGATCGTAGCTGCCTTTGATAGGAATCCGGAGAAGGTAGTGGGACGCCTGGCAGAAAGAAGTGGGAGACCTGTTGAGGTCTTTCACATCGACCAGTTAAGGGAAGTCGCCAGAGAGAGGAAGATAGACATAGCCATCATTACCGTTCCCCCTTCTGAGGCCCAAAAGGTGGCCGATAAGGTTGTGGAGGCCAACATTCGGGGTATATTGAACTTCACCCCTGTGCAGTTGAAGGTACCAAGGGGAGTTATAGTGAAAAACGCCTATTTCACCACAGTCCTTGATAACTTGGTGTATCTGTTGCAATTTAAGAAAAGATGACGGAGGAACTGGTAAGGGCAAGGGTTAAGGTCTTTGGACTTGTACAAGGTGTCTTTTTCCGTCACAACACCAGGATGATGGCCCAAAGGTTGGGGCTGAGGGGATGGGTGAGGAACGCCCCTGACGGGACTGTGGAGGCCCTTTTTGAAGGGCCAAAGGAAAAGGTGGAGGAGATGATAAAGTGGTGTCACAAAGGGCCACCGGCTGCAGTAGTGGAAAAAGTCCAAGTAAAGTGGGAAGAGTACTTAGGGGAGTTCAACGACTTTTCCATCCGTTATTGACGGGTTTGGTTATTGGAAGGGAAGGTCTCTTTCAAGAGCCTTTCGTACCTTTCCATCCTTTCACCCCAACGTGTGGCCTTTTCACCGAAACGCTTGAGGAACCTTGGACCGCCCAACTGTAAAAACAAAAGGGTAAGCATTACTCCCACTATTACGCCAAGGAGGAATCGCATTAGCAACCTACAAATACGTATACGACCCTTTCCTTAGGGCCATCGAACTCGTAAAAGAAGATCCTTTGCTCAGGTCCTAGTACCATCTTGCCCCCTTCGACGACTCCGACCTCTGTAGGTGCCACAAAGGCAGCCTTGGTCTCACCTGATGCCTTCTGGGACGCCTTTAAGGCCTCTAGCATCTGCTGCCACTTAGGGGTCTCTTCCTCCTTTAGGGCACTGTGTATGCTCACTGCGGCTGTCTCGTGGGGCACATAGATGATGACGAAACCTTCGTTTATCCCAGACGACCTTATGATTTCCTGGACTTTGTCCGTTATATCTACTACCTCTTCCTTTGCCTGCGTCTTTAAGAAGACCTTCCCCAGCATGGCATTGTGGTAATTAACATTAAATTGCACCTTCAGGCAATAGCCTAAATGGTCCTCCCGAGGTTGAAGCCAGCCGCTATTGCGTCAACTATAAGTTGCGGCTCTTTACAGTCGCCTATGGCATAAACCTCTGGCGCAAGGCCTTCAAACTCCTTAACGGCCCTTTCGTTTGGCAAAAGGGGCAAGGCCGTGATCACCGTGTCGACCTCGATGAACTCATCCCTCAGACCTTCTATGCTTACCTCAACCCCTTTTTCATGGATCCTTTTGACCTTTGCCTCAGATAGGATCCGGACGCCTTTTGCCTCAAGCCAGTCCAAAAGCCTCGGCTTGATCAGGACCTCGGGGAGGCCCTTCCCTACTTCGGTGGTCTCCTCAAGGACCCACACCTTCCTTCCCCTTTTCACCAAGAACTCCGCTAGTTGACATCCCTGTATTTGGCCTCCGATTATGGCCACCCTTTTGCCAATGGGCATCCAGATATGGCTCAAGGAGATGAGGGCCTTAGGGCCAAAGAACCTGAGGAAAAAGCGGAGCTTTTCCTGTAAGGCCTTGCCCGTGAGGACCTTTTTGCCTCCTATGCCTGGGACAGAGGGAATTTGGTGTGCCCCGCCTACAGCCACGATTAAGACGTCAGGGGCCACCTTTTCCACAAAGGACCGATCGACTGTAAGGTTGAGCCTTATTTCTACCTTGAGTTTTTTAAGTTGTCTTTCGTAATAGCTTATAAGCTTGAGGTGGTCCTCACGTTCAAGGCCTTTTACTATGGAGGCAAGGAGCATGGAACCGCCAAGCCTTGGGGATTTATCGCATAGCAGCACTTGGTGTCCCCTTAGGGCTGCCATGCGTGCGGCTTCCATACCGGCAGGTCCACCTCCTATCACTAAGACCTTCTTCCGTTTGGTTGCGATCCATACTTCAAGGGCCTTCTCCTTTCCAAGCGTGGGGTTCACCTGACAGAGAGGGGGGTTACCCCTTTCGTTGTTGTCAAAACAGGTCAGGCAGCCCGTACAGGGACGTACATCCTCAAAGCGTCCTTCGAGGAGCTTTTTCGGCAACTCCGGGTCGGCCATGAGCGCCCGGTTAAGGTAGACGAAATCCACAAACCCCTTTTCAAGCACCTCCTCGGCCAAAAGGGGGTCAAGCCTTCCAGCTACTATGACCGGTATGGAGACCCCTTTCTTCACGTTGTGGGCCAACGGGACCCACCCGCCCCTGCCGTAGCGACGTTCGTCCATTAACCCCTTCACCGGGAAAGGTGGTTCAGGGTAAAGGGCTACATCAGGGAAATGGGTACTGTCCTTCCTTGAGGGATCCCTTGCAGGGAAATAAAACTCAGCCCTTATGTTTATGGCATCTGCCCCTGCCTTTTCTAATACCTGTGCTATCCCTCTGCTTTCCTCAGGGGTAATGCCGTCCTTGAGGCCGATTTCTGCCCCGTTTATGAGGACCACTATTAGGAAGTCCCTCCCGTTTTCCGACCTTATACCTTCGAGGATCTCAGTAAGGATCCTGGCACGGTTTTCGATATTTTGAGGACCATACTCGTCATCCCTTTTGTTCCAGGCGCGTGAGAGGAAGGTGTTCAAGAAGTGGTTACAAGCGGCATTTATCTCTATCCCTTGAAATCCAGCCTTTTTTGCCCTTACGGCCAAGGATACGAAGTCCTCGATTATCCGCTTTATCTCCCCTTTTTCCAAGCCTCTAGGGGGTGAAAGGAAAGGCAGAGGCAGTTCCTCCTTGCGCAACGAAGAGGCAGCCACCGGTTCAAGTTTTTCCGAACGCAAAAAAGGAGGTAACATCGGCCCTATGTGAAAGGCTTGCACCAAGGCAATACAGTCGTGTTTCCTTATAGCCTCGGCAAGACGCGCCATGTCGGGCAAAAAACGGTCGTCGTCCATAAGGTAACCCCTGCCAGGCGGTACGCCAAAGGGAGCGGCCCCTACGGTTACAAGCGCTACACCTCCTTTTGCTAAGTTCTCGTAGGCATCTATCACCTCTTGCTGGATGTGCCCATCTTGCCACGGATAAAACCCCAAGGTGGAGCCCATCTTCAGTATGCGGTTCTTCAAACGAAAAGGACCTATGAAACCCGGCTCAAGCAGTTTCTTAAAATGCGGCATTTCCCCCTCCTTTTGATCCCTTAAAGACCTAACTTTTTATACCTTATTTGAACTCCATAAGCGAAGGGTTTTTGCACCTATTGGTTTTTCATCTCCCCTTGGAAAGTTTGTATGTCCTCCAGGCGATGGGATTTTCACACCAGAAAGGGTGCTATTTGTGATAGGCTCAATAGGTAAAAACTTGACCGCAGGACCAAGAGGTGTTAATACCTAAAAAGAAGGGACGGAGCGCCCGTAGCTCAGCTGGAAAGAGCGTCGGACTTCGAATCCGAAGGCCGGGCGTTCAAGTCGCCCCGGGCGTGCCAAAGGTGGGCCGTTAGCTCAACCGGTAGAGCAACGGACTCTTAATCCGTAGGTTCTGGGTTCGAGTCCCGGACGGCCCACCAGTGGATGGTGAAAACAGGCGAGAGTGGCGGAATTGGTAGACGCGCTGGACTTAGGATCCAGTCCGTTTAAACGGGTGGGGGTTCGAGTCCCCCCTCTCGCACCAATATGGCCTTGAGGAGCATGGGTGAAGGTACAATTAGAAGAGCTTTCTTCCACCAGGCGCAGGCTAGAGGTAGAGGTTCCTCCCGAACGTGTAAGGGAGGTATTAGAGGGTATTTATAAAGAGCTCCGACAAAAGGCTGTCCTCAGAGGGTTCAGGAAGGGGAGGGCTCCGCTCTCTTTGGTAAAGGCCCTTTACAAGGACTGGATCCAGAAGGAAGCCACCTCGAGGCTTATAGAACAGACCTTGCCTGAGGTCCTAAAGCAAGAGGCCCTGGAACCTGTGGTTTATCCGGAGGTAAGGCCAGGGTCATTAAAGGAAGAGGCCCCCTTTGTCTACACGGCCTTAGTGGAAGTAAGGCCGGAAGTAAAGCTTAACCGTTACAAAGGATTTGTGCTTCAGGTGAAAAGGCCTAAGGAGTTGTCAGAAGAGGACGTCCAGAGGGAAATCGAGAGGATGCGCGAATATATGGCTCAGATAAAGCCCCTTGAGGAACAGAGGGAGATCAGGGAGGGCGATTGGGTTTTGTTGGACTTTGAGGCCTATAAGGACGGCAAGCTCGTGGAAGGGGGGAAGGTGGAGAACCACTTAGTGGAAGTGGGCAGTGGAAGGATGGTGCCTGGGTTTGAGGAGGCCTTGATTGGTATGACCTCAGGGCAGGAGAAGGAGTTTCAGTTAAAGATGCCTGAGGATCATCCTCGTAAGGACCTTGCTGGGCAGGAGCTTACCTTTAGGGTGAAGGTGAAGGAGTTAAAGCAGAAGGTATTGCCTACCCTCGGAGATGAGTTTGCCAAGGAGATGGGGTTTCAAGGGCTTGAGGAGCTCAAGCAGAAGGTAAGAGAGGACCTGAAGAAGCGATTTGAAGAGGAGTATCAAGGCCTTTTGAGGCAGAAGGCCCTTGAGACCCTGTTGGAAGAAAACCCTGTTGAAGTACCTGAGTCCCTTGTGAGGTTGAGAGCAGGGGAGCTTTTCGAAAGGATAAGGGTACGTGTAGGGGGTATCCCTGAGGAGAAGGTGAAGGAGGTGTTCGGGCAGTGTCTTTCCATCGCCGAAAGGGAGCTAAAGGTGGCTTATTTGGTTGAAGAGATCGCCAAACTCGAAGGCATCGAGGCAAGGGAAGAGGAGGTAGAGGCGCAACTTGAGGCTTCAGGGGTGCCTGAGGCTATGAGGAGTTCTCCTTCCCTTAGGGCGCAGGTCAAAGGTGATCTCTTAAGGCAGAAGGTCTTCGATTTAATTATCAGGGAATCCGAGGTGGTCCATGAGGACTAAGGCCCTTTATGTGCCCATAGTGATCGAGAGGGATGGAAGGACCGAGAGGGCCTATGACATATATTCCCGTCTCCTAAAGGAGAGGATCATATTCCTTGGGGCGCCGATAACCGATGAGCTTGCCAATTTGGTCATCGCGCAGATGTTGTACCTTGAAGCTGAGGACCCTGACAAGGACATCTACCTATACATCAACACGCCTGGAGGGTTGGTCACAGCCGGTTTGGCCATATATGACACCATGCAGTACATAAAGCCCGATGTAGTGACCATATGCATAGGACAAGCTGCCAGTATGGGAGCGGTGCTCTTGGCGGCTGGGACCAAGGGCAAGAGGTATGCCTTACCTCATAGCCGTGTATTGTTGCACCAGCCGATAGGGGGGTTTGAGGGACCTGCATCGGATGTGGATATCCATGCCAGGGAGATCTTAAGGTTAAGGGAAGAGTTGAACCAGATACTGGCCAAGCACACGGGGCAGCCTTTGGAGAAGATAAGGCAAGACACCGACAGGGACTTTTACATGACCGGGGAACAAGCAAAGGCCTATGGGATTGTAGATGAAGTGGTTGCTCATCGCAAGGGCAGGTAGGGGGTGATAGATGGAGGGCAGGCGTAGGGGAAAGGTCTTTTGTTCCTTTTGCGGTAAAGGTGAGGACCAAGTGAGGAAGCTCATAGCAGGTCCGCAGGTTTACATTTGCGACGAGTGCGTGCAGCTCTGTAACGAGATCCTTGAGGAGGAGTTTGAGCGTGAAAGCCGTGTATCAGTGCCTTTGCCCACGCCGGCCGAGATAAAGAGGAAGCTTGACGAATACGTTATAGGTCAAGAAAGGGCGAAGAAGATCCTGGCAGTTGCCGTTCACAACCACTACAAACGCGTTTATATGGGGCACAAAGCAGGGGATGTGGAGTTACAGAAGAGCAATATCCTCCTTATCGGCCCTACGGGAGTAGGGAAGACCCTCTTGGCCCAGACCCTGGCCAAGATCCTCGACGTCCCCTTTACCATAGCCGATGCCACAACGCTCACTGAAGCGGGTTATGTGGGAGAGGATGTGGAGAACATCTTGCTTTATCTCCTTCAAGCTGCGGACTTTGACCTCAGCCGTGCCGAAAAGGGCATCGTCTATATAGACGAGATAGACAAGATAGCCCGTAAAAGCGGTGACAGTCCTTCCATCACCCGAGATGTCTCTGGGGAAGGGGTCCAGCAGGCCCTTTTGAAGATCCTCGAAGGCACCATAGCCCATGTCCCTCCTAAAGGCGGTAGGAAGCACCCGCATCAGGAGTTCATCCCTATGGACACTACGAATATCCTCTTCATCTGTGGTGGGGCCTTTGTAGGCCTGGAGAAGATAATCGAGGCGAGGCTCAAAGGGGGTGGTATGGGGTTTGGGGCCGATGTAAAGAAGAAGGAGGAGAAAAACATCGGCGAGATCTTAAAAGAAGTCCAGCCCGAGGACCTTCTCCGCTTTGGCCTTATCCCAGAATTTGTAGGCAGGCTCCCCATAATAGCCACCTTGGATGACCTAGATGAAGAGGCCTTGGTTCAGATCCTAAAGGAGCCCAAAAACGCCCTTGTCAAACAGTACCAGAAGCTCTTCGAGATGGACGGAGTGAAGCTACAGTTCACCGAAGGGGCCCTACGGGCGGTGGCCCGAGAGGCCTTGAGGCGAGGTACAGGAGCAAGGGGCCTCAGGGCCATCCTGGAAGAGGTGATGATCGACGTCATGTACGAGATCCCTTCAAAGGGAAACGTAAAGGAGTGCATCATAAACGAGGACGTAATCCTTAAAAAGGAAAGGCCGATCCTTATCTACGAGGACAAGGCCGACGTAGCTTGACAATATAGCCCCTGGGCGAATAAAATCCAAATAAGAGGGCGGATAGCTCAGTGGGAGAGCGTCGGCCTTACAAGCCGAAGGTCACAGGTTCGAGTCCTGTTCCGCCTACCATGTGAGGGCGGGGGCGTAGTTCAGCCAGGTTAGAACGCCGGCCTGTCACGCCGGAGGTCGCGAGTTCAAATCTCGTCGCTCCCGCCATTTTGATTTCTCATTTTCTTTGGGGGCTTGAGAGATGAAGTATGCCATAGTGATGACGGGCGGGAAGCAGTACAGGGTTGAAGAGGGCAAGGTCATCAGGGTGGAGAAGTTAGAGGGTCAGATAGGGGATGAGGTGGAGTTCCCTGTTTTGTTATACAGGGAGGACGGAAGGGTTGAGGTAGGGAGGCCCTTTTTGGAAGGTTTCAAGGTCCTTGGGCGCATAGTGAACCAGGGGCGTGGGGAGAAGATCATAGTCTTCAAGTATAAGAGGCGTAAGAACTACAAACGCACAAAAGGGCACAGGCAGTACTATACCTGGGTGAGGATAGAGGCCATAAAGGAGGTGGGGACCGATGGCGCATAAGAAGTCAGGGGGTGTTGCCCGTAATGGGCGTGACAGCATAAGCAAGCGCTTGGGGGTGAAGAGGTTTGACGGCCAGTTCGTTCGCGCTGGTAACATCCTGGTGAGGCAGAGGGGTACTAAGTTTTATCCTGGTAAAAACGTAGGGGTAGGTCGCGACTGGACGTTGTTTGCCAAAATAGACGGTATTGTGAAGTTCGAAACCTTCGGTAAGGACAAAAAGAGGGTGAGCGTCTATCCTCTTGAGGCCCTTGCCTCTGCTTGAGTTTTTTGAGGGTCCCTTTCGGCTCTAAGGCCATCTTCAGGTGTTCGTAGACGAAGTTGAAATCTGGGTGAAGGCCGGAGACGGAGGCAATGGCTGTGTAAGCTTCCGCAGGGAGAAATACGTGCCCAAAGGTGGACCTGATGGAGGCGATGGGGGGAAGGGTGGGGACGTGATCCTTGAGGCAGATCCCCATCTCAGGACCCTCCTGGACTATAAGTACAAAAGCAACTATAGGGCCCAAAACGGCGAACACGGCAAAGGCAAGAGGCAACACGGTAAAGACGGCGAAGACCTCCTTTTGAAGGTCCCTGTCGGCACAGTCGTAAAGGATGCAGACACTGGGGCTTTGATCGCTGACCTATGTGAACCCTACCAGAGGGTAGTGGTAGCCAGGGGTGGTAGGGGTGGAAGGGGTAATGCCCATTTCGCTACCCCTACGAGACAGGCTCCGCGTTTTGCAGAACCGGGGCAGAAGGGTGAGGAGAGGCGTTTGAGACTTGAGCTCAAGGTCCTTGCGGACGTCGGGATAATCGGGTACCCAAACGTAGGCAAGTCCACCTTTTTGAGCCGCATAAGTCGTGCCCGTCCTAAGATCGCCCCTTATCCTTTCACTACCCTTGTACCAGAGCTAGGGGTGGTGAGGCTTGGGGAGGAAGAATTGGTATTTGCTGACATTCCGGGGCTAATAGAGGGTGCCCATAAGGGGGCAGGGCTTGGGAGCCAGTTTTTAAGGCACGTTGAGAGGACGAAGTTGCTTTTACACATAATCGACGCAAGTGATCAGGGGGACCCCTTGAAGAGATATGAACAGATAAGGCAGGAGTTAGGACTTTATGATCCCAAGCTCTTGGAGAAGCCCGAGCTCGTAGTGTTGAATAAGATAGACCTCCCCGAGGTAAAGGAGAGAATGGAAGGGATAAAAGAGGAGTTCGAAAGGAGGCGCAAGCCCTTTTTTGCCATATCTGCCCTTACAGGAGAAGGGGTAGAAGAGCTTTTGAAAACGGTTTTCAGGCTTTCAAAAGGGAAGCCATGGGCGAACGCGAATTAAGGGAGAAGCTCTTTAAGGAAGTCAAGCGGGTTGTAGTCAAGATAGGGTCGAGCCTTTTAGTCGAGCCCCGTGTGGGTTTGAAAAGGGGATATATCAAAGACCTAGCCCGTGAGGTGGTGGTTTTAAGACAGAAGGGCTTTGAGATCCTTATAGTTTCCTCTGGGGCAATTGCTGCGGGGATGGAACTTCTGGGGTTGAGGAGCCGCCCTTCTTCCATTTCAGAGCTCCAAGCCGTTGCGGCCGTTGGACAAGGGTATCTCATGCGCCTTTATGCGGAGGCCTTTGAACCCCATGGGCTACGGGTGGGACAGGTCCTTTTGACCCATGAGGACGTAAAGGACAGGAGGAGGTACCTGAATGCCCGTAGTACGCTCCTGACCATGTTGTCCCTTGGGGTTTTGCCCATTATCAACGAGAACGACTCCGTAGCCGTAGAGGAGATACGGTTTGGCGACAACGACACCTTGGCAGCGCTCGTTGCTGTCCTTGTAGAGGCCGGCTTATTGGTGATACTGACCGATGTGGAGGGTTTCTTCCTCGGGGGGCCTGAGGGGGGAAAGCTCCTTACCCTTGTTGAAAGGGTGGACAAGGAGATCCGCAAGGAGGCCCTTGGTCCCAAAGGGCCTCTAGGGACCGGAGGGATGGCCACTAAGGTAAGGGCGGCCTTTATGGCCTCCAAGGCTGGGATCCACACCCTTGTTACAAAAGGGGTCGATCCAGTGGTCTTGGATAGGCTTCTAAGGGGTGAAGTGGTGGGGACGCTCTTTTTAGCAGGGCCTTCGAGATTAACGGGTAAGAAGCGATGGATAGGCTTCAGCCTCAAACCCAAGGGGACATTGCTTGTCGACCAAGGGGCCAAAGAAGCCATCTTGGAGAAGGGGAAGAGCCTTTTGCCCTCAGGGGTTATGGAGGTTATAGGGAAGTTCGAAAGAGGGGATGCAGTTTTATGTGTAGGGCCAGATGGGCAAGAGTTCGCCAAGGGATTGGTGAACTACAGTTCAGAGGAACTCCAGATGATAAAGGGCAGAAAGACCTATGAGATAGAGGAAATATTGGGCTATAAATATGCAGACGAGGTCATCCACCGGGATAACCTTGTAGTGTTCTAATGGTCGCGATAGTAGGTGCCTCGATAAGTGGCCTTTACCTAGCGTGGAGGCTTTCACCCTTCAAAGAGGTAAAGGTCTTTGAAGCGGGAGGAGGTCCAGAAGTTTCACGGAGGTTGATCGTCACTTCTAGTTTTTTCCGCTATTGGAAGGCCCCTTTGCCCCCAGTCCTAAACGAAGTGAGGGCCTATCGATTTGTCACATACCAAGGTGAGGCCTTTTTACCTCTGAGAGAACCTGACCTTGTGATAGAGCGGAGAGATCTCATAAGGATATTGCTTTCCTGCCTTCACCTAAAGGGGGTCGGCCTTTTGGAGGGATGGGCCTTTAAGGGGTTCGAAGGGCAGGCTTTGCTCTTCCATACCCCTCGAGGGGAAGGGGCTATCGAGGCTGATTGGGTGATAGGGGCAGATGGAGCCTTAAGTAGAGTAAGGACAGCTGCTGGAGGTCTTTTGCCTTACGTATACCTAGTCCAGGCAAAAGTTACCCTTAAGGAGTGTTGGGAGGCCCAGACCTCCATTATATGGCTTTATCCGGATCTAACCCCCTACTTCCTTTGGCTTTTCCCAGACTCACCAAAGACGGCCGTCTTAGGCTTAATAGCCTCTGACCCTTTCCATGCCCATAGGGCTTTGAAAGAAATGCTCATGCGGGAGGGACTTGAGCCCTTAGGGTATGAGGACGGATGGGTCAGCCTGTTTGAGCCACGGTTCCAACCCGAAAGGGGGAAGGTATTGCTTATAGGTGATGCCGCTGGACAGGTGAAGGTCACCACTGTAGGGGGGACGGTAAGCGGTCTTAGGGGGGCACTGGCTTGTGAGAGGGCCCTGCTCAAAGGGCGATCGTATAAAAGGGAACTCTTACCCCTCTGGCTTGAGCTCTTTTCACATTACTGGTTGCGAAAATGGCTTGATCTAACAGGACCATGCTTCATAGGGGGAATCCTTCCGTGGATAAGGAAGGGGTTCTTCGAACCTATAAACAGGGACCGACTCTTTTACTCCCTCCCCCTTTTGGGCCTGAAGAGGCCGCCTTTTGCCCTAGCGGTCTTCTTTCAGGCCTTGCGTTGCCTAAAGAACCTCAATAAAAAGCACCTTTCCAAGGCTTGACAAGTCCCGCCGTTTGGTCCATTTATGTATTAAGGAGGGCGGTGTAGCTCAGTTGGTAGAGCATGCGGCTCATATCCGCAGAGTCCGGGGTTCGAGTCCCTGCACCGCCACCA
>Ga0105162_1001295_pt1 | contig 14633 bp, 12 predicted proteins | sample JNZ201metaG_FD_81532 | JGI IMG/M metagenome (GOLD analysis project Ga0105162, IMG submission 81532) | Hot spring microbial communities from Jinze hot spring, China to study Microbial Dark Matter (Phase II) - JNZ 20120812A | ecosystem: Environmental > Aquatic > Thermal springs > Hot (42-90C) >...
AATTTAACCTATCAATATGAGTGTAGGATTAGAATCGACGGTAAAGCCGGTGCAATAATACTCCCCGTTTTACCAGGATACGTAGAGATCACTATAACTAATTTATCATTTAAAACAATATTAATTGAAAAACTAAGTATCACGTATATTTATTGAAAAGAAGTATTCCGAGGAGTTGAAAGAATAAAGTATTTAATTGAAACTCTAATACCGATATCAACCTCTACTCATTTGTTTGAAATATTCGTAAATAAATCTAGAACTCAATATCCTATTGTTAGCAAATCATCATTTATTAATCGTTATTTAGTATTTGTTTTAGACTCTGTTGTTTTAAGTAATGAAGTCATTATTGATAACAACTCCATTGGTAGAACGATTTTCGTAGCAGGTGATTGAGCCATGGATTTCAAAGTATCCATGTATTGTAATAGTAGAGCATTACTACCTAGTTTCATAGCAGCTTCATTTATTAACTCGAGTGCTCTAGCTTTACCTTCAGCAACAAGTATCTCATACTGTCTTTCACCTTCACCTTTCTTAACCATAGATTCGCGGTAACCTTCTGCTTCAAGTATTGCAGAAGTCTTCTTACCTTCAGCTTCTAATATCATAGCTCTCTTATTGCGTTCAGCAGCCATTTGTTTAATCATAGCTTCCTGGACTTCGCGAGGTGGCTTTATTTCTTTTATTTCAACAGACTGTACTTTAATCCCCCATCTATCGGTTACTTCATCTAACTTAGCTCTCAGTGTTGAATTGATATATTCTCTCTTAGCTAGAACATCGTCTAGAAGCATGTCTCCAATAATAGCTCTTAAAGTAGTTACAGCAATACCTGATGAAGCTAACACGTAGTTTTGAACAGCTGTAACAGCTAGTGATGGATCGAATATTTTGAGATATATCAATAGATCTACGTCAACAGGTGCATTGTCTTTAGTAATACATGTTTGAGGGGGAATATCTAGTACGAATTCGCGGAGATCAACTGTAATACCTTTATCAATGAAAGGTAGGAGGATCACTAAACCCGGACCGCGGACACCTATTAATCTACCAAGTCTGAAAACTACTAATCTCTGATACTCGGGTACGATTCTAATATGACTAGCAATAATAAGAATGATTATAAATAGGATTAAGATAGTGATTAATATTTCAATCAATTAATCCACCTATTCAAAATATGGTACTATCAATTACTAGATCGATATAGAACTTAAATAAGTTTTACAAACAACTCAGTATTAGAGAAGTTATTGTTTAACAAATCAACAGTTTTAAATCAAATATTCATGTTAATTAGATAATTGAATTCTCAATAATCTCTGATGTCTTATTATCAATCCACGGGCTCTACGTATATTTTCAATCCCTCTATTTTCACAACTTTAACTTTAGAACCAGCTTTAATTAAACCTTTTAGAGAATATGCTGTCCAATCTTCGTTCATAACATACACTACACCGGGTTGTGTTTCAAATATATCTGTTTTAGCGTATCCGATTTGATTAATAATTTTATCACTAATACTGGGTTTTTTCATTTTCACAATCATTATTGCTTTATACATTATGAATAACATGAATGAAGCAATCATGATTATCGAACTCAACGCGATATATAAACTAGTTGTACGAGCTTCTGGTGGAGTATTGTATAATCCGATGAATATACCTATAATTAGTAGAATTACACCGGATAAACCTATTAATCCAAAACCAGGTGTTAGTATTTCGAACGCGATAAGTGAAACTCCTATTAATAGTATTAATAGTAGAACAACATCAGCTGGTACGAGATATAGACCATAGAGACCAGTCACTAACATTACTATACCTGGTATAGCGTATCCTTGAAAACCGGTTGTCAATATTTCGATTATTATTAATAATCCACCAATTAATACTAATAGTGATGAAACTAGTGGATTTGTTAATGTTGATAATATTGATTCAATTAAACCAGCTTTGTGAATAGATTTTACTTTTACAATATTTTCTTTCATAAATACTTCATCAATACTACTCGCTTTACTCACAATACCTAGTTCACTCAATTCATCAACAGTATAAGACTTACCTTCTCTAACTAATTGTTTTATAAAAATCTCTATTTCAACAGAAATATTCGTTTTCTCAGCTAGAAATGATCTTATACGAGACTCTATGTAATTAACTATTTTCTCTTCAAATGGATATGGTTTAATACCGCCTAGAACACTCCCCGGAGCCATGTATATTCTTCTACACGATAGAGCTATGTAAGCTGCAGCTGATACTGCTTTAGAACCAGTATCGATCCATGCGATACAATAATTTGCTCTCTCTCTTAAAGTATCTATGATTTTATCTGCTGAATCTAAGTATCCTCCATAACTATTTATTCTCAATAATACAGTATTGTTTCTATCAATACTCTCAGTAGCTTTTCTAACTAAATGAACTAATCCGTGGTCTATTGTTCTATCAATATCTATGATAACTACTTCACTACTAGATTGATTAGATTGTATAATTGTTAATACGGAGAACACTAGTAGTATTATCATTATAATTTCTCTGTTTCTCAAAAAATACACCTATATCTCGTTAACTCCTCTACATAGTTATTATGTGTGGAAAATTATTTTAATGTAATTGAATCTAGACATATATTTTGGTAATTAATAAGAAGTACGGTGATCGATTTTCCAAATAATGATTATAGAATATATGAACACCCGATTATCGATTTCAAACGTGGTAGGAGAATTCGTTTCTACTATAATGACTCTATTGTTGAAGCATATGAAGGAGAGAGTGTTTTAGCATCACTTTATGCTATTGGTTATAGAGTATTTAGTTATACTGCAAACGGTAGAGGTCGTGGAGTATTCTGTATGATCGGTAAGTGTAGTAGTTGTTTATCGATAATTAACGGTATTCCGAATACACGTATATGTATTGAACCTGTTAGAGAAAATCTACGTGTATATTCTCAACGAGGTTACCCCGAAATACCTGTTAATAAAATAGAATTAGATGAAGTTGAAACAGAATATGTTGAAACAGATGTACTAGTTGTTGGAGCTGGACCAGCTGGTTTACAAACATCGTTGACAATGGCTGATGCTGGTTTAAACGTTGTTCTAGTAAACGATCACTATAAACTCGGGGGTCAACTTGTTAAACAAACACATAAGTTTTTCGGAGATATGAAATGGTATGGTGGTATACGTGGATTTAGAATAGCTGAGAAACTGAGTAGAGAAATTCTATCTAGGAAGAATATAAGTGTATACACTAGAGCACTCGCTTACGGTTTTTTCGATAATAAATACGTTGGAGTAGCTGTTTTAGGAGATAATCCTAAGAATTTAATTATTAAACCCAGAGCGATTGTTTTAGCAACAGGTGCTGCTGAAAAACTACTTGCTTTTGAAAACAACGACTTACCTGGTGTTATGGGTGCTGGTGCAGCACAGACACTTATGAATGAATATGGTGTTAAACCGGGGGAGAGAGCTGTTATCATAGGTAGTGGTAATGTTGGTTTAATAGTTTCTTATCAATTACTTCAAGCTGGTGTTAAAGTACTATGTGTAGCTGAGATAATGCCGTATATAGGAGGATGGTTTGTTCACGCTGCTAAACTTAGAAGATATGGTGTCCCTATATTAACTAGACATACTATTTCGAGAGTTGAAGGAGTAGATCGTGTTGAAAAAGTCTTTATACACCGTGTTGATGAAAACTATAAGCCAATACCAGGATCTGAAATTGAATTCGACTCAGATTTACTACTTTTAGCGATTGGTTTACAGCCGAACTATACTCTAGCTAGTCAAGCGGGAGCTGTTATGAAATACGTTCCTGAACTAGGCGGTTTAGTTCCTATTAGAACATGGTTTTTAGAAACAAGTGTTGAAAACCTATACGTAGCTGGAGATGCTTGTGGTATTGAAGAAGCAACAACAGCTTTTATAGAAGGAGAGATAGCTGGTTTATCCATAGCGATTAAACTCGGATACGGAACTAGTAGACATGTTGAAAAAAGAGATAAACTACTAGACTACTTATGGAATGAATACAGAAGATCCCCTGTTATCTCACGTAGTCGTGAAGGTAAGTTAAAAGTAACGGTTTCAGAGGAAGAAATGGAGAAAATTAGGAGAGGTGTTTTAAATGAGTTATCGTGAAACAGGTGTTTTGAAGAAAGATGAATTTATTAAAACCGGTTTAATGCCTCCACAGGATAGATTGGAGAAAGGACCTGTTGTCATAATAGAATGTCCTGAAGAAATACCTTGTAATATATGTGTAGATGCTTGTCCATATAAAGCTATTACAATGGATAGTGTGTATTCCCTCCCGAGAGTTGATTTCAATAAATGTATTGGATGCGGTGTCTGTGTTCCAAAATGTCCTGGTTTAGCTATATTCGTAGTAGATCTCAGTAAGGGAGATAAAGCATATGTGACACTACCACACGAGTTTCTACCTAAACCAGTTAAAAACATGGTGGTTAAACTACTAGATCGGGAGGGTAGAGTTATCGGTGAAGGACGTGTTGTAAAAGTATGGGAGTATGATAAGTGTTTTACAGTTACTGTTGAAATACCTAGAGATAAATGGTGGGAGGTTAGAGCAATATGGATCCCTCGAGAATAATCATATGTAAATGTGAAAACGTAACTCTCAAGGAATTGATTGAAGCAATTGATAATGGTTTAACAGACCTGGAGACTCTTAAGAGATTTTTAAGAATAGGTATGGGTCCTTGTCAAGGACTTTACTGTATACCATTAATTGCTAGAGAATTAATGATTAGAACCGGGAAGAGTTTTGATGAAATATTTCTACCGGTAAACAGACCTCCAATAAACCCAGTTCAATTCAAGTATTTTATAAAAATAAATAGAGTTGTTGATAAATGAGAGAATTTGAAATAGGAGTTATTGGAGCCGGTATAAACGGTGTATTGATAAGTTATTTTCTACTAGAGAGTGGTTTTAAAAACATAGCTTTGTTTGAAAAACGATATCCAGGTAGTGGAGGTACATTTAGATGTGCTACTGGTATTAGACCTAGTTTCACAAGTAGAGAACATGTTGAAGCTATGAAGAGATCTATTGAATTATGGGATTATTTAAGTAAGAGATTTAATTTTGAATATAGACGAGACGGTTATCTATGGATTCTTAATCGTGAACGAGATGTGAGTATTTTTGAGAAAATAATTGATTTCCAAAGATCTCTTGGTTTACAAACACGTTTCATATCTCCTGAAGAGATTAGAGAAATTGTTCCATATATGAATACTAGTAGTATTATAGCTGGTGTATACGATCCATTAGCTGGTAAAGCTGATAATTTCAAAGCTCTATTGAATATATTAAATTATGTTGTTAAAAATGGAGTTAAACTATATACTAATACATTTGTTAATAAGATAATCGTAGAAAATAGTAGATTGAAAGGTATTGAAACAAGTAATGGTTTCTTTAAAGTTAATACATTAATAGTTGCTTCAGGAACCGGGTCAAGAGATCTACTTAAAACAATTAACATAGATCTACCGATAGAGAATGTACCTAAACATGCTTTAATAACAGAAGCATATAAGTATTGTATTAAACCATTGATAATAGACTGGTCTTCTTCATCATACTTTGTTCAAGTATTTCACGGTGGATTATTGATAGGAGCTGAAATGGAGGAGAAACCTGGTGGAAGAGCTGTTAATAAAATATCATACCTCTATAGAGCATTAAATATATGGATAAAATACTTCCCGTGGTTAGCTGAAACACATGTTTTAAGATACTGGACTGGATATTATGATATGACACCAGATCATCATCCGATAATAGGTCCTGTTGATGAAGTAGATAATCTATACTTAGCAACCGGTTTCAGTGGACACGGTTTTATGATGGCACCTGCTGTAGCTGAATCTATAAGAGACTACGTATTGTATGGAAAACCAAAACTAGAAGTTATGGAGAATATGAAACTAGAGAGATTTAGAAAACAGAGATTGATTAAAGAAATAATTGTTTTTGGATAAAATTAAATTAAATGATAGCGATTCCAGAGAATTCTAGTAGAGTTGAAGTGCTTTAATACAATACGATAGCGTTTGACTAGAATAAGTATTGAATACACTCTCCATTTTCTTTAAAAACATAGTATCCTTTAACTCTATTGTTTTCAACATACATTTTCACACTACTGTTTTTAAACATCAATATTATTTTAATCGATAATACTAAATCTGGTAGTGATGCTAAAGTATGATATATTAGTATTAATAGTATTGTAAAACTCCATGTTTCAAAGTAGAGTATTATTAAAGGTATTTCAACAGTAAACTGTGGAGAAATCGCTGTTACAATATATTGATTCCACTTTAATTCATCGTAGATAATTATTAAAGCCATGTATTTGAAATAGAATTTTAGTTTAACCGATTGTTTTGTAAATAGTTTAATAACCATGTAATGAGTTATCTCATGTAAAACAGTTACTACTATAAAACCGATAACGAAGAATAATAGTGTTGGAAACGATATCTCAGTATTTATTCCATAGAATTCTAGAGAAGAAATTATGATGAAAGAAGTTATTAAACCTAGTATTATAAGTAATGGAGTCAAAACTTCTTTCTTAACTAAACAAATAGTGTTTTTGAATTTCAATAAAACACCTGTTAAAACCATTGTCTATCAGTATAAATATTGATCTCGTGATTTAATTATAAAACAATCATTGTTCAACCAATATATTGTAAATCTATTTTAAATACATTTAAGCTACTTCATGTTTTCGTTAAAAACTCTTAAAGCATTTCTATACATTATTTTCTCAACAGATTCTTTATCTAATCCTCTCTCAATCAATCTATTCACTAAGTTATTTATCAAACCAATGTTTTCTAAACCTCTCGGTAACTTATCTGTTCCGAAATAATCTGAACCTAAAGCAACTACATCTACTCCGAAATTATCGACAATATACATGATTTGTTCAACAACGTGATCTACAGTAGTATTCTCACCAGCTATATAGTTTGAAACAAAGAATACTCCTACAACACCATTGTTTCTTTTAACAAGATCAATTATTTCATCGGAAATATTACGTGGAGAATCTTTGAATTTCTTTAAACCAGTATGGCTTACAGTAACCGGTTTATTAAAAGTTGTTAAAACATCAATCATAGTTTTATAACTAGCATGTGCTAAATCTACTACAAGACCTAGTTCAAAAGCTTTATCTAGAAGCTGAAACCCTAGATCTGTTAATCCATAATCTCTCTTACTCATACAACCAGATGCGTATTGATTATCGTAATTCCAAGTTAAACCTATTAAACGTACACCTAGATTGTAATAGATATCTAAATCATCTATCTCTCTAATTGAATAACATCCCTCAAGACCTAGAATAATGCCGATAATCCTGATTTTATCCATAAAAACTCTATTCAAATCTCTTTTACTGAGAATTAATTTGAAAACACCACGGTGTTTTCTAATAATCTTGTAATATGTGAGAATGTGGTTAAACGATTCTTCAAATGAATTTTTAAAAGAATAGTATTTACTCAAATCTTTTCCAACAAGGATTCTTGCTGGAAATACAGCTCCAACCAGTGCTTTAACACCGGCTTTTCTATATTTAGGTATATCACAATGACGCTCCAGATCTTTATCGAGATCAATTTGTTTTATCTCCGAGAGAATATATGTTGATAAATCTTGGTGTAAATCGAATATTTTCAAAACATCACCAATTCAATTTATTAACTTGAATTAGGATATAAAAGAGCTAATTTCTGATTTTTAAATCAAATAACTCGATTCAATCACTTTGTTTAATTTAAAGGATTCTATCGTTTAACCAATGTGTTTTTAAAGTAATAGTGTTGAAGATTTCTATAGTTTGTTTTAATAAAATTCTTTAATTAAAAGTTTGTAAAAATGAGAGTTATTAGAAACTAATAACGATCTCCTACAGATATGAAGTATGTTGATGAATCATGTAAAAGCTTTTTTATAAAGTTAATTGTTGAAACCAATGTAAGAAGAAATTGGTTTACGATTCCGTGAGAAAATGTAAACGAGAATTGTTTCTAATAATACTGAAGACTGGTAATAAGTGTTTAAAAACTTCTCGAATTTCTTCATTAAATTTGTTTAAAAAGGTGTTTTGAGTGTAATGAGTAGTCACTATATTGTTTTAGATAAGTATAGAGATGAGATTGTTAGTGGTAGTGTTGTACGTGTATTGTTTAAAATCGGTTTACCATTAATGTTGTTTAATATTGTAATGTTGTTGTATAATATTGCTGATGCTTATTGGTTGAGTAGATATAGTCAATACGCTGTTTCAATACCTAGACAATCTTGGCCTGTTTTAATGCTTTTCAATGCTTTCATAATGTCGTTTTCATCAGCTAATATGGCTATAATATCTCAGTATATTGGTGCACGTATGTATGATAGAGTTAATTCAACAGTATCTTATCTCTTCACTCTTAACTTAACATATAGTTTACTGAGTTTTACAGCTTTGAATCTTTTTGTCTATCATGTTTTCAAGTATATTGTTAGAACGCCTGAAGAAATATTTTTTGAAACAATAAATTATGTTAGAGTATTCTCAATAGACGTTTTGCTTAATAGTTTTGTTTTCACATTATCTATAACAATGCAGTGTATAGGTGATACTAGAACACCGGCTAGAGTTCAAATATATGGTGCAGTATTGAACGCAATCCTAGACCCGTTTCTTATAAATGGATTCTATAGTATTCCGTCTCTAGGTGCGATTGGAGCCGCATTAGCTTCGGTTATTTCACGTATAGTTTCGTTGATAATACTGTATGTTGTTTTCATTAGAAAATATAGTTTTATTAAAATAAAGCCTAGTCTGAGAATTGATCGTGATTGGTTTAGATTAACGATACGTGCTGGTTTACCAATATACGCTATGCAAGTGTCGAATATGTTTGCTTTCGTGATAAATCATTCTATTATAAATAGTTTGGGGATTGTAGCTGCAACTGCTTTTGCAGTAGGTTTTCTAATACTAGATATTGCAGATAACGTACTTATGGGTTTTACACAAGCAGCTACAGTTATAATTGGTCAGAATTTAGGTGCAGGCAATACTGGTAGATCTAGAGAAATTGCTGTAAAATCATCACACATATTGTTTTTAATAATATCAATAGGTTCAATCTTCGTATATTTCTTTAGAAGAAACTTTATAGAGATTTTTGTTAAAGATTCTTGTATAGTTTCGGAAACAGATTTATTCGTATCACTCTCAGCACTAACACTACCTTTCTTCGGATTATTCTTCATGGGTTTAGCAGTAGGTAGAGGATCGGGCTATACGTTAATACCGACATTGATAGGTATAACGAGATTATGGATTGTAAGAATATTTTTCGGATACTACATATCAATAGTAATGGGTATGGGAACATACGGATATTGGTTGGCAATAACGATAAGTAATCTCTTAGGCGGTCTACTAGCATACATATGGATAAGATACGGTAAATGGAATAAACCAATAATTAAAAAACAGTAAATAGTTAAGTAAAATAACCCTTTCAATTCTTGTTGAAGTTGAAAGATTACGGATAACGGTTGCGTATTGTCGGTTGAAAGATTAGTATTCGATCTTCACAATGGCTAAAGACCCTTACAACCTTTATTTCAATTCTTTATGTTTTTTTGTCTTAACAAAATTGTAATGATCTTGACGAAATGATCTCTTTCAATCCTTTGTATTGTATTCGTTTACGATACGTCAAACAATATACTTCGCGGTCTATACGATCTTTCAATCCTTTGTATTGTATTCGATACCTCCAGAGAGGTTTGAAGACGTATTAATAGCAATTGCTTTCAATTCTTTGTGTTGTATTCTATTTTTTGTTTTTCAATTGTCTGCTATAGTTTTTTATATTTTGTTTGGTTTTTATGTTTTACCCTGATCTTTCTACGTTGAAAATTCATGGATTTGATGAAGATCTGATCAAAAGTTTTAACGTAGTTATAGGTTATAAAATCATCTCTCTCCAAAGGATTTTCTAATGAATTGTATAATTTTATTAAACAAATATCAATATATGGAAAAACTAGATCAAAAAACAATAGTATGGAAACAGCTATTGAATCAAATATGTTCCCTGGTTTGTTTAGGGATGTTATTTGATTGATTATTAATTGGAGTTGAGTTTGTTTATCAGTAGTTTGTATCTTGGCTTTTAGTTATTTCTAGTGTTGAGTCGGTTTGATTAAGCGTTGGTGGTTTAAACTATTAATCTACTATTGGTTGAAGGAAATGAATTCTGTATTAACGAAGAGTCTTTAAAGTGTACGATAACTCTATTCGAGGAATTATTGTTCAATACTTGTAAATACGATTACTTCTTCTTCTCGGCGAAATAATGTTCATTCTCTAATTTCCTTACAACTCGTTTTATACTCTCGTTTATTTTTATTCAAAGATCTATTGTTTGAATTCAATATAGAGGATTGGAGGTATTCTTCACAAGATAGATACGATGGAATTGTTATAAGGAAATCCCGGTTTATACAGGGATATTTGGTTTTAATAGAATACTGTAGAATGAATTGAAAGTACCTAATTGTAAAATTTATTAACTATGTTTCTATTTGTTAGTTAAAGAGGTGATTCTCTTGGACAATTTGTCCAAGCTTGTTTTCTACGTGTCTTTTACATTGATGATTCTTTTTCCAACAATACCATTGTTTTCCTCAGAATTAAGTATTTTCATTGAATCGGGTAATGATAGTTGGGAAGTTGTCGATGTTTTAGGAAGAGTTTTTGTTTTCAACGAAACACCGCTTAGAGTTGTTTCTCTAGCACCTTCTATTACTGAAATATTGTTTGCATTAGGTAAACAATATTCGATAATCGGTGTTGACGCAATATCTTACGATGATCAACACTATAATATAAGTAGTTATGTTAGAGAAAAAGGAATAGTTAATGTTGGAGGATATTGGTGGAGTCTCGTAGATATTCAAACAATCATATCTCTAAATCCAGATTTAGTTATAGCTGACTCAGGTGCTCATAAACCACTTTTAGATATCTTCAATGAATATGGAGTAAGAGCTTTCTACCTATACGGTGGTTCAGCTAGAAACTTAGAAGAAGTATTTAGCGATATTATTAGAGTAGGCATTATTTTCAACGACCGTGATAGAGCTGTTAAACTAGTTGAAAGTATTCAATCTGAATTCTTGAAGTATAGAGATATTATTACTAATCAATTCTATAGTGTTAAAGTATTGTTTATAATAGGGTTGGATGGTGGAATATGGGTTGCCGGTAAATCAACTTTTATAGACGATGTTTTAACAAAACTGGGTTTAATAAATGCTATAGATAGAGAAGGCTGGCTTCTTCTAAGTATTGAAGATCTGTATAGAATACAGCCAGATGCGATTATTGTTGCATCAATGTTCGATATCTCTAACACTATTAAACTAGTCGAAGAATACGAACTATATTCGATAACAAAGAAAGTATATGTTTTTAAACCATTTGAAACAGATTTCTTCCTCAGACCGGGTCCATTAATTGTAAACGTTCCTAGATTAATCTATAGTTTACTAGATTACTGGAATTTGAGAAAACCACCACCTATTAGTGAACATAGTTATTTACCAATCATTGTATTAGTAATTACATTGAGTATATTTGTATTCAAGAGGATTAAAAAGTAATGAACCATAGATCTCTACGTAGTATTTATCTAATAAGATTCTCTATAATATTGTTTTTAGCAATTATTCTACTTCTATTAACCATAGTGTCTATAAATTATGGATCAACGAATCCATTAATATATAGATATAGATTGATTAGAACAGTTTCAGTAATATTAACAGGTATTGTTATTGGTTTCGCAGCATCATATCTACAAGGTTGTTTGAGAAACCCGCTTGTAGACCATTATATTATAGGAATAGGTAGTGGTGCATTGTTTGCAACATATCTAACACTATTGTTTACTGCAAACACAGCTCTATACTTAACTAGTTTAAATGCTGTAATAGGTGGTTTAATAACACTTTCTCTAACAATAACACTTGCTGAATATCTAGGTGGTAGCGATACAGCATATGTTCTCGTAGGTATTGGTGTAAACTCTGTATTCTCAGGTTTATCAATACTAATCTCATATATGATCATCAGTAGGTTATCAATACCTCCAATACTAATGTTAACAGGTAGTTTCATAAACTCTAGTGTTAGAAACATACCTTATTTAATCACAGCATTATCATTAACTATATTAACATATCCTTTTCTAGCTAAACCATTGAATACACTACTACTAGGAGACATCTATACTAAACAATTAGGCTATAATCCACGTATATTTAGATTAATATCCGTTGCAGTCGCTGGAATATCTACATCAATAGTTGTTTCAATACATGGTTTAATAGGTTTCGTAGGATTAATGTCTCCACATATATCTAGATTACTACTCAAAACATCGGATCACAGGTTTACAACACCATTATCTGGTGTTGTTTCATCAACAATACTCTTAGCAACAGATAGTCTTTCAAGAATATTTTTTACTAAATACGTAGGTGAAATACCTGCTGGAGCAGTCGCTTCAATTATTGGAGCACCTTTTTTCATATCATTATTAATATCTAGATTTAGAGCTGGTAGAATTGATTAAAACAATTAGCTTAACCGTTAAATATAGAGATAAGAGAGTTTTAGAAAATATTGATTTATTTATAAAACCGAGAACAATAACTTGTATACTTGGTCCAAACGGTGCTGGTAAGACTACTTTATTGAGAGCAATAGCTAAGTTAATTAAATACCATGGTTCAATCTACATTGATGGATTTGAAGTATCTAAAACACCTTTGAAAACAATAGCTAGATTATTATCGTACGTAGAATCTATTAAAACAACTGAATTTCTAAATATGACTGTAATAGATGCTTTAATTACAGCACAATACCCTGTATCAAAAGGTTTCTTTGAGAAAAAAGATTGTTTTAATAAAGCATTTGAAGTAATGGATCAACTAGATTTAGCTAACTATGCTTATAGAAAACTTAGTGAACTCAGTTCAGGCGAGCTTCAGAGAGTTGCTTTAGCTATAGGTTTAGTTAAAAACCCGGAATATCTTCTATTTGATGAAATAGATCTACATATTGATATTGGTTTTAAAAAGAAGTTAATCGAACTTTTGAGAAAATGGAGTATTAGTAAAACAATAGTTTTGACAACACATGATATATTGTTTGCAACAATTACTGGAGAATACTTTATCGTATTAAATAATGGTAAAACTATATATAATGGAGATAGAAATGGATTGATAGAGAAAAAAGAATTATTAGAAGAAGTATTTAATACAAGAATAATTAAATTAGAGTATTGTGGAAAACCAGTACTCATCTCTATGTATATTTAACAATAATCTCTATTTATTATGATCTATTAAACTATTCTTAAATACCTACTTTGTTTAGAAAATTGTTTAAACCATATTAATAAAACATGTTGTTTATAAATCAATAATAATATATATTAAAGTAAGTATGGTTATAATGTGTTCTCGGTGATGAGAATATGATTAAAAATTATGAAAGTAAATTAGCAATAATACTACTGGTAGTACTTGTATTTATCAATATCGGCTATATAGTTGAAACTCAGAATTTTAATCAACAAGAAAACGGTACGCAGTATCAAGAATTTATACTAACGGATCCGGAGGGAGATGATAACGGTATAGGTTCACTTATTTATCCGACAAATCTGGTTTTCGTAGAAGGAGCTTTTGATCTAATTAATTTCACCATAATTGTTGATGAATACAATGTTTATTTCAAAGCTACGATGAGAGATCTAGGTGGAAACCCGTGGAATGGTAGGAACGGATTTAGTTTACAGTATATTCAAATATATGTTTTGACAACAAATGAAACACTACCTAAAAGCAATACTACGTTTGGATTAAATATTAATATACACTATGGATGGCATTACGCTATACTAGTTAACGGGGGTTGGGGTGATACACCGCTTCCTGAAGGTGAATTGCCTGCAATATATGATGGGAATGAAACACTTGTAGCTGTAGAAGGTGAATTATACGATGTATATGTAGATGAGACTCAACCTAATACAATAGTTGCTAGAGTAAATAAAACACTACTATTAGATGTTGAAAATATCGGTAACTGGAAAATATTAGTAGCTGTAGCAAGCTACGATGGTTTTGGCTACATGAGAGTTAGAGGAGTACAATCAGGAGAACCCGGTGAATGGGTATTTGGAGGAGCCGATCCAAATGCAATTCTATCCGGTGTTCACCCTCTAGTTATAGATCTACTAGCTCCAACTCCCGAAGACCAGTATCTTATGTTAACTAATTGGAATATAGAACTTGGTTTGAAACCTCTTGTCGGCAGTATAGTGGTATCTACTGGAGAACTATTGCTTCCACCAATTATAACACCTACCCCCACTCCAACTCCAACACCAACAGAAACAACACCAACACCAAGTCCTACACCATCTCCAACACCTATACCAACAGAGACAACTCC
>Ga0105162_1001300_pt1 | contig 14607 bp, 9 predicted proteins | sample JNZ201metaG_FD_81532 | JGI IMG/M metagenome (GOLD analysis project Ga0105162, IMG submission 81532) | Hot spring microbial communities from Jinze hot spring, China to study Microbial Dark Matter (Phase II) - JNZ 20120812A | ecosystem: Environmental > Aquatic > Thermal springs > Hot (42-90C) >...
ATAAGATGTCAAGCCGCCGAGGACGATACATAACGCTGCACGAGGTTTTAGACGAAGCCACCAGAAGAGCCTACGAAGAAGTTTCAAAACGCTCGCCACATCTTTCTGACGAAGAAAAGCAGAAAGTCGCCGAAATCGTCGGTGTTGGGGCGGTTCGCTACGCGCTCGTGGAGGTTGACCCCGCCAAACCGGTTGAGTTCAACTGGGACCGAGTTTTAAATTTCGAAAAAAACAGCGCGCCATACATCCAGTACTCGCATGCACGGGCCTGCAGCATACTACGCAAAGCTGCAAGGAAGCCCGAGAAACCAGACTACAGCCTATTAAGAGAGAAGCTTGAACAGGAGCTTGTATTCGCCTTGGCAGAGTTCCCCGAAACCTTCATTGAGGCAACTGAAACCTTAAAGCCAAACCTGATAGCCGATTATGCCAACGCTTTAGCAGATAAATTCAACACGTTCTACAATGCCTTTCCAGTGATTAAGGCTGAACCGCTTGAACTTAGCGACGCGAGACTGGCGCTGGTTGACGCCGTACGAATAGTTTTGAGAAACACTTTAAACCTTATTGGGATAACGGCGCCGGAGAGAATGTAGCCAAGCGCCTTTATGGTGCACCTTGAATTATTGCAACGGCTGTGCTTGTTCCGATACGGTTGGCGCCTGCCTCAATCATGGCCACTGCATCCTTGTAGGTTCTTATGCCGCCGGCAGCTTTGACCCCAAAGTCTTTTCCAACCACTTGACGCATGAGTCTTACGTCTTCCACGGTGGCGCCTCCGCCGAACAAACCAGTCGAAGTTTTGACAAAGTCTACACCCGACTTCTTAACAATTTTGCAGGCAATTATTTTCTCCTCATTTGTTAGCAACGGCGTTTCAATTATCACTTTCACGATTATATTGTTTGATATACGTTTAACCGCCGCCACAGCTTCAATGTCCCGTTTAACAAGCCCATGATCGCCAGACTTAAAAGCGCTCAAGTTCATAACCACGTCAAGCTCGCATGCACCGTCTTCCACAGCCTTAACCGCCTCAAAAGCCTTAACGTCTGGCAAAGAAATACCGAATGGAAAGCCGATGGTAGAGCCAACCCTAACATCTGTGCCCTTTAATAGGGAGGCAGCTAACCGCACATAAACAGGGTTCACCATAACACATCCAAAGCCATACTGGACAGCCTCACGGCAAAGTTTCTCAATCTCACTTCTAGTGGCTGTAGCTTTAACAAGCGTAGAATCAATGAGTCTGGCCAGTTGACTTCTCGAAATAGTCAACGATAACACCACCCCATCCAAGACTACACATCAATTTAACAATTTCTCCATTAAAAACGCTAAACCACGTTTTAATTATCCTTTACCCTAAAGCTCTTTTGTTACAGTTAGATACGACGCGACCAGATAACGACTGTTTGATTATGGAAATATCAAGCTGTTCAAGCAAAGTTTCATATAGTTTCAATGTTCTTTTGTCTAAATCTTTCACGTCGCAAAGCAAGGTAAAACAGCATTGCGGAACGTGAGAAGATGGCTGAGGAACTCGGAGCCACGCTGGACCCTACGGGCTTAAGCAAGTACAGAGATAAAATTATCAATGGTCCTGTTGTTAGCACGTTTCTATGGCTTGGGATTCCTCCGTTTTTAAATCAGCTCGTGTTTATAGCCTATAACGTTGCTGATACTTACTGGTTAAGTTGCTATGATGAGTTGTGTGTATCTGTTCCTAGACAGGTTTTTCCCGTATTAATGTTGTTTCAAGCCCTCGTGATGGCTACAAACGCTGCGTGCCTAAGCATAGTTTCACAGTATGTCGGTGCAAAAGCCTACAAGAACGCTAGCCTAGAAGCCTCACGTTTCTTCACAGCTGCATGTCTCTCCGGAATTGCGCTAAACATAATATTCCTAACCCTTAGAGAACAAATTTTTTCGTGGCTAGTCTTCACCCCACCAGAAATTTTTAATGAAGTTATGACATTCTCCGCTGTCACGGCCTTTGATGTACTTTTTATGTCTATAGCCTTCACCTTCACCACGCTGCTTCAAAGCGTGGGAGATACTAGACGGCCAGCCATAATTAACATGGCGGCTGTTGCTATCAACATAGCATTAGACCCTTTCCTTGTTTTAGGCATAACTCCATTCCCACGTTTAGGAGTTGTCGGCGCGGCCCTCACAGACGTTATGGGTAAAATAATTTCGATTAGTGGTCAAATGTACATACTTAGAAAAAGCTACCCGATGTTAAAGCTTAGATTTACAAGGGATTTTAATTTTGAATGGGTCAGGCTTGTTTTAAGAATAGGTTTTCCTGTTTTATCTTTCGGCACAATGAATGGAGTTGCATTTGTCCTGCAGCAAAGGCTTATCAACATGTTAGGCATAATTGTTACAACAGCATTCTCTATAGGCTTTGTGATAATACAGATTGTTGACGGTACGCTTTTCGGGTTATGCCAAGCCACCGCCATAATGGTGGGGCAAAGCCTAGGAGCAGCCAACTCTAAAAGGGCGCGGGAAGTAGCTCTTAAGACAACAGCAATAGTGTTTGTTATTGTTGCAATAGGGGCCGCCGTTGTCTATCCATTTAGATGGTCGATTATAAGTATCTTTACGAGCGACACCAACATAATTGAGGAAACACAGCGATTCCTACATGTGATGTTGCCGTTACTTCCTTTCTTTGGAATTTGTATAAACGTGATGTCTGTGGGAAGAGGATCAGGACACACAGCGATTCCAACAACCATCGAAATTGTAAGGATATGGACAATAAGAATAGTTTTAGGATACTTTTTAGCGTTCACATTTGGCATGGGCTCCATGGGGATTTGGATGCCCTTTTCATTTAGCAACGCCATAGGCGGAATAGCCCTCGCCATCTGGACAAAATATGGAAAATGGGATAAAGCCGTAGTAAAAACAACATAAAATATACATAAGTAGGGTTCTCCAAACCCGTTGTGCGGGCGCGCTGTTGTTGCTGGAGCTGCTATTTGATTTTAGGCTTTATATTCCGGCTGCCTTGCTTGACAATAGGGGCACTCCCCCGAAGTTATCGGGATTTCTCTTCCGCATTTGACACACCTTTTCACGAAAGATTTTGGTGTACGCAAGTGGGTACCTTTCGACACCATGTCATAAAGGCTTGGAGGACTTTTCTGTTTTTCAAATAACGTGACAGTGGAAACTGCCAATAGAAAGATTGCCAAAAACAAGATTCTAGATACGTCGTCAATATTTGACGATGCCGTCGGAGAAGCCATAAGAAATTGGATGAATGCAAGAAATATGAGCGCAAGGACCTAGGGAAAGTACTACCGCAATTTTGCTTTTGGCGGTTCGATTTCTATAGCATTCAGCACAAACATACAATCTTCCACTCTTAATATCTAAAACGTAGAGGCAGCGGGTGCAAAAGCTTTGACCACAATCGTTACATATCCCAACAGCCAATGTTTCCGGATGGTTAGGGCATCGTCGAACAACCCCTCCAAGACTTGGCGGGACAAGAATCGTGGCTCCGCAATATCGACACTTAACTTGAACAGTGCCAGCTGGGATAGTTTCCCTATATAGCGCCCCACAGAAAGGGCATACGAGTGATGCTTCTGTTACATCTGAGCCCAAAATTATTCGGTTACACACTAATTTAACAATTTAGGGTTAGGAAAGTGCCAAACTGAATTATGGAAACAGAACCCGAGCCCAAAGAAGTTTCTCAGCACTATGGCCAGCTTATCCTTTAATAGGCCACTTTACAAATATTCCAGAGAGTTCTCTTTGCAAAATTTTTACAATGTTTTTAGGATCTGAAGATGAAGTAGGTATCGCAAGAAGCTAATAACTAACTTTCAGCAGCTCTAATCATAACAAACCGGACATAACTTAAACTTATAGTAGCTTGTCGAGGTGATTAAAAATATTTACGTTTTCAAGTTTATGATTTCAAAGCCGATTTTTGTTTGAAACCTCTGCTTGTTTTGGCCGTTATTACATATGGAATTATGTAGTAGCCTTGCACGTTATTGGGAAGTGTTAGGTGACCGCTTATAGTGACTTCCGATGGATTCGACGCCCTTTATGGCGTAGGCGGGCCCGGTGGGATTTGAACCCACGTTCTCCGGCTCCGAAGGCCGGCGCCTTAATCCATACTTGGCCACGGGCCCCCTTTTACTCGAAGTGTTATGCTCTTGCATTGTTAAAAGTGTTCTGAAAACCTTAAAAATAATGATTGAATTTTATAACAGTCTAGAGGGCCCAGCGGGCCGGTAGCTCAGCTTGGTTGGAGCGTTCGGCTGATAACCGAAAGGTCGCCGGTTCAAATCCGGCCCGGCCCACTTGCAACTTGAAGCGTGATGAAGCTTAAGCACATGGGTTTCTAGCTCTTCCTCCTTTCGTCATCGTATTAAGAAACGCAAAATGACCAACATCCTTCACAAACGTCATGCATAAAGTATTTTAATTTTTTATCTACTGAAATAAATACTCCTAGACCACTATGAACGTTTAAATGTTGCTTGGAGGATTGTGGGTGGATAGAAAAATACCTCCAATTGTTTCAACCGACTGGTTGGCTGAAAATTTAAACGCACCAAACCTTGTTATAATTGACATTCGGAGCCAAGAAGAATATTTGAAGGGACACATTCCAAACGCTGTGAACGTCCCTTTTGAGATTCCTGAGTCGGCTTGGGTTGTGACGAAAGGCGGCCTCATGCTAGAGCTCCCCCCAAAAGAAAGCCTCTTCCAAACCATAGGCTCCATCGGCATAAAAAGGGATTCTCTCATAGTTGTTGTCGGCAAAATAGGGTCTTGCCCCTGTCCGTCTGGAGCATGTCCTTTCCCATTAGCAGACGCGGGCAGGGTTGCGACAACCCTATTATACGCGGGACTAAAGAACGTCGCCATACTAGACGGTGCGCATGAAACATGGGCTGATGAAGGGAGGCCATTAACTACCAACGTAGTTAAGCCCAGTCCAACGGTGTACGAGGGCGTCGCAGACGACGCGTTGATTGTTTCGAAAGAGTACGTCCTAAACAAGGTTAAGTCTAAAGATCCAAAAACCGTTTTAATTGACTCAAGGGATCCCGATGTTTACTTCGGGGTTACTGTAGAACCGTTTTCACCCGTTCCAGGCCACATTTCGGGCGCTAAAAATCTGCCAGCGGCATGGATTTGGGTTGAAAACCGGAAATACCGAGATACAGAGGCGTTAAGGGCAATGGTTGAAGCTGTTGTTGGCGATGATAAATCCACAGAGATAATCCTCTACTGCGGAGTTGGCGGATACACGTTTACATGGGGTTTTATCTTGAAAGAAGTGTTTGGATACACTAACGTTAAACTTTACGATGGATCATACGAAGAATGGACTACAATTGAACCTCGCGGCCCCGTAACTGTGTACAAATGGGAATAGAATAAGCAGACAAAAAAGTCTAACGTTTTGGTGCGTTTTTCTTCACACGTTTTGATGTTTAAATTCAAGCATTAACTTTAATTGTGCGCCCATCCATGACATATGTGCGCTGCATCAAGATTTTCGGTAGAATTATAAAACATGAATGCTTCAACTCCTAGTTATGGGGTTAAGCCGGGCTCAAAGACAAGCCACTATTGTTCTTACGGCTGACGAAAGCCTCATGTCAGACTTTAAGAAGCGTATACACTATGGGTTTGCACCTTGCTTTCCGACGAGCGTTCTCATGGAATCTGAACTAAAAAAGTTCTGTCCACCTGTGATGTGCTACCCTGACGGCAGGGTGAAGTTAGCGCCCCTTTCCCTACGGGTGGTTGAATCTATTTTGCACAAAACGGGGTTTAAGCAAGGAGATTACGTAACCGTCTATCCAAAATATTTGGACAATTTTGTTGGACCAAAAACAAGAATTATTGGCGTTTCAACCATCGACCCGCAAGGACTCGGGCCCCTTACAAGAACGTTGCATTCCCTATATGGTGGTGAACCATACACAAAGAGACTTTTCACAAGAATCATGAAGAAAGTCAAAGCCCTGAAGAAAAGGCATCACGTGAAAGTAGTGGTCGGGGGACCTGGCGCTTGGCAACTTTCCTCTGAAACAACACTTGACAAGTATGGAATAGACCACCTCATAATCGGCGAGGCTGAAAACGTCGTACCCCAACTGTTCAAGGAGCTGGTTGAAAGAAAAGCAGCCTCCTTTCCGAGGGTAATCAAGAGTAAACCCGCGGACGTTGAGGATATTCCCCCAACAATCGGGGCTACAATTAACGGTCTCATAGAAGTAAGCCGGGGATGTGGAAGGGGATGTGTATGGTGTTTCTCCTCAACCGCTGGCGGCATGCGTTGCCTTCCATTGGACACCATCAAAAAGTCGGCTGAAGCCAACGCTAGGAATGGGGTGGTTGACCTTACCCTGCAAAGTGACGACGTCCTCCTATACGGGTCAAAGCCAAAAAGGCTAGTTCCCGACTCAGACGCTGTGTTAAGCTTACTCAAAGAGTTGTATTCAACTGAGGGAATCAGAAGCATCTCTTTCCTCCATTTCTCCGCCGCTTCGATAGTAGCTGAACCAGACATAATACCAAAACTAACCGCTTTCATGAGGAACCACGACAAACGTGCACGTAAAAACTTTGAGGTGCAAATGGGAATTGAGACTGGAAGCCCCTATATTATAGAGAAATACATGCGGGGAAAGGCGCTACCATTCAAGCCGGATGAGTGGCCAACCATCGTGAAAGAGGCTTCTCGAATTCTGAAGGAGAACGGTTGGTTCTGCTATGCCACGCTAATTTTAGGTTTGCCCGAGGAAAGAGTCGAAGACGTTGCACGAACCCTTGCGTTGATTAAAGCCCTTAAAGATTCAAGCATGGCCTTTATACCATTGTTCTTTGTTCCGGTTGCAAATACCCAGCTAAAAGAAAACAGCAACTTTTCCAGTGAAACTCTTCTGCGAAAACACTTTCTCCTTATCCGCGAGCTTAAAAAGCACAATGAAAAAATAACCCTCCGTTACAAAAGGTATAAGCATATTTTGGATTTCTTCTGTTTCATCGATAACGTGGAAGCAGACGCACGGTTTCAAAACCAGTCTATTGGAGATTAAAGGGATGAAGCTTGGAAACGGGCACCAGCGCCGACTTTGACGTCGTTGTTGTTGGAGGAGGCCCCTCTGGAGCATTGTCCGCCCTAAAATGCGCCGAATTGGGCTTTAAAGTTCTAATACTTGAGAGGGAACCAGGGCGCAGCAAACCTTGTGGAGGCTTACTTACTCCGTCCTGTAAAAGTGTTCTTTCAGAATTGCTTAGAATGGAAATTCCCAGCGATTTGATGTGTTCTCCAGCTTTTCTTAAAGTGCTTTATGTTTCTCCAAACTTTAAGGAAAGAGGTTGCATGAAAAATTTTAGGCTTTTAAACCTTCGCCGTGGCTTGTTTGATAAGTGGTTACGTGGGCTTGCGGCGGAGGCCGGAGCCAACATTTGGTATAGAACGAGCTTCATAAAGCTTGCTGGTTTAGAACCTATTCAAATAATTGCGAGAAGGGATAATCAAACAATTAAGGTAAGGGCGAGATATCTAATAGGGGCTGATGGAGTTTATTCGAGAGTTAGAAGCCAATTATACCCAAACAAGAAAGTTGAAACGGCGCTGGTTTTACAAGAATATTGGAGGGCGGACGGCAACTTTGAAGACTGCTTTTACGTTTTTCTGAGGGGCGAGCTCACATCAGCCTACAGCTATGTTATCCCAAAGGACGCGTTGATTGTCGCTGGGTTTTTCGCTCCGAAAATGAACTATACTACACTCAAAGCTCGAGTTGAAATTTTTAAGAAGCTGCTGCGTGAAGAGCTCCACTTCGAACTCCACTCGCTAAAAAGAAGGGAAGTTTGGGCAGTTCCATACGGTTTCATCTTAGAGGGTGTTGGAAATATTGTCCTAGTAGGAGATGCTGGAGGTTTCTGCAACACTCTAACAGGGGAAGGCATCAAATACGCCCTTGAAAGCGCGTTGGCCGCCGCTAAGAGCGTGCGAGAAGCTGCGTCAAGTAAGGAAAATTTAGCCTCACTTTATAGAGAAAAAGTTATAGAGCTTTCCAGCTTCCTAAAAAAGGTTCACCAATTAGCAACTAGCTTAACCGATGAGGATAGAAGACAGTTTGTTAATTTTGTGTGCGCCAAGCATTGCTAAATTTCACGTTTAACATTTACCGGTGCTACTTTCGTTTAAGGTTATGTATCTTTTATACACTTGGTCTCTGTAGAGTGTTTTGCCTTCAACGTTCGTTATATTGAAGGTGCAGAAAGGAACGAGTCGGCCGTCAGGCGTAACAAGGTGTATGCAGCATTTTTTGCATCGTTTTGTGTCGATGTTCCAAACATCTTGGAAAATCATTCCCGAAATTGACAAGTAATACTCCTGTAGGCACTCAGCAAGTTCGCCGAAATCACCCGTGTAAAACTTGCATGAACACGTGCAAGCAGACTCGCCAACAGACTTCCAATAGTTTCTTATTTCCTTCCGAGCATGTTTGGGGCCAGACGCAACGTCTCTACCACTACCATTTTTGAGTATATCATTCTCAGACGGAAAATCCGTGATGGGCAATAGGCTTCTTCCTTCCGTTAAAATGGAGACGTTAGTGAATGAGCAGTGGGCCTCGCATCCCCTGCCCATATTAATAGGTACAAAATTGCTTGCACGGATTTCTTCATTGGTTTGTTTTTCAATGGCGTTAAGCATGTCTGGAATTGTAATTCTTGAGTCATTGTTTGGTTGGTACGGGTACCTTCCAAAGTAGCTGATGGGTTGAAAATGCACACCTCTGACTGTGGGTACCCACCTCTTTGCAAATGTTATCATGTCCCCGATTTGATGGAAGTTAATGTCCTTGACCACTGTGGGGACAAGTACGACGCCTATTCCTAACTCGGCACAATTTTTTATCGCTTTGACCTTAACATCCATGAGGTTGATTCCGCGAAGCTTTAGATACACATCGTCGGTTACGCCGTCAAACTGAAGGTATATCACATTCACACCGCTCTCCTTTAAACAGCGCAGGAACTTCTTGTCTTTGGCTATCCTGATACCGTTTGTGTTGACCATTATGTGTTCTATTCCTAGCTTTTTCGCCGTGTCAACAATCTCTGGAAGGTCGTCGCGAATTGTCGGTTCTCCGCCGCTTATTTGAACCGTTGGAACTGTGTTTTTGCATTCGTAACGCAGCACGGTTTTAAGCATATTCTCAACAGCGTCTATACTGGCGTCGTAAACGTATCTTTCATTGGCGCTTGCGAAGCAGACTGGGCAAGTTAAGTTACATCTGTTAGTGACCTCAGCGACAATGATGCACGCTTTTCGCAGATGTTGAGGACATAATCCGCAATCAAAGGGACAACCCATGCTTACTTCTGTGGCGTTTTCTTCTCCTTCAAAACGTTCAGGCTCCCAATCGTTTAGTTTGTCCCATAAAACCCAAGATTTAATCCCTTTCCAAACTAAAACCCTGAAACTTCCATGAGCTGGGCAGGACTTTTCCATGTACACATTGTCGTCGCTTTCGCCGACAACTTTTGCGGGTATTCTGCGTAAACAAATTGGACAAAGGCTTTCAGTACTCCTTAACAGCATAACTTGATCCACCACGCTAAAACCTTAACTTTTCTCGTCGAGTTGAGGCTTGTGAGACACGATTAGCATGTAACTTAAAAAGTCTTCATCAAACAGTCTATCCAGAACCCTTTGATTTTCAATGCCTAAAGCGGAAAAGTCGCTGAATAACAATTTAAGCCCCAAAGCTACCAGCTTTTCCGAATGATCCTCAACGTGGGCAACCTCAAACCCAGCTTTCTCCAATAATTCACGGAGTTCACTTAACGTCATGGCGCCCGCCACGCATAGAGCAAACGTTAGATTGGTCCTCAACTCCACCGGCAAGTTTTTTTTCAAAACTATGTCGGTTAAGGCAAACGTTCCTCCGCTCCTTAACACGCGATGTATTTCGCTGAGGGTCTTCATTTTGTCCGGAAAGAGGTTAAAGGAGCATTCACACATCACAACGTCGAAACAGGAGTTTATGTAGGGCATTGCTTCAGCGTCGCCTACCGTAAGCTCAACCTTCTCAAAGATCGATCTTGATGAGCTTCTCTTAAATATCTTGGCAAGTTTGGCTGAAAGATCGAGGCCAACAGCACTGCATCCAAATTTTTCGACAAGAAACCTAACCGACGCCCCTTTGCCAAATGCTAGGTCAAGAACCGTGGAATTGCCGTTTATTTTTGCAAGTTCCGCTGCTCTGGCAGTTAAATCCAGTCCACTTGGATGTAAAACATTGCCGATAACATCCCCGATTACTCCCTCGTAAATTTTGGTGGAGCATACCTTCAACCGATTGGACAAGACTTTCCCTTCATTTCGAGTGGCTGTTTGTATCCCTATGATGATACTTTATCCCCCCTAACTCACGTTTCGTTCACTTAAAACTTTCGCGGAGAACTTTGTAACAAGTAGATCAAATAATGAAATTTTGAGTTTTGAACATTGAATCATAAAATGGCGCAGTTTGCTTTAAGAAAAGGGCATAACGTGCCGGAATGTTAATATGACCGAGAGAGACGGTTTTAGAAAAAAGGGTATGAGTGATGGAAAAGGAGAACACTGGTTATTCGGCGACTGTGGATGAAGGTTTTATTGTTGAAATTTTGAAGGAAGAGGACTGCAAAGAAGTAAGGGACTGTATCCAATGCGGAGTTTGCACCGGTGCTTGTCCCCTTTCACCCCTTGGAAGTCAAAATCCGCGGAAAATTGTAGCAATGATCCGCGAGGGGCTTAAAAACAATGCGTTGGGAGCGTTGGACCCATGTTTTTTATGCGGTCAATGTCAAATGTTCTGCCCAAGAGGTGTGAAGCTTAAAGAGGTACTACTTAAACTGAGGGAATTTAACTTTAAATCGAGGAAGGTTTGCGAGGGGCTGCAATTTGTAAATGAACTTTTAACCAGTCAATTTAACCCCTACATGCAACCTCCGGAAACACGGACACAATGGATTAATTCAACCGACATAAGCTCGCCTTTTAAAGATCAAAGTAAAGCTGTCTATTTCGCCGGGTGCACGGCCTCTTACATGGATGTGAGCCAAGAAATACCTCGAACCATTGTTAAGCTTTTGACCCGTTTAAATGAAGACTGGACGTTGCTTAATGAGGAATGGTGCTGTGGAATGCCTTTCCTTTATATAGGCAATGTGGACATGGCCCGTGAATTTGCCATCCACAATGTAAAGGAAATAGAGAAAAAGGGAGCTGAAACCGTGATCACGGGCTGCCCCACGTGTTGGCATACGTTAAAATTCAGGTATCCAAAACTTCTGAAAACCGAATTAAAATTTAATGTAGTACACATAACTGAGTACATTGTGGACAAATTAGCCAATGGGCATATTGAAATCTCCAGGAAAATACTTGAAAGGGTCACTTACCACGACCCCTGCGACCTTGCAAGGTACTCAATGATAAGTCTTCCAAGGGAAATTCTGAAAAAAATTGCAAGCGACTTTGTTGAAATGCCCCTACACGGCAAGGATACTCTGTGTTGTGGAGGAGGAGGGCTGATGGAGGCAGTAGATTCAAAACTACGCTCAACGATTACCATGCGGAGAATCAAGCAGGCTGAAAACGTGGGAGCAAAAATTTTAGCCACTTCCTGTGGAGGATGCAAATATTACCTTTCCCAAGCGGCGGCAGACGCAAAAAGCGAGATCCAAGTTAAGGACATCGTTGAGCTGCTTTATTCATGCATGTAACTAGGGTGATTTGATGTCTGAAAAACCCGTTATTGGAGTGTTCATATGCCATTGCGGAGGAAACATAAGTGATACTGTGGATGTAGAGAAGGTTAGAGAGGCTGTTTCAAAACTTGAAGGGGTGAAGGTAGCAAAAACCTATGAGTATGTGTGCAGCGATCCCGGTCAGGAAATGATTCGAGAAGCCATAAAAGAGCATGGTCTAAACAGGGTAGTAGTTGCTTCATGCTCACCGCGGATGCACTTGGAAACTTTTAGGCAAACTCTAGAATCCGCAGGCTTGAATAAGTATCTGCTAGAAATGGCCAACATTAGGGAGCAGTGTAGTTGGGTTCATGATAATAAAGAGGTTGCAACATCCAAGGCGATCGACCTCATACGCGGAGCTGTGGCGAGAGCCAGACATCTTGAACCCCTAGAACCAAGGAATGTGGCCGTGAACCAGAACGTTCTGGTGATTGGGGGAGGAATAGCCGGCATAATAACCTCCTTAGAATTGGCGGACAAGGGTTACCAAGTGTATTTGATTGAACGAAGCCCAAGCATAGGCGGTCACATGGCCCAGCTTAGCAAAACATTCCCAACCTTGGATTGTTCCCAGTGCATTTTAACACCTAAAATGGTTTCCGCCGCGCAGCACCCGCGCATTAAAATTATAACCTTAGCAGAGTTGGAGGCTGTCGATGGCTCTCCTGGAAATTATAGAGCTCTGATAAAAAAGCGTCCTAGGTTTGTAAAAGATAACTGTAGGGCATGTGGAGAATGTGAAAAAGTATGTCCCGTTAAGGTTCCTAGCGAGTATGAAGTTGGATTGGCCCCTCGAAAGGCCATTTACAGACCCTTCCAGCAAGCTGTTCCCAAAACCTACGTTATAGACAAGGAACACTGCTTACATTTCACTAAAGGGGTTTGCGGCCTCTGCCAAAAATTCTGCAAGGGAAACGCCATAGACTTTGAACAGAAGGAAGAAACCATTGAACTAGACGTAGGCGCCATTGTTGTCTGTACTGGATATGATCTGTTCGATCCGAGAAAGCTTGAAGAGTATAATTTCGGCAATCATCCTGACATAATAACACACCTCCAATTTGAACGTCTGATGGGTTTGGGTCTACGTAAGCCTTCAAACGGTAAAACGCCAAGAAAAGTTGCTTTCGTGCTGTGTGCAGGCAGTAGGATGGAAAACACTGATAGAGGTGTGCAGCACTGCTGCAGCATAGGCTGTATGGTGGCAATAAAACATGCCATGTTGCTTAAAAGAGCGGTGCCTGACGCTGAACCATGCATTTTCTACACGGATATTAGGGCTGGGGGAAAGGGATGCGAAGAGTTTTATGGCAACGCCCTAAAGCAGAACATTCGGTTTGTACGGGGCCGTGTGTCCAGAATTATTCCCAACGGAGAAAATCTTGTTGTTAATGCTGAAAACACCTTACTTGGAACCTTCGTCGAGGAAAGCTTCGACCTCGTAGTGCTTGTTTTAGGTATAGTTCCTAGCGCAGGCACGGAGGAACTAGCCAAGAAACTGCACATTCAGGTAGGGTCCAACGGTTTCCTCTTGGAAAGACATTACAAGCTTAGGCCCGTGGATAGCCAACGGGAAGGAATCTTTGTTGCAGGATGCGTCTTAAGCCCCAAGGACATAAGAGAAACAACTCTTGAAGCCATGGCCACAGCTTCAAGAGTTGCAAGCTTCCTTGGAAAGGGTGAAATGGAAATTTCACCAGAAGTCGCCTATGTCATGACTGATAAATGTGACAACTGCGAAGCGTGTATCACAGTATGCCCAGTTAACGCCATCCAAAAAACCGAGCGGGGTGTGGAAATAGATCCAGTTTCATGCATTGGGTGCGGTATCTGCGTTCCAAGATGCCCAAAAGGTGCCATAGACCTCAAAAACTCAACAGAAGCCCAGCTGATCGCCCAGATCCGGGCAATATGTGAAGGCGGTGAACCCCTGAAAATACTGGCTTTCCTTGAAAAGGAAATAGCATATGGCTCCGCAGACCTAGCCGGGCAGAACCGTGTCTCTTATCCACCAAACGTGAAAATCATTCCAGTTCCAAGCACAGGACGCATCGGTCTGAAACATTTAATAGAGGCGTTTGCCTCAGGAGCCGACGGCGTACTACTTATCGAAGACCATGGAGGCGTGTTCAAGGAGGAAGCCCTAAGAGAGTATATTGGCGGAGTAAAAAAGGTACTAAGCAATTACAAAATTGAACCCTTGCGCGTAATGACCTTTTCCACAACACTTCCAGAGTACAATAAAGTGCAAAATGTCTTTGAAACGTTCACCTCAAGAATTCTAAAACTTGGACCCATTTCAGAAGAAGTCCGGGCGAAGATTAAAGCTGAATTTTGCTCCACACAAACTTAGGAAACAACAAGACGAAAAGAGGCTAAAAGCACTATGTCCGCAGGTGATTCTTATTGATAGATGTTGTTTTGACGATTTTATGTTGGGTCTCTGCTTTTGTCATCTGGCAGATAAACAGATACACGTTTAAGCATCCAACCACGCGTCTAGTTCCAAAACCTCTGAGGCACACGTGGTTTGCGGGGTTAAGCGTGATTCTCGCTATATTTATTTTTTGTCTGCCCGGGCTCCTTACAAGCTTCTGGGTTTTATCAGCGTTGTTTTTCTTGGCTCTTCTTATAAAATTCAGAGATAAAGGGCTTAAGTTGCTAATAGAAGATTTAAGGATGCATAGGCGAGATGGGAGAGGCTGATTTCAGCATAGCGAAAACTGTTACATGTTTGGCGGAGACACAGCCACTTTTATGAAAAAGTATGTAGAAAGCCATCAAATC
>Ga0105162_1001301_pt1 | contig 14605 bp, 20 predicted proteins | sample JNZ201metaG_FD_81532 | JGI IMG/M metagenome (GOLD analysis project Ga0105162, IMG submission 81532) | Hot spring microbial communities from Jinze hot spring, China to study Microbial Dark Matter (Phase II) - JNZ 20120812A | ecosystem: Environmental > Aquatic > Thermal springs > Hot (42-90C) >...
ACCTTCAAAGAAATACTTTGAATAGTTTCTAGATCTGTGCACAGTATTGAGAATATTGTGAATGAATCTCCAGCAACTTCTAATCGGTGTTAATGTTCCATCTACATCAAAAGCGTACACTCTCACCATACACAGCTCCTAAAACAAATCTAAGCTGGTGAGGTTTTACGGTTTACCGCTTCTAGAAGTTTCTTCATCTCTTCTTTAACCATGAACTCTATATCTCTTGAGTGAACTCGTACAAGATGTAGATAAAATCCTCTCTTTGTGAAGGGTCCTTTGTCACAAAGATTACACCATAGTCCTCCATTTCTCTTAACTATAGTCGCCACCATCTTGTCTATTGCTTTATCCATCATTGATACAATAGAAGGTGTTATAAGTTCTCTTAATTCATACTTTTGACTTAATAAAGATGCCCTTCTAGCTACATATTCGATAAGCTTTTTTAATGCAAGTTCTTGTCTCATCTTCACACCCATTTATAACTTTTGAGTATCGCTACAGAATTTAAAGGCTAAGTCTCTTTCTCGATGGAAGCATCCATTTTAATATCTGGATGCAATACACTTAACTGTATTGATGATTCTTTCTTCCTCACAACTCCCCTCATTACACACTATATATGCTATATAGGATATGACTGTACATATATCTTGGTTTTTTAAGCATAGTGCTTCTTCATACAGCATGTAACTGTAAGCATTTTCACACATATGGATCGGCTCAATTTTCCGTTTACCTATTTCAACTGTACTAAAGCTTGTCAACTCAGTGTATTCCTCTTTTTTCGTAGCCTTTGCTATAGCATCTATAATGGCTATAACTGTGGCTTGATTTATCTTGATTATAGCGATTTCTCTATGACTATCTATGATTATCTTTTGAACATCAACATTACTCATCTACTTTCAACCTAGTTCAGAATATCCAAATTACTAATCATATTTTGAATCAACATGCTCACTTAGTTAACGAAGAAACAAAACACTAAATAATAGATTTAATTTAACAATGATATTTCGTTTCATTAGTTTTGTTAACAAGATTCATTAGATATTCAGTAATAGATTCAGATCTGAACCACAATATGGACACTTCATGTGAAATTTTTTAGCGTCTGCAATACAGAAGTACGCTTCATATTTGCTACCACATTTAGGACACACATATATTGTATCATCACCTATGTAGAGCTTTTTAGCACATAATCTGCACTTAAGTTCAATCCATCCTTTATGACCAGAGGCATTACAACCTCTAGGCTTTATCATACTATCTTACACCTCTTTATAGTGCTGAGAAAATACAAATCTATTTTAAGTGTTAATGAACTTATCTTATGGTGGTGTTTAGTTATGTTGCACATAGTATCGGTATCTGATATCCATAGTCCTAGATATCTTCCGCTTTTCTTTGCCTCTATAACTACGTTAAGACTTGCAAATCAAAAAGTCGATTTGATAATACTTGCAGGCGATATAGTGGAAAAGAATTCTATAAACAATATGAAGCCCGTTATTTCTGTTCTCAATAAGCTTATCGATAGATGTGTTGTAGATAGTCCAATAGTAGCTGTATTCGGTAATGAAGAGTACATAGGCTTTGAACATAAATACAGAGAGATGTATCCAGAGGTTCTATGGCTAGATGATGAATATACTGTCATAGAGATTAGAGGCACAGAAATATGTATTGTGGGTAGTCGTGGAGTGCTTAAGAAACCAACCATATGGCAGAAAAAGAATATTCCAAACATAGATAATTTGTACATCAATAGGCTTAGAAAAATTAGGGAGCTACTGAAGATATGCAGAGAATATAGGTTATCGATACTTGTAACACATTACGCCTCGACGTCTATAACTCTGCAAGGAGAGTTACCACAGATTCATGATTTTTTGGGTTATAAGATAATTGAGTATATAGACAGTAGTCTTAGACCTGATATATCTATCCATGGTCATGCACATAATTCTACAAAAACTTATGCTGTAATTAATACCACCAAGATTTTTAATGTATCTCTTCCAGCCACTAAACGTATAACAGTTATAGATGTAGATATATGAAGATGCTTAAGGTACTTAAACAAATTACACAATGAAGCTTCTATTTGTGTATATCGGCTACTAGATCTTTGATAAGTGGTGATGTACTTATATGGTGTTATTTCATTAATCTTTAGTTATGATTGACAATGAAGAAAAATAAGCTAAATCTATGGTTCATTCAGAGAATTATGATGATATTGCTACTAACGGTGTATACTGCTTACTGTTTATTACTGAACTGTTTGAATATACTGACTATCACCTTTTTAGCTATAATGGTACCATGTATAGCAAACCCTAGGAAGGTGTGTCGATCGATACGTCTACCCTTAATCAATGGTATCGCCATTAACTATTGTGGTTTCTTACTTCCATTATACTCTACATTAATACTGATGATATGTAGAGCTATACAGATACAATACTTAATTCTGTTACTATCACTAGCTATAGCTATAGCCGTAGTACATACATACACGACAGAGAAGATGATTCTTGTTAATGTGATTAGATACTCGTTATCATTTGTGTTTCTCTCAATGGTTATAACGCATAGTGAAGATATCTACTACATATTACCTTTTTCAACAATTATGGGGATAGCTCTAGGTTCTGATATACTTCCAGCTATATTCATGTACAGATCTCTAGAGAGCGAAGGTAAGGTGTTAGTAATAGGAGGATATATGGCTTTAGATTCAATACCTATATCTCTTATAATCTCTCTATCGATATTATTGGTATTTCGAATAATGCAATTATTTGGTGTACATTTCTGATTAAAGTACTTCATCTAGATTCTTAAACTTAGCTAAGGTCTGTAGTTATTGAACTTAAAACCATTGAAGTGATATTCATGAAGATAGCTGTTGTAGCTGATAGAGCAGTACCACCATGGAGTGCTAGACAGATAATACTTGCTCTAGAATCTCTAGGTGCTTCAGCAGTATATGTAAGACCTTCCGAACTTGTTTCAGTCTTTGGTGAAGGATATGATACAGTACTACATTTAGCTACATCAAAACCTATAGAATTCAATGGTGTGATTCTAAGGGATCTAGGTTCAACAGTAACTCTAGAGAATTTCCTTAGAAGATGTAATGTGTTTAGGCACCTAGAATTGCTTGGCACTCCTGTGATCAACCCAGTAGACTCTATTGTTATAGCTAGAGATAAGTACTACAGTTTACTACTTCTAAATAGAGCTGGTCTACCGGTACCTAAGACCCTCGTAACAGAAGATTTTATGTTACCGTTAAAAGTTGCAGAACAATGGGGTAAGACTATCATAAAGCCTGTGATAGGGAGTATGGGTTTCGGAATAGTTATGACTGAAAATCCTGATGTAACTTACACAATAGCCAGAACCTTAGCACAACTTAAACAACCTATATATCTTCAGAAATACGTAGAAAAACCTGGTAGAGATATAAGAATTCTTGTCGTAGGTAACGAAGTTATAGCAGCTTACTATCGCGTACAAAGCTCGAAAGATGAATGGAAAACCAATGTAGCTCAAGGAGCTAAACCAATACCTATATCTAATCTTGATGAAGAACTCTACAACATTGTTTTCAAGGTTATGAAAGTTCTAAAGCTTCACTATGCCGGGATAGATGTAGCTGAAACTGAGAGAGGATACGTAATTTTTGAGGTTAATGCATCTCCGCAATGGAGAGGTATTCAAAAAGCTACAGGAATTAATCCAGCAATACATTTAGCCAAATACGTTTTGTATCTAGTTAAACGATAAGTATTGTGATGTATGTATTGAGTTGAATGATGATTACGCAAACCGACTGATTCATGATGAAGAGCTCTCGCCCTGACTACTTTAAGTGTAGACAGAACTTAACACAAGGGAGCAAGTCCATATTGAGTGAGACAAAAACTTTGAATTGATCGTATAGTTCATTACTGGAACCAGAGCTATTGTGCTTCACTAACCTTACTCTTTTACCGAATTATGATCCTCCTTCTTCTATGAATACTATGTTATCGGGATTGAATCCTAACTCTTCAACCAATATCTTCTTTACTTTAGATCTATGATCTCCTTGTATCTCTATTCTACCATTTTTTAGAGTACCTCCGGCAGCTAACTTCGTCTTTAAGTAAGAAGCAAGCTTCTTTAGATCAAAAGCTTTATCATCTATACCCTCTATTACTGTCACAACCTTACTCATTTTTCTGCGCTCTAATTTTATCTTTATGATTTGTGACTCTGTTTCAAGTTGTGCACATAGTTCTGGAGGTAATCCCATACATAGTGTATCTATTTTCATTGGTTTGCATGCCCATACAGTTTCTAGCGTAACAGTTTAAAAATTTGACTAGTTTTCTATATGATGTGTACACAAGGTTGAATGATATGGTCAAGTACATATGTATAAAATGCTACAAAGAATTTGATGAATCAGAGTTAAAAGTCATGTTGAGTATTAGATGTCCCTATTGCGGATATAGAGTTATAGCAAAAAGTAGAAGTAGCGAGATAAAGATATTGAAAGCAATTTGAATTCAATGTTTATGTCTCTTCCTCACTATTTATCTTGAGAGTGTTCAACACCTTTGTAAGTTCTTTATATCTATTTCTGACTGTTACCTCAGTTACACCTGCAGCTGCTGCAACTTCTTTCTGTGTTCTTCTCTCATCATTTATAAGAGCCGCTATATATACTGAGGCAGCTGCAATTCCTGCAGGATCTCTGCCTGCTGTTATACCTAGTTCCCTAGCCTTCTGGATAATATCTACTGCAAGTTTTGCTGTAGCTCCACTAAGACCCAGCATTGATGCTATTCTTTGAGCATATTCTGTAGCATCTACAATAGGTATCTTGAGGCTTAATTCTCTCACAAGAAGTCTGTAACATCTAGCAATATCCTTCCTACTACTCTTTGTATATTTTGAAATCTCATCAAGAGTTCTAGGTACACCATGTATTCTGCAAGCAGCATAAAGTGCTGCTGCAACCATACTCTCTATCGCTCTTCCACGTACAAGTTCTCTCTCTATGGCTCTTCTATATATTATTGCAGCTTCCTCTTTTACAAACCTAGGTAAATTGAGTTGTTCTGCCACTCTCTCAAGCTCATTTAGAGCCTGCAAGATATTTCTACTTACAGCACTCTGGATCCTTGTCCTACTATGCCATCTTCTTATCCTAATGAGTTCGAGTCTTCTCTTGAGATCTAGCTTCCTACTTGATGCATCTCTATCATACCAATCTATAATGGTCGATAGCCCACTATCTTGTAGAGCTATATTAATAGGGCTTCCAGCACGACTTCTCCTCTCCTTCTCTTCTGCAGTAAAAGCACGCCATTCTGGTCCTCTATCAATAACATGTTCGGAAATAACTTCACCACTATCTGCACAAATCCATTCACCACTAATTTCATCATACACAATATTACCGCTAGGACATCTCGAAACAATATCTTCTGGAGAAGGTTCTGAAGGTCTTATTACCATAAGAGTCTACCTCTTAAATCTTTGAGCGAAAAGCTTATAAATTTTTCTATAATCCTCTCTAAGCTATCACTAACTACAAAAGTTTTTAACCTTAGCTAACAATAAATTATCTCCTGAAGTAGCCGGGTCGTCTAGCGGCCAAGGATGCGGGGCTTTGGATCTAACCGCCGCCACCCACACAAAATTGTTCTTATTCAATATATTGATTCAGAATAACTCTACATCTTTAGAAGATCTATGAAAACTTAAATACCTATCAACCTATACTGATAATGCTTAGCTCTGCCTGGGTGGCGGCGGTTAAGAGAAGAGCCCCCGTGACCGGGGTTCGAATCCCCGCCCGGCTACCATATTTCTATATCCTACACATGTACTTTTCTGCTCTATCTCCATAAATATTTTTGTATATTGTTGCTGTTAATTCTATGATTATTTTTGCTGCAAGAAATGATGTTACATCTGATTGATCATATATAGGCGATACCTCTACTAAATCGATTACACGTACCCTATTGTTAGCAACTAGTGACAGTATTTTGAGTAGTGTAGCTGGATCCAGTCCTAAGGGTTCTGGTGTTTGTACACCAGGTGCGTATGTTGGATCAAGTATATCCATATCTATCGATATGTGTAACCTGCTACAACTCTCTAACTCATGTAGTAGTTCTTTCTCTATATTTGAATGGATATTTCCTTGCCATACCCTAATGATGGTTATATACTCCTTCAGCTGATGATATGCTTCTATCTCTTCTCTACTTAGAGCTCTAGCACCTATCAGTATTATCCTGCTCTTGGTTTCTTCAATAGTTCTTCTAATTACTGTAGCATGATTATATCTTGATCCTAGATATTCATCTCTTAGGTCTGCATGTGCATCTAATACAACCAGGCACTGTGATCTTTCTGAAGCTAGACTCTTGAAAATGGGTAGAGTTATTGTGTGTTCACCACCAATAGCTATTAGTATCCTATCTTTATCTTTGAGAAGTTCTCTTACCATATACTCTATTCTTTTCAATGAACTCTGCATATCACCTGGAGACAATACTACATCACCTACGTCCTCAAATCCTATAGACTCTACATCTATTCCAGTCATTATTGAACACAACTCTAGTGATCTAGATACAAATCTAATCCTTCTTGGCGCTATACCACATCCACCTCTGAACGATGAAGACATATCTAAAGGAATGCCCAAGATTGTAAATGGCGTCTCATTCTTGTTCTTATTAAAACCTAAAAATGCTTCTCCAGATTCTATGTCAGTTAAATACATCTTGGAATACATGATCTACACCTTGTACTATAATGCTTATCCCACCATTATTACCTATAATAACCTTAATACTCTGTTCAGTATAACTTTAGCTCTACAGAAGACAATACTGGTGCATATTTGTGAGTACAAAGTACGATAAGGTCATGAATCTAGCCCTTAGAAGAGGATTTATATGGCCTTCATTCGAGATATATGGAGGACAAGCTGGATTTTATGATTTGGGGCCTCTCGGTGTCTTGCTGAAGAACAATATAGTGAATCTATGGCGTGAAGTGTTTGTTAAACAGCATCAAGATATTGTTGTAGAGATAGAGACACCGATAATAAATCCCGCTATAGTTTTTAGAGCAAGTGGACATGAAGAAAGTTTTACAGATTATGCTGTAGAATGTCTCTCTTGTCGTCGTGTCTATAGAGCTGATCACCTTATCGAGGAAACTCTTGGTATATCAGCTGAAGGATTAAGCGAAACAGAGTTAGGAAAACTTATAAAAGATCATGGCATTGTTTGTCCCGCTTGTGGAGGAAGACTCTCGGAAGTTAGACGTTTCCTATTGCTCTTTCAAACATTTGTAGGACCCTATTCACCAGAAAACTTAGCTTATCTAAGACCTGAAGCAGCTCAAGGAATGTTCATAAACTTCAAACGTATCTATGAGTTAATGAAGAAGCGTCTTCCGTTCGGTATTGCACAGATAGGTAGAGTGGCACGAAATGAGATCTCCCCTAGGCAAGGACCTATAAGATTGAGAGAATTTACAATAATGGAGATAGAGTTCTTCTATGATGCACAAAATCCGGATTGTTCTATTCTTGAAGAGAAGTGTAGTAATGAGAAGGTAAGGATTTTGACAGCTGAACAAAGAGCTCGTGGAGAATCTAAACCAATAACCATTTCTCCTACCGAGGCTTTTAGAGAGAACATCATTATAAGTCCGTGGCTTGCTTACTGGATGTGTGTATCGAAGAGATTTATATCAATGATAGGTGTATCTGATGAAAATAACTATTTCGAGGAGAAACTACCTTCAGAAAGAGCACACTACTCTAGACAAACATTCGATCAAATAGTTATTGTAGATAAGTGGGGTAAGCTAGAGGTTTCAGGACATGCCTATAGACATAGCTATGATCTCGAGAGACATGCCAAGTATAGTGGATCTGATCTCTATGCTCTTCGTCAACTTAAAGAGCCCTTGGTAATCAAAAAACGTATAGCTAGATATGATAAGAAGCTTATTCTGAATATCTATGGCCCACGAGCAGGAGAAGTGTTCAAGGTTCTATCTAACTATTCTTCAGAAGAGCTTCTTAAAGTATTGGAATCAGCTGTAGGTGATAATGTTGTTATTGATGGTATTACTATACCAAAGTCTGTATTTGTAGTTGAGGATAGTGTGGAAAAAGTATGGGTAGAGAAATTTATACCACATGTATCTGAGCCCTCCTTTGGAGCTGAGAGACTTATGTATATAGCTCTCGAGTATGCATATAGAGAGCTAGAGAATGGGAGGATCGTTCTATCTCTACCTAAGAAGTTGGCACCTATAAAGGTGGGTATAGCCACCCTTGTAGATAAACCGCTTTTTAAATCTATGGCATCTAAGATCTATGAGATGATAAAATCTAGGTACTATGTACTCATATTAGAGGGAGAATCTATAGGTAAGAAGTATGCTATAGCTGATGAAATAGGTATACCTTTTGTTGTTACAATAGATTATGAGAGTATAAGCACAGGATCTACAGTAACTGTCAGAGATAGAGACACTAGAAGACAGGTAAGAGTTCCATTACAGGATCTTGTAAATGTTTTAGACATAGGTCTAGAAGGATACGATATATTTAGCTTGAGTTACCAAGTTATTGAACCAAAAGATTAAAATCTTTATATCGTGTACCCATTCTAGACACATGTATCGGGATGTATATGGATACAGATAAAGAAGATGTCGAGAATGTTGAAACAAAGAGTTATGAAGATGAAGAAAAACAGGAGAAAACAGATATCAAGAAGCTATTAGCTGTAGTACCCCCACCTGGTGCTATTTTCTCAAAACATAAGAAAGTTGTCAAGGAGAAGAGGATTAGACTTATCTATGATTCCTCTATAGGTAAAGATGAAGCTAAAATATCTAGTGGTTTGGCTAAGGAGCTTGGAGTAAAAGATTTTATCGAAATATCAGTTGCTGGACGTAGAAGATTTAGATTCAAGGCCATAATAGTTGATGATGTATCTGGTGATGTTGTTTATGTTAATCCAGAACTCATGAAAATGCATGGTATAGCTGATAAGAGTATTTGTACAATAAGAAGTGCATAAAAGTTGATCAAAATGAATAGAACGAACATTGTCCAGATGCTTGAAGATACTGTCTATAAACATAGTAGATATGTAGAGAGATGCAAAATTGCATTAAAAAGGGTGTCTCAAGGAAAGAAGTTAGATAAACTAAACGAAGGACTCTCAAATCTAGCCAAATTGTCTAAAAGGTTAGAAGAAATACTTAGATTCATAAGCGATTCACTTTCTTCGAAAAATCTATCGATTGAAGAAATTGAATCAATAGCTACAATAACCTTCTACATATATGAGGTATCTGTAGAAGAAGAACGTGTAATTTGGCTTAAATATGCCAAAGAGTTTTCTAATGAACAGCAAATCGAAGACGTGAATGCACATCTTATGCGTCTAGAGCACCTAAAGAATGTAGCTAAAGAAGTGCTAGATAATGTTGAGAAGTGTAGCACCTTTCTATTTAGATGAATATTGAGTATACTGTATACGAGTTTGTTCTAATCCAAAAACTTATATACTATGTTTACACTTTTATGATTAGATGGTTTGTTTCATGGAATGGTGTTACAATAATGACTAGCGAAATAGTTGAACCTGAAATCGAGAGAATCAAAATTTCTCTAGCTGAAGAAAATCTGATCGAACAGATACGTAACTATGTAGTTAAGCTTCTATGGATTGTCCAAGAATCACAACACATTGTGAACCATTTATTCGACCAGAAATTTGAAGTCGCTAGAACTAGAGCAAGTAAAGTAGTTGAAGAATTCAAAACAGTTCGCAATATACGTTATAATCTTGCTCGCTATGTAGCCAAGGTAGCAGTTTCTATGATAGGTACCAATTATTATGTAAGCTTACTGGATTCTATAACGGTGTTTTCAAATTCATTATATAAATTCATCCTAGAGTTAGAGCTACTCAGTTTGAGACAAACAACAATAGATGAATCAACAATACTCTCTATTCAGAGCATTATCAAAAATATAGGAGATTACTTGACATGCTTAAGTGATACACTTAGATACTTCATAGAGAATCCTGTTAAAGGTGCAGAACAGGTATCGAAGATCTTTAGAGATGGAGATAACATAATTGAGATGTATAGAGGTATCTATTTAAGTCAGTCTCATGATCTTAAGCCAAACTCTATCCATATAAATACCTTGATTTTATTACTTGGTGACATTATACAAGACCTTGTTAATCTAGGTGAAAAAATTGTATGGCTATATACGATAAGAACTACATAGCTAAGATAGATGTTGTTGGTAGAAAATCTTTAGTATTAGATAAAATTCAGAGCAATACCTTGTTTAAGCAGTTCTATGGCAAACCGTTATCTATTTCAAAACCCAAGATTGATCAAAGCTATCAAGAACCTCTAGTTTTATCTATGTATGAAACTCTCTATCTCTGTAAAAAGGGTTTAGCTGAGGTAAATATCAATGGTGAGTCTATCGACTGTAATAAGCTATGGGATTTCTGTAAAAGTGTTTCACATGATTTTGATGTTAAATATCGTGTTTATGAATATCTAAGGGATCGTAACTATATAATAAGAGGTGGAACTAAATATGGAGCAGATTTTACTGTATATACTGTGGGACCAGGATACGAACATGCACCTTATGTTATTACTGTTGTAGCTAAAGAACACAAAATCAAGCCTACAGATATAGTAGCTCTTGGTAGAGTTAGCCATAGTGTAAGGAAGCACTCTGTACTAGCTATCGTGGATAGAGATGACAACAATATACGTTATATAGTTTTTAAGTGGATTAAGTTGTAGAAGTAGACCTTAGGCGAAACCCGAAAGTCTAGATACTTAAGGTTATGGTGGATCCTTTGAAAGATGATGAATCAGCTATAAAGCATTCTAAAGACAGTAGGTACAGTAAACAAAAGTCTTCACATTTCAGAGATTATAGAGAAAGAAAACGTGTAGAGGAACATCGATATAGAGATAATCATTTCTCTAGACCCTCTAGGCATCAACAATATGAAGAACGTAAAGATGCTCAACCAAAACCTGTAAATGGTATGTGTAATCCTATGTGTCCACTCTTTAGGTGTACTAAAAAAGCGTTTATGGTTAAACTTATTAATGGAAAGCCTACAGCTTTCTGTACATGGGTTAACGATACTTGTATCTCGTATAAGTGTCAATATTCATCGTGTTCACAAAGATACCTGTTGCCTGATGGTAAGTGTCTTGCTGCTACAAAAAGTGATACACAAAAAGAGGATATGTTTCTGAAAGAGTTAGAAAGAAGTGAAGATAACAAGAATCTCAAGAATCTTTTGAGCCGTAAAGGATTTGGCAAGGATCTTGTGTTTTAGTTTCTTTAGCGCTTTTCCACCTCCTATAGAGACTGTGCTGTAGCTCAAGAACATCAAATACTTTACCGATTATAAAGTCTACTATATCTCCTAAGTTTTGTGGATATGCATAGAAACCTATTACAGCTGGTATAATGATTATTCCAGCTCTAGCTGCTCTATACAATATCTTGAGCTCTATTTCACCAAGAGGAGATTCTCTAACAATAGCTATTACCTTCCTCTTCATTCTAAGCCCGTTAAGTATAGCTCTGGTGATAAGGTTCGACCCAATTCCATTTACAATCAGTGCTAGAGTTTTTATAGATGCAGGAATAAGTGTATATACATCAAGAGTGTTGCTACTACTGGCTATAGATGCATCGATTCTATTTTCATCATACAACTCATCTACATATTCACCTAGTTTGGATATGAACCATTCTCTAGATACACACTCGCTATCTGCTACAAGAAGAGCATTAGAAGTGTATGATGCTACTATATATGAGTTCAGTTTCTTCAGTAGTTCTGCAAACCTTATAGCAAGCACACATCCACTAGCACCAGTTATCCCAAGAAAAACCTTCAGTACTTCAGACCTGCGCGAGTCTATCACATTTCAACCCTTTCGAGCTTCATCATCAGATACAGGGTGAACGAATCTTATGGGAAAGAACATCAAGAAGGCGCCGGGGGGAGGATTCGAACCTCCGACCACGGGGTTAACAGCCCCGCGCTCTACCAGCTGAGCTACCCCGGCACTACAGGTGTTGTCACATTCATAGTAGATCTGTACTCTGGGGCTTTAAGTTTATCGTTGACCTTATCCTTACTAGACATTATGTAGTACATGATTATCATGCTATATATAGGTGCAGTAAAAGGGTCTACGTTTATTCTCAAATGTATGATGTTACTCCGTTCTACACCAATTCTCACTAGATTTGAAACAAATTCGTTTACTATGTGTTCTTCAACTGATGTATATATTAGAAAAAGAGGTGTCTCAATTTTTTGTAAACCAAAGTGTTCATTTATGATAGCTACTTGTACACCTCTATCAATAAGTTCTTCTCCTACGATAGTAAGAGCTTTAGATACTATTACGTGCTTCACATCTCTATACATAGATAGTTCATGAGAATATTTTTCTATGAGTTCACTAACAATATTTTTTAACTCTAGTTCTTTTTCTATCCTATGTATTCTTGCTACATGCTTTCCATCAATATATAGAGCTATACGCAAGAAAGTTTGCAGAACTGTTACCCTATAGATGGTGCTCTCTATCTCTATAATCTCTAGTTTTTCTGAACTAATGTTCATCTTTCCTCTTATTAACGATGCTACAGTTGTTGGTAGAATCATTAATGTATCTAATCCCATAGTTGATACTGTTTGCAACACTCTATACACACAATTGACACTTGCTGGACTTGATACTAGAACAACTTTATCTATGTCTTCAGCTATGTATGGCACCACAATATTGTGACAGTATTCAGCATCTAGCATAAGTATGTTGAGACTGGGTTTAGAGATCTTGAGAAGAGTGCCTATATAGGTTGCTAATCCTCTTGTTGTACCACAGTACATTACAACTATTTTCTCATGTACAGAAAAACGGTCTTTGATATTCTGCGCTATATCGCTTGATATTCTTTCCGATCTTTCAACAAGATCTGTTATATATTTTAACGCTATGTCTCTTCACCACCGTACTCCTCCTCGCGGAGGAGCTCCATGAAGAGCTCTTTATAGTATTCTTCTCTCTCTTGTTCTAGTTCCTCCTTCTTTCTTCCTCCTTTTTTCTCTTCACTTACAACAGATGTTGTTAAAACTTTTGGTGGTGGTTGTTGTGTAGCTAATCTGTATCCTATTCCCTGTTGCGGTATCTCGTATCCACATTTAGAGCATCTAAGAATAGCTTCCTCGCCTTTCTTTTGAGGTACTAACAGACCTCCACATCTAGGGCAGAACTGCATTAAGAGACACCTCGAATCTGAGCTGGGCTTTATCCTTTCTACTTACTAGGTTTAAAAACATATCTAAATCATGATACACTACTTCAGCTTCTGGCGTCTTCTTCATCGCGCATATTACGCTACGAGGTAATACCAATCATCACCTATCTCTATATCTATCATCGTTATACAAGCTTTATAGTTTTTGAATAAAGCTCTAGAACCTTCATACTTTGTTTAGCTATAGCTTCTGGAATACATGGGCTACATATGTTCTGCTTATTTGTAAGTTCTACTATAAGCCTAATTCTATTCTTGCCACATTTCTCCATCTTTATACCAACCACCATACCGACTTGTCCATAGCCCTCTATATCGAGTATAGACTTTGTCTCAGAACATGAATCTCTATTAACCATTTTAAACATCTCATGCTATATTTTCTCAAGAGGTTCTATACCTAGGATTCTAAGCGAATTCTTAAGGACTATATTCACGCCATATGTAAGCAATAACTTTGATGCTCTTATGCTTTCGTTTTCTTCAAGCAGTATAGGTTCATCGTTATACCACGAATTGAATTCATCTGCTAGCTTTAGGGTATAGACGACTAGAATTGATGGATCTAGGCTCATGTAAGTGTTGTATACAATATCATGGAACTGTGACACAAGTTTAACTAATCTCCACCTCTTCTGATCTGTAGATCCAAAACCTTCGTCAGCTTTATTTAGAAGTTTTACAGGATCTATATCTATACCGTATTCTGAAGCTTTTCTAAATATTCCTTCAGTTCTAGCGAATGTGTATAGCAGATATGGAGCTGAATTCTTTTCGAAGTCTAGAGCTAATTTCCATGAAAATTTTAGTGGTTTTGATGGTGATGATGATAGTAAATAGAACTTTACAGCTGCTATACCTATTTTTTCGGCTATCTCCTCAGATTTGTTTCCTCTTGCCTCTAGTTCTGCTAGTGCTCTAACTTTAGCTGTATCTAGTATCTCGTCCAACGAAATTAGTCTTCCTCTTCTCGAACTCATCTTCATGTTCTCGATAGTAACTATATCGTAGCTATAGTGAATGAGGTTTTCTGCTTCTCTCTTGTACCCTAGGACGTATAGAGCTAATTTTAGTTGTGCTTGTGGTAGCTTTTGTTCTGATGCAATAACGTTTATGACTTTATCTGCCTGAAATTCACGGAAC
>Ga0105162_1001302_pt1 | contig 14605 bp, 13 predicted proteins | sample JNZ201metaG_FD_81532 | JGI IMG/M metagenome (GOLD analysis project Ga0105162, IMG submission 81532) | Hot spring microbial communities from Jinze hot spring, China to study Microbial Dark Matter (Phase II) - JNZ 20120812A | ecosystem: Environmental > Aquatic > Thermal springs > Hot (42-90C) >...
AACTAAAAATGCCGAGAATTTAAATGTGTTACTACCGTTAGATTTAAAAACTTAAATATAGTAAATTATAAAGTATATTTGTTGGCGACCAAAGCGGGAGGGAAACATCCGTTCCCATCCGAACACGGTAATTAAGCCTCCCAGCGATCTGGGATGTACTCTGCGGTTAGCAGGGGAATTCCAGGACGTCGCCAACATTTCCAAAAACCGGTGTCGATCTGAAAAGGAAAAATTATCTCAACCGTATTCCTCATTTTTTACTAACTGTAGAAAAGGTGAGTGTTTGAAGAAGATAAATGTAGAAAAACATGAGCTTGTGCCAAAACATATCATCTTGACTGAAAAAGAAAAAAACGAAGTTTTAAAGAAATATAAAGTTAGTTTAAAGCAACTTCCAAGAATCTTAATAACAGACCCTGCAATTGCAGATAAAAATCCAAAAGTTGGAGATGTGGTAAAAATAATAAGAAAGAGTCCAACTGCTGGAGAAGCAATATATTATAGAGTTGTTGTAAAGGGTTGACCCCATGAATATAAAATTTCTAACATTATTAGAAGCTTTTGTAAGAGAAAGAGGACTTGTGAGATTCCAAATAGATTCTTATAATGACTTTATAACAAGGAGAATACCTAAAGTTTTGAAAGAGATTGGTGTAATCAAACCAGAAGTTCCTGAATTGGGAGAATTCAAAATCAAGTTGGGTAATTTCAAGATAGGAGATCCTTGTGTGAAGGAAGCAGATGGCTCTGTTAGGCCAATATTGCCACAAGAAGCTAGAATAAGAAATTTAACTTATGCTGCTCCTATGTATGTTGAAATGACACCTGTTCTCAACAATATAGAAAGCAATACAGTTGTTGTCAACTTTGGTGACATGCCTGTAATGGTGAAATCAAAGATTTGTCCTCTCTCAACAATGGGAAGAGATGAATTGATAGCAATAGGTGAAGATCCTGATGATCCTGGTGGATATTTCATTGTCAATGGAACTGAGAGGATTTTAGTTCTAGTAGAAGAAATAGCTCAAAACAGAATTATTGTGGAAAAAGTTGACTCGGGAAGTGTGACAGAAGTTGCAAGAATACACTCTGAAAAAGATGGTTACATTCAAAGACATTTGCTTGAAAGAAAGTCAAACGGTATAATCACTATAAGTTTTGCTAATGTGGAAAAACTACCAGTAGTAATTCTAATAAAAGCTCTTGGACTTGAATCTGATAAAGACATAGTAAATATGATATCTTCTGATGAAGATGTTCAAGAAGAATTTTATGTGAATTTATATGAAGTTGAAATAACTTCAAAACAAGAAGCTTTGGACGAACTAGGAAAACAAATAAGAATAGCACAAAAAGAAAGTAGGAGTGAAAGAGCAACAAGACTTATAGACAAATATTTCTTACCACACTTAGGTCAAACACCTGACACAAGAATTGATAAAGCAATTTTCCTATGTAAGGCAATTGGAAAACTCATAAAGTTGCATCTGGGTAAGATTGAAGAAGATGATCTTGATCACTATTCTAACAAAAGAATAAAGCTCTCTGGAGATCTCTTAGAAATTCTATTGAGGTCAATACTTCTTGGAAAATGGGGATTAATAACGAGGATAACTTACAATTATCAAAAACTTGCTAAAAGAGGAAGAATACCACCTCTTCAAGCAATAGTTGAGTCAAATGTCTTAACTAATCAAATTGTTTCAGCGCTTGCAATAGGAAGTTGGGTAGGTGGAAGAACAGGTGTGAGTCAAAGGCTAGAAAGAGGAAGTTTCATCAAAACAATTTCTCATATGAGAAACATACTTTCACCTTTAACATCAACTCAAGAACACTTCGGTGCCAGAGAGCTTCATCCTACTCACTTCGGAAAATTGTGTACAAGTGAAACACCTGAAGGAGCAACAATAGGTTTGAGAAAATATCTTGCAATAATGGCTGAAATCACAAGAGGTTTAAGTGAAAATGAGAAAAAGAGTTTTTATGCTTCAATTCAAAAAATGGTGAGTTTGAATGGCTGATGTATTTCTAGACGGAAAATTCATTGGAACTACTAAAGATCCTGAAGGTTTGGTAAATGAAATAAGAAGTAGGAGAAGAAAAGGTTTAATTTCACCGCAAATTAATGTTGCTTATCACAAGCATTTGGATGAAGTTAGAATTTTGACAGATAGTGGAAGGATAAGAAGACCTTTGATAATTGTTGAAAATGGTAAGCCAAAACTCACAGAAGAACATATACAAAAACTTAAGGCAGGTGTCCTCAAATGGGAAGATTTGATAAATAATGGTATCATCGAATATCTTGATGCTGAAGAAGAAGAAAATTGTTACATTGCTATAAGAGAAGAAGATATTACTCCAGAACACACTCACCTTGAAATAGATCCTGCCGTAATTCTTGGTTTTTCCGCTTCTTTCATTCCTTATGCAGAGTTCAATAGAGGTGATAGAGTTAACTATGGGGCAAAGATGGTCGGTCAATCTATAGGTCTTTTTGCCACCAATTATTTGAACAGAACTGACACCAAATCGAATGTTTTAATTTATCCTCAAGTTCCTCTTGTTCAGACTCACGCTCACAAAGTAGCAGGTTATGAAAAACATCCAAACGGTGCAAATGTAATAGTTGCCGTCACTTGTTTCCAGGGCTTCAATATGGATGATGCTATCATCATAAATGCTAGCTCAATTCAAAGAGGCCTTTTCTGGTCTTACATGTTCAGGACTTATGAAGCTGAGCAAAAAAGATATATGGGTGGGCAAGAAGATGTGATAGGGATTCCCGAACCTGGTGTGAGAGGGTATGGTGGCGAAGATGCTTATAAACACTTGCCAGAAGATGGAATTGTCAACCCAGAAACAGAAGTAAAATCTGATGAAGTTTTGGTTGGAAGAATCTCGCCATTGAGGTTCTTAGGTAGCATGGACCAATTCATCACTGGTATTGAAAATATAAGAGAAACTTCTGTAAGAGTGAGACATGGTGATTGTGGTATTGTAGACAAAGTTTTTATAACTGAAACTGTAGATGGCACTAAGCTTGTTAAAGTAAGAGTTAGAAGCTTGAAAATCCCTGAAATAGGAGATAAGTTTGCGAGTAGACATGGACAAAAGGGTGTGATAGGGATTGTATTACCACAAGAGGATATGCCATTTACAGAAACTGGTATTGTTCCTGATATTATTTTTAATCCTCATGGAATTCCGTCCAGGATGACTGTCGGGCAATTGCTGGAACCCTTAGCAGCCAAGGCTGCAGCCCTTTCTGGAAAAATAATTTATTCTTCTCCTTTCAATCCAACTCCTGAAGAAGAAATAAGAGCAATTCTAAAAGCTTACGGATTTAGAGATGATGGAAAAGAAGTTATGATTGACGGTAGAACTGGTAAAAAATTTGAGGCTGAGATTTTCATTGGTCCTTGTTTTTACCAGAAATTAGATCACCTTGTCTCAAACAAGATTCATGCCAGATCAAGAGGACCTGTTACTTTGCTTACAAGGCAACCGACAGAAGGAAGAAGTAAAGAAGGTGGTCTTAGACTTGGTGAAATGGAAAAAGATGTTTTAATAGCACATGGTGCAGCCCTTGTTTTAAAGGAGAGATTTGATTCTGACAAAACAGTTATTCCTGTATGTTCTGAATGTGGTCTAATTGCTATCCTTGATAGAATAAAAAACAGAAAAATTTGTCCTGTGTGTGGTGAAAGTAAAATAGTTGATGTTGAGATGAGCTATGCTTTCAAGCTGATGTTGGATGAACTAAAGAGCATGTTAATTTATCCAAAGATAGTACTAAAGGAGGATTAAGATGAGAGTTGCAAAAATAGAATTTAGTGTACTGAATCCTGAAATGATAAAGAAAATGGCTGTAGCTAAAATAACTAAGACTGAACTTTATGACCAAGAAGGATACCCAATTGAAGGTGGCCTAATGGATCCAAGACTTGGTGTTGTAGATCCTGGTGTAAGATGTAGAACTTGTGGTGGAACTGTTGGTGAATGTCAAGGTCATTTTGGAATTCTTGAACTAACTAGACCAATAGTTCATGTCCACTATGCAAAATTCATTTTTACTCTTTTGAAAATGTTTTGTAAGAAGTGTGGAAGAATTTTGATAGAAGAGAAAGACCTTGAAAAAATTAAAAGTGAAAAGCTTCCCTTTAAAGAGCTTGCAAAGATGGTAAAGAAGAAATGTCCTTATTGTGGAACTACACAAGGAAAATTGAAATTCATAAAACCATACACTTTTGTTGAAGAAAATGAAATGCTAAACCCAATAAAAGTAAGAGAAAGACTGGAGAAAATTCCCACAGAAGACCTTAACATAATAGGATTCAAGAATATGAGGCCTGAATGGCTTGTGCTAACTGTTTTACCTATACCACCAGTAACAGTAAGACCTTCTATTACTTTAGAAACAGGTGAAAGATCTGAAGATGATTTAACCCACAAGCTTGTTGATATTGTGAGAATAAATGAAAGATTGAAAGAAAATATAGATCTTGGCGCACCTGATTTCATAATAGAAGATCTTTGGGAACTCCTTCAGTATCACATAAGTACTTACTTTGATAATGAGCTCTCTGGTGTTCCCCCTGCGAGACACAGATCTGGTAGGATTTTGAAGACACTTTCTCAAAGATTGAAAACAAAAGAAGGAAGATTCAGAGGAAATCTTGCCGGAAAAAGAGTAAATTTCTCTGCAAGAACTGTTATAAGTCCGGATCCTTTGATTGGTCTTGATGAAGTCGGTGTTCCTGAAGTTGTTGCTAGAGAATTAACGGTTCCGGTAAGGGTAAATGAGAAAAACTTGGAAGAAATGAGAAAAATCGTGATGAATGGAAGTGATGTTTGGCCGGGTGCAAACTATGTGATAAGGCCTGACGGTAGAAGAAAAAAGATAACAGAAAATAATAAAGAAGAGATTGCAAAAGAACTTGCTCCGGGCTACATAGTTGAGAGACACATAAGAGACGGTGACATTTCACTTTTCAACAGACAACCGAGCTTACACAGAATGAGCATGATGGCACATAAAGTCAGGGTAATGCCTTTCAAAACTTTCAGATTAAACACTGCTGTTTGTCCGCCTTACAATGCTGATTTTGATGGAGATGAAATGAATTTACACATACCACAAACAGAAGAAGCACAAGCAGAAGCGCTTTGTTTGATGAGTGTAGAAAAACATATAAGAAGCCCGAGATTTTCAGGTCCGATTATCGGGGCAACAAAAGATTGTATTTCCGGCATTTATCTTTTGACAAAAGATGATAAAAAATTTGAAAGAGAAGAATTTGTTGATTTGATAAGAAAAGTTGATCCTGATATCGAAATACCTGATAAACAAACTATGACCGGAAAAGAAATATTCAGTCTGTTCTTACCAAAAGATTTTTCGATTCAATACAAGTCGAAGTCTGGAGAAATGGTGATAATCAAAGACGGTAAACTTATTTCGGGGGTTATCGACAAAGCTGGAATAGGAGATGAAGATGGAAAAATAATCGATAAATTGGAAAAAGAGTATGGAGCTGAATTCGTGAGTGAGTTTTTGTTCAAAATGATTAAACTTTCTCTTGAATATATAACAAGAGTTGGATTTTCTGTAAGTGTTTCGGAGTTAGACTTGCCTAAAGAAGCAAAAGAAGAAATAGATGTTGTTCTGAAAAATGTGAAAAAAGATGTAGACGAAATGATTAAAGAGTTTGAAAGAGGTGAACTCAAAGTCTTGATTGGAAGAACGCCAAAAGAAAGTTTGGAGAGTTTGATAAAGAGAAGGTTGAACAAAGCACTCAATGAAGTAGAAGAGATTTTAGTTAAATATGTGAAAGATACTTCAGTAATTCACATGGCAAAAAGCGGAGCAAGAGGCAGTATAGTGAATTTCGTCCAAACAGCTGCACTCATAGGACAAGAAACTATAATGGGTGAAAGGATGGAAAGAGGTTATTATCAGAGAGTTTTTCCGCATTTCAAGAAAGAAGATATAAGCCTTCAAGCAAAAGGATTTGTTGATAGAGGATTCAAAAGCGGTTTGACTCCGTTCCAATTCTTCTTCGATGCAATGAATAGCAGGGAATCTTTGATGGATAAATCACTTAAGACTAGACACTCTGGTTACATGGAAAGAAGACTTGTTGGTGCACTTCAAGACCTAAAAGTTGAGTATGATGGCACGGTGAGAGATAGTTCAAACAGAATAATACAGTTCCTGCCTGGTGAAGACGGACTTGATCCATCAAAGGTTGAGAAAGGTGGTATAGATGTCAGAAAAATTGCAGAAACAATTGTCTGAAATTGAGCTACCCGTAGCTTTAATGGAAGAAATAGAAAAAGTTTCAAAAGAGTTAAAGCTAAGTGAAGAAAAAAAGAATAAGCTAGTGGAAAAAGTTAAAAAGATTTACATAAGATCTATGTTTGAACCTGGTGAAGCAATCGGAATTATTGCTGCTCAAAGTATATCTGAACCTGCAACCCAAATGACTATGCGTACTTATCATTTTGCCGGTTCTGCTGGAATTAAAGTCACTTATGGTCTACCTAGATTGGTTGAAATTTTTGACGCAAAAAAAGAACTAGAAACTCCTGTAATGGAAATTTATCTTAAAAAAGAATTCAACAACAAAGATAAGGCAAAAGAACTTGCTGAAAGTATAATCGAGAAAAAGATTTCTGATGTTGTGAAAGAAGTTTCTATTAATTTGAGTGAAGGTAACATAGAAATAGAACCATACGACTTGAGGAAATTGAGTAAAATAATCAAAACAATAAAAGAAAATATTCCAGAAATCAAAATAAAAGAGAAAACAAAAAGCATTGTAATTTCGCCAAAAGATGAAGCTGATGTCAAAGCTCTTCAAGCCTTAAGAGAAAAGATACTAAATCTTCATTTTGAAGGCATAAAAGGTATAAAGAATGCAATTGTGAGGAGAGAAGGTGAAGATTGGCTTATAAATACTTTAGGTTCTAACCTTGAAGAAATTTTGATGCTTGATGAAGTAGATGAAACTAGAACAATAACAAATGATATTCATGAAACATTTAAAGTTTTGGGTATAGAGGCTGCAAGAAATGTGATAATTAAAGAAGCAATTAAAACTTTGCAAGAACAAGGACTGGATGTTGATATAAGACATATTCTTCTTGTTGGAGATATAATGACTTCTACTGGTAGAATTCAATCCATCGGAAGGTACGGTGTTGCTGGATCTCAAACATCTATTCTTGCCAGAGCAGCTTTTGAGGAAACTGTTAAACATTTGGTTAGGGCATCTATTAGAAATGAGGTTGACGAATTCAAGGGAATTTTTGAGAATGTCATGATAGGGCAAGTCATTCCTTCAGGTACTGGAATGTTAGAACTAATAGCAAAATTTGAAAAAGAAGAGGAGAGAAAAGATGAAGCTTGAAGAAGAAATAATTGATGCAAACAAAGCTGGAAAAATAGTTCTTGGATACAAAGAGAGCAAAAAATTCTTGCGTGTGAATGACGCCAAGCTTGTAGTAATTGCAAAAAATGCTCCTGAAAAAATTAGAAAAGAGATTGAGCATAATGCAAAAATAGCAGGTGTGAAAATTGAAGTTTTCAACGGAAGTAGTAAAGAACTTGGAGTACTTTGCGGTAAACCTTATCCAGTAAGCGTGCTAGTTATAAAGTGATTAAATGAAAATAAAATTTGACACAGAAACTATAAGATTAATGACCCTATTTGAAAATTTGACAGGTGTCACTGTTAAAGATTGTTTAATCGATGGAAATACTGTTTATATCCTTGTGGACGAAAAAAATGTGGGAATGGCAATAGGCAGGAATGGAAATAGTGTAAAAAATGCTGAAAATGTGATGAAAAAAACAATAAAACTTTTCGGCTTTTCTGATGACTTGAGTAAGTTTGTAAAAAACCTCATACCAAAAGCCACGAATGTGAAAATAATAAACAATGGTGAGAAAACAATAGTTGAAGTTAATGTTGAAAAACAAGATAGACCTATAGTTATAGGTAGGGAAGGAAAAAATTTAAAAATAATTAAAGAATTACTTAAGAGAAATCATAATGTTGATGATTTGGTAATAAGGTGAGAGAATGCCTGGAGAGTTTTCGGCAAGGAGACTCAAGAGGGTCAGGAAAAAGTTTAGATGGAAGGATATTCATTACAAAAGAAGGGTTTTGCAATTGTGGAAGAAAGATCCACTTGAAGGGGCACCGCAAGCAAGAGGAATTGTTATCGAAAAGCGTGGTGTTGAACAAAGAAAACCTGCTTCCGGTCTAATAAAAGCAGTTAGGGTTCAGTTGATAAAAAACAATGTTCAAGTTACAGCTCATGTTCCTGGTGAAGGTGCTATAGATATTATAAACGAACATGATGAAGTTTTAATTGAAAGTATAGGCGGTGCTCAAGGTGGTCCAAAAGGAAGCATGTGGGGAATTAAATATAAAGTTGTTGCTGTAAACGGCGTAGCTTTGAGCGAAATTCTATCTGGAAAGAAACAAAAGCCAACAAGGTAACCTTTATGGAAAAAATTAAAATATTTGGGAAATGGTCTGTTGAAGGAATAGAAGTTAAAGACCCTGGACTTAAAAGATATATAAACTTACAACCACAAATTATCCCAAAAACTGATGGAAGATATACACAACAACAATTTCATAAGTCTAAGATGAACATAGTCGAAAGGCTAATAAATAAGTTGAGAGTTCCTGGTCATAGAGGAAAAAAACATGTATTAACTTCTGGTAGGGCTGTTGATAAAACTTTAACCCATTATAAAATTGTTAAAGAAGCTTTTGAAAAAATTGAAAAAATAACTGGAAAAAATCCTATAGCTGTTTTGGTTGGAGCAATAGAAAATGCTGCTTTGAGAGAAGAAATCACAGCCTATCAGCTCGGTGGTATAATTGTTAGAAGAGCTGTTGTAACTAGTCCACAAAGAAGAGTTGATTTGGCTTTGAGAAACATAGTACAAGCTGCTTATAGAAAATCTTTCGGCAAAAAAATGTCTATGGTAGATGCTTTGGTAGAGGAAATCATTGGTGCTTATAATAACGATATAAGCAAATCTGAAGCCATAAAAGAGAGAGAAAGAATCGAAAGGGAAGCTGAAGGTGCAAGATAAACTTCAGGGAAAATTCAAAAAATATAAATATCTTTAGGATTAAAATTGTTGGAAAAGGTGAAGAAAATTGGCCAAAAAAGAAATGATCGAAAGGATTAAAGAAACGATGAAAGATCCTACCAGGATTAGAAATGTTGCTACCTCTTCTCATGTCCATCATGGAAAAACAACTCTAACTGACAACTTGATGGCTGGTGCAGGAATGCTTGCAGAAGAAATGGCAGGAAAAGTCATGTATACTTGGTTTGATGAACAAGAAAGAAGGAGACAACTCACCATTTATGGGGCAAATGTTAGTATGGTTCATGAATATGAAGGAAAAGATTATTTGATAAATTTGGTTGATACTCCTGGACATGTAGATTTTGGTGGTGATGTAACAAGGGCAATGAGAGCAGTCGATGGAACTATTGTTTTGGTCGATGCTGTTGAAAGTATAATGCCGCAAACAGAAACAGTTTTTAGACAAGCTCTAAGAGAATATGTTAAGCCTGTATTATTCATCAACAAAACTGACAGGTTAATAAAAGAACTTAAGCTCACACCAGAACAAATGAAACAAAAGTTTGAAGAGATTATCCGAGATGTAAACATATTAATCCAAAAATATGCTCCGCCAGAATTCAAAGACAAATGGCTCGTTAATGTAGCTAATGGAAGTGTAGCTTTTGGCTCCGCTTACAAGAGATGGGCAATTTCTATTCCATTTATGCAAAAAACAGGCATAACTTTCAAAGACATAATTGATTTAACTCTTCAAGGAAAAGAAGATGAATTAGCAAAAAAGGCACCTCTTCATCAAGTTGTTCTCGACATGATAATAAAACATCTACCCAATCCTCTAGAAGCTCAAAAATATAGGCTCCAAAAAATTTGGAAAGGTGATTTGAGTTCAGAAATTGGAAAGCAAATGCTAGCTTGTGATTCAAACGGTAAGCTTGCAGCAATTGTAACAAAAGTTGTTCCTGACCCACATGTTGGTTTTGTTGCGACTGCTAGAATTTTTTCTGGAAAAGTTTTCAAAGGCAAAGATGTATATTTAGTAGGACAACATAAACAAGAGAAAATTCAGCAGGTTGCAGTTTATAAAGGTATTTTAAGAATTCCTGTTGAAGAAGTGACTGCTGGCAACATAGCTGCAATTGTTGGAATACCAGAGGCCTTTACTGGCGAAACTATTTGTGAGCCAGATGCAATTATCGAACCTTTCGAAGAAATAAGACATTTGTTTGAGCCCGTAGTTACAAAAGCTATAGAACCAAAGAATGCTATGGATCTTCCAAAACTTGTCGAGGCTTTGAAGAGAATAGGAAAAGAAGATGCTGTACTACAAGTAAAAATAAACCAAGAAACTGGTGAATATCTTGTTTCTGGTCTTGGTGAGCTTCACCTTGAAGCAAAAGTAGAGAACAAACTGAAAGAAATGGGAATTGAAGTTGAGATGAGCAAACCTATAGTTGTTTATAGGGAAACTGTTTTTGGAAAATCTCCACAAATCGAAGGAAAATCTCCAAACAAACACAACCGCTTTTTCATAGTTGTCGAGCCGTTGGAGGATGGTGTCTACAAGGCTATGATAGAAGGTGAGATCCCAAGTGAAGAGGAGTTTAAAGGAAAACACACAGAAATGTTCAAGAAAATTTCTAATTTTGGAATGGATTATGATGAAGCCAAAAACATCATAGTAATTCACAACAAAAATGTTTTGATAGATATGACAAAAGGAATTCAATTCATGAATGAAGTTATAGAAATGGTTAAGGAAGCTTTTAGGAACGTGATGGATGAAGGTCCGTTGGCAAGAGAACCGTGCACAAAAGTTAAAGTAAAACTTGTTGATGCTGAATTACATGAAGATCCTGTTCATCGTGGGCCTGGGCAAATTATCCCCGCAGTTAGACATGCAATAAGAGAAGGGATTCTCCACTCTAACCCAACTCTACTTGAGCCAAAACAAATAATAAGAATAGATGTTCCTTCTGAACTAGTTGGTGATGTAATAAGAGAAGTTGAAAATAGAAGGGGACAAATACTTGATATGAAAGAAGAGAGGGGAGCCAGTATTGTGGTAGCAAAGATTCCAGTAAGCGATATGTTTGGATTTGATGCAAGCTTGAAGTCTGCTACTTCTGGTAGAGGATTTTACAGTTTGGTTGAGACTGTTTTCGAGAAACTTCCTTCGGAGCTAAGAGATAGTGTTATAATTAGTATAAGAAAGAGGAAAGGTCTTCCTGAAGAAATTCCAAAACCAGAAACATAAATATATTTAAATATTGGTGCTAAATAAGATTAGAAGGGTGAATGAAATGCCCGCAAAACCAAACATTAACTTGATGACTGCTGGTCACGTAGATGCTGGAAAATCTACTTTGATAGGTAGATTACTCTACGACAGTGGAGCAATAAGAGAAGAAGAAATGAGAAAGTTGAAAGAATTGGCTAGTGAGTTAAAAAGAGAAACTTTTGAATTTGCTTTCGTTATGGATACAGTTAAAGAGGAAAGAGAAAGAGGTCTTACAATTGATATAATGCACAGGCCATTTGAAACACAGAAATGGTTCTTCACAATTATAGACTGTCCTGGACACAGAGATTTTGTCAAGAACATGATAACTGGTGCAAGCCAAGCTGATGCAGCAATCTTCGTTATTTCTGCCAAAACTGGAGAAGGTATACAAGAGCAAACAAAAGAACACGCATGGTTGTTAAAAGTACTTGGAGTGAACCAAATAATTGCAGTAATAAACAAGATGGATACAGTAAATTATGATGAGAAAAGATTCAATGAAGTAAAAGAAGAAGCCATAAAACTTTTCAAGACGATTGGCTTCAAAGTTGAAGAAATTCCATTTGTTCCAGTTTCTGCCTATTATGGAGACAATGTTGTTAAAAAGTCTGATAAAATGCCGTGGTACAAAGGCGATACTTTAGTTGGAACTTTAGATGCTGTGATAAAAGAACCTGAAAAACCCATAAACAAGCCTTTGAGATTACCAATTCAAGATGTTTATTCAATAACAGGAGTTGGTACTGTCCCGGTTGGAAGAGTTGAAACAGGCGTACTCAGGGTTAATGATACTGTGGTTTTTGAACCTGCTGGAGTGAAAGGTGAAGTAAAATCAATAGAAATTTTCCACAAACAAATTCCAGAAGCTAAGCCAGGTGATAATATTGGGTTCAATGTTCGAGGTATTGCAAAAGAACAATTGAGAAGAGGAGATGTAGCAGGACATCCTGATAATCCGCCAACTGTCGCTAAAGAATTCATAGCACAAATAATTGTTTTGCAACACCCAAGTGTTATTACAGTAGGTTATACACCTGTTTTCCATTGTCATACTGCGAGTGTTGCATGTAGAATAGAAGAAATAATTGCAAAAATTGATCCAAGAACAGGAGCAATAGTTCAAGAACATCCAGATTTCATTAAAACAGGAGATGCGGCAAAAATTAGAGTTGTGCCCACAAAACCTATGGTGATAGAGAAGCAATCTGAGTTTCCAGAATTAGCAAGATTTGCCATAAGAGACATGGGAATGACCATAGCTGCAGGAATTTGTCTAGATGTAGTTAAAGCAAAATAAAGTTTTGCTTTAATTTCCTTTACTCCTTAACTTTTTTGTTTCTATCAACTTTTTGTAACCAAATTGATTATTTGAATTGGGTATCATTAAAAACCAAAAAGAATTTAAACTAAAGCAAATAAAAGAAGTTAAAGTGATATTCATGCAATTCGCGAGGATAAAGCTTTCGAGCAAAGATCCAAAAGAATTAGATGCTATTTGCTCTGAGATAAAAGATATAGCAAAAAAGTTTGGTGTTTTAACTAGAGGTCCTATCCCTTTACCAACAAAAATAATGAGAGTTGTGACCCTTAAAACCCCTTGTGGTGATGGATGTGGCCATGGTAATGCCACTTATGACAAATGGGAACTTAGAATTCATAAACGTGTTATTGATGTTCAAGCTGATGAAAGAGCTTTAAGACAAATAATGAGGATAAATGTTCCTCAAGGTGTACATATAGAAATAAAATTGCAGGATTAGCTTAAATCCTAAAAGTAACATAATGATTTATGCTTGTTCCAGTTTTAAAAGCTTAAAAAGAATAGTGATAATTTATATGTAATTAAGGTTTGCGGAAGTGTATGAGATGAAAATTTTGCCAATAGCTTTTGATAGTCTTGGTACAAGATCTATGGCCTGCTTGATTATCACAAATGACAAAAAAATTTTCATAGATCCAGGTGTTTCCCTGGCTCCGATAAGATATGGTCTTCAACCACATTCAATAGAATTAAAGAAATTGGAAGAACATTGGAAAAAAATTGTTGAAACAGCTAAGCAGTCTGACATTTTGATTATAACTCACTATCATTATGACCATCATAATCCTTGGGAAAATTTGGAAATTTATGATAAAAAAATTGTCCTAATTAAACACCCTACGCAAAAAATAAACTTCAGTCAAAAGAAAAGAGCCTCTTTCTTTATTGAAAAAATTAAAGGTCTTCCAGAATGCTTGGAATATGCTGATGAAAAAGAGTTTAAATTTGGTAAAATTGAAGTTGCTTTCTCAGAGCCTGTTTTTCATGGCACAAATCCTAAATTGGGTTTGGTAATTGAAGTTTTGATAAAAGAAGGTAAGGAAAGCTTCATATTTACAAGTGATGTCGAAGGGCCAGCAATTGAAAGTCAAGCTGATTTTATCTTGGAGAATAAGCCTGATTATCTGATTGTTGATGGACCTATGACTTATATGCTTGGTTACAGATATAGTTATGAAGATTTTCAAGTTTCAATACAAAATTTAATTAAATTTGTTGAAGAAATTTGTCCAAAGTTTTTAATTTTGGATCATCATTTACTTAGAGATTTGAAATACAGAGAAAAAATTATGCCTGTTATAAAAATTGGTGAAAGATATGGAACAAAAGTTTTGACAGCTGCAGAATTTTTAAATAAGGATGTAGAAATGCTGGAAGCAAAGAGAAAAGAATTATATCAAAAATACCCTGAATCTAATATTAAAGAGTGGAAAAGAGTTTTTGAGGAGTAAAAATGAAGAAGATTGATGAATTAAGAAAGTTATATGAAGAAAAAAATGAAGAAATCAAACAAAAAATTCTTGAATTCAAAAGAATGATGAATGAAAACAATGAAAGAATTTTTGCTGAGCTGGCTTTTTGTATTTGCACACCACAATCCAAAGCATTAGATGCTTGGGAATCCGTAAGCAAGCTAGCAGACAATGGTTTACTTTACAGGGGCAATGCCAAACAAATCTCACCTTTTTTAAAAGTGAGGTTCAACAAAAATAAAGCAAAATATATAATTGAAGCGAGAAAAAAATTTACAGTTGATGAAAAAATTCAAATTAAAGAATTTCTTCAATCTTTTATAGACCCTTTAGAATTGAGAGAATGGTTGGTCAAGAACTTGAAAGGTCTTGGGATGAAAGAAGCTTCTCATTTTTTAAGAAAT